>Ga0114938_1002067_pt1 | contig 13070 bp, 14 predicted proteins | sample AshMeaBigSpring_FD_88675 | JGI IMG/M metagenome (GOLD analysis project Ga0114938, IMG submission 88675) | Groundwater microbial communities from Big Spring, Nevada to study Microbial Dark Matter (Phase II) - Ash Meadows Big Spring | ecosystem: Environmental > Aquatic > Deep subsurface >...
GTCGTGCTCGACCTGGAGGCGGCCCTGCGCGGGATCTACGTAGAGGAGGTTGGCCCGGCGATCGGGCAGTTCTTCCTCGAGCACCCGGTCGAGGCGCTGACCGTCACGCCGACCGACTTCCGGGCGTCGGTCGAGCTGGCGGTTGCTGCCGCGGGCTCCCGCGGGTGAGGACGCTTGCGGTACTGCAGCACACCTCGGCCGAATACCTTGGCCTGATCGAGGATCACCTCGAGGGGCGTCGCATCCGTTTCCGCTACTCGCGGCCGTTCACCGCCGGCGGCCGCCTGCCGACACCGGATTCGCTCGGCGATGGGATGGTCGTCCTCGGCGGCGGACCCTGGGGCAGCGCCGGTGACCGGGACCTGCCCACTCTCGAGCAGGAAGTGGTCCTCGTGCGCCACGCGCTCGGGGCCGGCTTGCCCGTGCTCGGCATCGGGCTCGGCGCGCAGATCCTCGCCATCGCGGCGGGCGGGTCTTCGACGCCGTGCGGACTGGAGTTCGAGGTGGGCGAAGCGCAGCGTACGCGCCCGGATGCGCTCGCCGGATTCCTGCCGGAGCGGTATCCACTCGTACTCTATGGCCGTGACCGGCCGCTGTTGCCGCCGGGTGCCGACGTTCTCGCTCGCGACTGGCAGGGCAGGCCCGCGTTGTTCCAGGTCGGCGACCGGGCGCTCGGTTTCACGGGGCATCCCGGCACCAAGCCCGCGATCGTCGAGGACCTGATCATGGAGTTCGAGGAGGGGCCGGCCGATCCGGGGCCGGCGCTCGCGCATTTGCGCGCCGTGCGCCCGGCCCTTGAGGACGCGCTCGTGCCGATCATGACGGGCGTCGTGCGGCTGTTTCGCTGGATGGAGTGACGGCGCCTCGCCATTACGTATTGCCAGCCGCCGCCGATTAATTTAGTTTTGGCTAATACATCGCGGCACGGTTCCGTGCTGCGGCGCGTCATCGCCGAGCGGAGCAAGCGACATGGCTGGCAAACTCATCATCGTCATGGCGAACACCGACCCGCGCAATGGCGAGGAACTCGGTGCGCCGATCTTCCAGGCTACTGTCGCGGCAGCGATGGAGTACGAGGTCGACGTGATCTGCACGGCGACGTCCGGGCGACTGATGAAGAAGGGCGTCGCGGAGAGTCTCGTCGTCAAGGAAGGCTCGCCGAAGACTGTCTACGATTTCATCAAGGACGCGCACGAGGCGGGCGTCAAGTTCTACTGCTGTTCGCCGAATCTCGATCTGTTCGACATGTCGAAGGAAGACCTGATCCCGGAGTGCGCCGGCATCGTCGGCGGCGCGCACCTGATCGAGGAAGTGATGGAGAGCGACGCGAAGGTCCTCACGTACTGATTGCCGGGACCGCTGGACGATCGGGGGGAGCATGGAACACGCCGGAACACGCATTCAGGAATTCATCGGTGACCCGGTGTCGGATTCGCCGCCGGTGCCGCGCGAGAAGCTCGAGGCCATCTTTGCCGACATCCAGGCGGACATGCGCTTCGACCACGAGCTGAACGGCTGCCTCAACTGCGGCATCTGCACCGCCACCTGCCCGTCGGCCCACTACTACGACTACAGCCCGCGCGAGATCGTGCAGCTGCTGTGGACCGAGAACCTCGAAGGAATCTACGACGCGATGCAGGAGAAGATCTGGGCTTGCGCCCAGTGCTACACCTGCGCCGCGCGCTGCCCGTTCCGCAACTCCCCGGGCGGCCTCGTCATGATGATGCGCGAGGTCGCGATCAAGCATGGCATGGAGTCGGCCAAGAACGTGCTGCGCCCGTTCAGCCGCGTGATGCTGAAGCTCATCTCGACGGGAAACCAGCTGTCGCCCGACATGATCTCGAAGGACGGCTTCCCGGACTGGGGGCCGAACATCTCGAAGGTGGACGCGCCATTGCAGCTGCTGCGCAAGGCGATTCCCATGCCGACGCTGCACACCACCAAGACGGCGTGGGAAGTGAATCTCAAGACGTCGGTCGAGCTCTACACGATCTGGGAGGAGACTGGCGTGCTCGCGAGTCTCAAGACCATCGACAAGAACCTCCATGACGTCATCGGCGACATCATGGACGAGAAGCGCGACGAGCTCGAAGAGTGGCTCGAGGAACAGGAGGAGGACTGAACATGACCAACGAGACCAAGGGACCGAACCCGGGCGAGCGCTTCACGGGCCATGGCCCGGAGTGGCGCGAGGTGAAGCTCTCCCGCATGGATGCCCAGACCGCCACGGCCTGGGTCGAGCAGGTGATCGACCGCCGCTCGATGCTGACCCAGAAGGACCGCGTCGAGGACGTGCGAGACCTGATGTGGGAGCTGGAGAAGGACGGTCAGATCGTCGTCCACCGCGTCAGCGACGAGCACCGGCCGGTCATGGTGAAGACGCTGTACGGGTGGGACAAGAAGATCCCGACCACGCGGTTGTGGCACCACAAGTCCTGTGGCCAGTGCGGCAACATCCCGGGCTATCCGGCGTCGCTGCTGTGGCTCATGAACCAGCTCGACATCGAGTACCTGGACGAGACCGACCAGACCTCGTGCACGGCCTGGAACTACCACGGTTCCGGCATCGGCAACATCGAGAGCCTCGCCGCGGTTTTCCTGCGCAACTTCCACCAGGCCTACGTGTCCGCGAAAGCACAGGGCCTGCCCGAGAGCTACTACTATCCGCTGGTGCACTGCGGCACCTCCTTCGGCAACTACAAGGAGGTGCGCGGCTACCTGCTGCGCTCGGCGAAGCTGCGTGAGACGGTCACGAAGATCCTCGGCAAGCTCGGTCGCCTCGTCGACGGCAAGCTTCTGATCCCCGAGGAGGTCGTGCACTACTCCGAATGGCTGCACGTGATGCGCGACCGCATCGCGGAGCGCCGGGTCATCGACTGCGGCCACGTGCGCGCGACCATCCACCCGGCCTGCCACGTCTACAAGATGGTTCCCGAGGACGCGATCTACGACGACGAGATCCTCGAGGGAAATCGCGTGGCCGTGTCCACCGGCATCATGCAGGCGCTCGGCACGCAGGTCATCGACTACAAGACCTGGTACGACTGCTGCGGCTTCGGTTTCCGCCACATCATCTCGGAACGCGAGTTCACGCGCTCCTTTGCGATCGACCGCAAGATTCGCGTCGCGCAGGATGAAGCGCGCGCCGACGTCATGATCGGCCACGACACCGGCTGCATCACCACACTCGACAAGAACCAGTGGATCAGCCGCGCGGGCGACAAGCCGGTCGACCTGCCCGTGCTGGCCGACGCGCAGTTCGCCGCGCTGGTCTGCGGCGCGCATCCCTACAAGATCGTCCAGTCGCACTGGCATGCCTCCTCGACCGAGAAGCTGTTCGACAAGCTCGGCATCGACTGGCAGGCCAAGAAGGCAGAGTTCGAGGCGTACCTCAAGGAGGTCGCCGCGGGCAGATTCGAGTCCCTCTACGACCCGCGCCGAATGATCACTTCCGGGCCGGGCTTCAAGAAGATCGCACCCACACCATGAGCAAGCCAATCCTGATCGTCGGAGGCGGGCCTGCGGGGCTCGCGGCGGCGCACGCACTGGCGCGCGTCGGGCAATCGAGTGTGCTGGTCGAGAAGGCGGACCGCCTCGGCGGCGCGCCGATCCTCTCCGGCTATGCGAAACTGGTTCCCACCGGCGAGTGGGCCAGGGACGCGATCGGAGGCATGGTCGATCGCGTCGTGAAAGACCCGCTGATCGCGGTCCACACCGGTGCGCGGGTCTCCTCCTTCGCGGGCAAGCCGGGGGCCTTCACGGCACAGGTCTCCGACGGCCGTAGCCTCGAGGTCGGGGCTGCAGTGCTCGCGACCGGGTTCACCCACTTCGACTCGGTGAACAAGCCGGAGTGGGGTTTCGGCACCTTCCCCGACGTGGTGACCACGACCCAGGTCGAGCAGATGATCTCCTCGGGCAAGGGCGTGCGCTGCCCGTCGGACGGACGCAAGCCGAAGCGCGTCGCGATCCTGCTGTGCGTTGGTTCGCGCGACCGCCAGATCGGGCGGGAGTGGTGCTCGAAGATCTGTTGCACGGTCTCGGCCAACATGGCCATGGAGATCCGCGAGGAACTGCCCGACTGCCACGTTTACATCTACTACATGGACATCCGCACGTTTGGGCTGTACGAGACCAAGTACTACTGGAAGAGCCAGGAAGAGTTCAAGGTCAAGTACATCAAGGCTCGCATCGCCGAGGTGACGTCGAACGGCGAGCAGCTGGTGGTGAAGGGCGAGGACACTCTGGTCAAGCGCCCGATCACGATTCCCTTCGACATGGTGGTGCATGCCATCGGCATGGATCCAAACGTCGAGAACCCGCAGATCGCCGGCACCTTCGGCGTCGAGCTGGAGCGACACGGATACCTCGGGCGCGGCAATGCCTACGGCAACATCGCCGAGACATCGCGACCCGGCGTGTTCGTGGCGGGAGCGGCCTGCGGTCCCGAGACCATCGACGATTCGATCGCACAGGGCAGTTCCGCGGCACTCGCGGCGCTCGGGTTCCTGCAGCCGGTGCGCGCGAGCGCCTGACCGCCGCCGATGTTCGGACGCTCGCCAATACCGGCGGTCCCGGCGGTCCAGGATCGCCCGCACCTGGACCTGAGCGGCCCGCGCCTGCGGCGCTCCCTCGAGGCCCTGGTCTCGGGCGCGGACACGCACGGTGGAATCGAGCGCTACATGGACGCGCTCAAGCTCAAGGCGGCCGTTTTCCGAGAGGCGCTGGCTGCCGACACCCGCGGTCCCCGCCGTCTGGACGTCGAAAGCTTTCGTCCTTTGTGCGCCTTCATGCCGACGGTACGGCGTCGCATCGTGCCGTGGCTCGAGGAACCGGCCTACGGATCCATGCGCCGCGCACTCGAGGCCTTGCTGGAGCCCACCAGTGACACCTCCGACACGGACGCGCGCATCGGCCGCTTCTGCGCCGAGTTCCCGCAGGACGACCGCCACCGCTGGACGCGCGACCTCGCCGCCGAGCTCCTGCACAACCTCGAGCCCGAGCGATATCCGCTGATGACGCGGTGGGTGTGGGACATGGATGCCAACACGGGCGTGCTGCGCGAGATCTGGCATGCGCCCGACGTGGACCACACCACGATCCGTGCCCGCGACGACTATGAGACCTTCCTCGTGCTCCGCGAGGAGATCGCGCAGTTCCTGTCCACGAATGGGGTGTTCCGCGACGTCGTGCACATGGTGGACATGGTCTGCGCCCAGGTCTACGCGGAATACATCTGCGAGCAGGGCGGCAGTTACCTGCGCGCCGATTTTTCCGCGCCCGAGGACCCGATGCAGCATACGCGACGGCTGCTGGGCCTCGACGGCGTGCGCGCAGCGGACGGGCGTGCGCGCTTCGCCGCCATCGACGGCGAGGCTCGCGAGGCCTTCACGGGCGTAAAGCCCGCTGCGACCCCACGCCAGAGCGACTGACGAGGTCCGCCATGCCTATTCATGAAGTTTCGCTGATCCGCCCGGAGAACCTGAAGACCCACGAGCAGCTCGTGGTCGATGGCGTCGACGTCTCCGGGCACTGGAGCACGTTCATCCAGTCGCGCGCCGTCACCGACTACAACGAGGCACTGCAGGACGAGATCGCGGCGCTGCCGGGCGGCGAGCATGTGCACCGCTGCTGGCAGTGCGGCTCGTGCACGAACAGCTGCACGGTCAATGCGATCAACCCGGACTTCAACCCGCGGCACTGGATCTACCTGATACGGATGGGGATGGAGTCGGAGCTTCTGCGCGACAAGGAGATCATCTGGCAGTGCGTGTCGTGCAACAAGTGCACTTATGCGTGCCCGCGCGACGTCGTGCCTGAGGGCGTGATGAAGGCCCTGTCGCACTGGATGGAGCTCAAGGGGCACGTGAAGAAATCACCCTCCATGGTGTTCGACGAGGTGTTCTCCGAGCAGGTGTTCGAGCGCGGCAAGATCGAGGAAGGCCGGGTCATGCAGCGGTTCTTCAAGCGCACCGGGCAGGATCTCAGGCAGCCGTGGCTGATCGAGATGGTGAAGCGCATGCTGCGCCACCTGCCGGTCACCATGCTCACCAAGCTCGGCCTCGCCACGTTCGTGGCGCCGAGCACGAGCGGCTGGTCGGGCGCCCGCGCCGCGATCGAGGAATACGTCCACGAGCAGGAACACAAGCGGCGGCGCGCGCTCGGGCTCGACGGCCTGATCGAAGCGGCGAGCCGTGACGCCGGGCCCGCGACGGCCGGCGAGGGGGCACGGTCATGAGCGGCACGCGCGAGAAGTACCAGAAGGTCGCCTACTACCCGGGCTGTGCGCTCGAGGGCACGGCGCATTCCTACAACCGCTCGACGCAGGCGGTCGGCAAGGCGCTCGGCCTCGACCTCGTCGAGGTGAAGAACTGGAACTGCTGCGGGGCGATGGAAGTCAAGAACATCGACCCCAAGCTGCAGACCTACCTCTCGTCGCGAGTCATGTCGATCGCGGCGACCGAGATGAAGATGGACGTGGTGATGGCGCCGTGCAACGGCTGCTATCACAACCTGAAGAAGGCCGAGTACGACCTGTCGCACGACCCGAAGAGCGTCGAAGTGGTGGACCGGCTGTCGAAGAAGGCCGGGCATGCCACCTACCAGGCGGGCCAGGTGGAAACCATCCACGCGCTCGACTGGATCAAGCACGGCATCGGCGAGGAGGGCCTCAAGAAGCGCCTGCGCGGCACGCTCAAGGGCCTCAAGATCGCCAACTATTACGGCTGCATGTACACGCGCCCGCGCCACATCTTCCCCGAGAAGGACCAGGGGCCGGGAAGCGAGTCGACCTCGAAGCCGCATTACATGGACGACCTGCTCGCGGTCGCCGGCGCCGACAACGTCGAGTTCCCGCTCAAGACCGCCTGTTGCGGTGGCGCGCACACGCTCTCCGACAGCGACACCTCGACGAAGCTGGTGCTGAACATCATTCGCGCGGCCGAGGCCGCGGGTGCCGAGGTGATCGCCACCGAGTGCCCCACCTGCCACTCCGGGCTCGAGATGCACCAGGTGCGCGCCGAGAAGAAGTTCGGCCAGGCGACGAAGGTGAAGATCGTGTACTTCACGCAGTTGCTCGGCCTGGCGCTCGGCCTGTCGCCCAAGCAGGTCGGCATCCACGAGAACATCTCCGACTCGCTCGGCTTCTTCAAGGAGAAGGGGATCGCGTGAGGCCGCTCGCCGACATCGAGCAGCGGCTCGACGCGCTGGCCGCCGCGCCGGACCTGCCGCCGGACGTCGCGGCCGAGTTGCTCGCGCTCGGCGAGGAAGTGCTCGAGCACTGGGTCGCCGCGAAAGGGTTGGAGCCCACCCGCGAGGCGCGCGAGGGCTTCCGCCTGCTCGCGCTGCACCGGCAGGGCTGCGTCGACGAGCCGAGTTTCAACGCCTGCCGCGAAACCTGCCGCGAGCTCGTCTATCATTACAACCTGGTCAACCTGGAGCCGGGCCACCCCGACACGGGCCAGCGCCTGCGCATGATGACCCTGGTCGCCAACCACCTGTTCCTGTTCGTGGCCGGCAAGCTGCAGGTCCGCGGGCTCGGCGATTTCTGCTGTGCCTCGCGCCCCGTGCGGGAAGCCGCCGCGTCACCCGATCCCGCCTGAGGAGATTCGCGATGCCCACCGTCAAGGGTTGCAACCTGCCGGACGACCTGCTGTACGACGTCGAGAACCAGATCTGGTTCAAGGAGCTCGGGGACGGCACGGTGCGCCTCGGCATGACGGCGGTCGCGACCGCGATGGCCGGCAAGCTCGTCTCGTTCACACCCAAGGGCGTGGGCAAGGAAGTGAAGGCGGGCAAGTCGTGCGCCACTGTGGAGTCCGGCAAGTGGGTCGGTCCCGCCAAGACGGCTGCGGCCGGCGAGGTGGTTGCGGTCAACGACGCCGTGGTGGCGACGCCGAGCCTCGTCAACGACGACCCGTACGGCAACGGCTGGCTGATCGTGCTCAAGCCCGCAGAGTGGGATGCCGTGAAGCCGGGTCTCGTGTCCGGCGCGCAGGTTTCCGGCCCGTACGAAGCTAAGATGAACGCAGACGGTTTCGCCGGCTGCGCGTGAGTGCCTGCTAGTCCCGCGCCCGCCACGCGGGTGCTGGTGATCGGCGTGGGCAACCCGCTGATGTCCGATGACGGCGTCGGCCAGCGCCTGCTGGAGGCGTTGGCCGCGCGCGTCGCTCCCGACGAGAAAATACAGTTCCTCGACGCCGGTACCCTGGGTTTCATGTTGCTGCCGCGCGTCGAGCAGTGCGATGCGCTGCTCGCGCTCGACGCCGCCGAGCTCGGCGCCGAGCCCGGTGCCGTGCAGGTGTTCGAGGGCGAGGCGCTCGACGCCTTCGCCCGCGCGCCCCGTTGCAGCGTCCATGAGCTCGGCCTGCGCGACCTGCTCGACGCCGCGCGGCTCACCGGGTCCCTGCCGCAACGGCGTGCGCTCGTCGGCGTGCAGCCGGGCCGGCTCGGCTGGGGCATGGCGCTCTCGCCGGCCGTCGAGGCGGCGCTGCCGGCGGCGTCCGAGGCAGCGACCCAGCTCCTGGAACGCTGGCTGTCGGCCGGTCCGGGCTGACCGGCGAGTCCCGGCCCATGCTGCTGCGGCAGCTACGTACAGCAGGGATTTCTCATATGAAGCAGGCTGGCGCCGGGCACTCCGGGGAGGCTTCCCATGTCCGCGCCGCTGGTCGGAGAGTTGCTGCGCTCGCGAGGGGTGACGCGGCGCGATTTCATGAATTTCTGCACCTCGACGGCGCTGCTGCTGGGGCTGCCGGCTTCGATGGCGCCGCGCTTCGCTGCAGCACTCGAGCAGGCGCGGCGACCCTCGGTGATCTGGCTGCCGTTCCAGGAGTGCACGGGCTGCACCGAGTCCATCACGCGCGCGCACGGCGCGACGCTCGAGAGCCTGATCTTCGAGGCCATCTCGCTCGACTACCAGCACACGCTGCAGGCTGCGGCTGGCGAGGCGGCGGAGCGCGCGCGCGAGCAGGCGATGCGGGACAACCACGGCCGTTACCTGCTGATCGTGGACGGCTCGGTTCCGACGGGCAACCCGGGCTACAGCACCATCGCCGGCCACGACAACCGCACGATGCTGGAGGAGGCCGCGGCAGGCGCCGCCGCGATCATCGCGCTCGGCACGTGCGCCGCGTTCGGCGGCATCCCCGGCGCCGCGCCCAACCCCACCCGTGCGGTGCCGGTCGGGGAAATCGTCAAGGACAAGCCGATCATCAACGTGTCGGGCTGCCCGCCCATTCCGGTGGTGATCACCAGCGTGCTGGTGCAGTACCTGACCTTCGGCAAGCTGCCGGACCTCGATGCGCTCGGGCGCCCGAAGGCCTTCTACGGCCAGACCATCCACGACCGTTGCTACCGCCGTCCCTTCTACGAGCGCGGGCAATTCGCCGAGAGCTTCGACGACGCGGGCGCGAAGGCCGGCTGGTGTCTCTACAAGCTCGGCTGCCGGGGCCCGACCACCTATAACGCCTGCGCCACCGTGAAGTGGAACAACGGCACGAGTTTCCCCATCGAGGCGGGGCACGGCTGCATCGGTTGCTCGGAGCCCGGCTTCTGGGACAAGGGCGGCTTCTACCAACCGCTGTCCACGGGCCGGTGGGGCGATGCCCGTACGGTGGGGACGGCGGTCGGCGTCGGCGCGGCGCTCGGCATCGCGTCGGCGGCACTGGCGCGCAAGCGCCAGCGGGACGCGGAGGGAGGCTGACATGGACCTGCTCGAGTTCGCGCGCGGGCCCGCGCTGCAGTGGTCCATCAGCATCTTCATCGCCGGCGTGCTGTGGCGCCTGCTCGGCGTGTTCCTGCTGCGCTCGAAGAAAGACCTCTCCGAGCCGCGCAACCCGGCCGCCTGGAAGGGCCTGCGGCTGATCGCGCTGCGCTCCTGGCCGCGCCGCGAGTTCCTCGAGGGCACGGCCTTCGGCGAAGTGATGGGTTACGCGTTCCACGTCGGCTTCCTGGTGTCGCTGTTCTTCTTCGCACCGCACGTGCTGTTCTTCGCCGACGTGGCGCGCGGCCTGATCGGCACCGACCTGCGGGGGCTGGTCGGGTTCGGCTGGCCGACGCTGCCGAACGGCATCATCACGCTGCTGTCCGCCATCTCGGTCGCGGCGCTGCTGGCGGTGCTGGTGCACCGCCTCGTGAACCCGGTGAAGCGCCTGATCTCGAACTTCGACGACTACTTCAGCTGGTTCGTCACCTTTGCGCCGCTCGTGACCGGCATGGCGGCCTTCGCGCACCTCGCGGGCTGGCCGTACGAGCGGTTGCTGGCGTACCACCTGCTCTCGGTGGAACTGCTGCTCGTGTGGTTCCCGTTCGGCAAGCTGATGCACGCGTTCACGATCTTCGCGGCGCGCGGCGCCACCGGGATGCTCTTCGAACGCAAGGGGGCCTCGCTGTGACTGCTTCCACCGGCCAGCCTCACGCCCGCAAGCCCGAACCGCTCGAGTTCGACAAGCCGCGCGTCTCCATCGCGACGCCGGAGTACCGCTACGACATGCAGGGCGAGATGCCCGAGGCCGAGCGGGTCGAGCGCGCGATGAAGAGCTTCGTCAAGGACTTCGGACGCACGGCCGCGATCTACATGGAGTCGTGCATACACTGCGGCATGTGCGCCGAGGCCTGCCATTTCTACGAGGTCACGAAGGACCCGAAGTACACGCCCATCTGGAAGCTGGAGCCCTTCAAGCAGGCCTACAAGCGCGAGTACGGCCCGTTCGCCGTGATCTACCGCGCGCTCAACCTCAAGCAGAAGGTGACGGTCGAGCAGTTGCAGGAGTGGCAGCAGCTCATCTACGACTCCTGCACGGTGTGCGGCCGCTGCTCGCTGATGTGCCCGATGGGCATCGACATCGCGTCGCTGGTGTCGCAGGCGCGGCATGGGATGTACGCCGCGGGCCTGATCCCGCACGAGTTGTGGGCGGTCACGGAGCGTGCCCGGCTCGAGGGCAGCCCGCTCGGCGCCACGCCGAAGGTGTTCAAGGACCGCCTCGAGTGGCTGGCGGACGACCACGAGGTGGAGATCCCGCTCGACGAGCCGGACGCCGACGTGCTGTGCGCGATGTCGTCGATCGAGATCATGAAGTACCCCGACTCGGTGGTGGCCACTGCCCGGATCATGAACCACCTGGGCGTCCGGTGGACGTTCCGCCTCGACGGCTACGAAGCCACGAACTTCGGCCTGCTGTCGGGCAATGCGGCCGCCCAGAAGCTGCTGACGATGAAGATCATCGACGCGGCGGTCGCCTGCGGCGCCCGGACGGTCATCCTGCCCGAATGCGGCCACGCCTACACGGCGTTGCGCTGGATGGGCGCCAACATGTACGGCCAGCCGCTGCCGTTCCGGGTGATGCACATCGCCGAGTTCCTCGCCGAGCAGGTGCGGGAAGGCAAGCTCAGATTGAAGAGGGTGGCGAAGAGCGCGACGTTCCACGATCCCTGCCAGGTGGTCCGCCGCGGCGGCGCGATCGAGGCGCCGCGCGAGGTGCTGAAGGCGCTGGGGGTCGAGCTGCGCGAGATGTATCCCACCAAGGGCACCAACTGGTGCTGCGGCGGGGGTGGCGGCGTGGTCGCGAACCATCGCGCCGACGAGCTGCGCTACAAGACCTTCAAGCTCAAGATGGAGCAGATCGAGGAGACCGGCGCGGAGCTGCCGGTGACGACCTGCGCCAACTGCCGCCAGACCTTCGACGACGGGCAGGCGCACTTCAAGTGGGACCACAAGATGCACAGCCTGCTCGAGCTGGTCGCGGACAACCTGATCGAGGATGAGTCATGAGCGCTGCCGCGCCGCGGGTCGTCGTCGACCCGGTCACCCGCATCGAAGGCCACCTGCGCATCGAGGCCGCGACGGACGCGGAGGGCCGCATCACGCAGGCGTGGAGCGCCGGCACGATGGTGCGCGGCCTCGAGATCATCCTGCGCGGCCGCGATCCGCGCGACGCGTGGGCGTTCGCCCAGCGCATCTGCGGCGTGTGCACGCTGGTGCACGGCATCGCCTCGGTGCGCGCGGTCGAGGACGCGCTGCGGGTGGAGATCCCGCCGAACGCGAACCTCGTGCGCAACCTGATGATCGCGGCGCAGTACGTGCACGACCACGTCATGCACTTCTACCACCTGCACGCGTTCGACTGGGTGGACGTCGTGTCGGCGCTGCAGGCCGACCCGGCGGCGACCAGCGCGCTGGCGCAGTCCCTGTCGGGATACGCCCGCTCGTCGCCGGGGTATTTCGCCGACGTGCAGAAGCGCGTCAGGACGCTGGTCGAGAGCGGCCAGCTCGGCATCTTCGCCAATGCCTACTGGGGGCACCCGGCGTACAAGCTGCCGCCCGAGGCCAACCTGATGGCGGTGGCGCACTACCTCGACGCGCTGGCCTGGCAGCGCGACGTGGCCGCGCTGCACGCGATCTTCGGCGGCAAGAACCCGCACCCGCACTTCCTGGTCGGAGGCGCGCCGAACCCGATCGACCTGGAGTCCGATTCGGCGATCAACGCCAAGCGGCTCGCGCAAGTGCAGGACATCGTCGCCCGCATGCGCCAGTTCGTGGACGAGGTGTACCTTCCGGATACGCTCGCCATCGCGGGCTTTTACAAGGACTGGGCGACCCAGGGGGAGGGGCTGGGCAACTTCCTCTGCTACGGCGACTTCCCGGCCAAGTCGATCTTCGATACCGCGGGATTCATGGTGCCTCGCGGAGCGGTCCTGGGTCGCGATCTCTCCCACATCGAGGCAGTGGACCTCGACGATCCGGCGCAAATCCAGGAGTTCGTGAGCCACGCCTATTACGACTACGCGGGTGGCAAGGATCGCGGCCTGCATCCCTACGACGGCGAAACGAAGCTCAACTACACCGGACCCAAGCCGCCGTTCGCCCAGCTCGAGGTGGAGCAGGGCTACTCGTGGATGAAGTCGCCGCGCTGGCGCGGCCAGCCGATGGAAGTGGGGCCGCTGGCGCGGATGCTGATGCTGGTGGCGAGCGGCCACCCGCAGGCCAGGGAACTGGTCGACCGGACGCTCGCGACGCTGGAACTGCCGGTCGAGGCGCTCTACTCGACGCTCGGGCGCACGGCGGCCCGCACGCTCGA
>Ga0114938_1002068_pt1 | contig 13070 bp, 11 predicted proteins | sample AshMeaBigSpring_FD_88675 | JGI IMG/M metagenome (GOLD analysis project Ga0114938, IMG submission 88675) | Groundwater microbial communities from Big Spring, Nevada to study Microbial Dark Matter (Phase II) - Ash Meadows Big Spring | ecosystem: Environmental > Aquatic > Deep subsurface >...
ACGTTGCCGAGCGACTTCGACATCTTGCGGCCCTTCTCGTCCACCGTGAATCCGTGCGTGAGCACGGCCTTGTACGGCGCGTGGCCCTTCTGGGCGACGGCGGTGAGCAACGAGCTGTGGAACCAGCCGCGGTGCTGGTCGGAGCCCTCGAGGTACACGTCCGCCGGGTTCAGCACCTCGGGCCGCATCTTCGTCACGCAGTGGTGCGAGACGCCCGAGTCGACCCAGACGTCCATGATGTCCGGGACTTTCTCGTACAGGTCGGCCTCGGCGCCGAGCAGCTCGCGCGGATCGAGGTCGAACCAGGCGTCGATGCCGCCCTGCTCCACGCGGTCGGCGACGAGATCGACCAGCTCGGGCGTACGGGGGTGCAGCTCGCCCGTCTCCCGGTGCGTGAAGAGCGCCAGGGGCACGCCCCAGCGGCGCTGGCGCGAGATGCACCAGTCGGGGCGCCCGGCGATCATGCCGGTGATGCGCTGCTCGCCCCAGTCGGGCATCCAGTGCACCTTGCCGATCTCGGCGAGCGCGGACTGGCGCAGGCCCGCCTGTTCCATGCTGATGAACCACTGTGGCGTGGCGCGGAAGATCACCGGCGTCTTGTGGCGCCAGCAGTGCGGATAGCTGTGGCGGAACGGCTCGTGGTGCAACAGCACACCGCGTTCGTCGAGCACCTCGACCACGCGCGGATTGGCGTCCCACACTCTCTCGCCGGCGAACAGCGGCGTGCCCGGCAGGAAGCGCCCGTCGTTGCCCACCGGGTTTTCGACCGCGAGCCCGTAGCGCTGCCCGACGATGAAGTCCTCCTGACCGTGGCCCGGCGCCGTGTGCACGGCGCCCGTGCCGCTGTCGAGCGTGACGTGCTCAGCGAGGATCACGGGCACCTCGCGTTCGTAGAACGGGTGGCGAAGTTTCAGGCCTTCGAGCGCGGCGCCCTTCGCGCGTGCCACCTCGCGCGAACCGGCCACTCGCGCACGCTCCAGCACCGACCCCGCGAGCTCGGTCGCCAGCACGAGCAACTCTCGACCCGCAGCACCCTCGATCGCGAGCAGCGAATACCCGAACTCCGGGTGCAACGCGACCGCCTGGTTCGCGGGCAGCGTCCACGGCGTCGTCGTCCAGATCACCACGCTCGCGCGGCCCTCGGGCAACACAACGCCGCCGAAACGCCGTGACAGCTCGGCACGATCCACCACTTCGAAGCGCACGTCGATCGACGGCGAAGTACGGTCGTCGTACTCGACCTCGGCCTCGGCCAGCGCCGAGCGGCAATCGAGGCACCAGTGCACCGGCTTGTAGCCCTTGTAGAGGTGCCCGTTGCGGATGATCTGCGCGAAGGCGCGCAGTTGCTCCGCCTCGTAGCGCGGGTGCATGGTGAGGTAGGGCTCGTCCCAGTCGCCCATCACGCCGAGGCGGATGAAGTCGCGCCGCTGCACGTCCACCTGCTCGGCCGCGTAGTCGCGGCATTTCTGGCGGAACGCCTTGGCGTCGAGCAGCCTGGTCTCCGTGCCCCCCGCCTTCTCGACCTGCAACTCGATCGGCAAGCCGTGGCAGTCCCAGCCCGGCACGTACGGCGCGTCGTGGCCGTCGAGCGTGCGCGACTTGACGATGATGTCCTTCAGGACCTTGTTGACCGAATGGCCGATGTGGATCGCGCCGTTCGCATACGGCGGGCCGTCGTGCAGGATGAACGGCGGCCGGCCCTTGGCGACCTCGCGCAGCTTGCGGTAGATGCCGCGCTCCTCCCACCAGGCGAGCATCTCGGGCTCGCGGCGCGCCAGGTCCGCCTTCATCGGGAAAGCGGTCGAAGGGAGGTTGACGGTGTTCTTGTAGTCAGCCATTAGAAAGGGGGCAGGGGATCGGGGGCAGGGGACGGTGGGTCGAGCATCCTGACGGAAATTGCTCTATTTTTCCAGCAGTTAGATGCCGAGCACGGCGCGGGCAGCGGCGGCGTCGCGGTGCATCTGTTCGACCAGTGCGTCGAGCGACTCGAACTTGCGCTCGTCCCGCAAGCGCGCCATGAAATCGACGTCGAGGTGCTGGCCGTAGAGGCTGCCGTCGAAGTCGAACAGGTGTACCTCGAGCAGCGGATCGGTGCCGTTCACGGTCGGACGGGTGCCGAGGCTCGACACCGCAGGGTGATCGACGAGCCCTGCCCCGCTCACCCGCACCGCAAAGATGCCCCACAACGGCACGACCTTGCGCTGCAAGGCGAGATTGGCAGTGGGATAGCCGAGCGTCCGGCCGAGCTTCTTGCCGAGGCGCACGCGCCCCGCCATGCGGTACGGGCGCCCGAGCAGGCGCGTGGCCCGGTCGAGGTCGCCGCGGTTCAGCGCCTCGCGCACCAGCGAACTGCTGACCCGCTCGCCTTCGAGCAGGAACTGGCCGATTTCTTCCACCGTGAAGCCGTGCGCCGCACCCGCGGCACGCAATGTCGCGATGCCGCCCTCGCGGCGCCGCGCGAAATGAAAATCGTGGCCCACCACCATGTGGCGCACGCCGAGGCCGCGCACCAGCAGGCGATCGACGAACTCGTCGGCGCTCATGCCCTGCATGCGCCGATCGAAGCGCAGCACGACGACCCGGTCCACGTCGTACAGCGCGAGCGCCTCGAGCTTCTCGCGCAGCCGCGTGAGGCGCGCGGGCGCGGCCGGGCCCTCGAAGAACTCGCGCGGTGTCGGCTCGAAGGTGATCACGACCGCCGGCACGTCTATCGCGTCCGCCCTGGAGCGCACGGCCGCGATCATGTGCTGGTGGCCGCGGTGCACGCCGTCGTAGTTGCCGATCGTGACGACGCAGCCGCGGTGCCGCTCGCGCAGGTTGTGGATGCCTCGGATCAATTCCATGTCGGGTACCAGCGCGTCACGCCTGCGGCGCGGGCGGCTGCGGACCCGCGGGCCGCACCCTGACTTCGTGCAGCCGCATGCCGAGCACGTACAGCGTGCCGAAGTAGAGGCCGCCGCCGCCCACGACCAGCAGCGCCATCCACTGCGCTCGCGACCACGCCCCCATGTCGATCCAGCGCTGCGTGTCGCCCGCGACGAACCACAGGAACGCGATCATCACGACGTTGCCGACCGCCACCTGCCACAGCATGCGCCGCCAGCCCGCGGCGTGGTGCAGCACGCCCTGCGCGCGCAGTCCGCGGTACAGCATCGTCGAGTTGACCCAGGCGCCGATGGCGTTGTTGAGCGCGAGCAGCGCGTGCAGGCCCGGCCGGCCGGGATAGATCAGGGCCAGCGGCAGCACGACGACGAGGTTCAGCGCCATGTTGACGCCCAATGCGCGAATGCCGATCCGGACCGGCGTGCGCATGTCCTGGCGGGCGAAATAGCCGGGCACCAGCACCTTCACCATGCTGAACCCGAGCAGCCCGGTGGCGTACGCGGTCAGCGCGAGCGACGCCATCCTCACGTCGGTCTCGTTGAACTCGCCGTAATGGAAGATCGTCACCGTGAGCGGCCCCGAGAGCACGATCAGCGCGGCAGTGGCGGGCAGCACGACGACCACCACCAGCCGCAGCGCCCAGTCGAGCGTCGCCGCGAACCGCTCCGGCGCCTGCGCGGCATGATGCGCGGCGAGGCCCGGCAGGATCACAGTGGCGAGCGCGATGCTGAACACGCCGAGCGGGAACTCCATGAGCCGGTCGGCGTAGTACAGCCACGCGACGCTGCCGGTGACGAGGAACGAGGCGATCAGCACGTCGAGCAGCAGCGCCACCTGCGAGACGGAGGAACCGAAGATGGCCGGCAGCATGAGCCGCCCGATCTTGCGCACGCCCGCGTCGCCCCAGCGCCAGCGCGGCCGGCGCAACAGGCCCATCTTCACGAGGAACGGCACCTGGAAGGCGAACTGCACGACGCCGGCCACGAGCACGCCCGACGCGAGCACGATTCCCGGACGCTCGAACGACGGCGCGATCCACGCCGCGAACACGATCAGGACCAGGTTCATGAGCGTGGAGGTGAGCGCCGGCACCGCGAACCTGCCGTAGCTGTTGAGCACCCCGCCGGCCAGCGCGGCGAGCGAGATGAACAACAGGTACGGGAAGGTCCAACGCAGCATGTCGACGGTGAGGTCGAACTTGCCCTCGTCCACCCGGAAGCCCGGGGCGAACAGCAGCACCAGCAGCGGCGCGGCCACGACGCCCACAGCCGAGACCACGGCGAGGAACCACGCGAGCGTGCCCGCGGTGCCGTCCACCAGCTCGCGAACCTCGTCGTGCGTCCGCTGCACCTTGTACTCGGAGACCACCGGCACGAAGGCCTGGGAGAACGCGCCCTCGGCGAACAGGCGGCGCATGAAGTTCGGGATCTTGAACGCCACCAGGAAGGCGTCCACGAGCACTCCGGCGCCGAACATGCGCGCCAGCACCATGTCGCGCAGCAGGCCGGTCACCCGCGAGAGCAGGGTGAAGGCGCCGACGATGCTGGTGCTCTTGAAAAAGCCGCCGCTCAAGCGGGGTCCTCGGGGGCTGTCAGGGCTGCGCCGGCCGGGATGGACGGCAAACCGGGCGCACTATAGCGAGGGTTGACCCGATCCGCATCCTCGGCCAAAATGCGCGGCTCACTAGGAGACCGAATTCGTGGCGAACATCAAGTCCGCAGAAAAGCGCGCCAAGCAGGCCGTCAAGCGTCGTGCCCACAACATGGCCGCCCGCTCCCGCCTGCGCACCTCGATCAAGAAGGTGCTCAACGCCGTGAGCGCCGGCAAGAAGGACGAGGCGGTCGAGGCCTTCAAGGCCGCGCGGCCGGTCATCGACACCATGGTCAACAAGGGCATCATTCACCGCAACAAGGCTGCGCGCCACAAGCGCGAGCTGAATGCCAAGGTGAAGGCGCTGGCTGCCAAGTAAGCCGCGTTTCCCGCCTCGCGAGAAAGCCGGCTTCGTGCCGGCTTTTTCATTTCTGCTGCCGGCCGGGTTGCGGTTCCAGGCGGCGAACGGCGTCCGTCCTGCCCGGATACCCCCGCCCGTAATCCAGTGCCTCCTCATAGGCGGCGCGGGCCACCGTTGCATCGCCAGCCTCGCGTGCCAGATCAGCGAGCCGATGCCACTGTTCAGGCGTCGTCATCCCGCCCACCGTGCTCGAGAGCTCCCGGTAGGCCTCCAGCGCCTCGGAGGTGCGTCCGAGCCGGTACAACAGATCGGCGCGCGTATCGAGTAACGCGGCACGCAGCAGGTAATGCGGTTGCTGCGCCAGGGCGGTCTCGGCCAGGCCCAAAGCCTCCACACGCTCGGCGGGCGTGCCGGCCAGGGCGAGCGCATGGGCGAGCTGGTTGAGCAGTCGCGGATCCCTCGGCCAGTGGTCGAGGGCGAACCGATAGGCGGGAATGGCCTTCGCCGGCTGTCCGAGCGCGAGTTGCAGGTCGCCCACCAACATGTGAATCCGTGGTGATGCCGGAGCCAGAGCGAGTGCTCGATCGAGCGCCGCACGCGCTCCGTCACGGTCGTTGCGGCGCGACGCGAGCACGGCCGCCTGCACCGCTGGGCCCAGCATGCCGCGCGAAGCACTTCCCCGAGCCAGCGCCTCCAGTCTCGCCTCTGCGCCCCGGACGTCACCCCCCGCCATCTCGGCACGCATCGCGGCGAGTTCGAGGAGCGGCTGCACGACTTGCCCCGGCTCGGCGGACAGCCAATGCAGTGCCGCACGCGGCTCAAGAAGGTCCGACAGCAGGTGCAATACGGCGAGGCGCGCCCGCCCGCCGGCCGACGCCAATTCCTGCCGGACCGATTCGGACAACGGCTCCGTCTCCAGGTCGGGATAGAGGCCGGCGGCCAGGAATCGGGGATTGCCCGGCTTCGCGGGCGGCCAAGGCCCGGCCGTCGCCAGCAAACCGACCAGTGCGGCCAGCGGGTCTGCTGTGTTTGCCTTGAGGGCCGCGGACGATGCGGCGAGCGCGGCCTTGGCGTCTCCCGTCAATAGCAGGACGGCAGCAGTCGCCGCATGAGGGGCGACGTTCGCCGGCTCGAGCGCCCGCGCCTTGGCAAGCGACTCTCGCGCCGCCTGCGGCTTGCCGACGGTCAACTGCACGAGACCCAACTGCAGGGCAACTCGGCCATGGCGCGGCGCTCGGGCGTGGGCTGCCGTCAGCAGCTGCTCTGCATCGGCCATGCGGCCCTGCTGCACGCGCACGCGCGCCAGCAGCAACGTGGCCTCGACGTCGCCCGGGCGTTTTCGCAGCAGCCGTTCGCAGGCGGCGGCGGCACGCGCAGTCTGCCCCTGCAGCGATGCAACCTGCGCCTCGTCGCGCGCAACCAGCGGATCGTCGGGTCGCCGTTGTGCCATGCGCCCGAACGCATCGAGAGCCGCCGGCAGGCGCTGCTGCCGAGCGGCGATGTTGCCCACGAGAAACCATGCCTGGTCGCTGCGGCGGGCGGGCGGGATGGCGTCCAGGTGTTGCGTGGCGCGATACAGGCGACGGTCGCGGACATAGGCGCCCGCAAGGGATTCGTGCAGCCGCGCCGCGAGGGCCGCCTCGCGAACCACCAGCGCTTCGAGATAGGCGAGCGCTTGCGCGTCCTCGCCGCGCTGGATCATATCGAGGACCTGCTGCTCGTGCTTGCGCGACGCGGCAGGCCCAGCCGCAGCCGCCGTGGCCAGCTGGCTGAAGCCCGGCATCCTCTCAACTTCGACGACGGTGGCGGCCGCACCTTTCCACGCGATCACACTCGCGACGGCGACGAGGGCGGCTGCCGCCCACGGCGAGCTACGCGCCGGCCTCATCCTGGGACGCCTCGGCCGCGATCTCGTCAAGCCGTCGCATCACGGCCTGGCACAATTCCTTCGTACCCGTGCGCGTCGCGCCCGAGATCCGGAACACGGGCCCCTTCCAGCGCAGGCGGCGCACGATGTCCTTGCAACGCTTTTCCGCTTCGGCGGGCGGCAGCAGGTCGAGCTTGTTGAGCACCAACCAGCGTTCGCGGGTGGCGAGCTCCGGGCTGAATTTCTTGAGTTCGGCCGCGATGGCACGGGCGTCCTTGACCGGGTCCGCTTCCGGGTCGGGCGGCGCGATGTCCACCAGGTGCAGCAGCAGGCGCGTGCGCTGCAGGTGCTTCAGGAAGCGGATGCCGAGCCCGGCGCCCTCTGCTGCGCCTTCGATGAGGCCCGGGATGTCGGCCATCACGAAGCTCTTCTGCTCGCCCACGTACACGACGCCCAGGTTCGGGTGCAGCGTGGTGAACGGGTAATCGGCGATGCGTGGCCGCGCAGCCGAGACGACGCTGATCAGCGTGGACTTGCCCGCGTTCGGCAGGCCGAGCAGGCCGACGTCGGCGATGAGCTTGAGTTCGAGGCGCAACTCGCGCTTTTCGCCGGGGAACCCGGGCGTCGCCTTGCGCGGCGTGCGATTGGTACTGCTCTTGAAGCGCTGGTTGCCGAGCCCGCCCCTGCCACCGCGCGCCACGAGGATACGCTCGCCGTCGTGCGTGAGGTCGCCGAGGGTCTCGTCGGTCTCTGTGTCGTAGATCACCGTGCCCACCGGCACGACGATCTCGAGATCCTCGCCACCGCGGCCGCTGCAGTCGGCGCTGCCACCCGGTTCGCCGTTGGCGGCCTTGAAAGTGCGCTGGAAGCGGAAATCGGCCAGCGTATTGAGCCCCTTCTGGGCCACCACGTAGATGCTGCCGCCCGTGCCGCCGTCCCCCCCGTCGGGGCCGCCAAACGGAATGAACTTCTCGCGGCGGAAGCTCACCATGCCGCGCCCGCCGTTGCCGGCCTGGACCTTGATCGTGGCTTCGTCGACGAACTTCATGGGAAGTGACTGGCGATCAGGGGGTAGGGGGTAGTGAAGAACAGGACACCCAGAAAAGCAAAGGCCCCGGGAGTACCGGGGCCTTCGCGTCAGCGGATGCCGCGTCGGCTCAGTTCGTGACCGGGTCGACGAACACGTGCACGCGCTGCTCCGCACCCTTGCGGCGGAAGCTGACGGTGCCGTCGGTGAGCGCGAACAGCGTGTGGTCGGTGCCGATGCCGACATTGTCGCCGGCACGGTACTGGGTGCCACGCTGGCGGACCAGGATGTTGCCCGCGACCACGCGCTGCCCGCCGAACTTCTTCAGGCCCAGTCGCTTGCTCTCGGACTCGCGGCCGTTCTTGGTACTGCCGCCTGCCTTTTTATGTGCCATGGCTGTCTCCTCGAGGGGTCCGGGCTCAGCCCGCGATGCCCGTGATCTTGACTTCGGTGTACTGCTGGCGGTGCGTGCCCTGCCGCAGGTAGTGCTTGCGGCGGCGGAACTTCACGATCGGCACCTTCTTGGTCTTGCCGTGCTTCTGCACGGTGCCAGTGACCTTGCTGCCGGCGACGAAAGGTTTGCCGACCTTGAGGTCCGCACCCTGGCCGACGACCAGCACCTTGTCGAACTCGACCGCAGCGCCCGGCTCGGCCAGGAGCTTTTCCAATCGCACCACGTCGCCTTCGGCGACGCGATACTGCTTGCCGCCCGTCGCAATGACCGCGTACATCTATTAGGACTCCACAGGGGCCAGGGTGCACCCCCCGGCAGAAAGACGCGGAAGTTTACGGGTCCGGGCCGCTCGAATCAAGCGTTTAGGAGCTTTCCGCCATTCCCTCGCCCCGGCCCGCCGGGTACCATGCGCCGACCTTTTGATGGGACTCGTGGCGGGAATGCAACTCGAAGACGTCAGGGCGCTGGTCGCGGACGACCTGCGCCGGGTGGACCAGGTCATCGTCGAGCGCCTTGCAAGCGACGTGGTGCTGGTCAACCAGATTTCCCGGTACATCATCGGCGGCGGCGGCAAGCGGTTGCGCCCGCTGAGCGTGCTGCTGGCGGCGCGCGCCTGCGGCTACACGGGCCACCACCACGTCGAGGCGGCCGCCATCATCGAGTTCATCCACACGGCCACCCTGCTCCACGACGACGTGGTGGACGGTTCGGAGATGCGGCGCGGACGCGATACCGCGAACCACGTCTTCGGCAACCAGGCCAGCGTGCTGGTGGGCGACTACCTCTACTCGCGCTCCTTCCAGATGATGGTGTCGCTCGACGACCTGCGCATCCAGGGTGTCATGGCCGATGCGACCAACACCATCGCCATGGGCGAGGTGCTGCAGTTGATGAACGCCCATGACCCGGACACCACCGAGGAACGTTATTTCGAGGTCATCTACCGCAAGACGGCCAAGCTCTTCGAGGCCGGGGCGCAGATGGCGGCGATCCTGGCGGATGCGCCGAAGCCGGTCGAGCAGGCGATGGTCGCCTACGGCCGCCACCTCGGAACCGCGTTCCAACTGGTGGACGACATGCTCGACTACCGGGCCAACCGTGAGGAACTCGGCAAGAACCTGGGCGACGATCTCGCCGAGGGCAAGCCCACCCTGCCGCTGATCTACGCGCTGAGCCAATCCCTGCCCGAGGAAGCGGCCCGGATCCGCGCGGCGATCGAGGAAGGCGGGCTCCACGACCTCGAGGCGATCACCCGGACGATTGAATCGTCGGGGGGCCTTGAGTACACTGCCCGGCTCGCGCAGCGTGAGAGAGATCTCGCAACCGGGGCCCTGGCCGATCTTCCCGATTCGGCATACAAGCAGGCGCTCCTCGCGCTCGCGGACTTCGCGGTCAGTCGCACGCACTGAACACGCAGCCCGCCACGTCGGCCCAAGGCGACGGGATGTAGCTCAGCCTGGTAGAGCACTACGTTCGGGACGTAGGTGTCGGAGGTTCAAATCCTCTCATCCCGACCACTCACCCCGCCCACCGCACTCACCAGCACCTTGTCAACGCGCCGCCCGTCCATGTCGAGGACCTCGAAGCGGAACCCGTCCCACGCGAAATGATCCGCGGGCTTCGGGATGCGCCCGAGTTGGTGCAGCACGAAGCCCGCCACGGTCGTGTACTGGTGTTCCTCCTTGCCGGGCAGCGGACCGATCTCGAGCACGTCCTCGAGCGCTTCGACGGGGAGGCCGCCGTCCACCAGCCAGGAGCCATCGTCACGCCGCTCGATGCCGCTCGGCGCCGGCTCGCCCGTGGCGCCGATCTCGCCGACGATGGCACCCAAGAAGTCCGAGTCGGTGACGAGACCCAGCACCTCGCCGTACTCGTCCATGACCAGCGCGATCTGCCGCCCTGCCGCGCGGAACGTCTCGATCAGCGACGTCGTGGTGGCCGTCTCCGGCACCCTGAGCGGATCGCGCAGGTGTGCCGCGACGTCCAGCGGGCGGCCGGCCAGAAGATCGGCGAACAATTCGTTCGATTCGACGATGCCGAGCACGTTGTCGGTGCCGCCCTTGCACACCACGATCCGCGTGTGCGGCGAGGATGCGAGCCGGGCACGAATCGTCGCGGCGTCGTCGTCGAGGTCGACCGCGTAGAACTGCTGGCGGGGCGTCATGATGCTCGTGACGCGGCGCTCGTCGAGCCGCAGCACGTTCGACACGAACGCCTGTTCGCTCTCGTGGAACACTCCCGCGGCCGCGCCCTGCTCCATCAGCACGGCAATTTCCTCGTCCGTCACCGGCGGCTCGCGTTCGGCACGCTTCGGCACGAGCCCCAGCACGGCATCGCTGGATTTCGCGAGCAACCACACGAAAGGCGCAGCCACCTTCTGCATCCACTGCATCGGCGTCGCGACGATCATCGCAATGCGCTCGGGACCGAGCAGCGCCAGGCGCTTCGGCACCAGCTCCCCGAGCACGACCGACAGGTAGGTGATAACCGCGACCGTGGCTGCGAAAGCGAGGCCTGCCGCGTGCAGCTCGAGCATGGGCCACTGCCGCAACCAGGCCGCGAGCGGTTCCGCGAGAGCGTCCTCGCCCACCGCGCCGGCCAGCACGCCGATGGCCGTGATGCCCATCTGGATGGTGGACAGGAACCGGGACGGTTCGCGATGCAGCGCCGCGGCGGCGGCCGCCCCGGAGTGTCCCTCCTCCTCGAGGTGCTGCAGGCGCGCACCGCGCGAGGCGACGATCGCCATCTCCGACAGCGCGAAAATCGCGTTGAGCGCGATGAGCAGCAGGATCAGCGTGAAGTCCATCGGAATCCAGGCGGCGGCGGGGACGCCCATGATACCTGCCCGGCCTGGCAGGCCCGACAGCGGGGTTCTCGCGCACCGCACAGCCTGCTACGGTGGGCGCTCGATCCTAGGGAGCCACCCATGACCGCCACCTACCAGCGCATCGTCCTCGCCAGCCGGCCACAAGGCTGGGTCACGCCCGAGAATTTCCGGCTCGAGCGGGTGCCGGTGCCAGCGCCGGGGCCGGGTCAGGTGCTGGTGCGCAACCACTACCTGTCGCTCGACCCGTACATGCGCGGCCGCATGGAGGAAACCAAGTCCTACGCGGAGTCGCAGAAGCTCGGCGAGACCATGATCGGCGGTACGGTCGGCGTGGTTGAGGCGTCGAGTAACCCGGGCTTCGCCGTCGGCGACACCGTGCTCGGCATGTTCGGCTGGCAGGAGTACGGGCTGTCCGACGGCAGCGGCCTCATGAAAATCGACACGCGCTCCGTGCCGATGTCCGCCTACCTCGGTGCCGTCGGCATGCCGGGCGTGACGGCGTGGTACGGTCTCAACCGCATCTGTCGTCCGAAGGGCGGCGAGACGGTGCTGGTGTCGGCGGCCAGCGGCGCGGTCGGGAGCGTGGTCGGCCAGCTTGCCAAGCACGCGGGATGCCGCGCGATCGGCATCGCGGGCGGCCAGGAGAAGTGCGAGTACGTGGTGTCGGAACTTGGTTTCGACGCTTGCATCGACCACCGCCGCCACGGCGACGTCAAGTCGATGGCTCGCGCGCTGCGCGCGGCGGCGCCGGACGGCATCGACGGCCTGTTCGAGAACGTCGGCGGCGTGTGCCTCGACGGGGCGCTCGCGTGCATGAATCCCTTCGGACGCATCGCGCTGTGCGGCCTGATCGCCGGCTACAACGGGCAGGACATCGCCATCCACCACGTGCGCGCGCTGCTGGTGATGCGGCTCGAGCTGCGCGGCTTCATCGTGAGCGACCACATGGCGGACTGGCCGCAGGCCCTCACGGAACTCGGCCGCGGGGTGGCCGCCGGCAAGATCAAGTACCGCGAGACGATCGCCGATGGGCTCGCCGCTGCGCCCGAGTCGTTCATCGGCCTCCTGCAGGGGCGCAACTTCGGCAAGCAGCTCGTGAAGCTCGCCTGATGCACGCGGCCGCGACCGTCCTCCTGCTGCGCGAGTTCGAAGGCGAACTCGAGGTGCTGATGATGCGGCGCGGGACCGGACTCGCGTTCATGGCGGGGATGTGGGTGTTCCCGGGCGGGAGGGTCGACGTGTCCGATGCCTCGGAGGCGATCCGGGCCCGTATCCCGTCCGACGCGCTCGGTGCGTGGCATGGCCGGCTGCACACGCCACTGGGCGAACCGCTGGCCGAAGACGCGGCGCTCGCCCTGCACGTGGCCGCATGCCGCGAGACGTTCGAGGAGTCCGGCGTGCTGCTCGCCCGCGACCGTGCGGGCGAAGGCTGCAGCGGCGAGCGCGTGGCACGCCTCCAGGCGCAGCGCGAAATCGTGGCCTCCAGTGCGGGCGCCTTCGTCGGGATGCTCGAGGCCGAGGACCTCTATCTCGACCTGGCGCCGCTCGTGTACTGGTCGCACTGGATCACGCCGTCGCTCGAGCCGAAGCGCTTTGACACGCGATTCTTCGCGATCGCCGTGCCGCCCGACCAGGCAGCCAGCGCCGACCGCAGCGAACTCACGGAACATGCCTGGGTGCGGCCCGCGCGCGTGCACGAGGCGATCGAGCGGCGCGAGATCCGCGTCGTCCCGCCCACGCTGCTCACGCTCGAGGACCTCGCCGAGAGCCACGCGCGACACGGGTCGCTCGCTGCGATGCTCGAGGCGGAGCGCGGCCGGCCCACGCCGCCGGTGATGCCCCGCATCGACGTGCGCGCGGACGAATTTCGCGTCGTGATGCCCTGGGATGCGGGTTACGCGCGGGTCGCAGGCGAGGGTTGCGAACCGGAAGGCGGGTTTCCGCCGCATTTCAGCCGGCGTCGCTCCTACGTTTCCGTCGCGCGCGACCGCGAGGTGCGCTGAAAAAGCCAGGCCCCGGGCAGGGATCCGCACGGGGCCTGGCTGGTCGGCCGCGAAAGGC
>Ga0114938_1002069_pt1 | contig 13069 bp, 9 predicted proteins | sample AshMeaBigSpring_FD_88675 | JGI IMG/M metagenome (GOLD analysis project Ga0114938, IMG submission 88675) | Groundwater microbial communities from Big Spring, Nevada to study Microbial Dark Matter (Phase II) - Ash Meadows Big Spring | ecosystem: Environmental > Aquatic > Deep subsurface >...
CCCACGGCCGGGCGCAGCCGCCCCGAATTTGCGGCGGTCGTTGGTTACTTCGTCAATCCGTGCGTCGTGCGCGTCACGATCCGCGCGGGCATCTCCTTTCGCCAATTACTGGCGGAGGTGCGGCAGCAGGCGCGGCAGGCCATTGCTCACGCCGAATTTCCCTTCCCGCTGTTGGTGCAGCGGCTGCAGCCGGAGCGCAGCCCGGATCGGTCGCCGATCTTCGACGTGAGCATGAACTTTCACACACGACGGCACGGCGTGGGCGCAGGCGGCGCCGCGCAGTTGCGCGAGATGGCGCAGGCCGACGGCAAGTTCGATCTGACGCTGACGATGGTGGAAACCGACGACCGGCTGTACGGCGCACTGGGCTACAACCTGGCGATCCTGACGCCCGCCACCGTTGCCCGCTGGTCGGAAGCTTTCACCGCGCTGCTGGCGAGCATCGCCGCCCAGCCGGAGGCGTCGCTGGGGATGCTGGCGCTGCACGCCGGCGCACCTGCGACGCGGGCGCCGATCCTGCGCGGCCCGCAGCAGCCGGTGACGGCGGCGCAGATGCTACATCGCCAGTTTGCGGCCCAGGCGGCGCAGCATCCCTCGGCGCCAGCGGTTGCCGATGCGGTCACGGCGCTCACTTATGCCGAACTTGACCGCCGCGCCAGCGCGCTGGCTGGCGTCCTGGCGGGGCTGGGCGCCGGCCCCGATGTGCGCGTGGCGATCTGCACCGGGCGCACGGTGGATTTCTGCGTTGCGCTGCTGGCGGTGCTCAAGGCGGGCGCCGCCTATGTGCCGCTGGAGCCGGGCGTCCCGGCCGAACTGCTGGCCTACATGATTGACCACGCCGAGGCGGTGGCGCTGCTCACGCAGCAGGCGCTGTTGCCCGAACTGCCGCCGGTGACGTGCCCGGTGCTTGCCATCGACGCACCCTTGCCGGCGTTGCCGGTTGCGCCGCTGCAACCGGCGCAGCTCGCGCATCTGGCGTATGTGATGTACACCTCCGGCTCGACCGGGCGCCCCAAGGCGGTGGCGATCAGCCACGCGGCGGTGGCGAACTACACCGAGAGTATGCGGCGCGACCTGGCAATCGACGGGGTGTACAACTTCCTACTCGCCTCCACCTTCGCCGCCGACCTGGGCAATACGATGATCTTTCCGGCGCTGTGCAGCGGCGGCTGTCTGCACATCCTGCCGGAAGCGGCCCGGCTTGACCCGAAGCTCTTTGCGGCGTTGATGGCGGAACGCGCTATCGACTATCTGAAGATCGTGCCGTCGCATCTAGCCGCGCTGCTGGGTGACAGCGTGACGGCCGCGGCGCTGCCGCGACGGGCGTTGGTGTTGGGGGGCGAAAGCGCCATGCCGGTCTGGGTGGCGCGCATCCAGGCTGCGGCGCCGACGTGCCGCATCTACAACCACTACGGGCCGACCGAGACGACGGTGGGCGTCATGACCCACCGCTACGCCGCAAACACAGACCCGGCGCACACGGCGACACTGCTGCTCAGTCGCGCCGTCGCCAATACCGACATCTTTCTGCTCGACGCCAATCTGCACACGACGGCGCCTGGCGCCGTCGGCGAGTTGTACATCGGCGGCGGTGCGCTGGCGCGGGGTTATCTGGGCGACGCCGGACAGCCTGGCGCTGGCTTTGTGCAGATCGCGACGGACGACGGCGAGCTGCACACGCTCTACCGCACCGGCGACCTGGCGCGGTGGCGCGGCGGTGCGCTCGAACTCCTGGGGCGCAAGGATCGCCAGGTAAAGCTGCGCGGCTATCGCATCGAACTGGCGCAGGTGGAGCACGTGCTGCGCCAGGCGCCGGGCGTCGCACAGGCGGCGGTCATCACCGATGATGACGGCGCGCGGGCGACGGCGCTGCTGGCCTTTGTGGTGAGCGCCGCGCCTGTCAGCGATGCGGGCGCGTGGCTGCACACTGTGCAGGCGCATCTGGCCGAGCAGTTGCCGCGTTACATGCTGCCTGCCAGCGTGACGCCACTCGCCCGCCTGCCAGTGACAGCCAACGGCAAGCTCGACACGGCGGCGCTGCGCCGGCTCGAACCGGCGGCGGTTGTTGTGGCGGCGGGGGTGGGGCGGTTGCCGCACGATACGATCGATCTGCAGCTCAGCCAGCTTTGGGCCGACGTGCTGGAGCTGCCGCAGGTGTACGTCACTGACAACTTCTTTGATCTGGGCGGTCATTCGCTGCTGGCGGTGCGCCTGGCCGCCCAGATTGAGGCGGTATTTGGCGTGTGGACGCCGCTGGCGACGCTGCTGACGCACCCGACCGTGGCCGAACTGGCGCCAGTGATCCGCCGCAGCGGGGCGACGGGGCGCGTTGCGGCGGACGCGCTGCTGATTCCGCTGCACCGTGCGCCGGAAGGGGCGCCGATCATTTTGCTGCCCGGCGCTGGCGGCAGCGTCCTCTATCTGAGCGACCTGGCGCGGCGGCTGGGTGCGGCGACCGGGCAGCCGGTCTGGGGGCTACAGGCCATCGGCTTGACGCCGGATCAACCGATTCCGCAGCGGGTCGAGGCGATTTCCGGTCAGTACGCCGACCTGCTGCAACAGCGCTTCCCGGCGACGACGTACTCGCTGATCGGTCACTCTTTCGGGGCGCTGGTCGGCTATGCACTGGCGCGCCAGTTGACTGCAGCCGGGGCGTCAAGCGCGCTGCCCCCGATCCGGCTTGGCGTGCTCGACAACCCGGCGCCGCAGCCCGGAGCGCTCACTGCGTACGCCGGCTATGATCACGGCGACTGGCTGCTGCACATCGCTGCGCGCATCGGTAAACTGAACGGCGTGACGCTGGCGCTGACGCGCGCCGAACTCGCCGGGCTGACGGTCGACCAGCAGAACGCGCGGTTGGTTGCGCAGTTGATCCGCCAGGGGCTGCTGCCTGCGGAGGTGACGGCCAGCTACTTCAGCCGTTTTGTCGATGTGTACCGCGCCAATGCGCGCGCGGCTGCTGTCTATCAGCCGGAAGGGGCAGCCGCGATCGACCTGCTGCTGGTGCGTGCGGAGGTACACGACGTCGAGCTGGGCGCACTGGGCGGCGCTGGCGATTGGGCGCCGCCTGACCCGACGTGGGGCTGGCAGGCATTGGCTACGGGCAGGGTGCGGGTGGCTGCCGTGCCGGGGACGCATCTCAGCATGTTTGCGCCGCCGGCGGTTGCGGTGTTGGCGGATACGCTGCATCGCTGGCTGACGGATGCATCGCCAGCATGAGCGTGCCGGCGGATGCTGTAGAAAGGGAGGAAACCATGATTGCGTGCGGTATTGCGATCCCGCAGAATTTCACCAACGGCCCGGCGGATATGGCGTTGGTGCGGCAATTTGTGGCGCGCGCCGAGCAATTGCCCTATGACAGCCTGTGGGTGACGGAAGAGGTGCTTGGTGGCGCACCGGCGTTGGACGCCAGCACACTCCTCGCCTATGTCGCGGCGCAGACTACGCGCATCCGCATCGGCGCCGCCGTGATGGTGCTGGCGCGTCATAACCCGATCATGTTAGCCAAGACGCTGGCAAGCCTGGATTTTATGAGTCACGGGCGGTTGAACATCGGCGTCGGACTGGGACAGGCGGGGAGCGAACAGGTGTTGGGATACAGCGGGGAGCGGCGGCTGCTGCGCTTCAACGAGGCGCTGGCGGTGATGAAGGCGCTGTGGACGCAGCCGGCGGCCAGCTTCGACGGCGTCTTCTGGTCATTCACGGGGCAGCGGTTGTGGCCGCCGCCCGTGCAACAGCCGCATCCGCCGATCTGGTTTGGGGCGAAATCGACGGCGGCGTTGTCGCGCGCCGTGGCGCAGGGCGATGGCTTTGTCGGTTCTGGCGTTGCTACGACGGCGCACTTTTCCGCCCAGGTGGCGGTGCTGCACACACATCTGGCCGCCGCCGGGCGCACCACAGCAGCCTTTCCGATCTCCAAGCGGGTCTACATTGCCTGTGACCGCAAGCCAGAGCGCCCCCTGCGGCGGCTGCGCGGCTGGTTTGGTGTTCACTACGGCGACCCCGAACTGGCGGACGGGGCAGCGGTCTGGGGCGACCGCGACGCCTGTATCGAGCAGTTGCAGCGCATTGTGGATGCGGGCGCCACTCACCTCCTGCTCCACCCAGTCTACGACGAATTGACGCAACTAGAAATCCTGGCTGCGGAGATCGCACCGCAGTTGCAGCCGTCACGGGGGGCACGCAACGCGGTGTAGAGTAGATTACGCCGCGGCAAATTCCAGGATATGCCGCCCGGTGGCGGTCGGCAGCGCCTGGGTGAGCATCAACCCGACCTGGGCGCCTAGCGTGCGATATTCCGCCAGCGTGCGCTCCCGGCCATCCACCAATACCAGGAAATTCAGATCCAGCCAGGCGGCAATGCTGGGGCCATCGTCGAGCAGATACTCGATGATCAGCAGGCGGCGGTGGGACGTGCGGGCGGGGTCGGTGGTAAGGGCGGTGTAGACATTGCGCAGCAGCTGAAGCGCCCGCGCCTCCGGCCAGTTGTGGATCACATTTTTCATCAAGTAGAGATCGGCGCCGGCGGGGATGGCCTGAAAGAAATCCCCTGGTTGCCGCCGCAGACGCACACCAAACGCGGTGGCGTCGGCGGGCGACAGCGGCGGCAGTGCTGTCTCCAGGTCAAACAGCGTGCCGATCACCGCCGGGTGCGCTGCCAGGATGTGTCTGAGCAAGCCACCTTCGCCGCAGCCAATGTCGATCACGTGGGTAAAGCGGTCAAAGTCATAGGCGGCGGCCAGGACGGCGTTGTCTGTGGTCGAGAGATCGGTCATGGCGCGATGAAAGACCGCCATCTGCGGTGGACGCGTCGCCAGGTAGGCGAGCGAGCCATGCTCCGCCGTGGGCGAGATGGCGCGACTGCTGCCCTGCCGGAGCACCTCCACCAGCCGCCCCCAGGGTTGGTAGCGGTAGTCGGCGCCGTTGAGCTGCGCAGCGGCGCGCTGGCTGGCGGGATGGTCGGTCGTAAGGAGTTCGCCCAGTGCGGTCAGGCGGTAGGTGTGCGTGGTGGGGCGCCACTCTACCAGTTCCAGCCCGGCGGCGCAGCGTAAGAAGCGCGTCAGCGCATCAGGGTTGGTGGCGGTTGCCTGCGCCAGTTCGCCCGCGCTGCGGTCGCCCGTCGCCAGGAGGTCGGCCAGGTTCAGTTCGGCAAACGCACAGGTGACGCAGGTGTTCCAATTGCCATAGATCAAGCCGCGCAACCGACGTAGATTGGTTTGGAGCGCTGCGGAGTTCACGTCAGGTGTAGGCATGATGCGGACGCCTTCATTGGGAAAGTGCGCTGATTTCGTTACGTCAGTTCCACCACCGGCAGCCCCGCCAGCCGCGCCACGCTGCGCAGTTCCTCGCGATAGTCGCCGTAGACGATGCTGACGTGATGCTCCAACCCCAACCGCATGATCGTGTCGAAGACCTGCGTGGCGGGGCGGTCGAAGCGCAGCACGCCGCTGGTGCCAGTGAAACTCTTGGGTGCGCGCACCATCTCGCCGCCGCCGATGACAAGCTGATAGCCCGCAGCCTGAGTCGTGAGTCCTGAGTCCTGAGTCAAGACTTCGGACTTCGGACTTCGGACTTCGGCGCCATTACCCGGCGCTGTACGGTGCAAGCGAGCAACGGTGACGCGCCCCGGCTTGAGCGGAAACTCGAAGAGCAGCGGCAGCTTGCGGTTGCTGTGAAGCGTGCCTAAAATCGCGCTGTCGGGGTCGGCCATGCTCACCGGCGCCAACCCGCAGTGCCAGAGCACGCCGCTGTCGCTCGCCGCCTCGATGGAGACCAGGTCGGTGATGAAGGCGGGGGCACCGGCCAGCGCCTGCAGCAGCAGCGATGTGACCGTGCCGTTGACATCCGCTTCGCAACTTGCCGGACGCTGCTCCTCGTTGAGTACGCTCATCGCACCGCACGCCGCACAACCTAGCTCGGTGAAGAATTCCGGCCAGCAGCGCACCGCCACGCCAGCTAGCTGAGACGCGTCGATCAGCGTGCGCAGCGCATGGTAGACGCCCGCCGTCCCGCGCACCGCCGTCTGGTCAAGCTCGGCGACATTGGGCGCAAACGCCGTCACCCGTTCCACAAAGTGATCGCGTACGGTCGCATCAGCGGCGGCAGCCTGCGTCAACGTGTCGGCCAACGCCGTCGGCTGGATGCGCACGCCAAAGAGCGCCGCCAGGTCGCCGGCGTCGTAGGCGCAGGTGTCGAAGCCGGCCGGATGCTCCCCGACCACGCCGATGGCGGCGCCGTGCAGTGTGCGCAGCGCACGCCCGGCACGCGCCAGCGTCGCCACCTTCGTCACTGCCGCCGGGTCATCAGCAGGCGTCAGCAGATAGTCGTAGGGAATGCGGCGCAGCATCAGCGCGTGGCCGGCCAGGTTGATGCCGCACAGACTGTTGAGCCGCAGCCGCCCGCCCGCGCGTGCTTCCGGCACTGCCCACAGCAACGCCGGAATCCGCCGCGCCGCCGCGATTTCCGCCAGCGCCACCGCCATGCTGCTGTCGGCAAAGCTGGCCTGTAACAGCACCAGCAAATCATATTCTGCGGTGCGCAGGGTCTGTTGCGCGTGCGCGACGCCATCGGCGTCCATGATCAGCGTGTCGCCGCCGACCACGTGCAGCCCGGCTTGGGCAAGCTGCGCCAGCGCGGCAGCGGCGACGGACTGCGCCAGCGGTACATCGAAGGTCGGGCGTGCAATCGCCGCCAACGCCACCGTCGGTTGAGAGTTGGAAATTGTCATCAGTCACCCTCCGCGGCCAGGAACGCCGCCACGTTGACCGGCGCGCCCGTCTGCGCCGAGTGATTGGCCGCCAGCACGGTCGCCGTCGCCAGCAGCCCGGTGCGCAGCGGTGTGCGGATGTGCGCGCGGTCGCCCGTGCGCACGGCGGCGATGAAGGCGCGGTTGACGCCGCGATGGAGCGGCTCCGTGTTCGGCCACGTCTCGACGCCGCCCGGCGTGTACAGTTGCACGCGCTTGTCGGTGATGCGCACCAGCCGGTCGCGCAGGGCAAAATCGGCGGCCGGCTCGAACTGAATCTCCGGGAAGAGGGCGTAGGTGCCAGCGCAGACGCCCACCGCGCCGTGACCAAAGTGCAGCGTCAACGCGTAGCCATCCCAGTTGGCGAACTCCGCTTCGTAGTTGGCCTGGCGGTCGTTGTACGCGGCATAGACCGTGGTCACATCACCTGCCAGCCCGCTGCCTACGTCGATGAGGTGGATATTCTGGTCGACGATCTGGCCGCCCGCCAGTGATCGATCCCACATCCAGCGGATCGGCGGGCGCGTCCAGTACCAGCGCAGGGTCGCCAACGCAATCGGGCTGTCGCCGATCAGTTCTTCGGCGCGGCGGTAACCTTCGCTATAGCGCCACTGAAAGCCGGTCATCGCCAGTACGCCGCGCGCCTCGGCAGCCGCGACAAAGCGGCGCGCGGTGCGCAAATCAAGATCAAGCGGCTTCTCGACGTAGAGCGCCACGCCAAACTCCAGACAATCTAGCCCGATGGCGGCGTGGTGCGTCGTTGGCGTGCAGATGTAGACGGCATCGAGCGGCGTCTGTTCGAGCATGGCGCGGTGGTCGGTGAAGGCGGCGCCGCCCCACCTGGTGACGAACGCACCTGCCTTTGCCGCGTCGATGTCCGCCGCCGCCGCGATGCGCACGTCCGGTTCGTCGGCAATCAGCCCGGCGTGCAGGTTCGCCATCCGCCCGGCGCCGATGAAGCCAACGCGAAGTGTAGAGGACATGGTTGTCGGTTCCTTTTGTAGAAAAGAGATTGGGAGAGCAAGCGATTGGGGGATTAGGAGATTCAGAGATTGGAGATTAGCCGTCGCTAGACATGATTCAATCTCCAATCTCCCAATCGCTTAATCCCTCAATCTCAAATCGGCTTCACGCCTGCGACCTTCGCCGGCGCCACCGCTTCGACCGCGGGCACGTCCACCGGCGCGGCGAGGAATTGCTCGATATAGCGCTTGCTCAGCAGCAGCGATTGCAGAATCTGCCCTTCGTTGCGATCCCAGACGGCGTCTTCGTGTTCGATGCTTAGACAGCCGGCGTAGTCGACGCGCTGCAACGCGGCGATGATCGTCGCCCAGTTCAGCTCGCCCCAGCCGGGCAGCGTGTAGCGCCACCAGCCGTCGCCGTCGATGCCTTCGCGGGCGAGTTTGGCGCGGTCGATGATCGTGTCCTTGACGTGGACGTGACGCACACGGGCGGCGTAGTCGCGCAGCCCGGCATAGGGATCAACGAACTGCCAGACCAAATGGCTGGGGTCGAAGCCAAGCGTCAGTTCGGGCAGCGCCTGGTCGAAAAGTTCGTGCCACAGCGCCGGGCTGGTGGCGATGTTGCCGACCGCCGGACAATTCTCCACGGCAATGGTGATATTGCCAGCACGCGCCAGCGGCAGCACTTGCTCCGCAAACCATTCGACGACCGCGGGCAGGTTGGCGCGCAGACTCTTGCCAGGGCTGCGTCCCGTCGCCAGCACGACGAGCGGGATGCCCTCACCGCCGGCGAAGCGCAGCCGCTCCAGCACGTTGCGTTGATGTTGGGCGCGCTCGTCGGGGTCGCCCGCCAGCACATTGCGTCCGTAGGTCAGGCAAAAAATTCGTGCGCCGATGCGCCGCGCCTCGGCAAAGTCGGCGGGGTTGAGCGGCACCGCCGGCCCCACTTCCAGCCCGTCGAAGCCATGCTCCACCGCCCAGCGCGCCAGCTTGGGCAGGCTCCACGGCTGGAAGCCAGGAAAAATCGTCAAAATGTTGGTGTGAAAAGCAAGCGGCGGGCGAAAGCCAACAAAGTGCGTCATTGTCACCTCATTTCGGTTACTGTTTTCCAGATTGGCGATTCATGCGTCACACGTCGGGGTCTTCATCCAGCCGCCAACTGCTGTTCAAGGTCACGCACCCGAATTGTCAGCGTGGCAACGCGCGCCTCGGCCGCCTGCCGCGCCGCAATCGCCGCGCTGAGCGTCGGCAAACCGATGGCGCGTGCCAGACGAATGTCCAGTTCGTCGATGTGATGGTTGCTCAACCGGCCAAGCGTGGCTGAGATCAACGTCTGCTGCATGGTGATGAGCTTTGTGGCGCGAATCACGGAGCTGACGCGCAGCCCCGTTGTACGAAAGTCTGCGCTCCCCTGTCGGATGATGAGTTCAGTATCGGCGGAAGTTGGCGGTATTCTGGAACTGATGGCGGCCAGTATGATATCGGGGGAAGTGCGATTGAAGGACGAAGTCGAAACCACGACCGCCGGGCGCACTTTGGGACGCGTCAGATCGGTAAAGGGAAACGGCACCAACACAATGTCGCCGCGTTGAAAGGTCATCGTTCGTCACTCCGGGGTGGTGTTTCCTGCTGGCGCCAGGTCGCTATAGATATCTTCTGCCTCATCATCCCAGAAGGCGAAACTGGATTCAGCCAGACGCAGCCAGCCAAAATCATCCTGCTGCGCCGGCTCAACGCCAATGATCAGGGGCAGGCGCTGCGTGAGTTCCTGCCGCTCTTGCCGATCCAGCAGCATGATGGCGGTCGATATCTGTTCCACCGTCAATTTCAATTGGACGGTCATCTTGCGTCTCCTCGCGCCGGCGATGTCGTTGCGCCAACTGCTTCTCGATGAGGGAGTTAGCCACCGATCAGTGCATTTGTCAAGCGTCACGCGATCCTGTGCTCATCCACCCAGTAGACGCCATCCATCCCGCCGGCCAGCACGCCGTCTGATGTGGCGAGGAAGGTGAGCGCCGGGGGCTGGTCGGTGGCCGTCCATGTGAGACCGTCCGCCGAACGCCAGATGCGCTCGGCGTCGCTGAGCAGCCAGCCATCCGGCCGCGCCAGCAGTGCGTTGACGACCTGCGGTGCGCCGGGCACAGGGGCAAAGGTGTAGCCGCCGTCAGCGGCGCGCCACAATCCGCCGCCTTCGGTGCCGGCCAGCACGACGCCGCTGGTGTGGAAGTCCGGCGCCACGGCCAGCGTCAAGACTGGCGCCGTCGTCGTCGCCACCTGCTTCCAGCCGCGCCCGCCGTTGGGCGAGCGGTAGACGCCGCCCAGCGCACCGGCAAAGACGACCTGCACAGGCGGCCACAGTGCGGCGGGCTGCACCGGCGCCCAGGCCAGCGCCAGCACGTCGAAGTCGAAAAGGCCAAAGTTGCAGACGCTCCAGTGGCGCCCGCGATTGGTGGTGCGCAGCACGCCGCCCCCCGCCGTGCCGGCGAGGAGCACGCCGCTGTGCTGTTGATCCGGGTCGCCGGCCAGACAGACCACCGGCGCCGTGACGCCATCCAGCCAGCCGGCCTGCCAGCCGCCGTCGGGCGTGGTGTAGGCGAGACCGTGCGTGGCGCCGCCGACGAAGAGGCGCTCGCCGTCGTGATAGCAGCACGCGGGCTGAGCGTCGGGCTGCGGTACGGCGGTCAGGACGCCATCGGCAATGGTGAAGAGACCTTCCGGGCCAAGCGCCCAGCGGTTGTCGTGAGCTTGAGTCAAGGCGAGAATCACAGGCATAGGTGGCTCAGGGTGTCAGGCTTTGTTGGGGGGTGCGATGATAGACGATGGTGTCTGTGCTCAACAGCATGGTGGCGCCGCTGGCAGCCGCCTGCAACACGGCGGCGACGACATCGGCGGCGTCGAGCAAGCCGCGCTGCTGGGCATCGACGACGGTTGCGGTCGTCACGTCGTAGGTGGCGGGCGCCCCTAGTTCGGCAAGCTGATGCAGATAGACAGCCGGCGCCGCCACGCCGCCATTAGTCAGAATCTGGCGCTGCGGTGCGGTCAGCGCCTGCGCCAGCACACGCATCCCCAGCGCGCAGTCGGTCTCGATTTCCTGGTCAGCGGCGGCAAGGACAGCCGCTTGACAATGGAGCAGTGCGGCGCCGCCGCCCGCCACCACGCCGCCGCGCTGCACGGCCGAGAGCACCTTCCACGCCCGCTCGGCTTGGGCGCGACGCAAGTCACGCGCTGGCTGATGATACGCGCCGATTTTGAGAATGCCGATGCCGCCCGTCAGCGCCGCCAACCGCCGCGTCAACACCGGGCGCTCCTCGTCATCATAGGGCAGGTGCGCCAGACGGCTGCTCAGGTCGGCGATCTGTGTCTGGATGACGCTGCGCCGCGCACCCTCCATCGTGAGGACGAGGTTCTTGTCGCCAAATTCGACGCGCTGTGCGGCGCCTAAGTCTTCGGCGCGGGCGGATTGCGCAGTGCGCGCGCCCAACTCGCCCAGGACGGCGGCGCCGGTCATGGCGGCCAGGTCTTGCAGGGCGAAGCGCCGTTCATCGCCCACGGCTTTGGGCTTGACGGCCAGGATTGCCAGCTTGCGCTTTTCCTCCGGCTGCATGTGGTTCGCGACCAGCACATTGAGCGCGGCGCCGGCAATGTCGGGAGCGAAGATCAGCAGCGCCTTGCGCCCGGTCGCCACTGCCGCTTCCAGCAGCGCGACGGCGTGCGTCGCCTCGGTGAGCGGCTTGTCGAGCAGTGCCACCGCCGGCGCCGTCAGCACGGTGCGCTTGCGTTCCGGCTCGGAGTAGAAGTACATACTGTTGATCTCGGCGCCGTAGTGGGCGCCGCCCAGATACTGCCGTTCCAGGTAGGGGGCGACGTAGGATTCGATCTGCAAGTGGCCGTCGGCGCCGAGGAGGTAGCTCAGCTCGCCCAGGACGGCGGCCAGGTCGTCATCCTGCATCACGGTGCGGGCGACGGCGGCGAGGCTGCGTTCGCCCGTGACCGGCTGGCTCTGGGTGTACAAGGACGCGACGGCTACGGCGGCGCCGCGCCGAATGCCGTCGTTGAGCCGCATGGCATTGGCGCCCGCGGTGATCTGGCGCATGCCTTCATCAACCAGCGCGCGCAACAGCACGACGGCCGTGGCGCCGCCATCGCCAACCTGCTGCTCCAGCCGCCAGACAGTGCTGCGCAGCAACATGGCGCCCACATCAAGATCGGGGCTGCCCAGACCGAGGATGCGGCGCAGCGTGGTAGCGGCATCGTCGAGCACTTCGACTTTGCGCCGGGCGGCGTCGAAGTTTAGCACCGGCCCCCCGGTCGGGCCGAGCGTGGGCGCCAGCATGTCGGCCAGCGTGACCATGCCGGCGAAAAAGTGACGGCGCGTGTCGGGCTGGAAGATAATGGCGGGACGGGTTACAGCAGTAGATGAGCGGGACGGATGGTGCGTTCGTGGCATGGAATCAGGAACAACATGTTTGGATGGATGATCAGGCTCACAGGTTCGATGGGCGGGAGCGGTTCCCAACCTGCGCAATGCTACCGCAGCCGATGGATTTCGTCAAACAACGGCAGGATGATTGGGTGATGCGCAATGAGTAATGCACAAACCGTGATATGTGACGACTCAAAAATTACCCATGATTCATTACGCATCACTTGTCACGCCACCTGTTGCGGAATGCGTTCCAGGGCGGCAAGGAGTTTGTCGGGCTGCACGGGCTTGCTCACGTAGTCGTTCATGCCGCTTTCCAGGTAGGTGCGCCGCTGATCCTCGAAGGCATTGGCGGTCATGGCGATGATGTAGGGCTGGCGCTCCAGGTGCAGGTCGCGACGGATCGTGAGCGTAGCTTCGACGCCGTCCATTTCCGGCATCTGGACATCCATCATCACCACGTCGTACATCTGGCGATGCAGTGCATCCACCGCCTGCCGCCCGTCGCTAGCCAGGTCGGCGCGATAGCCCAGGCGCCCCAACATGGTCTGGATGACCTTTTGGTTGACCAGGTTGTCTTCGGCGACGAGGATGCGCAGAGGCAGCCGTGCGGCCATTTGCGCATCCCAGTGACCGCTGTCTGGCGCCTTCGTCCCTACCTGGTTGTTGTTCCACAGTGCCAACAGCGCATCGCGCAGCAGAGCTGGCTTGATCGGCTTGCGCAGGTAGGCGACAATGCCGGCGGCGCGCATTTCGGCGGTGTCGAAGTCCATCGATGTGAGCAGCAGCAGTTTCGGTGCGGCGTCGCCCAGTTGCTGCTTAATCGCGGTGGCCAGCATCACGCCATCCATTTCGGGCATTTGCAGGTCAAGCAGCACAACATCGAACGGCGTATCTGGCGTCAGCAGCGCCAGCGCCGCCGCCCCAGAGGAAACAGCC
>Ga0114938_1002071_pt1 | contig 13053 bp, 10 predicted proteins | sample AshMeaBigSpring_FD_88675 | JGI IMG/M metagenome (GOLD analysis project Ga0114938, IMG submission 88675) | Groundwater microbial communities from Big Spring, Nevada to study Microbial Dark Matter (Phase II) - Ash Meadows Big Spring | ecosystem: Environmental > Aquatic > Deep subsurface >...
CTTGGTGCCGTCCTCTCGATTGGATTCATGATTCTGATCAGCGGCGCGGGCAATAATCTGGCCCTCTTCCTTCTCTCCCTCGGTCTCGTTTTTGCGCTCCTCGAAGGATCCGCCGTCCGCCTGCCGCGCTGGTCAACCGCGCTCCGCCAGGCCGGCGCCGTCTTTGCCGTCATGGCCACCATGCTCCCCCGGCCGGACCTCACCGTCACCGCCTCAGACCACCGGCTCGCGGCTATTTTCGTCGGACTGGCCATCGCGGCCACCGTTCACTTGGCGACGACCGCAGGGAAGCGGTAAATCCCCTGCCCCGTGGTCGCCAAGACGGCATGGATAGCACGGATTTCATCGTTCCCTGCATCCAATAAGCTGCCAGCCACCAGAGCAATGCGGGTTCTTGCTCGCCCGCGGAGGCACTTAAAACATAGGTCCTTTCTGCGCCTTAGCACACGAGTGCTCAGTTGCATCCCCTGTAGTCCGCTCGCGCCACATCACAATGCCCGCGCGGATGCCATTGCAGAGAAAAATCACCTACCGTTTTGGGTGTTCCCGCCTCATTGCCAGTGCCGAATTTATCAAAAGGGATTTGGTTGAAGTCGTGGGAGCACCTGAATGCCGAGTAGATGTGATCGGCGAGGGAGTGGACTGTGCAGAGTTTCATCCCGGAATCGACGGGAGTGGGTTCCGTGCTGAATTTGGCATCCCGAAAGAAGTGCCGGTTTTTGGTATCATCGCAATGATCCGTGGCGAGAAGGGCCACTCATGCTTCATTCGTGCTGCCGCCCGCGTTCTCGAAACAAATCCGGAAGCACACTTTGTCATCGTCGGAGACGGCCGGCCCCAGCTCGTGAACAAACTGCGGGAAATGGTATCTGAGCGGTTCCGGAACCAACCATGCCCGATCGTCTTCACAGGCTACAGGAAGGACATTCCAAAGGTGATGGCTGCGCTCGACGTGCTGGTCGTGCCTTCGCTCCATGAAGCGCAGAGCCTCGTCATCCCGCAGGCCTTCGCTACCGGAAAATCGGTGGTTGCCTCCCGCGTGGGTGGGATTCCGGAAATCGTCGACCACGAGAAAACCGGACTGCTGGTATCCGCGCGCGACGAACTCGGCTTTGCTTCCGCGATGCGGCAGCTTGCGGAATCCCGGGATCTCCGGCTTCGACTCGGTCGTGCCGCGCTGGATTTTGCCCGCCGGGAACTGTCGTTCGATGGGAAGATGCAACTGCTGCTCTCGTCCTACCGCAGGGCGCTTATTTTTCGCCATCCCAACACACTGATTGCGGCGGTCTGACATAATAATAATTCCACACACCCCTTTCAAATAGAACGGTGCCTCCTCCTGCTAAGCGCCAGGCTCCGTGGTTGTTTATACCTACCAGAATCAAACTGAATACTTTGTTTGCCGGGACAATGAGTCGATGATTAACCGAGCATCCTCAAAGGAGATTCCGGGTTTGCAGGCGCCCGTGATTTTTTCCGAAACTGATTCCGTTACCGACTCAAGGCTCCTGGTTGGCTGTAATGAAATTGGCATACCACACGGCAGCCGGGGTTGGCACGCGCTCATGGGTTTTCTTATCGTAGGTGAAGAGGCCGAACTGGGCATGTGCCCAGCCTTCTTTCCACTCGTAGTTGTCCACGAGTGTCCACGGGAAATAGCCACGGACATCAACACCTTCCGCAATTGCACGGAGGACCTGTGCGATGTGCTCCCGAAAGTAGCGGATCGATTTCTGGCCGCTCTGCGTTCCGATCCCGTTTTCAGTGATGACGACGGGCTTGTGGTAGCGGTCGTTGATCTGCTTGAGGACATGGTAGATCCCGGTGGGAGCGATGCTCCACCCGAGCTGTGTGTAGTTCGAGTTGTGCTCGCCGGAGGGACGGAACAGAAAGCGCTTCGCGCTCGCCTGTTGCGAGTAGTAGTAGTTGATCCCGATGATGTCACACGTGTCGGCCACCATGTCGAGTTGGTCGAAATTCTGGTGCTGCATGAGGTTGTAAACCGAGTGGATCGGGTCGAGGTATTTGTCCCGCTGCCAGTATGGGAGCGACCAGATCCCCATAACGAGGGCGTCTTTGCGTTCCTCGTGCACGATGCCGGAGGCGACGCGAAACATCTGCGCCGAGACGCGCATCGCCTTCTTATAGCCGCCAGTATGCAGGAGAAGCCCGGGCGGCCAGTGGCCGGCGATCCAGCCGAGCTGCAGAGCGCCGTTCGGCTCGTTCTGCGGAACGTAGATTCGTACGTCGGCCTTCGTGGCTCGGACGACTTTCCGGACAAACGAGCGCCACGAATCCTGCACGTCGGGGTTGAGGAAATTCGCCTTGGTAAGGTCTTTCGGGTAGAGCCAGTCGGGGAATGTGAAGTGCCAGAGGTTCAGCACCGGCTCCATGCCCGCCTCCCGCACGAGGCGCGCCATTTCGACGTATTGCCGAAGGGCGGCCTCGTTATACTCACCTTTGCGCGGCTCAATCCGTGCCCATTCCACGCCGAACCGGAAATGTGTCACCCCGAGCTGCCTCAGCGCCTTCAGGTCTTTGTCAAATTCAGTCCATGAGAACACGCCGTCGTCTCCGCGGGGCGGTGCCTTGCCCGCCTCGGCAAACCGGTCCCAATCGGTTTTAAAATACCAGCGTGATCCCGGCACGCAGCCTTTGTCCTCGTTTTGGAAGGAGGCCGTGGATGTCCCCCACCAGAACGGTTCCTTGGGAAGCTTCGAGAGCGTAGGCGCGCCCGCGGGCGGCTGGTAGGTTTTTACCGGACCGATGCATCCTTGGAGGATGGTCATAACAAGGCAAACCGCCGCCGGGCGGAAGAATCGATTGAGTGAGTCGATAGTCATACTAGCGATTGTCTTGCTTTTAGGAAATTCCGTTTTCGCGCTCACTGGGCGGCTCTGGCCTTTGTAGAAGACGCGGAAAAAAGCAATTTCAGGTTGCCCATCTGGTCGCGATAGAAACCCTCGAGGCCCGCCATCGGTGCCTTCAGCTTCGAAGCGAATCCGCCAAGGAACTGCGAGTTTTGGTTTGCGCGGTCGGCCCTGAGTGTTCCGGATTTGGTATTCAGTTGATCGAATGGAACCGTGACTTGAGCGTAGTCGGCAGCCGACACCCTCGCGGACTCAAGCTTGCCGGGTTTGTAGATGGACAGCCACCAGCCGCCGAATGCGTCAGGGGCGGAGGGAGGGAGTACCTTGAAGAGGAATTTGCCGACACGCCGCTCGCCGCCCGAGTCCGGGAGGGAGTAGAGTGCCGCCACTTCCTGGCGGGTACGGAGGATGCCGGCGATGTATTCGCGGGCAATCCGCGTGAACCTGGCGATCTGCTCCGGATCGCGCTCATAAACCCCGAATTCGAGACAAACCGGGTTTTCCGAATCGCCGTAAACGTTCATCTCTACGCGCTCGTTAATGCGGAATGAGAGGTAGGGGATGCCTCGCAGGTAGCCGGTGTCGATCCTGGTTGCCGGGATTTCGCGAAAAGAGCGGATGTTGTCGTCGCTGCGGAGATCCTGGACGACCATGCGCCACGGCGGCAGCTTGTCGGGATCCATGATGTTAGCGAAGTAGGCCGACGAGTCGTTGTCGTCATTGATGACCCGGATGGATTTCTTGGAGATCTCTTTCTCCCCGGTCTTCTGCTGCAGCACCAGGGTTTCAGCATCGTTGCGGACGATGAGCCCCCGGAGGGCTGTACCGTCGTTAAGGACGACCGTGTCAGGAAAAAGATCCAGCTTCGGCTTCCGCATTTGCTCCGCATGGAGGCTAGCCGCTACAAACAGCGCAGCGGCAAAGAGGTAATAAAATCTCATCTGCAGAAAGTGTTAGTTGAGTTTTGAAGTCGTCCCGGCACCGAAAACAAACACGCGGCCTGAATCATTATGTCTTAATGAGCTATCGGGGCAAAGGGGGCGGTAGCGTTCGGAGAACTGGAACTCCTTGTAGTTTGAGCCGCCGAATATTGAGGCACTCTGGAACTTTGCCGTGGAAAAATCAATCTTCGAAAGGTCGACTTTGCGGATGTCGTAATTGTCGTAGGTTCGGAAATAGTAGACGCGGTTGTTGAGATCGCCGACCACCGCGTAGGATGTGAATTGCGGGTCATCGTTGACCCAGCGCCAGTAAAGAATCCCTTTCGGGATATCCACCGTGTTGAGCATTGACCACGCACGGTTCACCGCCGCCGCGTCCGTCGGAACCTTTGCCTGGGTGGCATTGATCGCGGCCATTCGGCAAAACCGTCCTTCCGGTGAGTAATCGAACGCTTCGAAGCTTTCCTCATTGAGCTGCTTAACCTCGTATTTCGACCAGATTTTCAACTGTTCGTCGTAGGGGGGATCGTTGGTCATTACCCCCACTTTGTTCTCGTGGATTTGGGTTTTGCCATCAATGACCTCGACAACCACCGACCGACCGTTGGGATCGGTCACGGCATAGTGAAAAGTCGGAAGAATGTCATTCATGATGGCAACCTTCTCCGAGTAAAGCTGTGTCTCCTTGAAAAACATGACCACCTCGTCCACTGTCCTCATGTTGCCGAGCACGTAGCCAATCACGTCCCCGACATGAAGCCCCTCCGGCGTTTTGTCCTGGTATTTCGACTCGGCAAGCCAGAGAGCACTGCAGGCAAGCCCGTGCTCATTCAATCCATCGCTGAACATGCCGGCATGGCTGATGCCCACGAACCCGTGCTTGGTTTTGAATTTCTTCGCCTCTCCCATCTCATGGTTCCGAGGCACGATAGTCATCTCGCCCTGCAGGTCGCCGGGCCATTCCATTGATCGCCCGATGAAGGTGTGCTTCATATCGTTTTGGAACTCGAACCATGTGCAGGCTATTACCTTGGCGGACGCGCAGGCGACGAGGCTTGCGCAGAGCAGTGCGAGTTTTGTTTTCATGTTTTTGTCTTTTGGAGACAGGCTGCCTAATGCGCTTGATGGGTCACCTTTCCGTCCATCATGGTTTGCATCACCTTTGTAGAGTGGATCGAGTAGGGATCGATCTTGAACAGATCCTTTTCCAGAAACACCAAATCCGCCTTCTTGCCGACTTTGATCGAACCGATTTGGTCCTCCATGCGGAGCTGATAGGCTCCGTTGATCGTGTAGGCCTTGAGGGCATCCGCAAGGCTCATGCGCTGGCGCTCAACCATAATTTTGTCCTTGGGATGGCCCGGACGCTGACGAGTGACGGCCGACTCCAAGTGCAGCAGCGGCCCAATCTCGGTGATATCGACGCCACCGAGGTCCGCGCCAATGGTGAAATTCGCCCCGGTACGCACCAAGTCCCCATAGGGCAAAAGCTCCTCGTCGAACCGCTTTGCCCCAAGCTTGCGCATGTAGCGGTCATGATCCACGCCGTTGTAATCCGTCGCCCACAGCGGCGTCCCGTTCACGAGGATGCCGAGCTTCTCGAAGCGGGGCAGGTCCGTTGGGTGAACCAGTGAGAGATGGCACATCGTGTGGCGTCGATCCTGTTTGCCAAGGCGCTTTTGCACATTCTCAAGCGCATTGAGCAGGATGCGGATTGATCCGTCGCCATCGGCATGAATGTGCATGTCAAAGCCGGCTTTTTGGGCCGCTTCGATCTGGGCCTCAAGCTGCTGCGGCGTAAAGAACATCTCACCGCCTTTGGATCCGTCTGCAAAGGGTTCGAGGAGCTTGGCGGTGCCCGCAATGAAGGTTCCTTCCGTCCAGATTTTGCAGGCACCCACGCTCACATGGTCGGATCTGTATTTCTTGTTCCATTTCACAAGCTCGTTCACGATGGCCTGCGGGTCATCCGTGGGCGTTCGCGTATAATAAGTGGCAACAATGCGGAGCGGCAGTTCACCTTTCTTGTCGCGTTCGATCAAGTCTTCAATGACCCATGCCTGATCGCTGCTGTTATTACTCAGAAGGAACCCGCAATCGAGATACGTCGTCATTCCCAAAGCCGGCGAGCCATCGATGGCCATCTTTTGGGATTCGCGTACGGCTTCGTGGGATGTCATTCCGCACGCGCCCAAGATCGGCAGCGCAGCACCCTCGATGGCCAGGCCCGCCAGCGAGCCGTCCGGATTCCGCGTGTAGTATTGTTTTCCGGGATCAAGATCGGGAGTACTGGCACTGAGGCCAGCCGCCTTCATTGCGGCGGTGTTGAACCAGGTCTCGTGCATGTCGGCACTCATGAGGTACATCGGGCGATCACCGGTCAGCTCGTCAAGCCACTCGCGGCGTGGCAGCTCCTCGCCAAACGTGTCGTGCAGGACCCAGCCGAACCCACGCAGTTGCACATCGGGTGGCTGCGTCCCGATCCAATCGCGGATGGCGTTGCGAACCTTTTCTTTCCCTTTGAGCCCGCTGAGATTTACCCCGAGTTTTGTCACCCCCAGAGTGGCCAGATGGTTGTGGCTGTCGATGAAGCCGGGCAACAGCATCCCGCCGGCGAGATCCACCACGCGGGTTTCCTTCCCCTGCCATTCAGCAACATCCTTGGCGTCGCCCACGAAGACGATTTCATTGCCTCGCACTGCGACGGCCTCCGCGCTCGGCTTGTCAGGATCAACCGTGTAAATCAGTCCGCCTTTGTATATCCAATCCGCCTTTCCGTCGTTTGGTGAAGGCGATTGGGACAGCAGCGGTTGGATTGACAACGCAGAATAGGCTGCGCCGAGGACGAGGTTATTTAGTAGTTTTCTGGTTTTCATGCGGCGAGTGTTCAGGGAGTTTTGTGAGCTTGGGGGGAATAGGATATGCCTGTTGTGTCATTTGACTCTTTCAGGAAGGCATGTCCCCATCAATCGCCACTACGGGGGATTCTCGGGCTACGCAGGCCTCTCCGCTCGACAGCCCGCTGTGAGATGCGACACAAGGATGATTGTTTCCATTTGGCCGCGTTCCATGAAATCCTCGTCCAGGACATCAGAGCCCACCACGGTGGGTGATTTTTCCATTCATCATGGTCAGATCGATCTTGGTCGTGCTGATTTCGCCGGGGGGGATCGCGTGGAGGTCCTTTTCCAGCACGACGAGGTCAGCCAGTTTTCCCGGCTTGAGCGACCCGATCTTGTCCTCGAGCCCCAGCACATACGCCGCATCCAGCGTGCTGGCTTTGAGCGCCTGATCCAGAGTGATCCGCTCGTTTTCGGGCGGCAGCACCTTGGCGAACTGTGCTTTGCCGTATTGCGAGAGAACCTCGCGTGTTACCGCCACCTGGATGGCATCCAATGGCCGGAAGGTGGAAACGTATCCGGCGGCGGGCCAGTCCGAGCCGAGCGCGAGGCGCCCGCCGGCCTTCAGCACGGAGTTGTGACGGAACATTTCCTTGAGGGCCAAATCCTCGCCGACGATCTCCGTCGTCCGTTTGATGGTCGGGTCGGGCGTGGCCCACTGGGCGGAGGATTGCAGCGTGACATCCAGCTTCGCGAAGCGCGGGACGTCTTCATCGGCGACAAAGATGGCGTGGGCTGCTGCGTGCCGCGACGGGCTGTCGGGATGGGCCTTGCGCGCCTGCTCGACCGCATCAAGGTAGGTCCGGACCGCACCATCGCCATAGCAATGGGCATGGGTGTCAATTCCATTGGCCTGGGCCTTGAGGACCGCGTCTTTGACGAGTTTTTGTTCCACTGTGAATTCGGCATTGAAGCCGGGGCGGTCGGCATAGGGCTGGTTCATGACCGCCGTGTGCTGGGCTTCCCCGCCGTCAAACAGGATCTTCAGCGTTCTGACCTGCAGCAGCTCGGACTGGAACTTATCTTTTAGCTCCAGCACGAGGGGCACGGGATCCTTCACCTCGGAATTATTCCAGTAGTAGGAGCCGACGATGCGCACGGGCAGTTTGCCGTCTTTCTCCATCTGTTGGTAACCAGCAAGGCCGTCTTCTGACGGCAGGGTGCCAATGCCGGCATCCCATGCAGCTGTGATACCGGCAGCGGCGAACTCTTTCATTTGGTCCCGCGTGGAAGCCATCACGGCCTCGGGCGTTGGGGGGTCCAACTTGGCAAGAACCTGCTGCTCGGCGAGCGTCTCAACAACCCATCCCGTCGGCTCCCCCGTTTTGGGATCGCGCTGAAAATAGCTCACGCCGGGTACGGGGTCGGGAGTTTTGGCGTCGATCCCCGCCAACTCCAGCGCCTTGCTGTTCACCCAGGCACTATGAACGTCGATGGCAACGAGCATCACCGGCCGGTCGGGAAACAGTTTGTCCAGCACCTCCTTGGTCGGGCCGGTCGTGGGGAAAAGAGTGTAGCGCCAGCCGAAGCCCCGGATCACTTTGGCCTCTGGGTTCGCGTCCGCCCATGCCTTCACCCTCGCCAGAACCTCGTCCAGGGAGTCGGTCTGCAAATCGGCTCCGCTGGCGAAAATGGCCAGCGTGGGGTGAATGTGTGACTCGACGAAACCGGGAAGCAGCATCTTTCCCTTGAGGTCGATGACTTTGGTGTCTTTGCCAACAAAGGCCTCTGCACCCTTGGTGTCGCCGACATAGGAGATCTTTTTGCCTGTCACCGCGACGGCTTCGGCCTTCGGGGCCTTGGGGTCCATCGTGTAAACAGCTCCGTTCTTGAAAACGTAGTCTGCCTTTTCAGCTGCGGCAACGCGGGTGGCGCTCAACGAAACGCACAACAGGATAGGGAGAAGGAACTTGATCATTTTCTTGGTTAATTGGAGGGAATCTTGACGCTGCCCAAGGCAAACGGTGTCGCGGTGACAAAGTTGCCACTGGCGTCACCGGAATAGATTTCGCCATCGGCAAGGGCAAGCTTTTTGGCCGATGTCCCCTTCTTGAGATCCAGTTTGTTGAGATCGACCCAAAAGACATTCGGGCGGTTTGCTTCTTCAAAGTAATAGATCTTGTTCGCCAGATCTCCGGCGCTCCGCCACTGGGTCGGGGCGCAGTTCGGCCGGTCCGGGGTGGTGGCCGTAAACGGAACAGAGGCGTTGCGGATGATCGAAAACACCGTGGCGATCTTCTTCTGGTAATCTGAGGGCTTTTCCGCGTTGTCCAGATAGTAGCTGGCGCGAACAAACCGGTCGGCAGGATCCTCGGTTCCGGGAAGGAATTTGCCGTCCTGCATCCGCCAGTAGGCATTCAGCGCCAACTGCTGGTCATACGACGGTTCGTTCGTCATCACTTTGAATTGCTTCCCGTGGTGGATGACGAGCTTTCCACCGATATATTCAAAGACCGCGTTGTCCCCGCTGGCGTCCGCAATGCTCATGTGAAGGTGCATTTTCTGACCGTCCGTTTCGGGCACGGCGAGCACGTTGAACTTCCCGGCGGCAAAGTCATCGACCGCATCCTTGACGGTCGCGTAGTTGTCGAGAATGAATTGCGCCCACGAAAAAAGGTTCAAATTTTTGCGGGCCGGTTCCGGCTTTCCGTAGTCGCTTCCGCCGAGATACAGAACATTGACAGACACGCCAGCCGTGTTGATTCCGTCGGCCGTGCCGAGGTCGAAGGCGGATGTGGTCACGCTGCCGTATTTTGAAATCCAGCGAGCACTGTTTTCGTCGTCTCCGTTTCCGCTTCGCGACATCCCCGCCGGATAGGCCCAGAGGTTTGCGTGCCCATCATTCGGCCAATCCCACGACCTGCCTGTGATTACGCCTTGGTCGGAGCCAACGTAAGTGATCCGGGTGCAGGCAGTTGCATTCGGGATGGTGACTGCGGCAGCTGTTGCCAACAGTGCCATGGAGAGGGACTTGGTTATCGGGCTGATTTTCATAGGGTGGTCTTTCGTTGAGGGGTGAATCTTCGCGTGGAACACGGTTCCTTATGCTCCTCAATACCCACCGTTACCAGCGTGGCGAGGGGCCACCAATACCCGGTACGGGTGATTTTATGGCGATAGCGAAATTGCCTGCTCGACTGCCACCCATGTGGTGCAACAAGATTGTACCCACGCCCTCGCACCGCCCGTCAATTATGAAACCCCACATCGCCCTGATTATCGCCATCCTCTCGGAAGTGGTCGCAACCTCCGCCCTCAAAGCGAGCGAGAGCTTCACGCGCCTCGTCCCGTCGCTCATTGTCATCGCGGGCTACGGGATCTCGTTCTATTTTCTATCCGTCGCGATGAAGACCATCCCTCTGGGCGTTGCCTACGCGATCTGGTCCGGTCTCGGTTCCGCGCTGATCGTGCTCGTGTCTTGGTTGATCTTCAAGCAGACGCTCGATGCACCCGCATTTCTCGGGATTTCGCTCATCATTGCCGGGAGTCTCATTCTGAACGTTTTCTCGAAAGCATCGGCCCACTGACGTGGCTTTGCCGGGATTGCGGTGTTCGCACAGTCATGAGACGAGCGCGGGATTCTCAGCCTCTGCAGACAGCGCAGGCGATTTTCGCTGCAAGCTCGTCCTTTTTGAATGGCTTGCTGAGGAAGTCGTTCATGCCGGCGGCGAGGCATCGCTCGCGAACACCCGGCATCACATGCGCCGTGAGGGCGATAATCGGCACACGGGTTTTCCTTGCCGACTCGATCATCCGGATTCGTTCCGCGGCATCAAGGCCGTTCATGACGGGCATTTTGATATCCATAAGAATCGCGTGATATTTTTGGTTGCCAAAGGCATCGAGTGCCTCCAGTCCATTACTTGCGAATCCGGCACGGTAGCCGAGAACCTGGAGCATTTTTCCTGCAAGTAAGCTGCTGGTTTTGTCGTCATCCACGACGAGCACGGGATCGTCGCCGGCCAAGCCGGAGTCTGGGCAACGGCCTGCATGGGCACAAGACCGGGAGGAACCAGGGAACGAATCTTCCAGCGAGAGTCGCAATGTGGACGCACGGCATATGCCCTGTGCAGGGAACATGCCGGCAATGTGCTGGCTGCTTTTTAATACTGCTGGGTGATTGTTGGGAGGAGCCATTGACATCCCTGCGGGCTTGTTTTCAGTTACTGAAAAATACCGTGCAGAGAACACGAACTCTAACGGGTTTCTGATCCAACTCCAATACCCTTTGCTGGGTATTTTTGGGTGCTCAAACGTCACCGTACTCCACCTGGGCTCAGTGTTTCAAAAAATAGCTGGAGGTGTCCGGTTGCCCTGACAAAATCTTGGCTTGGCAGGCCTTCAGGACGAGGTTCGCCTCCATTTGATGAACTGGTTCCACTCAGAATTTCTGGAAGTGCTTTTGCGGGGCCCGGTGTTTCTTTACGCCGGCCTGGCCGTCTACGCTTTTTTGCGCAGACAGGACCAGCTTTCCGTCACATTTGGAGTGATGATGGGACTGTGCTCGATGCTGGCACTGACATACTCCTACGAGATCAGTGCTGAGTCGCTTGAGGCCAAGATCACCTGGATGCAGGTCAAATTCTTTTTCGGGCCGTTCATTCCCCTGAGCTGGCTGCTCCTGTCCCTGCAACTCGTTGGCCCCCCGCGTTGGTTTCGCCCGATCCTATGGAAGCTGCTGCTGATTGTGCCTTCTTTAACGCCGGTATTTGCCTTGACCACACAGCAGCATGAATGGTTCCGGCATCATTTTATTTTGGAACCGCTCGGGCAGTTGCAGATTCTTCATTTTCAGACCGGCCCGTGGATGCATCTCTATACCAGTTACTGGCACCTGGTCGGGTTCATGGGGATCCTGGTTCTGGCGACGTCCAGGAGGGCGGCAAGCCCGACTGTTCGCAGGCAAATCGATTGCATGCTTGCCGCTTACATTACCCCATCGATCTTCGATTTCTTCTTTCATCTTGGCAAAACTCCTCTCGAAGGCATTAACCTGGCCCATGTTTTCTTGGTCCCGTCTTCGCTCATGGCCGCTTGGGTGGTTTTTCACCACCGATTGCTGAATCTGGCCCCGATCGCCAGGAGCGCGCTATTTGATCACATGAAAGAGGGAGTCGTTGTCCTGGACGGCGAAGGGAGAATCGCAGATTTGAATGCCCGTTCCGAAAACCTCCTCGGGGTCGCCCGCCTTAACGCATTGGGTGAAACGCCCGTGATATTCAAAGAGCCATGGCCAGCCCTTTTTGAAGCTAAGGCACAAGCCGCCCGCACGTGCATTCAAAATAGCAATACTGAACCGCAGTGGGTGGAATGCTCCAGCGTTGTGCTTTTCGATGAACGAAAAGCCAGCGTCGGACGGCTTTATTTATTGCGTGATGTCACTGGCACCGTCTTGCGGGAGGAACAGGCTCTGCAACTGACCAAGCTCAATGCGGAGCGTCAGCGGCTGGCGGAGCAGCAGTATTTAATGCAGGACCTGCACGACGGTTTGGGAGCGCTGAGCGCGAACGTGGGCATGATGGCCGCGCGCGGAATGAGGGAGCATGATCCGGCTACAAAAGACCGGCTTCTGGAGCAAATCAACCAGCTTGCCTGTGAGATCGGCATGGAAGTTCGGGAAATCATGATCTCGCTCGAGTCTCGTGAATTTTACTGGGGCGATTTTGTGCACACCCTCCGCCGCTATGCGGCGATGGTGCTGGAGGTGGCCGGACTAGAATGGAGCCTGAATATTACTGGAGATGTCCCTTCCGCTGGTCCGGGATATTCGGCCGGAATCTCGCTTCTGAGAGTGATGAGGGAAGTGCTCAACAACCTGGTCAGGCATGCAGAAGCGCAGTCCGCACACATCAACGTCGCATTCTCTTCCGAACGCTGCGTCATTGACATTCAGGATGACGGAAAGGGCTTTGATCCGGGACATCCCCGCTCGATGGGACGTGGCTTGAAAAACATGCGGAATCGCATAGAGGCCATGGGGGGGGGCATGCATCTCCTCAGCTCCGCCTCTGGCACCCGGCTGCTTTTCTCTCTCCCCTTGCCGTTAACCAGAAAGGTCGCATCCTTATCTGACCTAGACGATGTTTCTGTCGCCACGTAAACTGACCAAAATGAATATTGCCATCGTCGAGGACAATCAGACGCTTTTAGACAACCTGCGCCTGCTGCTGCAGGGCGAGGCAGACTGTTCTGTCGCTGGGGCGTGGCGCAGCGCCGAGGAAGCGTTGTCATACCCGTCGTGGGCCCGCATAAGCATTCTCCTGGCGGATATTGACCTGCCGGGCATATCCGGCGTCGAGCTGATTGGCCGGATCAAAGCCGATTACCCTCATGTGGACTGCA
>Ga0114938_1002072_pt1 | contig 13050 bp, 8 predicted proteins | sample AshMeaBigSpring_FD_88675 | JGI IMG/M metagenome (GOLD analysis project Ga0114938, IMG submission 88675) | Groundwater microbial communities from Big Spring, Nevada to study Microbial Dark Matter (Phase II) - Ash Meadows Big Spring | ecosystem: Environmental > Aquatic > Deep subsurface >...
GGGGCTGGTCGGCGTGGCTCGGGCAGGCGACAATCGTGCGGAGCCGAGCCGGTTTCCACCGGCTCGTTTCGCAACTGCCAGGAGATGCACGCGTGCCGGCCGACGAAGGCAATGCACCTGCCGGGGACCGCGGCGAGTTTCCGCCCCCTGCTCGCCCCGGCACCGCCGCGGCGGCGTCCGGGCGGTGGCCGCCGCGGGGCGTCTGGATCGCGCTGGTTGTTTACGCTGCGCTGCTCGCCTGGTTTCGCCGCCCCGACCGCCCTGATTCGGCGGTGGCCAACATTGCCACGCTTATCGTGGGCTTCCTGGCGGTGATGACCGTGCTGACCTGGTTCAGCCTGTTCAGCCGTTACCGCGCGGTCTGGCGGCTGCTGCCGCTGGGCCTGGTGCTCGCAGCGCTGGTCCTGCTGCCGATCGTCTATCGCATCGACTATGTCACCGGCGACCTGTTTCCCGCGTGGTCCCTCCGGTGGCGGGACCAGCCCGACCGGCGCCTGGCACCTCCCGCCACGGTCCTGGCGGAACAGGGAAATCGGGGGGCCGTCGACCTGGCGACCACGACCGCGGACGATTTTCCGCAGTTCCTCGGTCCGCGCCGCAACCAGGCGGTGGAGCATGTGCGCTTGCGTTCGGACTGGCAGGCGCATCCCCCGCAACTGCTCTGGCGGCAGGAGATCGGTGCCGGTTGGTCCGGCTTTGCCGTGGTCAACGGCCTGGCGGTGACGATCGAACAGCGCGGCGAACTGGAAGCCGTGACCTGCTATGAACGGCTCACCGGCGTGATGCGCTGGGCACACTCGACCCGGGCCCGGCACGCGACCCTGATGGGCGATGTCGGCCCCCGCAGCACACCGACGATCGACGAGGGCCGGGTCTACGCCCTGGGGGCCACGGGGGTTCTGCTTTGCCTGGACGGGGCGACGGGCGAGCCGATCTGGCGACACGAACTGCAGGCGGAGTACGGTGTCACGCAGGCCGAGGACGAAGAGAGTGTCGCTTGGGGGCGCGCCGCCTCGCCGCTGATCGTCGAGGATCTGGTCGTGGTACCGGCCGGCGGCCCGCGCGACGGCCGCAAGGTCTCACTCGTGGCCTTCGACAAGCGCTCCGGAGCGAAGGTGTGGGAGGGCGGCACGCATCAGATCAGCTACAGCTCGCCCTGCCTGGCCACCCTCCTGGGCGAGCGGCAGATCCTGATCGTGCTCGAGGACTTTGTCGCGGCCCACGATCCGCGGGACGGTCGGCAGCTGTGGGAGCATCCCTGGCCGGGCAAGAGCAGTTCCAACGCCAGTGCCTCGCAACCGGTTCCCGTGGCCGACGACCGTGTGCTGCTGACCAAGGGTTACGGGGTCGGCGCCCTGCTGCTGGAGGTTGCACGCGACGGTGCGGGCCAATGGTCGGCCGCGCCGCTGTGGCAGGCGCCGGTGATGAAGACGAAATTCTCGAACGTCGTCGTCGACGACGGGTACGTCTACGGACTGGATGATAGCGCGCTCTCGTGCATCGAACTGGCAACCGGCCGCAGAATCTGGAAGCGGGGCCGCTACAACCACGGCCAGATCTTGCGGGTCGGGCGGCACTTGCTGGTGCAGGCCGAAGCGGGCACCGTCGTGCTGGTGCAGCTCGACCCGCAACGGCACACGGAACTGGGCAGCTTTCCCGCGCTCGACGACAAGACCTGGAACAATCCCTGTCTCTCCGGCCCGTACCTGCTGGTACGCAACAGCCGGGAAGCCGCTTGCTACAAGTTGGCGCTCGAGGACCCGTCACGCGTCGCGCGGATCGCGGCTCCTCGCCGCGGACGACGCTGAGCCGCGGCCGCCCCGGTCAGTCCCCCTGTAACCATTCACGGGGTGGACGCCAGATCTGCTGTACCCCAAGGGGTCAGGCACATTTTTCGGCGGCAGCGTCGCACGACGATGACCGGTCTTCCCGCCGAACAATGAGCCAGACCCCGGCCTGTGAACGGTTACGTCCCCCTGCCTCAGCTTGTTCAAGAGGCCCTGGATCAGGAACTCTTCCAAATGGACCGCGTCCCGCTATTCGACCGTCCGTGTGCGACGTGCCTCGACGCGTGTCTCGCGGGATTGTCCCGATTTTTGTGGCATGGATGCCAGAAAAATGGGACTGTCCCCTTCGGCAGAGCCATTGACACAAAAATCCGTACAGGCCCTGTCTCGCCCAGGACGGACGGAAGCATCTGCCGCAGGAACTCCTGCTCGACGGGTGACAACGTGACCTGAAGATCGCTCATCTCGGCATCTCCCGGGAACGCTCCCTTGCTGCGGCCCCTCGGCAACACCCGCAGCAGCGATCCGACAACCCTCTCCCCGCTACGTGTTTCGCGAACATGCATCCCGCTGGAGCGCCGAAGCTGCGAGGCTCACGGGGCTGGCGCCATTGCCGGCGCTAAGGCGCTGTTCAACAATAAGTTATCGAAATCACTCATCAGCCGCGGGGCGCTAGCCCGCGGTTCATCCGCGAAAGACCGCGGGCTAGCGCCCCGCGGCTGATCCACAAAACCGGTAGGTAATTGTCGTGCAGCGCCTAACCCGGATTATTCATGAGCCGCAGCGCGCGAGCGTCCGGTCTTGGTGGAATTGGGGAGAACCGGACGCTAGCGCGTGCCGGCTGGTGTGCGCGGTGTTTTTTTTGGGGGGAAGACAGCCACACCCTGTTTCTCTGCTTCACCTTGCAACGTTACTCGTCAGGTTGATGAATAATCCGGTAAGCGTTCACAGGTCGGGGCCTGGTACATTTTTCGGCGGATCGACGTCGCCCTCCCCGTACGGCGCGGGCCGAAAACATGTACCTGACCCCCTCGCAACCGGGGATAACTCTAACGTTTGCGATAACCGAGTGCGAGCGAGAGACTCTGCCAACATTTGGCGGCTTTTCGCGCACTTCGGTTCATCGCATTGTTCTGTCTGTTTTGGAATAGCCGAAAGGCTCGCCAGTCGAGTTCGGCCAAAAATTCATTGTAGCAGCATCGGCGACCGCGCAACAATCGACGATGGGTGCACGTCAGTATTTTTCACGCAGAGGCGCAGAGGCGCAGAGAACTTACCCCGAGTGTCTTCGCGCCTTGGCGCCTTTGCGTGAGGTTTGACAGCGAAATGTTCTGCGATCCAACAGTGTTACCGAAGCGAACGATCGGATCGGACAAATAGCGTGCAAGCCCAGTCATCGACCGCGCATCAATCGGAAGAGTGAACAACGCCACCATCTCAAATAACGCTTGAACCAGGCAACGGCATCCAATTCATCTGGAGCGCAGCGAATCGTAATTACCACTGCCAGAGGCAATCCAGCGCAGAAATCGTTCGCGCAACTTTCGACCGCGCAACTATCAGACAGAACCAGGGTGTGAACGGTTACATAATCCGGGCCAACCGACTTCGAACTTGATTGGCCGGACTGCCGAGAAAGGTACCTGACCCCCTCCCATCCGCAGCGGATCAAGCCGCGGTTCCCAGTCGGCGGAACGGTCCGGGTTTCGCCCTCGGCCGCGACCCAAGCGGATGCCCGACACCCGTGTTCCGCTCACAACGACCGAACCATCACGATCATGCTGTGAAACTCACCCTGCGCGTCGCGGATGAAGTCCGGGAGCCGCGCCGCCTCGCGAAACCCCACCTTCCTGAGGAAAGCACGCAGGCCCGCCTGCTCCTCGGCGCACTCATACACCAGCTTGTGCAGGTCCAACTCCTCGGCCAAGGCGTAAAGCTCGCCGATCATCAGCGACCCGAGGCCCAGACGGCGGTAGTCAGGGTGGACCAGCAGCCGCACGGTGCCCAGATGCGCGGTCCACAAGCCCGGGTCCCGCAACAGCACGCCATCGGCCAGGATGCGATCGTTTTCCCAGGCCAGGATCGGCAGCGAGCGATGGTAGTCCAGCTCGGAACACCAACGCTGGACACGCTGCGGATCCGACAAATCTCGGCGAAAGTACCGTCGCTCCTCCTCCGGCGTGTCATGCACGAATCTCTGCAGCAGCTCCCAGTCCGATGGCAGCAAAGGGGTGAGCGTAATGGACCGGCCATCCCCAGTGGCGAGCCGGCGCGGGTAGCGGGCCGAGATTCGCTCGTCGGTTCCAATCGTGTTGGCAAAGGCCTTCATCGCGGCTGCTCTCCCGTTATCAACGCCTGCTCCACGACCCTATTCCGGTCCGCGGAGATATCGGAGATACCCTGGAGCGGTAGTCCCGGGGCCCCAGCCCCGATCCGTTCGGGCGGGACGGCCGTCTCACCACCCTCGCCGAGAAGGTAGCTCTTGATAAAACAGTTGTCACTCTCGGCCTGGTCGTATAGCGACTTGACCACGTCGCCCAGCGAGACGATGCCCAGCAGGCGATCACCGTCGACCACCGGCAGGTGCCGTACACGGCGTTGCGTCATCACCCGCATCAGGGTGTCGATGCGGTCGCCAGGTGATGCCGTGACGGGGGGGTGCGACATCGCGTCCGAGACCCGGAGCCGGTCCAGGCAGCGTTCGTCGGCCGCCTGGGCGCGGAGCACATCCCGTTCGGTGATCACGCCTACGATCCGCGCCGTCGCCGGCGCGCCCGAACAGACAACCAGGGAACCGACGTTGTGCCTTACCAGGGCCTGGACGACGTCGGCGAGGGTGGCATCCGGCACAATCGCGTGGACCACGTCCCCCTTGGCTCGCAGTATGTCGCGCACCAGCATTTCTTCGCCCTCCCGCCTGACCATCGGCCGCTATCCCGCGACCGGTAAGGGGGCAAGGTCCAGCCCGGCGGCCTCAGCCGCTCTCCGCCCCGTCAGGCCTGTTGGACACTTGGTATTCGCGCTCTGCTCCTCCCGCTCCGTTGGACGCGCCGCACGGATCAACTCAGACAGCGCTGGACGACACCCGGTTACCGAACTGGTTGATCGCAGCCCGACAACGGCGACTCCCCCAGACCACAGAACGATGCGTCACCCGCTAAACCGATTCCCGGTGGGCAACCGCAAACAAGAATCGGGCAAAAGAAGCGCCGCGGGCAGTGCCACACGCCTCGAACCATCTTAATTCTACGGGCGACCCGCGACCGTCAAACGGAAACGAAGGGACGGCCCACGTGCACTGCCTGCGCAGGGGCCGATGGCTGGACGCCAGCGTCGCCAGTCGGGCCGCAAACGGCCGAATCGCCTTTGGGTGGTGGGGGGGTGGCAGCTCGTATCGTGGGGTTGGGAGGGCTGGTCCCCGCGGCGCCACGCCTCCGGCCCGTCGGGCAGTTCGACCCATGCTCGGCACGAAGGCCCGCAAGTTCCAGGCCGCATGCCAGTCCCCGCTGCCGGGTGGTTCCTGTCCCCACGGCCAGGTTCCAGCCGCTACGCCTGGCAGGCCAGATCGGCAGCGAGCGAACGCTCTGCCAGCGGCGCTAGGGGAGGGGGCGGCACGTGCTTGCTGCCACCCGGGCACCCTACACGGCGTGCGCAAGGAAAACAAATCGGTTGACACGCACCACGCGCGTTATTATGCTGACTGTTAGTTGATCCCCTTCACCCTGAAGTGACTGCGCACGTGGGAGCGCTCGTGACCTGACACTAAGCGATGTCGCACCGTTGCGATCCCTTCTTCGCTTAACACCCATTCCCACAGCTTCCTGCGACGATCCGCGGGATCGCCCTTGCCCAGGCGGACGCGCGCGAGTTTTCGCCCCGACAGGCCGCCCACACAGTGCGGACCTCTGGGGAACATCCGGGAAATAAGCGACGAGGAACCACGTGCACCATGGTGTTTCAACCTTGAGCCATATGTTTTCCGAGAGATCCGAGAGAAAGGTCAAAGAGCTATGAAGAGGCCCGCGTCGCGATCAATGTTTCGTTCATCCGGCATGCGCAAGCACGGGCGATTGACGCATCCGCAGTCAGGCTGTCGTTATCAGCTGTTCGCGGTTGCACTGACCGTCCTGCTGCTGGGCACGGCGCCGGTCGGTGCCACCACGTTGGACTTTTCCACGGACGACGGCGGCACGCCGCTGGTCAACGGCCAGTCGATTACCACGCCGCCCTTTTTCGGCAACCTGGTCAACCTCAGTTTCTCGTTCCCGGGAAGTCCCGGCGCCCCGGGGCTGGCCATCTTCGACTCGACCCCGGGCGTAAACAGCGAGGACCAGGATTTGCAGGTTAAACTCGGGAACATTCTGGTTCTCCAAGACCCCGATTTTCCCGACAAGACGGTTGGCGTTTTCGACACGCCGGGCGACACCGATACGCTCGATTTCTCCAACAACCCCGCGACGATCATCTTCGATTTCCTGTCGCCTTCACGACTGTTGTCCATCGACCTGGTTGACGCCGACAGTCCGAACCTGACCACGGTGAAGATGACCGACACATTCGGTCGGATGCGCACGTACACGGTAGGCGACAACTTCTCCTTCGATATCAACAAGATTGCCCCGGGTACCGGCAACGGCTATCAGACGCTCGACCTGACGACCCTGGCGGTGCAGGTTGGTGAGGGCGGCGGCATGGCGTCAGCGGCGGAAGACGTCGGCTTCAACCCTCTGTCGGTGCTGCGACTGGAGGTCGCCATCATCGGCTCGGTGGGGATCGACAACCTGTCGTTCGTGCCCGAGCCATCGGCCGGGGGCATGCTGGGGTTGGGATTGCTCGGGTTGCTGCCGCTGGGCTGGCGGCGTTGGCGGCGCGGCCGCTGAGGCGGCGAGTCTGGCCTGCCTGGACCCCGGCCTGGTAGAGGGCCCGTCCTGACGGTCTGAGCCAGGGACGGGTGCCCCGTCGCCGACTGCGCACGTCACCGGGCGCGTACCGCGATCGGGACTTGCCGGGGATGGAGACGTCACCCTGCGCGGCGGGCCGCAATGGGGTTTGCAGGTTCCGTATCGCCTCCCGGGCGCTACAACAGGTTCCACCCCTCGCGGTAGGATCGCGTCAGGAGCTCATTGGCCTGCGGGTGGTTCGTGATCTGGCCGCTCTCGGCATCCCACTCAAGCCGGGTGCCTGAGCGGTGGGCCACGTTGCCCAGCAGGTTGTGCTCGATCAGGACCCCCGAGTAGTCGAAGTTGCAGGTCGTCGGGGAGCCTTTCTTGCAGGCCTCGAGCCATTCCCGATGGTGGCCCACGGACCGCGGAATGGATGGCTGCGGGCGTTCGTACTGGGCGAATTGGTCCGCCGGGCTGAGCAGGTGCTTGTCGTAGTCGGTCACGAGCAAGCCGTCGTTGCCTACAAACGCCACGCCGATAAACCATTGCCCCAGGTCGGTGTCGGTTTTCAATTGCGGTTGCAGTCGCTCGCTGCGCCGTCGCATCCCTTCCGGTCCGTGATACCAGACGACCTCTACGGGGTGGTTCAGCACCGGGTTGCCCGAGCGGGCGGGGTGCTGCCAGGTGACGACCTGCCAGGGAGGGCAGGCGTGCGGATCGGGGGCGGGACCCTCGGACTGGACGCTCAACGGGTGCCTCAACTCCAGCGCCCAGAACGGCAAATCGATCAGGTGGCTGCCCATGTCCCCCAGCACGCCATTGCCGAAATCCCAGCGGCGGTTCCAGTTCAGGTTGCCTCCGCGCCAGTAGCCGGCGTTGTAGGGTCGCGCGGGCGCGGGACCCAGCCACAGGTCCCAGGAGAAATCGCCCGGCTCCGGCTGCGGGTCGAGTTCGACCTTGCCGATTGGCGAGATGCTGCGACCACACCACACGTGGGCCTCGCGCACCGGACCGATGGCCCCCGCCTGGACCAGTTCGACGACGCGCCGGTAATTCTCCGTGGCGTGAATCTGCGTACCCATCTGCGTGACCAGCTTGTCCCGCCGCTGGCCATACTCGCGCTGCATCAACCGGGCCTCCTGCACGGTGGCCGCCAGCGGTTTCTCGCAGTAGACATGTTTGCCCGCCCGCATGGCGGCAATCGCCGCCAGGGCATGGTGATGATCGGCCGTGCTGATCACAACGGCGTCGATCTCGGCGTCCTTGATCAGCTCGCGCCAGTCGTGGTACGTGGCCGCCTGCGGAAAACGGGCGGCCGTCTGGTTGAGCACCTGGTGATTCACGTCGCAGAGAGCCACGATGTTCTCACCGGATACATCGGCCAGGTTCCCCGCACCGCGGCCCCCGACGCCAATAATTCCCAGGTTCAGCTTCTCCTGGGGTGCGGTCACATCCTCGGCAGGAACGGTACGAGCGACCAGGGCACTGCCGGCGACGACCGCCGTTGTGGCCAGAAACTGACGGCGCGTGCGGCGTGCTCTCGTGAACGGTTGTCTGTTCATTCTCAATTGCCTCGCATGATCCTGGGGAACAAGGGACGAGCCAACGAGCTAACCAGAGTGACGCGATTCTGGGAGGGCGAGGCTCCTGCCGAGCCTGAGCGTTATACGGGTTCCCGGCTCGGCAGGAGCCTCGCCCTCCCAGAAGAGCGTTACACGGGTTCCCGGCTCGGCAGGAGCCTCGCCCTCCCCGAGTAACGAAACCCCGTTTCGAACTCCAGGTCGGGATGGGGTCGGATGCCGTGGGGGAGGTGCCGGGGTCGGGCGATCGTGTCGGCGTTAACAGCTCGCCCACCTGCCTGGCCGGAGCCGCGCATCGCGGACGTCACCCCGAGTTTTATCCGCGCTGCGCTCCCAGGATCGCGAAGGTCGATGCAGAACGCCAGGCAGGGGTGTGGTTTCGCATCGTGGGTCACGGCGGGGCCGCGGCCGGGGACCGGGCGCGAAACGCCCGCCAGCCCGCGAATGCCCGCTGACGCGCGGCGTCGTCCTTCTCCTGGTTGAAACCCAGCGTGCCAGGATTGAAGACCAACTGCGGATGCAGCTGGGCGCGGTCAAAGCCGAACTTCTTCACGTCTTGCTTGCTTAAATGGAGTGCGGCAGCCAGGGCCACATCGCGGACCTGGGTCTCGAAGGTCACCGCGTTGTCGATCCGCTGGGTCGAGCAGGGCGTGGCGTCGGCAAAACGCTGCTCGAGCAGCGGGATGTGGCTCTCGTCACCCAACTTGGCCAACACCAGGATCGCGTTCTGGCAGATCTGCGCGTGCAACGGCCCGGCGGAATCCCCGCGGACGATGCGCTCGGCCGGCACCCGTCCGTCCTCCAGGTCGTATTGCAGCGAAAGCATCAGTGCGTGGTATGCGCTCCAGGGTCCAGAGACTCGCCGAACCCAGGCCCCCAGCAGTTTCCGCACAATCGGCTTGCGCGTGCCGCTCTGAATGGCACTCCGAAAGCTGGGCTGGGAACTGAGTGCGGCGTACAGGTACGATCCGGTCTGGTCGGCGACGTCGATCTCCGGGTTGGAGGCGACAAAGACCATCGCCGCGATGCTTCCCAGCTCAATCGTCTGACCCGTCTGGTCAAACATCTGCTGCATCATCTGGGTATTCTGCAGTTCCTGGCAGCGGGTCGCGAGGGCATCGGCCGCCCGCGGCCCACCCGCCTCGATCGCCGCCAGGAACTCCCATTCGGCCTTGAGCATTTCGCAGAACAGCTCGCGGGCCAGCCGGTCATCGCCCAACAGCTGGCGGTACCGCACCCAGCCGGGCAACTGATCCTCGTCGCTGCTCTGCACACCCGCGGCGAAGGCATCCAGCCGGCGCTGGCGGTCCAAGGCCTGTACTGAGTTGATGATCCGGCGGCAGCGGTAGCGAACTTCTCGGTCGAGATCGCGCATGCCCACTTCCAAGGCCGGCGTGGCGGTCACGCCCAGGCGGATCAGGGCCTCGGTGGCCCGCTCCCGCTGAGCAAACTCGTCGTCGCCCAGCTGCCGTACCAGGGCCTCGATCTCCAGCGCCGCCTGATCTGCCGCCGGGGCTCGTGCCAGCGGCGGCTCGCCTGCAGCCGCCCTGCCGCCCAGCACGACACACCCGCACGCGCCCCACACAATGCCCATCCACCGAAGGCCACGATTCATGCCGGCGACTCCTGGACGCGTGCAACCCCTTCACCGGGACGCGTGAAACGACTTCGATTCTAGACCAGCCCGGGGTCCTGCGTCCACTGTGGGGAGAGCGAAATGCATTATGCCGTCGCGCCGCGTTCGCCGAGGTATCGGTTCACAGGCCGGGAGCCCAAGGCAGGGGGGACCCGGTCCATGTTTTCGGCCAACGCGTTGAGACGTGGGGAAAATTTTCGGCCGAAAGTTTGACCAGACCCTGCCCTGGGGACGGTCGCTTCGCCGGCGTCCAGAGCTGGTTGGGAACTGCTGCCGTGTGCTCCCCTGCCGCGCGTCCCTGCGTCGAACGAGGGGAGGGCCCACCCGTCCATCCCGGCGACCCAGCGGCACGCCGGCTGCGGTCGGGCCGCCGGCACGGGGATGGCTCGCGCGCCCGATTGCAGCCCGTCCGGGCCGCACCTAGAATGATCGAAGTCAGGGATTTGCGGCCGCTTGCAGCCTTCATCTGCTAAAGAGCCATCGCCCCGGCTGGTGTGTCGTACGCCGCGACCGCGGGCGATTCAACTCGAACAGATCGATGCCGCGGCTGTCCGGTGGGTTGGATGGCGACGCGGCATTTTTCATGGGCGCTCGCGGGCTCGCGCGTCTGGTTCCCACCCGCCGGTGCTTACCCTTGCGGAGCCCATCGCGATGACCTCCTCGTCCTCTTCCTCATCCCAGCCGCCCTGCGCCACCCGTCCGGGAGCCTCCACGCTGGCCGTACACGCGGGCGAAGACCGTCAGAAGGCGGGCGACGCGATTACCGATGCCATCTTCTGCGCCTCGACCTATACCTTCACCGACACCCAGTCGGTCATTGACTACATCCAGCAAAAGCTGCCGCGCGAGGAGTACGGACGGTACGGGAATCCGAACGAGCGGGTGGTCGAACGCAAGCTGGCGGCTCTTGATGGCGGGGAGGAGGCCCTGCTGTTTGCCACCGGCATGGCGGCCATCGTGTGCCTGCTGATGGCCCGCCTGAATGCCGGGGAGGAGGTGGTCTTCTTCGACGAATGCTACCACCGCAGCCGCGAGTTCTGCACACGGCACCTCGCGCGGTTCGGGGTCGTCACGCGGCAGGTGCCGGCCTGCGACTACGAGGCGATGGAGGCTGCCATCAACCCGCAGACGCGGATGTTGATCAGCGAGTCGCCCACCAATCCGCACCTGAGCGTGGTCGACCTGGAGCGGTTCGCCGAACTGGGCCGGCGGCACCATGTCCCGACGCTCATTGACGCGACCCTCGCGACCCCGTACAACCTGCAGCCGCTGCAGTTCGGCGTCGATTACGTGCTCCACTCTGCCACGAAGTACCTTGGCGGACACAACGACTTGCTGGCAGGCGTCCTGGTCGGCTCGGCCGAACGGCTCGCCCCGGTCCGGAACCTGCGCGGAATCCTGGGCGGAATCAACGCCCCGCAGAACGCTTACCTGCTGCAGCGGGGATTGAAGACGTTCCCTCTGCGGATGCAGCGGCACAACACCAACGGCCAGGCGGTGGCCGAGTTCCTGGCCGGCCACCCGCGCGTCGCGCGGGTCTTTTATCCGGGCCTGGCAACGCATCCCTACCACGAGGTCGCCCGCCGCACGATGCGCGGCTTTGGGGGTCTCGTGACATTCCTGCTCAAGGACGCGGATTGGCGGGCCACGGCCGATGTCGTGGACGCCGTCCGCATCCCGCGGATTGGACCCAGCTTGGGCGGCGTGGAGTCGTTGATTGAGCAGCCGCTGGTGATGAGCTACTTCGAAGCCACGCCGGAGCAGCGACGGCAGTGGGGCATCCCCGACAACATGATCCGCATTTCCTGCGGCATCGAAGATACGCCCGACTTGATCGACGATCTGCAACAGGCCCTCGAGCGTCCGGCCGGACCCGCATGAGATTTCGCACCCGAGCCATCCACGTGGGGAACGCGCGGGACCCGGCCACGGGCGCCGTCGTCCCGCCCATTCATGTCGCGACGACCTACGTGCAGGAGGCAGCCGGCGTTTGGGGAGCGTTCGATTACGGCCGGAGCGGCAACCCGACCCGCAAAAAACTCGAACAGACGCTGGCCTCGCTGGAAGGGGGTCACGGGGCCCTGGCCTTCGCCTCCGGCATGGCGGCCACTCATGCCGTGACCATGCTGCTGACCAGCGGCGCGCACGTGGTGGCGGGCACCGACATCTATGGCGGCACCTACCGCCTGCTGCACAAGATTGTCTCCCGGGCGGGCATCCGCGTGAGCCTGGCCGAAACGACCGACCTGCCCGCCCTGGAAGCTGCCTTCACCCCGCAGACGCGACTGCTCTGGATCGAGTCGCCCGGCAATCCGCTCCTGTCGATTACCGACATCGCCGCCTGCGCGGAACTGGCGCGTCGCCGCGGAGTGCTCTTAGCCGTCGACAACACCTTCGCCACGCCGGTCCTCACCCGGCCCCTGGAACTGGGGGCCGATATCGTCATGCACTCGGCTACCAAGTATCTCGGTGGGCACAGCGACGTTCTGGGCGGAGCCCTGGTGGTGCGTGATCAGCCGCTGCTGGAACGGCTCTACTTCATCCAGAATGCCACCGGGGCCGTGCTCGCGCCGTTCGACGCGTTCCTGGTCAGCCGCGGCCTGAAAACCCTGGAGTTGCGGGTGCGGGAACAGTGCCGCACCGCCGCGCGACTGGCCGAGTACCTGAGGGAACATCCCCGCGTGCGACGCGTACTCTATCCCGGTCTGGCCGGGCACCCGGGGCACGATCTGGCGCGACGGCAGATGCAGGAGCAGTTCGGTGCCATGCTCAGCTTCGAGGTGGACGGCGATCTCGAAACGACCCGCCACGTCGTGCAGCAAACGCGTCTGTTCCAGCTGGCCGTCAGCCTGGGGGCCGTCGAGTCGCTGATCGAGCAGCCCGCGACGATGTCCCACGCCAGCTACGATGCCCACGACCGGGCCGCCTACGGCATCACCGACGGACTGGTTCGCCTCTCGGTGGGTCTGGAGGACTTCGAGGACCTGCGCGACGATCTGGCCCAGGCCCTCGGCTGATACCACGCAGACGTGGTCCATTGTTCGGTCCCTGATTTTCTCGTACTCGTACTCAGCGGAGCGGTACTCGTACTCGAAAGACCTGCGATGACCGGGCTGATGTTCGACCACGAGAGACTCGACGTGTATCGACTGGCGATCGATTAC
>Ga0114938_1002073_pt1 | contig 13050 bp, 16 predicted proteins | sample AshMeaBigSpring_FD_88675 | JGI IMG/M metagenome (GOLD analysis project Ga0114938, IMG submission 88675) | Groundwater microbial communities from Big Spring, Nevada to study Microbial Dark Matter (Phase II) - Ash Meadows Big Spring | ecosystem: Environmental > Aquatic > Deep subsurface >...
CCATGCCGGGGACACCCACTATCTGCGCGTCTACATGACGGGCCTGCGGCGCAAATTGGAGGCCGATCCGGCCATGCCGAGGCACATCCGCACCGAGACCGGGGTCGGCTATCGGCTGGTGCTCGAGGCATGATCGTACAGAAAGGGGCTTCCTATGAAAGTCGCGCGCAGCGCGCTCCACATCTCCCTCGCTCCCCGGGGAGAGGGCCGGGGTGAGGGAAGGATCAGGGGCGAGGCGACCTTTCATTATCTGAGGTGGCTCGAATCGCCCCATGATCGTTAGCTACCTGTTACCCCCGCGAGCGCTCAAGAGCCGAAAGCACCCATGATCAGACAAGTCCAAGACGCCCAGATCGGGGAGAGTGGCCCGGTCTGCGCCGTAACAGATCAGAACTCGCCCTTGGTACAGAACCGGAAACGGTGGTCTGTCTCCGGTTTCGTCTGTGTCCCCAGTTTCGAAGCGATAAGGCGGGTAGGCGGCTTTGCGCTTGGAGATGCCGTAGCTATACTCGTCGTTGAGCTTCGACCCCCACGACCTTTTTTGCGATCGCCGCAGCAAAATGAGGTGACAACGATGCAAACCGCCAAACAGGAAGCATTAAAGGCCATTCAGCGGCTACCCGACAATGTGGATACCGAAGAAATGATCTACCAGCTCTATGTGCTGGAGAATGTCCGCCGTGGCCAACAGGACGCGGTCCAAGGCAGAACCGAGCTTGCTGAAGAGGTGCTCAAGGATATTCAATCATGGTGAAGTGGACGAGCCATGCCAAGCGCCAGCTTCGCCACATCCATGACTACATCGCCCAGGGCTCGCCAGTGTATGCCAGACGAGTCAGTATAGAGCTTGCCGCCGCTGTGCTGGACTTGAGTTACACCTACCCCCGCCAAGGCGAGTACCGCCATCAGAACAGGCGCCCAGAGCCCCACTCGCACGCTGGACTTGCTGACACTTGGCGCTCGGCGGAACGCACGGTCGAAAGCCCTACGAATACACTTGCCAGATCGACTGCATGATGACGAATAAGAAGGCGGTCGAGCAACCGAATTTCAGTAATCCTGCGATGGCTACCAGTGGTCCGATCTGTCGCCAGGGAGGCGGCAAGACCACGTCGCCATAACCCAGCGCGGTGATGGTCGCGGCAGCGAAATACAGCCCTTCGGAGAAGCTCGGCACGAGTCGGTTCCAGCTCAGGAACAGGCCATAGGCCGCGGCTTCCGCAACGTGGGCGGCGAACAGGGCGAAGAAACATCCAAGGATTATCGTCCTGCCGATCCGATGCTGCCCGAGATGCTCGCCGATCCAGATCTGGGAGCGAGGCAACAGCTCCGCAATCTCGAACAGGAGGATCGTGTGCAAGAAGAACAGGGCAAGCACGAGCCCGAGTGCGAGCAGGTAGACCCGACGCACGTGAGCGACGCGTATCGCCGTTTCCGCCCGCTCGGTCATAAAGATTCCTACGCCATTCGGCGCAGCGCTAGGACTCGCCTCGCCGTGCGGACCTACGCCAGAGAAGCCACGCCAAGACGCCTAACCCGGCAAGGCTGATACCCGCCATCCAGGGGTTGACGCGGCGAACGAAGGCGACGATCTGGTCCAGATGCAGGTCCAGGTAGTAAGCCCCCAAACCCCAGAAACAGGCCCACAGGGCCGCGCCGACCAGATTGTAGAGGGTAAACCGGGTCCACGGCATTTGCAGCGCACCGGCTGCGATACCGTTGAGCTGCCGGGGTCCATCGAAGAACCGAGCGAAGACGATGAGCCACCCGCCGTAGCGGTGGAAGCCCTGCTCCACCTTGTCCAAATGTCGCCGGTCGATGCGCAACCGCTGAAACAGCTCGCGTCCTCCGGCGCGCCCGATCAGGTAACCCAGGGTGTTACCCAGGGAGGCAGCCAAGAAAGTCGTCAGCAGGACCCATTCGATTCGCAACCGAGTACCGGAGCTGGCGGCAGCGACGGCACTTGCCTCCAGAAGGGTCTGCCCGGGGGCGGGGATACCGAAGCCTTCGACGCCTACGGCTGCGAAGATGGCTCCATAGCCGTAGCGTTGGAGCCATGGCTCGACCCGGGCAACTGCGTTCTCGATGCCCCGAAATAGCCGGTGCTCCAGATGGTGAGAGGGTCCGCCAGCGGACGCAGCGTGCGCCGATCGGGCCTCGCGATCCGTCGGGAGCCCTTGTGCCAGCGGCGTCCCCTCACCGATTGACAACGCCAACAGCGTCACAAGCGCGCAAAACCATCTTGCTCGGAGCGGAGGATCACGCATTGCTCTCTACACTGGCCAATGTTGGAGGGTTTCCGGTGCTCTCCGATGCAAAACAGCCCCTGTGGCGTGTGGCTAATCGCCCATCCGCCGTTGCAGCAGCACCCAGACCAACAGGGCGGCCACGACCAACGAAATGGTCACCACCCAAAATGCCCAAGGGTTGTGCTCGTCGGGAATGCCCGCGACATTCATCCCCAGCAGACCGGAGATGAAGGTCAACGGAAGAAAGACCGTCGCCACGATCGTCAGGTTGAGGCTGGATCGGCTCAAGGTCGCTGCATGTTCCGCCTCGACATGGTCCTGTAGCATCTGCACGCGAGCGCGACAACCCTCCAGACTTTCCAGGTAGCGGCTAATATGATTGGACGCCCTGGTCAGGGTCTCGCGGTCTTCGGCATCCAATTTCAGCGCGGGGTCCGTCGTAATTGGCAAGAGGACCTGCTGGACCGCATTCATCTGCCGGCGCATGCGAAGTATCCGGCGACGCAGCTCGCTCAGAGACTGCGCGGATGGAACGGACCCCGAGTCCAGTAACTCGTCCTCGATGGTATCCGTATCCCTGGTCAGATCGAAAATGAGCGATTCCAAACGCTTGGTCATGCCGGAGATCATGAATCCGACCAGATCCCAGGTCGTTATCAGGCCCTTACCCGTGCGGAGAAACTGGCGAAGCTCGTCGACGGCCGCGAGCTCACCGTCTCGCGCTGTGAGAATCCGGGACTTTCCGATCAAAAGCTTCAGGTCCGAGAGGCGATCTACATCGTCCGTTTCGCCGGCCATCATCGTTCTGAGGCCGAGGAACATGCCGTCGGTCAGATGCTCGCGATGAGTCAATCGCACCGGCTCGAGCAGCAGGCTTCTGGCTCGGTCGCCAATTTCCTCCCAGGCGGCCAGCCAGTCACGCTCTTTGGCATCGGAAATATCGATATCGATCCAGGTCACCCCATGGGCTTCCTGCTCGTCTCTAGCGTTTTGGTCGCCGAATCGGGTGATTTCCGGCACGAGGCTGTCTCCTGAGAAGGCTCGGGGCTGTCGCTGACTTGACGCGTCTTCTGGAGTGCGGGCTCACAGGTGACGACAGCCTCGATCGGAAGGTACGGATGGATCGCCGCGAGAAGGTAACCGAGCCTGGGGGCCGGCGCCGCACCAGGCGGCGCCGGTGCTCGGACCGCTCCCTCAGTTGCCTTCGATCATCTCTTTGGAGTCCTTCAACACGGCTTCGGTCTTGGCCTCCTTCGCGACCTCTTTCGCTGCCCGCTTCGCCTCGATCATCTCGGCGGCTTCCTGGTTGGCGGCCTCGGATGCCAGAGCGGCCGCCTCGGCATCCAGAGGGCTCGCCGCGCCGGCGGCCTCGGCCGCTTTGACATCGGCGGCGGCCTCCGTGGTCACGTCGGCGACCTCCTGAGTGACCTCGGCCGCGGCGCCCACGTCCTTGGCCATCTCGGCGGCGGCCTTCGCCTCGGCGTCCGCGGCCGTTTCGGCGAGCAGGGCACCGGGCAGAGCCAAAGCAACGGCGGTGGTGGCTGATACAAGGATATGTCTTGGAGACATGGCTTTACTCTCCTGGAGTTGAGGACGCATGCGCGTCGTTGATGGAATCGGTCTGGATTCGAACGGCATCAGAAACCCGGTGGCCGCATTTCCAATGGGTAGCCCTTCGCGGCCATCTCCTATCCCGTCTGGAAAAGCGCGCGCAGGTAGTCGGTGTCGATACCGACGCGATAGCGCACGCTCGCCAGGCCCGGCACGATTGCCTGCGTGGTGAGCTCCGGCGGAACGGCCTCTTTTCTCTTCGGACTGGCGCAGCCCGCAATAGCCAAGGAAGCGACCAGGCAAACCAGGATGCTGGCAACGTGCATCGCTCACCCCGCTGGCGCGCTCATCCGGCGTTCGACAACCGCAATGCGCATCAGGTGCTCCACCGGACCCCTACTCGTCTCCGTCGTGGAATGGAATAAAGATTGAGACACGGGAAGTTGCATCTTACTGGCCACCGACGAGATGAAAAGCCCCCTGTACCCCTTCTATCAGCATTTGAACGCCGATAACGGCGAGTATCAGACCCATAATCCGGGTAACGACATTCAACCCGCCCTGGCCCAGGAAACGGGTGAGCCGCTCGCCGAAGACGAAGAACAGGAAGGTGATCAGGCACAGCAGGGCGAATGCAGCAACGGTGACCACCAGCTCTCGCGCGCCCTCGGTGGATGCGAAGTTCATCGCGGTGGCGATGGTGCCGGGTCCGGCAAGAATCGGAATCGCCAGAGGCGTGATGGCAACGCCCAGCGCCGCGTCCCGGCTGGCCTTCCGATCCGAATCGCTGGGATGGTGCACCTTCGACGGGCTTCCATGCAGCATCTGATAGCCGATCAGCGCCACGAGCACCCCACCCGTGACGCGGAAGGCGGGCAGCGTGATGCCGAACAGCTTGAAGATCAGGGCGCCCAGCAGGCAAAACAGGGTAACGATGACGAAGGCTGCGAGCAGCGCGCGCAAGGCGACGCTGCGGCGCAGATCCGAGTCGTCGCCGCTGGTCAGCCCCAGAAACACAGGTGTGTTCGCGATCGGGTTCATGATGGCGAAGAATCCCATGAAGACCGACAGGGCGTGGCCCACGAGGGTAGTATCGAAAGCGGAATCGCTCAACATTGGGAAGATTCCTTCGGGGGCTCGTAGATGCCCGGGATCGACTCCGACAAAAGCCCCGCATGGATGGCGAAGACGGCGATCGGCACCCCGAGCAGCAGGCCCCAGATGCCGAACAAATTCTCGCCGATTACCAGCACGGCAAGCACCAGAACCGGGTGCAGGTGCAGGATTTTGCCGACGATCCTGGGAGAGAGCACCATGGCCTCGATGGCGTGGATGACGCCGATGCCCAGGAGGGCATAGAGCGCCAGCGCCAGAGATCCGTCCGGCTGGAGCAAGGCCTGCAGGCTGATGGGGACGGCCGAGAGGATAATGCCGAGCACCGGGATGAAGCTGGCGATGAAGACGATCGAGCAGAGTAGGAGCTCGTTGTTCAGGCCGAGCAGCCGCATCAGGGCAAAGGTCAGGAGCGTATTGAAGATCGCGATAATGCCCTGAGCGGCGAAGGATTTCCCGATAAGCCGAGCGACCGCTGCAAGATTGGGTACGACCTTGGAGTAAAGACCGGCGAGGCGGCTGTTTTGCAGTCGCTGTGCTCCCTTCTTCAACCCAACCATGTCGAAGCTGATCAGAATCGTCAGCAGCAGCGCGGTGCCGATTTGTGCCGGGATCGCGATCAGCGCATGCGCAGCGGTCGCGAGGCGGCTCGCCAGGATTCCCGCGGCCTCCGTGGCATCCTTCTTCAAGTGCTCCCGCAGGCTGGCCGCCACGGGGCTTTGAGCCCACCACCGGCGGGCCAGATCCAGCTCCGTGGCACGCTGAAAGTCGAGGTGCGCTTGGGCGATTCCGGCCGGACTCTGGGCGACCCGAGCTTGATAGACCTTCTTGAATGCCTTCATGCCCTCTGCGTAGGCATCCTGTAGAGACAGGTAGGTGTCTGCTTCATAAGGGGCTTTGCCGGCCACGCCACCGCCGCCCTCGTACCATCTTCGGAAGGCCTCCGGATACTCGGGGGACGCCCGAAGCCGGCGCCACTGCGCTGCCGCCTCCGCCTGCTCCCATTCGGCAACCAGCCGGGCCCGCTCCACCGGGTCGCCATCGAGATCCCTCAGTGCAAGCGCTCCGAGGCGGTGCTCCAAGTCCCCGAGGTCCGACGACTCGCTGGAGCCAGCACCCGCCGGCAACCGAGCGAGGTAGGAGGCGCGCCGCTCGGCCACCAGGGCCGGAGCCTTGACCGCCAGGAACCAGCGATCGAACCGCGGGCCTGGGTCGCCCCCCGCGTGCATCTGGTGGCGCAGGCGGGCTCGAGCCGCCGCCTCATACGCGATCTCAAAGCCCGAGCGAACCCCCGCCTGCAAGTGTCCGAAGCTCGCGTAGGCACCCTCGCCCACTTGCTCGCCGGCGACAAACCGATCGAAGGCCGCCTGGAAACGCGGGTCTCCCGGGCCTCCGTAGGTCCGATTGAACAGATAGGCCCCCACGGTTCGCGCCAGGAAATGGTCGAGCATCTGCTGTGGCGCCAGGCGCTCGGCGTGCGACGTCAGGAGTCGGGCCTGGAGTACGAATTGAGGAACAACGAGGCTCGCGAAACCCCAGAGCAGAGCCACGATGGCGACGAAGGTGCCCAGGGTCAGCCAACGCTCCAGTCCGGGGCGCTCCCGGTCCGGGCTGATCCTCCGGGCCAGGGGAATCACGATGGCGCGCACCAGATAGGTCAGCAGGAAGGTCAGGAAGACGAGCAGAAAGACATCGTGCAGGGCGTAGAGGACCAACAACAACCCCGTCCAGACGAGGATGTCCTCCCACGGCAGGTTGGCGGCCGTCACCTTGGCCAGGCTATTCAACGTCGGAGTCTCCCCGAGACGTCAAGTCTCGACCGTCGTACCCAGCCTGCGCTTGGCAAAGAACCAGACCGCCAGCGCCGCCAGAGGCAGGACCAAAGCGACGAGCGAGAGCTGATCCAAGTAACCCAGGCCAACGGCCACAACGGCCAGTACCCCGCCGAGGAGCGCATAGGCCCAATTGAAGTGGACCCCCGCCAGATAGCAGGACAGCGCGAGTACGAGGAGCGAGTAGTCAGCGGCCGCCCCTCGGGACGCGATATCGACGGACTCGTAGAGGAGCACGATATTGATGGCCACCAGGGCCCCCAGCCAGTGAAAGACTTGAGCTCGGATCATGGGCCAGACCGGCTGCCCCTGGCCTCTCGCCCCTTGCCAGGACCTGACCAGGCTGATGCCGGCATAGACCAGAACGAGGAACAGCCAATAGAGCTTGCCACCGCTGTGCTCGACCTCGGTGACCCCGATCCCCACCAGGGCCAGTACCAGCATCAGTACGAACAGCCACAGGTCCAGCCGGGCGCCGCCTTTGTCGGCGCTTGATTTCTCGCTTGCAGCGCCGGGGCTTCTGCTATCGGCCATGGGTCACCTCCGCACTTACGCTTGTCGGCATGGATCTGCCGCCGCCGGAATCTTGTTCGTGCTTGTATCTTACGCAGTGAGCGCTTCCTTGCGCTCGGGCCCGCCGATCGGCTCAGCGGATCACGGCCCGCCGCCAGGCGCGCCGTCGGACGCCGGCGAAGGACACCGGGGTCAGCGGCATGCCGATGATGTCGATGAAGAGCGATGCCGCCCCGGCGCTCGCCGGAAGCTTGCCCTCCAATATTTCCACACGGTAGCTCAGGTCTTCTCCGGACAGGACCGGTTCCCGCAACACGACCACCGCGTCCGCCAGCTCCTTGTTTTCCAGGAAGGAGAGGGTCGCATTGGGCGGGTCCTTGAGGAAGCTGTCCTTGCCTTCGCCCCAGAAGGGCACGAAGCGGGTGGTGGCCATGTGCCCGGCAATGCGGTCCGGGCGATCGGAGAACATCACCGTGGCGGGGTTGACGCCTTTGAGGGTGAGCTTGCCATCGGCGTAGGCGATGCCCCTTGCGTTCTGCACGAAGAGAAAATCAGCCATCTTTGCGCTCACCTGGCCCTCGGTAGCCTGAGCGGCCTTGACGGCCAGGGACAGCGGCCCGAGCAGGGCCGCGGCGGAAAGGATCTCGCGTCTGGTTGTCATGTCTTCTCCAGGGTCTGTTGGTTGTTGAGAATTGCGATTACTTCGGAAACATAAGCTGCGCCTGGGCGCGCAGCTGCCAATCGGCGCCGAATTTGGGCGCCAGGACGTTGTAGTAACCGCTCAGCTGGGCGTTCACCGGTAACCTGCCCAAGTGGAAGATACGACCGATCCCGCCGCCCAGTGGCACGGTCCAGCGGTCGTCGTTATCGGCGTCCCAGTTGACCGTGACGATGGGCGCACTGGTGAGGTAGGTACCGCCCTTGAAGTTGTAGTTGAGGAAGGGCTGGATCAGGCCGTTTTTGTAGGAGGGGTCATCGCCTGAGCCCAAGGACCAGATGTTGTTGATCAGCACGCCGTATACCCAGGGGCTGCCCTTCTCCAGGCGCAACGCCACCGCGGTCGGCCCCAAGCCCCAGTTGTCGTTGCCGAGCGCGCTATCCGTGTGAGTCGGCAGTTGGGTAACCGCTCCGACGCCCCAGATCCAGCCTTTGGCATCGCGGGGCGACAGGAAGGCCGAAAGCTGCGTGTCGCCGAGCCCGAAGGTGCTGTTCTGCTCGGGGCTCAGCTCGGGCTGCCAGATCAGGGGAAAGATGGTGCGGGTGATGAGGTTCCAGTCTTTACCCAGGCTAATAGGGATGACCGGCTGGACATTCAGGATATTCTGGGTGCCGCTCTCCGGCCCATAGTTGAAGTTGGTGTTGTTCTGAAAGGGGACGTTGATGAGGTTGGCGATCGGGTTTTGGGCCAGCTTTGCCAGCTCCTCCGCGCTCTTGGCGGCATGCACTGATTGGGTGAAGGCGAGCCCGAGGGCAAACAGGCGCGCGACCGGTCCGACAACTCGGATCGCGCGAGCGCCCCGGGGCGTCAACACCGCGAGTTCGTTCATGAGCTTGTGCTCGATCTCGTAGGCACGGCTTCGTATGGTTCCCGATCGGGGATTTGCACCTCGCCGCCGGCGCGGAAGCGCCGAGGGCCGCAACCGGCAGTCGCCGCCCTCGCCGAACGCGGGTCGCGTTAGTCCGCCTGCGGGATCAGCGGGGTGTTCCCCGCGATGATCTCGGTACCGGTCAGATCATTTTGTACCTGAAGCGCTTCCTCTGGTTAGCAATCTTCCTTGCAAATCGCGGCATCGGCCTCGCAGTTACGGATGCAGACTGGTACCGGCACATCCGGCTCGTCGAAGTGTTCCACGGCGGCGCGTGCCGTCGTGTCTTCGCACATTTGCCTGCATGTCGACAGGGTCGCTTCACAGCTCGCAACACACTTGGGGCCGGATGATGCCTCGCTCGGATCCAGGGCTTGCATGGGCGTGTAGCCGGTTTGACCCCATACCGATAGCGGAACCAGCGCGAACCCGAGCAGGCCGGTTGTTCTCATTGCGTACTCTCCAGGATCGATTCACCGAGCAATCGCCGGCAGATGCCCGGACGGGGCAACGCAAGCCGGCCAACGCGCCCAAGCGCCGAGGCGAAATGCTGCTTTCCGGGGAGCGACGGCCGAGGGGCCGCTAAAAAGCCAAGCCCCGTTGCCCGGGAAGTTTCGCGGAAAGATCACTCGCCCAGCTGCGCGAAGATGCAGTCCAGCGCCGGTTGGTTCCTGCCACCGGGGTAGAAGGCGTTGATGTCGGTGGCATAGGCGCCCTTGTCCACCCGGCCGAAATAGAGCTTGCTGCTCTCGTCGACGAAGTAGGTGTCGTCGCTGTCCTCGTCGAGCAGGTATTTGAGCTGCTGATTGCCGACGGAGAGGGTGCCGCAGCTCTGCGCGATCCGGTCCAGAAACCCCTCGGCGCCCTTGTTCTCGACGAACCGGTCGGAGAGCGCGGGGTTACCGCCGCACGCGGGCAATACCGCCGCTGCGATCAGCGCTCCTAGCAACGGGATTCGAGGTGCGTGTCGTCTCATTTTCTAACCTCCTTCTCAATGCTCGGCACGTTCTCGACGTACAGCACGCGCAGGGCATTCTGCCCGTCGGCATCGATGCCCAAGCCCTCCGAGAAATACCGCTGGATCGCGCCGTAGCGCTTCTGCATCTCGTCGAAGGATGCCTTGAGATACTCGGCCTTAACGCCGAAGACGGCCTCCGCGATGGCGCGGTCGCCACCGGCGGCAACGAACTCGTCGATCACCGGCTTGAACTGGGGCAGTGTGTAGTCGTTCGTTCGCATGAAGTCGGCCATCACCGCCTCCTTCGGCACGCCGAGCAGGGTGAGGAGCGCGGCGGCCGCCCATCCGGTGCGGTCCTTGCCGGTGGTGCAGTGGAACACGGCGGGAAGCTTGTCCCGGTCGGCCAGGGCCAGGAAAAGGGTGCGATAGGACTGTTTCGCGCTCGGCAGGGTGATGAACTCGCGGTAAGCGTCCGCGAACGTCTTTTCGATCTTGCCGCCACCGAGCGCGGCGTTGGCCTTCTTCGGCTCGTGCATCAGTGCCTCGATCTCGGCCGGCGCGGCGGATTTGGCGTCGGCGAGCACGTTCAGCAGGTGGTACCGAACGCCCGGCGGCATTTGGTCGGGCTTCGCCTCGACCTCCGCCTTGGTGCGCAGGTCGTAGTCGTTCCTGAAGCGCAGCGGCTCGAGCTTGGCGATGTCTTCTGAGCTCATGGGGTGGAAGGTGTCGGAGCGGTAAACAAGCCCGCGGCCGATCGTCGCGCCGTCGGCGGTCTGGTAGCCGCCGAGGTCGCGCAGGTTGGGCCCCGCGGCGATACCCAGTGCGAGGCCCAGGCTCTGGCCCGGCTCGAGCCGAGGCAACTCGGCGGCGCTGGTCCGGGCGAGGGATGAGGGAAGGTCGATGAAGGCTCCAACCACCAGGACGGACACAATCAGACAGCGCTTCACGGTGTCCATGTATATTTGCCTGCTGACCGCCCGCCGCTAGGCGCGGCGGCCGACGCCGGCGAAGGAGAGCGGCGTGCGCGGCATGCCGATGATGTCGATGAAGAGCGAAGCCATCCCGGCGCTCGCCGGGATCTCGCCTTCGAGGATCTCGACCTTGTAGCTCAGGTCCTCGCCCTCCAAGGTGGGATCCCGTAACACAACCACGGCGTCCGCCAACTCCTTGTTTTCCAGGAAGGAGAGCGTCGCATTGGGCGGGTCCTTCAGGAAGCTGTCCTTGCCCTCGCCCCAGAAGGGCACGAACCGGGCGGTGGCCATGTGACCGGCGATCCGCTCCGGGCGGTCGGAGAACATGACCGTAGCGGGATTGACCCCCTAAGGGTGAGTGTGCCGTCGGCGTAGGAAATAGCGCGCGCGTTCTGCACGAATAGGAAATCGGCTGTATCTTGAACTCCCTGGGACTCGACCGCCTGAGCGGTCTCGATCGCCAAAGACAGCGGACCCAGCAGGGCCGCGGCAGTTAGAATTTCTCGTCGAGTCGTCATGTCGCCTCTCTGGATAACACTATTCGCCCATCACGGTTGCAGCTCGATTTCCCCCGGCCGCCAGGTCTTGTCGAACCAGGGCTCCAGCGGGCCGTAGAGGCGCAGGATCATGAACCAGCCCTTGCCCGGGATGGTCTGCACCCAGTTGCTCGCCTTCCCTTCCGGGGCGGTCGGGCCGAACCAGACATCCACCGAGCCGTCCGCGTTGACCTGGAGGTCCTTGTCCTGGCTGCTGACGCTCGGGGCCTGCTGATCGGTCTGGAGCATCGAGCGGGTCTGGGTGTCGTAGACGATAACCGACCAGAAGTCCTTGACCGGGATGTTCGGTGGCAGATGCAGCTTATACATGCTGGCGCCATCGAACGGGTTACCCTCCGCGTCGAGGGCAGACCAGGGGTACTGCGATCCCTTCCCCACCATCTTCTCTTCCATCGCCGGCGTCACGCCGGTGGCGAAGTAGTAGAAAAAGGCCGCACCGTCGAGGTTGGCCACGCCCGGCGAGACCTCGAACTTATAGCCGCCGAAGAAAGGCAAGCGCCACGAGCTGTCCGGATAGAAGTACGCGTCCTTCTCACGGATCTTGAAAGCCAGCGTGCGCGCGGTCACGGCGCCGATGTTGGCCGCATCCGTCAGGATCTTCTTCATCCGCTCGTCCGGGTTGAAGGGCTTGCCCTTTTCGATGCCGATGGAGGCGAATAGGCCCAGGGTCGTCGGATCGGAGCCTGCGCTCGGCTCCTCCTGGATCACCTTGTCGAGAAGCTCCCAGAATGAGTAGTCGCCCGGCGCGACGAAGTTCGCCGGTACACCCGAGGCGTTGGCGAATTTGGTAGCCGGCGGACTGGCCGCATCGGTGAACGGGTAGATCTTCAGGTGCTTCTTGACGGACTCGACGCCCGGCTTGGGCGATCCGTCCACGAGAAATGTTCGGAAGGGCGTCCAGTTGCCGTAAGTGCTCGGGCGCACGGCAAAATAGCCTTCCGGCACTTCGCCTTCGTAGCCGGGTGGAAGGATCAGGTACTTCCCGCCCTTGCCCCCGTCGGGGCCGGTGATGCCGATGTCGGTGACCCAGCGATACCAGAAGTCGTCGATCGCCCCCAGCGACATGGGCGGAACTTCGAGCACCACCGGCCCCCCGTGGGTATCGATCCAGATGAAGTTGTAGATGGTGTTGTCGTTCGCCGTCAGTTCGACGGTCTTCGAGTCGACGAGGGTTTCCCAGATGACGTCGGTCTGGTTGTCCGGGCCGAATTGGCGCAGCGAGTCGCGCATGCCGGCCTGGTTGACGATCGGGATGCCCAGTAGGTAGGCCTGCAAGGCGCGCGAGCGATCTAGGTTGTCGTAGATCTTTTCGATGGTGTCGGGCTTCGGAAAGCCGTCGGTCAGATTCAGCGTACCGATCGAGGTTTCGAGCCTGTCAGGTGTCGCGACGCCAGGCGCGATGGGCGTCGTCATCCTGTAGGTCTCTGCCGCGGTCCCGGTTGCCATGGCAACGGCAAGGAGCGTAACGAGGGGTAAGGGGTTCATGGTCGGTCGTCTCCTCTGATCGGGTCTGTGGTGACGGCGAGCAACACGCCGGCCACCCTGGTCATCACCCGGGATGGTCGGCGCCCTGCACAGCGACATGGTGTTGCGGTTCACGGCGCGGCGCGGAATCATTGCGGTCCGCTCTGCATGTGATGGATCGGACTGCCGTCCACCGCCGTCGCCTGCGAGGCCTCGAGCTTTTTGATGTCCTCCTCCGTGAGCGTCGGGCGGTCGA
>Ga0114938_1002074_pt1 | contig 13047 bp, 16 predicted proteins | sample AshMeaBigSpring_FD_88675 | JGI IMG/M metagenome (GOLD analysis project Ga0114938, IMG submission 88675) | Groundwater microbial communities from Big Spring, Nevada to study Microbial Dark Matter (Phase II) - Ash Meadows Big Spring | ecosystem: Environmental > Aquatic > Deep subsurface >...
GCCGCCGCCGCGGTGAAATTCGCCGAGGAATCTCCCGCCCCAACCATCGCGGACATCAGCACCGACGTTTACTGGGAAACCGACAACCAGACGCCCGCCTCCAAAATCGGCCGCCATTTCTTCGACAGTTGACCCATTCCGCCGCAACCAGAAATCCTTCCCGACTTCCCCGCATTCCCGAACCATGTCCCGCATTCTCACCTACCGTGAAGCCCTCCGCGAAGGCCTCGATGAGGAACTCGCCCGAGACCCCAACGTCGTCCTGATGGGCGAGGAGGTCGCCCAATACAACGGTGCCTACAAAGTCACCGAAGGCCTCTGGAAAAAGTGGGGCGACAAGCGCGTGGTCGACACTCCAATCTCCGAGGCAGGCTTCATCGGAATGGGCATCGGAGCCTCGATGTTGGGCGTCCGACCGGTCATGGAGTTGATGTTCTGGTCGTTCCACTCCGTCGCCTTCGACCAACTCGTCAGCAATGCCGCCTGCGTCCGCTACATGTCCGGCGGTCTCTGCAACTGCCCAATCGTCGTCCGCGGCCCGGCCAATGGCGGCACAGGAGTCGGAGCCACCCACTCACACATTCCCGAGGGTCTGTTCGCCGCGTTTCCCGGTCTGAAAGTCTGCGCCCCCGCGACCCCGGCGGATGCCAAGGGCCTGATCAAGGCCGCCATCCGTGACAATGATCCGGTTTACGTGATGGAAAACACCCTGCTCTACGGAAATTCCGGTGAAGTTCCGGATCCCGCAGACGGTGACTTTGTCGTACCGCTCGGAGTCGCCGACGTGAAACGCGAGGGCTCGGCTATCTCCCTGATCGCCCACGGCCGGTCGGTCATCCACGCCCTGGATGCTGCGGAAACCCTCCAGAACCAGCATGGAATCCACGCCGAAGTCCTCGACCTCCGCTCAATCCGCCCGCTCGATGTGGAGGCTATTCTCAAGACTGTTAAGAAAACCAACCGAGTGGTATTGATTGATGAATCCAAGCCATTCGGTGGAGTCGCAGCCATGGTCTCCACACTGATCATGGAGGAAGCCTTCGATTACCTCGATGCCCCGGTCCAACGAGTCTGCTCAATCGACGCCCCTGCTATTTACTCGCCACACATTGAGAACGAACAACTTCCGAATCCGAGACGGATTGTTGAAAAAGTCCTTCGAATGGCTTGATCCAGCGGCAACCCCGTGACGAAGGCTCCGGAATCCCGCGCAGCCGAAGATCGTTTGTCTGCAAGAACCGATCCACACCTCACCTCGTGATTCGGCAGCGCAAAGCGATTCAGTGAGAGCCAGGCGCAAGCGCTGAAATCGTGCGGATCGATTCCGTCGTCGTCCTCCGCTTTTCAAAACAAGAAATGGAGCCGACTTCAGAATCCCAGGCCGCCGGCAGCCTGGCGGATTCCCTCCGTCTTTTTCATTGCCAAGCCACATCGAGTTTCTAGCATCCCGGACATGTTTCCGCGCTTGATCCTGATCGCTGTTTCCTCTCTGCTGGCTCTGGCAATGACTTCGTGCTGCTGCCTGTTCTGAATTCCCTCGTCCAAACCTATCCATAAACTCACATGAAAAACCTCGCCCTTCTCCTGTCATTGGCCTTCGTCTCGCTTGGATTCTCTTCCTGCTGCTCGATGTTTGGTGGCCTCTCGCCGCAATCCGCGGGCTATCGCACGGAGACCCGCCAGGTGAAGACCTGCCGCTATGACATCGTGACCGAGGAGATCGTCACGCCGGGCGACGCGAAAAGCGGCAAGGGCGGCATGGTCCAGACCATCGAGAAGAAAGTGCCGCGCTACAAGACCGTCACCAAGAAAACCCGCATTCCCTGCGGTTCTTGCACCCGCCTCTACTGCCCGAAAAAGGACTGCTGCGGCACGACTTCCGATTCCACCTTGAAAATGGCCACGGCCCAAGGAGGTGTGGGCAGCCCGCACATCGGTCTGATTCCGACCATGAAGCCGCTGGCTCCCTGAGCCCGGGCACAACCGATTTTCCAAGCGCGGCGGAGATCATCACTCCCCGCGCTTTTTCATTTCCCGTAAAAAGGCTGGAATTCACCACCGGTTTTCCCATCCTCTCGCCACTTCCCATCCATACCATCCATGTCTGTGAACATCGAAATGCCCAAACTCTCGGATACCATGACCGAGGGCACACTTGTCAAATGGCACAAACAAGTCGGCGACTCGGTTGAGATCGGCGATGTTCTCGCCGAAATCGAAACCGACAAAGCCACCATGGAAATGGAAGCCTTCGATGACGGGGTTCTCACTGAAATTCTCATCCAAGTGGGCGAAAAAGCTCCGATCGGTGCCACCCTCGCCATCCTCAACGGAGATTCGGGCCGCGCACCCGACGAGGCGCATCTGGCTGTAAACCCGGTTCCCCAAGCCGCATCGGTCCAAGCCGCGATCCCGAGTCCCCCGGCAGCCACCCCGCTTACCGCGGCACCCCAATCCGACGGCGACCGCATCCTCGCCTCACCCCTCGCCCGCAAAGTGGCCGCGGAGCTCGGCGTGGACCTCTCCCTTGTCACGGGAACCGGCCCTGCCGGCCGCATCACCCGCGAAGACGTCGAATCCGCCGGCAAAGCACCCGCAAAGGCCGCTCCAGCACCATCCAGTGAAGCCTCCGCAGCCGCCGCGCTCGCCGCATCCATCAAGACGAAAACCGCTGCCGCACCAGCGCCACAACCGACACCGGCCCCCGCCAGCACTCCCGCTTCGCAAGCGATCCTGCCCGTTGCAAAAACCGGTGATGAAATCATCGAACTCAGCACCATGCGCAAGGTCATCGCCTCGCGCCTGCTGACCTCCAAAACCACCATCCCGCATTTCTACCTCCACGTCGAGGTGGACGCGGCCCCTCTGCTCGCCCTGCGCAAGCAAGTGAACGATCAGGCGGAGAAAACCCACGGCAACAAGTATTCAGTCAATGACTTCATCCTCAAGGCCGTCATCACCGCCGCCCAGAGCGTTCCCGCCATCAACGCCTCGTTCGCGGGGGATCACATCGTGAAATTCAGCCACGTGGGCCTCTCCGTTGCCGTCGCCGTGGAGGACGGGCTCGTCACTCCGGTCATCAAGGAGGCGGAAAGCAAATCCCTGCTCGCGATCTCCCGCGCCGTCAAAGACTTCGCCGCCCGCGCCAAGGACAAGAAACTCCGGCCGGACGAATTCGACGGTGGCACCATCACCGTTTCGAACCTCGGAGCCTGGGGCATCGAATCCTTCGACGCCATCGTGAACCCGCCGCAAGCCGCCATCCTTTCCGTCGGAGCCGCGATTGAGAAACCCGTCGTGAAGAACGGCCAGATCGTCCCGGGCCTGCGCATGAACCTCGGGCTCTCCTGCGACCACCGCGTCGTGGACGGAGCCGTTGGCGCTCAATTCCTCTCGGAGGTCCGCAAGCTCATCGAGCAGCCCGCACTGATGCTCCTGTAACACCGGCGGAAGTTTTCATTCCATTCCAAGGCCCTGTGAGTCTGTCATGACCCATGGGGCCTTCTTGCATTTTGGAACTCTGATGAATTCTTCATTTTTTGACCTCATAAGATCTTCTTCTTATTGGTGTGAACAAACCCCGGAAAGGCCTGTTCCTCCTTTTGACTGCGGCTGTTCCACGCGATGAACAAGTTGGGCACGACCGCCCGGGGACCTCGAATGACCCGGCGCTCACCTTCGTCACCCGGCATTCGTCAGCATTCATTCGGGTCTTGTTCACAGTCATTTCGCGGCTTGTTGGGATCCGCGCCTTCCCGGGATGCGGATTCGCCGTCGGAACTTGCAGGTTTGGCATTCAACGGCCATCTCTTGCCGCGTCATGACGGATCGAGACCATCTTGCGGTGATCACCGGAGGCACCGGTTCTTTGGGAACCGCCCTTGCGGAAGCCCTGCAAGTCCCGGGATGGACCGTCTCCTCTCCGTGCCGTCAGGATCTCGACGTGAGGGATGAAGCCTCCATCCGCCGCTATTTCCGCGGCCGGAAGGTGGATCTCCTTGTTTGCGCGGCAGGTATTGTCCGGGATGCGCCCGTCGCCAGACTCACGGAGGACGCGTGGAACGAGACTTGGTCGGTCAACTTTTTCGGTGCGACTCGATGTGCTGAGGCCGTGATTCCCCGGATGCGCGAGGCGGGAGGCGGCCACATCGTCTTCATATCGAGTTTTTCCGCCCTTCATCCGCCGGTTGGCCAGGTGGCGTATGCCTCGGCCAAGGCGGCCCTTCTGGGCCTTGCAGCGGACCTCGCATCGCGCCATGGAAGCGCAAACATCCGCGTCAATGCGGTCCTGCCGGGATTTCTGGAAACCCGGATGACTGAAGCCGTTGCGGAAACCCGTCGCGGGGAAATCCTCGGCGACCATGTGCTCGGCCGCTTCAATACCTGCCGGCAGGCCGCCGCGTTCGTTCATTTCCTGCACCACCACCTGCCGGATACCTCCGGCCAGACTTTCCAATTGGACAGCCGCCCGGCTTTCCGGTGATTTTCTCGGCACAAAGCGCAATCCGATTGCCACAGGCCGGATGAAACGCTTTGACTCGCAGCCATCCGGGGCACCGACGAACCGGTGAGCCTCCGGCTACAACCCAAACCCACCCGAATCCCCATGAAAATCAGCAACAACAAATTCACCAACGAAGAGGTCGTCCTCGACTTCCATCAATACGACGCCTGTGAGTTCACCAATTGCCGCTTTGTCGTCCTTGGTTACGGAGCCTTCTCCCTGAACCAGTGCGAGGTCAAGAACTGCGAGTTCACCTTCGCGGGACCCGCCGCCAGCACCATCCAGACTATGGCCACGATCTATCACAGCCTCGGCGAACAGGGCAAGAACCTCATCGAGGGAACCTTCGAGCAGATCCGCAACGCGGCCGGCGCTCCACAAGGCTGACCTGCGAACCCTTCACCTCCCGAGCGACGGACTCCCAAGGGTCCGTCGCTTTTTTGTGGCACCATCCACTGAAACATCTGCCGCGGAGCCGCGGTAGAAATGCCGATCCCGAACGAATTCCAGATCCCCATGCGATTCATCCTGCTTTCATCATTGGTCCTCTCAACGCTCCATGCGAGCCAGTTGGAAATCCGCTACACGCGGCCTCCTAACAGCAAGGCGGAAAGCGGCTCCGAGGCTTTCTTCGGCGACGCATCGAAGTATCCCGCATCCGGCTGGGAGAGCCAGGCGCAGCCGCTCGGCAACGGGCGCATCGGCGTGATGGTTTTCGGAAACCCTCTCAACGAACGCATCCAGTTCAATGACGCCAGCCTGTGGACCGGCGGGCCGAATCCATCCGGCGGATACGACGTCAACGAGTTCGGAGCCTATCAGAACTTCGGCGATCTCACCATCGAGATGACCCCGTCCAAGGCGGATGCGGAAATCACCGCCTTCTCGCGCACGCTGGACATCGGTGACGGAACCCACCTGACCACCTGGAAACAAGGCGGCGTGACTTTCAAGCGCGAGGTCTTTGTCAGTAAACCGGCCGACGTGATCCTGATCCGCATCTCCGCCGACCAGCCGGGCAAGCTGTCCGGGAAAATCACCCTCAAGGGCGCGCACGGCGAGACCAGCGAAGCCGCCGCGTCCTCCCTCCGTTTCAGCGGCGCCCTCTCTAACAACCTTCGCTACGCCGCCCACCTCCAGGCATCCGGCACCGGCGGCGGGATCGAAGCCGCCGGGGGACAGCTCGCCTTCAGCGGCGACTCGGTGACCATCGCGCTCGCCGCGGCGACGGACTACGCGCTCGACCCGGAGAAAGGCTTCCGCAGCGGGATCGATCCCGTATCGCTCGTCCAGAAGCAGGCTTCCGTGGTCCGGACTCCCTACGAGGACCTCCGCAACGCGCATCTTGCGGACTTCCGCAAGATCATGGGTCGCGTCGATCTCGATCTCGGTGCCCAGCCGAAGGACAAGTCCATTGCCGAGCGGCTCGATGCCTACAAGAAAGGCGCCAAAGACCCTCAGCTCGAGGCGCTGATGTTCCAGTACGGACGCTATCTCCTCGTCTCCAGTTCGCGTGGATACCTTCCCGCCAACCTGCAGGGATTATGGAATGACAAGAACAAGCCCGCCTGGTTCGCCGATTATCACACCAACATCAACATCCAGATGAACTACTGGTTGGCCGAACCCGCCAATCTCGCGGAATGCGCGCTGCCGCTCCTCAATTGGACGAAAGCCATGATTCCCGGCAGCCGCGAAGCCACGGTGAAGGCGTTCGGGGAAAAGACACCCGGCTGGACGATGCGCACCTCGGTCAACATCTTCGGCGGCAACGGATGGCAGTGGAATCTTCCCTCCTCCGCCTGGCTCGCCCAACATTTCTGGGATCACTTCGCTTTCACCGGCGACAAGAAGTTTCTCGAGACAGTCGCGTGGCCCGTCTTCACCGAGGTCTCCGAATTCTGGCTGGATCACCTCAAGGAAAAGGACGGCAAACTCGTCGTCCCCAAAGGATGGTCTCCCGAGCACGGCCCGCGCGAGGACGGCGTGGCGCACGACCAGCAGATCGTCTGGGACCTCTTCACCAACACGCTCGAAGCGGCCAGGGTTCTCGGCAGGAACGATGCCTTCACGGCGAGGATCTCCGCCGCCCGCGAAAAACTGTTAGGCCCGCAGGTCGGATCATGGGGACAGATCATGGAGTGGACCACCGAGCGGCCGGAGCTGGAGAAATCCGGCCACCGCCACACCTCGCACCTCTTCGCCGTCTATCCGGGCAGACAGATCACGCTGAGCGGCACTCCGGATCTGGCCAAAGCCGCCGCCGTCTCGCTCGAATCCCGCGGCACCTCCGGCGACTCCCGCCGCTCCTGGACCTGGGCCTGGCGCACCGCCATGTGGGCCCGTCTCGGCAAGCCGGGCAAGGCCGGCGAAATGATCCGCGGCCTGCTCACCCACAACACGATGCCCAACCTCTTCACCACCCATCCTCCCTTCCAGATCGATGGCAACCTCGGCATCACCGGCGGCATCTGTGAAACACTCGTCCAGTCGCACGCCGGGGAAATCTCCATCCTTCCCGCAGTGCCGCCGGACTGGCGGGACGGCAGTGTGAAAGGTCTAAGGGCCCGCGGCGGATTCGAGGTCGATGCCATCTGGAAGGATGGAAAACCCTCCGCCGTGCGCATCCGTTCGGATCTCGGAAACCCCGCCGTCGTCCGCCTGCCGGGAAACCCCGCCGCCATCCAGGTGAAGGAAAAGGACGGCGCGGCCATCAAGCTCTCCCGCGCACAGGACGGCACCTTCCGGTTCCCGACGAAAGCCGGCGTGACCTATGTCATCCAGCCCTGACCACCGGCCGTCCCGCCAACCGGGTTTTTAAAATGATTGATGCGGCGGAGTTGATGGTTTGCGAATCATGGCCTTGGGGGCTCCGCTGAGCTGCCGACACCCGCGCCTTCCGGCGAATCTCCATGGACTCGCGCGCCCGGCGGGTCCAACATCCGGCATGGCGAAAATCGGCGAGCGCGCGTCCCTGAAGATCCTCCGGGAGAAATCCTTCGGCCTCTACCTTGATGGCGGCGAACTCGGTGAGATCCTTCTACCCCACCGCGAAGTTCCCAAAGACAACGTCATTGGTGCGTTTCTCGATGTCTTCATCCACACGGATTCGGAGGACCGCCCGGTCGCCACACTCAAGATGCCCGTCGCCATGCCGGGTGAATTCGCCCGTCTGAAATGCGTTTCCGTCACCGGCGTCGGCGCCTTTCTCGATTGGGGCCTGTCCAAGGATCTGCTGGTTCCGTTCGGCGAACAGAAGACCCGCATGGAGCCCGGACGATCCTACCTCGTGCACGTCCATCTGGACGAGGTTTCCGGCCGGATTGTGGCGTCCACCCGCTTGGCGCGCCATCTGGACCGCACGCCCCACTCGTTCAAGCCGGGCGATGAGGTGGAACTCGTCATTTTCGGAAAATCCCCGCTCGGCTATAAAGCCATCATCAACGGCACGCATAGCGGGCTGCTTTTCGCCGAAAGGGTTTTCCAAGCTCTCCAGCCAGGCGAGAGGACCAAAGGCTACGTCGCCTCCATCCGGCCAGACGGGAAGATCGATCTCACGCTCGATGCCCCGGGCCGTGGAAAAATCACCGGCTTGGAGGATCGCATCCTTGCCGAAATGGCCGCCCGGGGCGGGTTCTGGGGAATCGGCGACCACAGCCCGGCCGCGGAGATCCATGATGAACTCGGCATCAGCAAACGCGTCTTCAAGCAGGCCATCGGCGCTTTGCTGAAGAAGCGCCTGATCTCCATCGAGGAGAGGGGCATCCGGCTCGCCCGCTGAGCCGCGCTGGAGAGGTCCTGACGCCACCGCGATGGCTCCGTGGCAATCCGCCGGAACTTTTTAAACTCCGCGAAATTTGGGATTGCGGAGGCGGCGAGGGACTTCCTAGTCTCCCGCCACACGGAATTCAAAGCCTCACTTCTAAAACCCCATGGCCAACTGGTTCGGAATCCTCACCACTGTCGTCCTGCTTCTCGCGGGATTCGTCGCCTACAAGAACAAGGCCGCCTACGAACTCGAAATTTCGAACACCGCCACCCAGAAGGAAAACCTCGCCGCGAGTCAGAAGCGGTTCGATGTGGCGCGGGATGACTTGGCCGCCACCCTCAGTGAGCGCACGGAAGTCGATGCCGAAGTCCTGAAGCTCGCCGAGGAGGAAACCGCGCAGACCAAGACCAACGCGGAACTCAAGTCGAAGGTCGAGGAGAAGACTACAGAGACCGCCTCCAACAAGCAGAAACTCGACGAGATCCGCGACAAGACCGCCAAAATCGGCGACATCAAGGAGCTCGCCTCGAAGATGCGTTCCACCAACGCCGAGCTGGAGGAACTCAGCCAGAACATCAGCGCGACCGAAGCCAAGCTCGCCAATCTCACCGCGCAGAACACGCAGGTGGAAGGCCAGATCAACGGCATGAAGAAGAAATTCGAGTTGATCAGCAGCGGCCAATCGTTGCCGACGCTCAACACGCGCATCCGTTCCATCTATCCGACCTGGGGCTTCGTGACCTTGGGTGCCGGAAACGCCGGCGGCGTCGTCGCCAACTCCACTCTCGACGTCGTGCGCGACGGCTCGACCATCGCGAAGCTCCTCGTCACCGCCGTGGAGCGGAATTCGGCGTCTGCCAGCATCGTGCCGGATTCGATGGCCCAGGACGTCACCTTGATGGTCGGTGACCGCGTCGTCCCATCCCGCAAGGCGGAACAGAACTGAGCCACGTCAGCGTCTTCACAGCAGATTTCCCGATAAACCCCATGAAAGCCATTCTCTACGTCGTCGCCATCCTTGTTGCGGGTGGAGCCGCCTACTTCACCCTCGAGCACTCCCGCAAGTTCGGGGAACTCCAGAAAGTCCGTCTCGAGACCATCTCCAAGAACAAGGCGGTCTCGGCGGACGCGGATGTCAAGGAGAAGGAGCTCAAGGATGAGAAGGCCGTTCTCGCCAGCGCCAAACAGAAGCGCGAGGAACTCAACCAAAGCATCTCCACCCTGAAATCCACAGGCTCCAGCCTCGAGCGCGACCTCGGCGACCTCGAAAACACCCTGAAAGGCCAGAACGAGGAGTTCGCGGAACTCAAGAAGACGCTCGATGAGGTCAACAACATCCTCAAGGACCTAGGCGGGGACATCACCCTCGACAATCTCTCCGAGAAGATCCAGCAGATCGAGGAGGACAAGAAAACCCGCGTGGCAAAGCTTGACGAACTCGAGACACTGTCCGCCAGCGCCGAGAAACTGCTCTCCAACAACCGCGCCGAGTTCGACCGCTTCGTGAAACGCGACGTCGAGCGCAGCTCCCGCATCGGCCGCAACGCCATGGAATCCGTGGTCACCGCGGTGAATCAGGATTGGGGCTTCCTCGTGATCGGCGCCGGCTCGAATTCCGGCTTCACTCCGCAGACGGCCCTCATCGTCAAGCGTGACGGCCGCCTGATCGGCCGCGTCCGTCCTTCCTCGATCGAGCCCACGCAGACGATCGCCGAAATCGATTTCGACAGCCTCGCCACCGGCGTCCGCCTGCAGCCGGGAGACCGGGTGATGCTGGCCGCCCCGGTCACGAATTGACGCCCGCAGGATTTCAACCCCCAGGCTCCGCGGACTTGCATGCCGCGGAGCTTGATTTACGTTCGGACCATGAGAAGCACCCCAGTCATTGTGTTAGCCGCTCTCTCCGCCGCTTTCGGCCTTCCCTCATGCGCCGAGGAGCCGGAGAAGAAACCGGTCCCTCCGACCACGGAAACAAGCCGGATTCCATGGAACAGCCCGGTTCCCGGCCAGGGCCAGGGCCAGTTCGGCATGATGCCCCAGAACCAATACCGGAGGTGAGGCCGCTGTCGGCTTCCGCGGCTCAATCCCGGTGGTAGGGCGATCCGCTTTTCAACGAGGCCGTCCGATAGAGTTGCTCCAGCAGCACCACCAGCGCGAGTTCGTGTTGGAGGGTGAATGGCGAGAGCGCCAGCAGGAGATCGGAAGCCGCTCGCAACGAATCGTTGTGGCCGTCCGCCGCGCCGATCAGGAAGGCCGCGTTTTTCACGTCGCCACGCAGCGCCAGGGATTCCAAGCGATCGGCGAAGGCCCGGGTGCCGAGGCTCTCGCCACGCTCATCGAGCGCGATCCGGTAACAGCCTTGTGAGCGCTCGAGCAGGCGGGCGGAAACCTCGTCCCGGCTTCCGGCCTTCACCGTGACCACCTCGTATCCGCCGAAGCGCGAGAGCCGCCTCAAGTACTCCTCCACCCCCGCCTTTGCGTAGGCGAGCGAGGGTTTCCCGGCTGAGATCACTCGGATGTGCATGGCGAGGATCGGAGCTTGCCCGATCACGGGAAGCCCGCCAACTTCAATTCCGCATGAAGATCCGCATCATGATTTCCGCAGCCCTGTGCAGCGCCTGTAGCCAAGCCCCGGGCCCCGTGGTGCCGAAGACCCCGGTGGAGCGCCAAATGATCGGGCTCCTGCAAAAATTCGACCGCTGGGACGACGACGGTAGCGGCGAGCTTGACGAGTCCGAACTGGCCGCCGGATTGAAGGGCACCGCATACAAGCCCTCGAAGGTCATTGATTTCTATGACACCAGCGGAAACCGGAAGATCTCCCTTCGTGAAGCCCAGGTCGGCTATGGCCGCGCCGGTGAGGTGGTTGGCCGCACCCAGCCCTGAGCCTTCCGGCATATGAGTTCGATCTATGAATCGGAAAGGCTTCTGGCGGAGTATCTGCTGTTCCATTACGGCAGCGCCGATGAAATCCTGCCTCCGGATCGCGATTGGCCCTCGGGCATGCGCGAGGCCCTGAATTTTCCACAGCGTACCGCCGCCCGTTTCTCGGCTGGCCACGTGGCTTCCGGACTGGACCTGGGATGCGCGGTCGGACGTTCCACCTTTGAAATGGCCCGCCGTTGCGAACATGTCACAGGCATCGATTTCTCTCGCGCCTTCATCCGTGCCGCGGAAGCCCTGCGGCGGGGCGAGGTGCTCGGCTACCAGCGCCTTGACGAGGCATCCATGCACACCTGCCTGTCCGCTCGCAAGCCGCTGGATGTGGAGGGCGGGAAACTCCGGTTCTTGCAGGGAGACGCGATGCATCTGCCGGACGACCTCGGCTCCTTCCACCGCGTGCACGCCGCCAATCTGCTCTGTCGGCTGCCCGAACCGAAGCTCCTGCTGGACCGCTTGCCCGCACTGGTCAAACCGGGTGGCGAGCTCATCCTTGCCACTCCCTGTACCTGGTTGGAGGAATTCACCCCGCCGGCGAATTGGCCGCCTTCCGGAACGTTCGAGTGGCTGTTGGCCTCGCTGGCATCCGATTTCACCCTCACCTGCCGCACGGAGGAACCCTTCCTTATCCGTGAGACCGCACGCAAGTTCCAGTGGACGACCTCGCTGGTGACCGTCTGGCGGCGTTCGGATTAACCGGGACCCCCGAGCCACGAGCGCTTCGCCGGCGTGATGTGCGGCGGCTTGAGATACAGAGGCTGCGGAATCGCCTTCGACCATTTCTCGCGCGTCTCGTCGTCCGTTCCCAGCCAAGCCTGCCAGAGCCGCGTGGCGTCGGGAATTTCCAGCCTCACACATCGCGCATGGGATTCTGCCAGAGGAAAACGTTCCGGCTCTTCGAATGAAACCACGGCGATTCCCTCCGCCAGCGCTGCCGATACCACGGACTCGAGACCCAAGGCATCCGTAAGCGAAGGCTCGCCAGCCAGTCGGAACTCCTCAATTCGAACACTCCAGAAGCCGCCTCGCCGCGCGTCGCCGATGGCCATGCAGCGCGCGCCTTTCGCAGCGGAAGGCACTGCAAGAATCGAGGGCACCGCCATCGCAGGGCATCCCAAGGCGATGGCGACTCCCTGCGCGGCCGCGATTCCCACCCGCGTGCCGCTGTAACTTCCAGGACCGCTGCCGACGAGAACCATTCCGATCTCCTCCCGCGCGCCGCCCTGCAGCAATTCCGCCAGTGGATCGAACAACATGGCGTTGTGATTCCGGTCGCTGCGGAAGCCGCGCTGCGTTCGAACCTGATCCGGCCCTGCCAGCGCGAGGCTTGCGTGAGCTGTGGAGGTCTCAAAAACGAGCGAAGTGGTGCCGCGCATGGACGAAGGTTAATTGGCGATCCCGCCGCCTGCCAGCCCGGTTTGCAGACGGGTCACCGGTCGTCACACTCCGGAGTTCCACCAATCCGGCTGCGCGCCCTCCCGCCATTTGATATTGCAGCCGCTGCTCGGATATGGCCGGGCGAGCGGCTCTTCTCCGTCGAGCATTCTCCGCACCGCCTCGCGCAGATCGCCGCCATGGGGCTCGCGTCCACTCCTTGGCCGCGAGTCATCGAACTGGCCGGCGTAAAACAGCTTCCCGGAACCGTCGATCAGGAAGAAATCCGGCGTGCAAGCCGCACCGTAGGATTTCGCAACCTCCTGCGAGCCATCGATCAGATAGGGGAAATCCCAGCCATGGGCTTCGGCGAAAGGACGCATGGCCTCAGCGGAGTCCTGAGGATATCTCTCCGCGTCATTTGAATTGATGGCCACCGTGTTGACCCCCTTGTCGCCGA
>Ga0114938_1002075_pt1 | contig 13046 bp, 10 predicted proteins | sample AshMeaBigSpring_FD_88675 | JGI IMG/M metagenome (GOLD analysis project Ga0114938, IMG submission 88675) | Groundwater microbial communities from Big Spring, Nevada to study Microbial Dark Matter (Phase II) - Ash Meadows Big Spring | ecosystem: Environmental > Aquatic > Deep subsurface >...
CCCTCACGGGGGTTACCCGCTGGAACCTAAATCCAGTGCGTCTACCAGTTCCGCCACTTTCGCCGGCCCGACTATGGCGTCGCCGGAGTCCGTGCCAAGATTCTGCCGCAAGCCCCCGAAAGACGACAGCCCGCCCCCAGCCACTCGATGCCGCATCCCTCCATCGCGGAATACATGGACGCCTTCCGCTCGGGCCCCGGCGCAGTGCTCGCCGATCCCGTCCTCGCGGCGGGGCACCTGCTGCTGCGCGGGCCCGGGAACCCGGTCGTCTACGGCGGCAATTTCGCGCTGACGTTCGTGATCGATGCCGGGGAACGCCGCTTCGCGGTGCGCTGCTTCCAGAAGCCGACCGAGGATCTGCAGGCGCGCTATGCAGCCATCCACCGCCACCTGGGCGCAATCGCGAGCCCGTATTTCGTCGGCTTCGAGTTCCAGCCGGCCGGGATCACCACGGAGAGCGGCCCGCATCCCCTGGTGCGCATGGACTGGGCGACGGGCCAGACGCTCGACGCATTCATCGCCCGGAACCTTCGCGACGCCAGCACCCTGCAGGCGCTGCGCGACAGCCTGCGCAGGCTCGCGGCGAACCTTGCGGTCTGCCGCATCGCCCACGGCGACATCCAGCCGAGCAACATCGTCGTGGAATCGCCGGAGCGGATCCGCCTGATCGATTACGACGGCATGTTCGTCCCGGAGCTCGGCGGGCTCGCCAGCACCGAGATCGGGCAGCGCAACTTCCAGCACCCCGGGCGGAAGGCACGGCATTTCAACGAGTGCCTCGACCGTTTCTCGTTCATCGCGCTGGAGGTGGCGCTCGACGCGCTGATCCGGCAGCCCGACCTCTGGGACGCAACCGACAGCGGCGAGGACGCCGTCGTGTTTCGTGCCGAGGACTACGCGGACCCGGCCGGCTCGCCCGCGTTCCGAGCCGTCGCCCGGATCCCGCGCATGGAGCAACGAGCGCTGCAGCTCGCGGCCGTTTGTCTCGCCCCGTTCGAGCGCGTGCCATCGTTCAGCGACTTCCTGGCCGACCGCAACATCCCCGCAACGACGGTGGTCTTTTCCGGCAGCGAGCTGCCGCAGGGGCGCCGGCCCTATGCGCCGCCGCACCCGGTTCTCGACGCGACCAGCTTTGCGCGCTGCTGCAAGCACGTCGGCAAGCGCGTCGAGCTGGTCGGTCGTGTACTGCGCGTCGCCCGCAGCCACACGGGACGGCTCCAGTCCACCTGCCTGCGCGTCGAATTCGGTCAACGCGGTCACGACGCGGTTTGCCTGCGGATCTGGCCCGACGCCGAGCCGGGCTTCGGCCGATTGCCCGACGATTCATGGGTCGGCCAATGGGTCAGCGCGGTCGGACTTCTCGAGCCGGTGACGAACACCCACGACGGGTTCCATCGCCAACGGGACGTCTCGATGTCGCTCGGCACGGATTCGCAGCTGCAACGGCTCACGCCAGCGGAGGCGCGTCGCCGCCTCCGCGGCCGCGCTGAAGCGACCCGACCGATAGCGGACGCCGCCAGTGGGGTTCGAACCGATCCGGTGCTGACCGACCGCGCTCCCCCGATTACGGTGGACGTGACCCGCCGACCGCACGGCGGCACGCGCCCGGCGCGCGTCCGCACCGGTCGGGTGACGGGACCTGCGGATCGGAGCGCTGGCACGGAGCACAACGCAGCGCCCCCGCCTGCGCTGCAGCCAGTATCGGCCCCGCCAGCGCCCGCGGCTGCGGGCGCGGACGCGGCGACGCCCGTCGATGCCTGCGCAGTGGCGACGCCCACGCTGCAACAGGCACCGCCTGTACCTGTTGCACGGCACGCCACGCGCGCGCGCGCGGCGCTACTCGCAATCGGAGCGATGGCAGGCCTTGTTGCGCTCACGGTCTTCCTGACGCGACCCGGTTCCGAGGACCGCCCGGCGGAGGCTCGTTCTCGGCAGGCGATCGCTGTCGCACCCGGCGAACGTCACGCGACGTCGGTACCCGCACCCGTGCCCGAACAGGCACCGCAGCCCGCTCAGGTGAGGCTCGAGTCGCAGGTTTCCTTGCAGGGCATGCGACTGCCGATCGAGACGCAGGCCGGAGCCATCGAAATCGGAGCGGACATCGCGAGTCCCGGCAGCAGCAAGCTCCTGCAGCTCCTGGTCATCGACGGGAAACCCCTCGACGGACCGCGCGACGACGTCATCGTGCTGGTTCACCGCGCGACGTATTCCGACCGCGAGGTCCTGACTGGATTCGCCCAGTGCGCCGGCACGCGGCCGCCGTGCGGCGTTCGGCGACCGTTCTGGCTCGTGCTCCGCCCGGGTCAACCGGTGGCGTTCCACGAGGCGCCCGGGCTCTGGGCCAGCTCGACCGCCGGGACGGTGCAGGCCACCGAGGACGGCGTGCGCGTGAACCTGGGCACCTGGAACGGGCAACGCCGTGCGGCCACGCTGACGCTTGCCGGCACCGTCGAGATTGCGCGTCAGCCCGCGAGGATCGTGCCGCTACAACCAGCGGAATGCGCCGTCGTCGCGGTATCACTCGAGGCCTGCGCATCGAGCGCCGACTGCCGGACCCCTGCGGCCAGCGCGCGACCGATCCACCGGCGCGCGAGGGAACGCCTGAACCGGATCTTTCACGAGCAGACTGGCCTCGACGCGGCTGCGTTCCGGGGCTTGTGCGTGAGGAGCTGCGAGCTCGGGCTCACGCCGAGCGAGAACTTCATCAGGACCAACGCCTGCAGCGGCGCGTCTCGAGCTCAGTGGAACGCGAGCGATCCGGCAGCGGGCCTGCTGCCGGAGTGACGGAGGGAGTGGTGGGCCGTGTAGGACTAGAACCTACGACCTACTGATTAAGAGTCAGCAGCTCTACCAACTGAGCTAACGGCCCACGCGAGGGTGGGGTGGACGATGGGATTCGAACCCACGACCTCCTGGACCACAACCAGGAGCTCTAACCAGCTGAGCTACGTCCACCATCGTCCAACGGTGATCAGTGTACCGCGCAGCGTCTCGCGACGTTGGCGCGCCCGGCAGGACTCGAACCTGCGACCCTCGGCTTAGAAGGCCGATGCTCTATCCAGCTGAGCTACGGGCGCATGCGCTGCAGGAGTGTCGCTCATCCGAGTGGTCGGGGCAGAGGGATTCGAACCCCCGACCCTCTGCTCCCAAAGCAGATGCGCTACCAGACTGCGCCATGCCCCGCCATGCTCGACCGACCTGCCGTCGTCGCCAGGCTCCCGCTCGATGTCGCCATCGCCCGGGGGCCCGCACGGGAGCGCGAATCATACGGATCGACCCCCCGACCGTCAATTTGCGCTCCCCGCGCCCTCGTTCGGCGCCGGGCCCGCGTGCGAGAATGCGATTCCCATCCACTGCGGGGCTCAGGCGCATGGCGGCTCAGATCATCGACGGCAAGGCCATCGCAGCCGATATCCGCCGCGAGGTTCGCGAGGCGAGCGACCGACTGGCCGCGCAGGGCAAGCGCCGCCCCGGGCTCGCCGTGGTGCTGGTGGGCGACGACCCGGCCTCGCACGTGTACGTGCGCAACAAGCGCGCCGCCTGCGAGGAATGCGGCTTCGTCTCGGTGAGCCACGACCTGCCCCACTCCGCCACGCAGACCGAACTGGTGAGCCTCATCGATCGGCTCAACGTCGACGACGCGATCGACGGCATCCTCGTGCAGGTGCCGCTGCCCGATCACATCGACGAGCGCGTCATCATCGAGGCCATCGCACCGGCGAAGGACGTGGATGGCTTTCACCCCTACAACGTCGGCCGCCTCGCCCTGCGCAACCCGCTGATGCGCCCGTGCACGCCCTACGGCGTGACACGCATGCTCGACCGTTGCGGCATCAACCCGAAGGGCATGCACTCGGTGATCGTCGGCGCGTCGAACCTGGTCGGCCGCCCGATGGCGCTCGAGCTGCTGCTGGCCGGCGCGACCGTCACCGTGTGCCACCGCTTCACGCGAGACCTGCGTTCGCACGTCGAAGGCGCGGAGTTGCTGATCGTCGCGGTCGGCAAGCCAGGCCTGATCCCGGGCGATTGGGTCAAGCCCGGCGCCGTCGTCGTGGACGTGGGCATCAACCGCATGCCGGACGGCAAGTTGTGTGGCGACGTGCAGTTCGACGTGGCGCGCGAACGGGCGAGCTGGATCACGCCCGTGCCGGGTGGCGTCGGCCCGATGACCGTCGCCATCCTGATGAAGAACACGCTCGAGTCGGCGCTGCAGCGGATCTGAGGTGTCAGGTTTGCAAGATGTGCAAGATTGCGTGACGGACAATCTTGCACATCTTGCAAACCTGACACGTTTCAACCGCGGCGCCAGAGCGTCTTGCCGCCGGGCTGATCCTCGAGCAGGACGCCGGCCGCCGCAAGCTCGTCGCGGATGCGGTCCGACTCCTTGAAGTCCTTGGCCTTGCGGGCGGCTGCACGCGCGTCGATCAGGCGCTCGATGTCGGCGTCGCCCAGCGCGGAGCCACCTGCCGAGGCTGCCTCGCCCGCCGCGGTCACGCCGGTCGGCGACTTGAGCGGGCGCTTCCTCAGGAACGCTTCGGGCTCCACCAGCAGGATGCCGAGCCGCGCGCCGAGCGCCTTGAGTTCCGCCGCGCACGCCGCAGCCAGGTCGCCCTGCCCCGTCGCCTTCGCCGTATTGAGCTCGCGCGCGAGCGACTGCAGCTCGGCGACCGCCACCGGGGTATTGAAGTCGTCATCCATTGCCTCGGTGAAGCGCGCAGTCGCCGTGGTCGGCTCGCAGCCCGCCACCGACGCCACGCCGCGCAGCGCTAGGTACAGCCGCTCGAGCGCCGCGTCCGCCTGTTGCAGGCTCTCGGGCGTGTAGTTGATCGGCCCGCGGTAATGGCTGCCGAGCATGAAGTAGCGCACCACCTCCGGGTCGCGCACCCACTCGAGCACCTCGCGCACGGTGAAGAAATTGCCGAGCGACTTCGACATCTTCTCGTCGTCCACGCGCACGAAGCCGTTGTGCATCCACACGTTCACGAATTTCGAGCCGTACGCCGCGCAGGTCTGCGCAATCTCGTTCTCGTGGTGCGGGAACTTGAGGTCCATGCCGCCGCCGTGGATGTCGAAGTGCTCGCCGAGCAGTTCGACCGACATCGCCGAGCACTCGATGTGCCAGCCCGGGCGGCCCCGGCCCCACGGCGATTCCCACGACGGTTCGCCGGGCTTGGCGGCCTTCCACAGCACGAAATCGAGCGGGTCGCGCTTCGACTCGTCCACCTCGATGCGCGCGCCGGCGCGCAGGTCGGCGAGGCGCTTGCCGGACAGCTGCCCGTACGGCTCAAACTTCGCGACCGCGTAGTACACGTCGTTGTTCGGGCCGACGTAGGCGTAGCCCTTGTCGATCAGCGTCTGCACCATCGCGACGATCTGCGGCACGTACTCGGTGGCCCGTGGTTCGTGATCGGCGCGGCGCACGCCGAGCGCCTCGCAGTCCTCGTGGTAGGCGCGGATGAAGCGCTCGGTGAGCGCGCCCATCGGCTCGCCGTTCTCGTTGGCGCGCTGGATGATCTTGTCGTCGATGTCGGTGATGTTGCGCACGAACGTGACGCGATAGCCCGACGCCTCGAGGTGCCGGCGCACCACGTCGAACACCACCAGCATGCGGGCGTGGCCGAGGTGGCAGTAGTCGTACACGGTCATGCCGCAGACGTACATGCGGACCTCACCCGGGTGGATCGGAGTGAAGACCTCCTTGCGGCCCGTCAGCGAGTTGTGGATCTGCAGCATGCGTCGTGTCGCCTCGATTCGAATCCGGTCAGTTGGCCGCGGCGTGCGCGCCCGCGGCGGCGATGCGCTCGGCCACGCGTTCGGGCCCCATCAGCGCCACCAGCGGCGCAAGTTCCGGACCGTGCGTGCGTCCGGTCAATGCGGCGCGCAGCGGCATGTAGAGGGCTGCGCCCTTGCGACTGGTCGCCACCCCGACCGCGCGGGCCCAGGCCTTGAAATCGGCCGCATTGGCGCTCCACGCATCGAGCGCCTGCGCGAAGAACGCGGCCCCGGCAGCGTTCACCTCGCGCACCGCATCTGCGTCGAACGGTACCGTCGCATCGCAGACCATCGCCACGAGCGGCTCCACGTCGACCGGGAACAGCAGGTTGCCGCGCACGGCCGCGACGAACGCCCCGCGTCGCGCCGCATCGCCCAGCCGCCCGAGGCGATCCGACAACCACTCGAGCAACTCCTTCTCGCTCGCGTTCGTGATGGCCTCGCGCTGCCAATGCTTGAGCTGCGCTTCGTCGAAATGCGCCGCCGACTTGCTGCTGCGAGCAAGATCGAAGTGCCGCGCCATCTCGGCGGTCTCGAGCCAGCCGTCCGCGGTGCAGGCGTGCCCGAGCCGCACCAGGTAATTTCGCAGCGCACCCGGCAGGAAGCCCTGGGCCCGCAGGTCGCCCAGGCTCGCGGCGCCCTCGCGCTTCGAGAGCGGCGCGCCGTTCGGCCCGAGCAGCAGCGGCAGGTGCCCGTAGCGCGGGATCGGCAGGCCGAGCGCCTCGAGCAGCATGATCTGGCGCGGCGTGTTGGCGAGGTGGTCGTCCCCGCGGAGCACCAGCGTGATTCCCATCGCGGCGTCGTCCACGGCATTGCCGAGGAAGAACGCCACACTGCCGTCCGCCCGGCGGATCACGAAGTCGCCGATGTCTTCGCTCGAGAAGCGCTGCGGCCCGTGGATGAGGTCGTCGAACTCGATGGCGCGGCCCGCCGGCACTCGGAAACGCAGCGCGGGCCTGTCCCCCGCTTCCAAGCGCCGCGCGACTTCCGGCTTAGGCAACGCGGCGCAGGGGCCCGCATAGCGCGGCGGCCGACCCGCGGCCAGTTGCGACTTGCGTGAGAGCCTGAGTTCCTCGGGCGTGCAGAAGCACGGGTAGACGCGGCCCTGCGCCTCGAGCGAATCGAGCGCCCGTGCGTAGATCGCGCCCCGCTCGCTCTGGCGGTACGGGCCGTGCCCGCCGCCGACGTCAGGCCCTTCCGCCCACTCGAGCCCGAGCCAGCGCAGGTCCTCGAGCAACTTCACCAGCAGGGCTTCGTCGCTGCGCCCGGCGTCGGTGTCCTCGATGCGCAGCACCAGCCGCCCGCCGCTCGCCCGGGCCGCCAGGTCGTTGAAGAACGCCGTGCGTGCGTTGCCGAGGTGCAGGGCACCGGTCGGGCTCGGGGCGAAGCGCGTGACGTGCGGGACGGCAGACATATTCCCACATGTTACCGGATCGGAATGGCCGACCCGTGCCCAGGCTGGCCGCAGCGCTACCTCGCGCCGTAACATCCCCCCACGCCACCCACGGGAGACATCGATGCGCGCCTGGCCCGCCCTGCTACTGACCGTCATCGCCTGGCAGGCCTCCGCCCAGAGCGCTCCGTCCACCCCGATCATGGTGCGATTCGAAACGTCGCTGGGGCCGTTCACGATCGCACTCGACTCCGAGCGTTCGCCGCTGAGCGCGGCCAACCTCGCGCGCTACGCCGCCGATGGCCACTACGACGGGACGATCTTCCACCGAGTGGTGCCCGGCTTCGTGATCCAGGGCGGTGGCTATACCGAGGACGGCACGGAGAAGCCCGCGCGCGACCCGGTCCCGAACGAGTCCGGCAACGGGCTGGCCAACCGCCGCGGCACCGTGGCCCTCGCCAGGGGCCCGGATCCGCACAGCGCGGCCGCCGAGTTCTACGTGAACGTCGCCGACAACATCAATCTCGACCCGCGCCCCGACCGCTGGGGCTTCGCCGTGGTCGGCAGCGTCGTGCAGGGCATGGACGTGATCGACCGCATCGCGGCCGTGCGCACCGGCGCGCGTGGGCCGTTCCCGCAGGAAACGCCGCTCGAGCCCGTGGTGATCAAGCGAGCCGAGGTGCTCGGCCGGCTGAAGTGAAGACGCTCTTCGTCTCCGACCTGCACCTGGACGCGGCCCACCCCGGGATCGAGCGGCAATTCGAGGCGTTCCTCGAGGGCGAGGCGCGCACGGCCGCAGCGCTCTACATTCTGGGCGACCTGTTCGAGGCGTGGCTCGGCGATGACGACCCCGATCCGGCGGCACGGGCGACGGTGCGAGCGCTGCGCGCGCTGAGCGACGCGGGCGTGAGCGTCTACGTGATGCACGGCAATCGTGACTTCCTGATCGGGGAGCGCTTCTGCCGCGAAACCGGGGCGAGCCTGCTGGCTGACGGCACGGTGGTGGAACTCTACGGCGAGCGTGTCCTGCTGATGCACGGTGACGCGCTGTGCACCGACGACGTCAGCTACCAGCGACTGCGGCGCATCGTCCGCAACCCGCTGGTACGCGGCGTCTTCCGCATCCTGACGCTGAATCAGCGCCGCGCGCTGGCGGCCAAGCTGCGCACCGGCAGCCGCGCACACGTCGGCAAGACGGCACCCGAGATCATGGACGTGAACGCCGCAGCGGTGGCCCAGGCATTCCGCGAGGCCGGCGTGCGCACGCTGGTTCACGGCCACACACACCGGCCTGCGATCCATCCGCTCGAGATCGACGGTGCGCCGGCGCGGCGCATCGTGCTCGGCGACTGGTACACCCAGGGCAGCGTGCTCGAGGCGTCGCCGGGCCGGTTCGAGTTGCGGGTTCTGTCGCGGTAGACGGCTCTCTGTAGACCGGGCGTCTACGCAGGGAGACCGCGTGACAGGGACGCCGTGAACCCATCCATGGGGGCTCGCATGCGGCGTCCATGCCGCGTGACGCCCTGTCACCCGGTCTCCCTGCGTAGACGCCCTCCGACATCGGGAGCGTCGTGCGCACAGACCATCGCATGCCGCTAGTCGCCGCGAAACGTCGAGTTGAATCACGCAACGGCACCACCGTCGTCTCAGCGGCGAGTTCCGGCTGCGTGGGACTCGATGACGGGGCGTCGCGCCGCATGGACGCGGCGCGCGAGCCTACACGGATGTATTGACGGCGTCCCGGGCATCGAGTCCCACGCAGCCGGAAGCCGCCGCGGAAACGTCAGGCCGGCGTGCCGGAGTGAAACCGGAACTGCGGATCCGGCGCTGTGGCGAGTGCGGCTTCGACCGCGGCAAGTTCGCCGAGGCGCGCAGCGACGTCGACGCCACCACGCGCAGCGAGCCGCTGGTACAGACCCGCGTGCCGTGACTCGGCCGCAGCGAGCGAGTGGTAGAACTCCGCCAGCGGTGCCGGCAGGCGCTCGACCAGGCCCATGAACCGCTCGTGCGACCGGGCCTCGATGAGCGCACCGCACAGCAGCAGGTCGATGCGCCGCCCGGGCTCCTCGCGCCGCAGCGCCTTGCGCAGGCCCTCCGCATAACGCGACGGGCTCAACCGGCGGAATGCCACCCCCAGCTCGGTGAGCTTCTGCTGGACCCGCTCGAAGTGCCGCAGCTCCTCGCGCGCGAGCTTCGACATGCGGTCGGCCAGCTCGAAGTCCTCGGGGTAAGAGAACATCAGCGCCAGTGCGGTCGAGGCCGCCTTCTTCTCGCAGTTGGCGTGATCGAGCAGCAGCTCGTCGGTCCGCTGCACGGCGAGTTCGAACCAGGCGTCGGGGGTGCGCGCGCGCAGGATATGCGCCGGGTCCGCCATCAGGCCGCCGCCCGGTCGATCAGCTCCACGATGCGCGTGACGATCTCCGCGGCCGATGCCGGCCGCTCGTCCGGACGCTTGGCGAGCAACGCGTCGAGCAGCGGCTGCACGTGCGCCAGCGCCGCCGGCAGCCGCGGGATCGGTGCGTTGGCGTGGTGATAGATCACCCCCATTGGCGAGTCGGCGACGTAAGGCTTCTCGCCCGTGAGCATCTCGTGCAGCACCACGCCGAGGCTGTACAGGTCGCTGCGCTCGTCGAGCGCCTGGCCGTGGCCCTGCTCCGGGCTCATGTAGTGCGGAGTGCCGAAGATCGCGCCCTCGCCGGTGATGTCGCTCTCGAGGCCCAGCTGTCGCGCCAAGCCGAAATCGATGAACGCGAGGCTGCCGTCCTCGCGCAGCAGCACGTTGCCGGGCTTCACGTCGCGGTGCAGCACGCCGACCTCGTGCAGCGCCCCGAGCGCCTCGGCGAGCTGGCGCAGGTAGGCGAGCGCGGTCCGCCACGGCAGCGGCTCCCGCATGCACGAGCGCAGGTCGCCGCCCGGGAAGTACTCCATGGCGAGGAACAGGTGATCGTCGGCGACGCCGATGTCGTAGATGCGCGCGATGTTCGGGTGGTCGAGGTGAGCCACCAGCTCGTACTCGCGCAGGAAGCGGTCGAACGTGCAGCTGCCCTCCACCACGTCCGGCACCTGGCGGAAGATCTTGAGCACGCGCAGCTGGCCGGTGCACTCGTGCTCGGCCAGGAACACGCTCGAGGATCCGCCCACCGCGAGACGACGCTCGCAGCGGTAGCCGCGGATGCGCACCGACCCGAAGCGGTCCGGCGCCAGCGGCTCGCGGGCCGCACGCGAAGTGCGCGCCAGCACGTTGCGCCGGTGGACCATGGCGCCGCGCAGGAACGCGACGAGTTCCGCCTGCTCGAAGTCGCCGCGCGCGAGCACGTGGCTCGCGCCCGACGCCCGGGCGCGAGCCACGCTGGCCGCGTCGGGCGCTGCGAGCAAACACACGATCGGCGGGAAGTCCGGCCGCTCGCTCAGGTCCTCCAGCCATTCGAGGCCCCGGCCGCCCTGCACCTCACCGTCGAGCAGCACCACATCGTACGCAACGCCGGTGAAGCCGGACTGCAGCCGCCCACGGCTCGCGGGCTCGTACTCCGCGGGCAGCGCGTCCGGCCATTCGATCGTGACGTGATGCGCGAGCAACTGCCGGTAGTCCGGCCGGTCGCTGATGATGAGCACCTTGAGCGTCAACGCGGGCGCTCGCGGGGCCGCTCAGGGCCCACCGACCACCTTGAGAGAGAACCCGGCGCCCGCGGACGCGGAGTTGCGCTGCGCCTTCGCCTGGTCGGAGCGCTCGGCCTGCAGCCGCGCGAGGTACTCGGGCGTGACGTCTCCCGTGACGTACTCGCCGGAGAAGCAGGACGCGTCGAACTCGCTCACCTGCGAGTCGTGGTGCCGCACGGCACGCTCGAGGTCGGCGAGCTCCTGGTAGATGAGCCAGTCGGCCCCGATGAGACGCGCCACCTCGTCCTCGGTGCGTCCCGCGGCGACGAGTTCCGACGCAGCCGGCATGTCGATGCCGTACACGTTGGGGAAGCGCACCGGCGGTGCCGCCGAGGCGAAATACACGGCCTTGGCGCCGGCGTCGCGCGCCACCTCGATGATCTGCGCCGAGGTGGTGCCGCGCACGATCGAGTCGTCCACCAGCAGCACGTTCTTGCCGCGGAACTCGAGGTCGATGGCGTTCAGCTTGCTGCGCACCGACTTCGCCCGCTGCTCCTGCCCCGGCATGATGAAGGTGCGGCCGATGTAGCGGTTCTTGATGAACCCCTCGCGGTACTTCACGCCGAGGATCTGCGCGACCTGCAGCGCACTGGTGCGGCTGGTGTCCGGGATCGGGATCACCACGTCGATGTCGTGGTCCGGCCGCTCGCGCCGGATCTTCTCGGCGAGCAGCTCGCCCATGCGCAGGCGCGCCTTGTACACCGAGATGTTGTCGATGATCGAGTCGGGCCGCGCGAAGTACACGTACTCGAAGATGCAGGGCGTGTGGCGCGTCGCCTCGGCGCACTGCTGCGAGTGCAGCCGGCCCTGCTCGTCGATGAACACGGCCTCGCCGGGGCCGATGTCGCGCATCAGTTCGTAGCCGGCCTGGTCGAGCGCGACGCTCTCCGAGGCGAGCATGTACTCGCGGCCGCGCGGGCTCTCGCGCGTGCCGATCACGAGCGGGCGGATGCCGTTCGGGTCGCGGAAACCGAGCACGCCGTGGCCGAGCACCATCGCAACCACCGCGTAGCCGCCGCGGATGCGCCGGTACACCGCGCTCACGGCCGCGAAGATGTCGGAGGCGGAGGCGCGCGGCGTGCCGAAGCGCTGCAGCTCGCTCGCGAGCACGTTGAGCAGCACCTCGGAGTCGGACGAGGTATTGAGGTGGCGACGATCCTCGCGCTTGATCACTTCGGCGAGCTCGCGGGCATTCGTCAGGTTGCCGTTGTGCGCGAGGCAGATGCCGTAGGGCGAATTGACGTAGAACGGCTGGGCCTCCGCCGAGCTGTCGCAGCCGGCGGTGGGATAGCGCACGTGGCCGATCCCGACGTTCCCCTTCAGCTGCACCATGTGGCGCTGCTGGAACACGTCGCGCACGAGGCCGTTGTCCTTGCGCAGGAACAGCTCGCCGTCGTGGGCGGTCATGATGCCCGCCGCGTCCTGCCCGCGGTGCTGCAGCACCGTCAAGGCGTCGTAGATCTGCTGATTCACTGGACTGAAGCCGACGATGCCGACGATGCCGCACATGATCTGGGCCTCAGGCTGGCGGGGGGTTGTCGGCCACGTACTTGCGACCGGTCTCGACGTAACCGTGCAGCACGCCGGCCATCTCGAGGCCGACGGGCATGAGCTTCGATTCGCGCCACCAGTCCTCGCCCTGCAGCTCCGCCGCCTCGCCGAGCATGACGGCGAAACCGACGATCACGGCACCGCGCACGAGGCCGAACACGCCGCCGAGCAGGCGATCCACGCCGAGGGTGAGGCCGGAGCGCTGCACCAGGTAGCTGAGCATGCCCCCGAGGATCCAGCTGGCGATGACGACGGCAAGCAGCACGATGCCACGCGCCGCCCATGTCTGCAGCTCGGTGCCGTCGAGCGCGCCGCCCAGGTAGGGCTCCACGACGAATGCGTAGCGCCAGGCGAGCCAGAGGCCCACCAGCCAGCCAAGCAATGCCACGGACTCGCGCAGGAAGCCCCGCACCGCGCCGAAGAGGACCGACAGGCACACCGCCGCGGCGATGATGTAATCGACGGGAGTCATGCAGTTGCTGTCCAGGCTCCGGCGCTGCGGGGACGCGAATTTTAGCAGAGCGGCTTCAATCGTTCCGGACGACGGTCGCGGGGAGCCCGCGCGCCTTGAGCCGAGGCACGAGTTGCTCGGCGCCGGCGCGATCGTCCACGGGACCGACGCGCACCCGGTACAGCGTCCTGCCGCCGCGGTTCACGGGCGACACGAAGGCGC
>Ga0114938_1002077_pt1 | contig 13039 bp, 11 predicted proteins | sample AshMeaBigSpring_FD_88675 | JGI IMG/M metagenome (GOLD analysis project Ga0114938, IMG submission 88675) | Groundwater microbial communities from Big Spring, Nevada to study Microbial Dark Matter (Phase II) - Ash Meadows Big Spring | ecosystem: Environmental > Aquatic > Deep subsurface >...
CCTCGCCAAGGCTTGAAGCCATCCTGGAACCTTTCCGTAACCAGGTATCCTTTGTAACCGAGGACAGGGTGCTGCATGAGGATCTGATCCGGTCCGTGGAATTCCTGCGCAGTTTCCCGATAGAAAAAGTTTGATCCCCGGGACTTTTATTCATTCATTCTAAATCCCCTGCATATGCCATCCAGCAGTGTCCGCCGTTATGATCCCGCCAGGTACAAAACGCCCACTGGAAATACACTCCATTGTAAGGGCTGGATCCAGGAAGCAGCTTTACGCATGCTTCTCAACAACCTTGACCCTGAAGTAGCGGAAAGACCCGATGACCTGATCGTGTACGGAGGACGCGGCAAGGCTGCCCGCAATTTCGAAGCGCTGGATAATATCATCCGCGCCCTGAAAATCCTGGAAAATGATGAGTCGCTCCTGGTACAGAGCGGCAAGCCCGTGGGCATCCTGAAAACGCATCCTGACGCACCGCGTGTACTCATCAGCAATTCGCAGCTCGTACCGAAATGGGCTACCTGGGAGCATTTCGATGAACTGGAGAAAAAGGGACTGATGATGTATGGCCAGATGACCGCAGGCTCCTGGATCTATATCGGTTCGCAAGGCATCGTGCAGGGCACCTATGAAACCTATGCGGCGGCGGCCGACAAGCATTTCGGGGGTACCCTGAAGGGAACGCTCAATGTTACCGCCGGACTTGGCGGCATGGGCGGGGCCCAACCCCTGGCCATCACCATGAATGAAGGGGTGGCACTCATCGCCGAAGTGGAGGAATGGCGGATCGACAAACGACTGGAAACAAAGTACCTCGATCAGAAGTATACGGACCTGGATGAAGCCATCGACCGCGCCCTGGAAGCAAAGCGCACAGGTGAAGCGTTGAGCATCGGTGTGGTGGCCAATGCCGTCCACCTGCTGCAAAGGTTGCTGGAACGGGGCATTGTGCCGGACACGCTCACGGACCAGACTTCGGCCCATGACCCGTTGATCGGATACTGGCCGCACGAAATCTCCTATGAACAGGCAAAGACGCTCCGTGATGTGAATCCGCAGCAATATATTGACTATGCATACCGCTCCATGTACCTGCATGTACAGCTCATGGTGGAGCTCATGGATAAAGGGGCGATCACCTTTGATTACGGGAACAATATCCGGGCCCGTGCCGAAGAATTTGAGAAGAAGCATGTTGCTGAAAAAGATCACAGTTCCGAAATCTCACATCCGGTATTGAAATTCAGCCCCGGCAGGTGCTTCTCATTTCCCGGCTTTGTGCCAGCTTATATACGGCCGTTGTTCTGTGAAGGGAAGGGGCCATTCCGTTGGGCAGCGCTGAGTGGAGACCCGGCCGATATCGCCGTGACGGATGCATTGATTGCAAACATGTTTCCCGGCAATAAGGGTCTGCAACGTTGGCTGATGCTTGCGAAAGAAAAAATTGCGTTCCAGGGTTTGCCTGCCCGTATTTGCTGGCTGGGTCAGGGTGAACGGGAAAGGGCCGGACTGGCATTCAATGAGCTCGTACGAACAGGCAAAGTCAAAGCCCCGATTGTGATTGGTCGCGACCACCTGGACACCGGATCCGTGGCCTCGCCCAATCGCGAAACCGAAGCCATGCTCGATGGTTCAGACGCAGTAGCCGACTGGCCGCTGCTGAACGCATTGGTAAATACCGCCGGCGGCGCCTCCTGGGTTTCCCTGCATCATGGTGGCGGCGTGGGTATGGGCTATTCCATCCATGCCGGCATGGTGATCGTGGCAGACGGTACGGATGCAGCCACGGCGCGACTGGCGCGCGTCCTCAGAAACGACCCGGGTATGGGCGTGATCCGCCATGCAGACGCGGGCTATGAAATCGCCCAAAAGACCGCGAAAGAAAACGGGCTCAGCCTTTCTGACCGGCTCGACGATTGAAACCATGATTTTCCCAGGTTTTGCGGATAGGTGGTTCTATGATATGATCGGATGAAACGGTGGCGATGGGATACCCCATACCTTTACGGCAAATTGGCATGTATGTGGAAGCCGCTTTCGTCTAAAGCCACCCGTTACATCTTTGTGTTCAGCCTTTTTTCGGCCCTTTCTATGCATGTGGTATGTGCACAGGCATTGTATATTCCCGGAGGGCTAAACATAAAATCATCCATCGGGCGAAGGCTCGGGGTGACGGATATTGACATCCGCTGGAATGCGCCTGCCGTGCGCGGAAGGGATGGCAGGATATGGGGAACCGATATCGCTCCTTATGGGTTCACCGTGCTGGGGTTTGGCTCGAACAAACCGTCTCCCTGGCGGGCAGGATCTGATGAAAGCACCAAGATCTCCTTTTCCACGGATGTGACGATCAATGGAAAGCACCTGGCTGCCGGCCGATATGGTTTCTTCATCGCCCTTTACCCGGATTCTTCGGTACTAATATTCAACCGGAATACGGAAGGGTGGGGTAGTTATTTTTACGACAGCACCCTGGATGTATTAAGGGTAGCCACCAAACAAGAGAAAAACAGGAAGGAAATCCAGGAACGTCTGATGTATGCTTTTGAAAACCAGGCGGCTGAATCCGTCGATATTGCCCTGTACTGGGAGAGATGGCGCATACCCTTTACCGTTATGGTAGATGCCAGGGCAACTACCCTGGCTTCCATCCGGACGCAGATGAGCGGCGCGCTGGGTTTCGATCCGGCAAGCCTTGAGGCGGCTGCTGCCTGGTGCCTGCAGAACGATATCAATACAGAGCAGGCCCTCGGCTGGATCAATTCAGCCACGGACCCGGCTTTGGGCGGAGTCCAGACTTTCCGCGCGCTTTCCGTGAAATCCGGCCTGTTGGCTAAACAGGGGAAAAAACAGGAGGCGGATCAACTCATGGCAAAAGCACTCGAGAATGCAACGGCTGTGGAGATGCACGGTTACGGCAGGCAACTGCTGGCCCAGAACAAACCCAAAGAAGCCATGGCTGTCTTTGAACTGAATTTTAAGAAACACAAGGGAGCATGGCCCACCCATGTGGGCATGATGCGCGGGTATTCAGCCAACGGGAATCTGAAGAAAGCGCTGGAACACGGCAAACTGGCCCTGGCACAGGCGCCCGATGAAGGCAACAGGCGGGCCCTGGAACAGGCGGTGAAAACACTTTCCGAAGGGAAACCACTGTAACTGCTATCGTATCTTCAGCAGTTTTTGTTTCATCCCGTTTTGCGTAAGCTCAAGGGCTTCCACGCCACCCTGTTCATTTTTAAGGATGGCGAAACGGGCACTGGGAACTTCCATTATTTCAAAATGAATTTCATCGGTGAACAGCATGGTGAAACCCGGTGCCGGCTGTGCGCCCTGGCGGATGCACAGGTCTTTTCCGCAAACACTGACCATCAGGGAATCATCACCCCCCAGGCGATAATCGCCCGCATACTGCTGCATTTGGGCCTGGGAAAGTGAAACGAGTTTCCGGAATACAGGCGTATAAAAATCTTTCCAGTTGTATACCCTTGCCACGCTGTTCATCAATTCCCGAATGACCCCGAAGTTCTCTCCGTTGATCATGATCACCACACCGTTCCCGCCTTCAAGACTGCCGTAAGAAGTACAGAGAAATGCCTCATTGCCCCCGTTGTGGTTGAAATACGTACTGCCATTCTTGTTGACGATGAATACGCCCAGGGCCGCGGCACTGTCGATATAGGGCGTCATGCGCTTTCGCATCATATCCCGGGACAGGACCTTCTTTGATTTACCGGCGTATGCCAGCTGGCATTCAATAATATAGCGGGAGAGGTCCGAGGGTGTTGTCCATAAACCTGCGGCTGCCTGCTCCGGGTACACATGGTACTTGCCCTGCACGGGTTGGCCGTTCCGGTAATAGCCGGTTGCCAGTTCACTGGTATCTGCCTGGGGTTGCATGAACGAACTGTGTTTCATCCCCAAAGGTTCCAGTACCTCGGTGCGCATGAATTCGGCATAGTCCCTGCCCGTGATGTCCATCAGCATGAGTTGCGAGATGGTAGTCCCGCCCCCCGAATATTTTACGATTTCACCCGGCGCCAGGAGGCTCCGCACTTTACGGGTATTGGCAGGCCTTTGACCGTCCAGGATTTGAGGAATCGTCGGCAGACTGTCCCCCCGCTTATAGCCCGGAAAACCATGGACATCGAGACCGCCTGTGTGGCTCAGCAGGTGATTCAGGGTAATCTTTCTGCCTTCTGAAAGGCTGTCATAAGGGAATTTCCAGGATTTCAGGAAGGCATTGATATCTGCCTCCGGATTCAGTTTACCCTGTTCCGCCAGTTTGAGAACACCCAGGCTGTTGATCGATTTACTGATCGACGCGGCCTGGAACCGCGTAGTAGGAGTTACCTTTCTGCCGGAAGCCTCATCGGCCCAGCCATAGCCCTTCGCCCAAAGGATTTTATAATCTTTCATGACCGCGATACTAAGACCTTTTACACCGGCCGCCTGCATCCGGTCTTCCAGGTTCCATTGGGGTATCTTGTCACCATAAATCACGTCCGGCGCGAGGGAGTTTTCCACCGCCTGTACCTGCTTTTGCAGGTCCTGGTTCATTTGTTGCGCCAGCATAAAAAGTGGCGATACTGTTATTATAATCAAAAACCTAATCCTCATGGTGTGGCATTTAGATTCAAGATAATGCTTAGGAAACCAATCTATCCGTGATATGGACGAGGTACTTCCATGGCGGATAAGCGGTTCTTTTGGTTGGGTATAGCCGGCACGAGTGAAATATCAGGTATTTTTTTTATCTTTTTTCGGCGATAATATGCTGGAACCAGGTTGTCCGTCTTTTATAAATACGATTGCCAATGACCGATACAATGCCGATCGATACTGCCCAGCTGAGCCGTTGGGCTGCCGAGAAAATGGACCCGGAAACTGTCCGTGCTGCGCTGGAGTCCAGGGGTCTCGACCCGGATTCCATCAAATCGTATATGGCTGAGTTCAGGAAACTTCGGAACGCCCGGAAACAATTTGGCGGATTTCTCTGCTGTGGTATCGGCGCCTTCCTCGGATTTGTGGGTTGCGTTTTGTCGATGATCAACCCCGTGCCGGAACTGTATGGATTCTTCCTGTACGGCCTGACATCGCTTGCTATCCTGGTTATTTTTGCCGGCCTGTACTTGTTGTTTGAATGATGCGGGCGAGGCTTAGTGCATCAATTCCCATGCGGACCGGTACTGGCCTTTTTCCTCTATATAGGTAATCATCGCCTGGTAAAAAGGGTCACGTCCAATCGTTGCGCTGTCGCCCACCAGGTATAGTTTTTCTTTTGCCCGGGTCATGGCCACGTTCATGCGCCGGTAGTCTTTCAGGAAGCCAATATCGCCGTCTGCATTGCTCCTAACCAATGACACGATCACTACGGGTGCTTCCTGTCCCTGGAAACTATCGATCGTACGGATGCGCATCTCCGATGGGAGGCTGTCCTTTGCCACGGCAACCTGGCCCGCGTAAGGGGAAATGAAAGCCGTGGTAGTGGGGTCCAGCCCTTCCTGGTCGATGAGTTTTTGTATAATATCGAGTTCCCCTTCATTTTGCAGGCTGCTTCCTTCCGGCCCCTGCGATTCTTCCATGCCTGTTCCCGCTGTATCAATGAAATGGATATGCACACCCTGGTCTTCCAGGTGCACGGCGGTGCGCAGCAGGTTTTCATAGAACCAGGCACTGCTGAATCCTGCGATCGATGCCCGCATGCGGTACTGGGTATCCAGCAGGTGCACTTCCGGGAGATGGTGAATGGCTGCTTCGAGGATGGACCGGTTCAGTCCCAGTTTCGCGGCTTCGGTTCCAAGGACGGTAGGAGGCAATTGATAGGGATCGCCCGCCAGGACAATCTTTTCCGCAAACGGGAAGATCACCCAGGCAAGGGGTTCCAGGCATTGACCTGCTTCGTCGATAACCAGGGTATCGAAATGCATGGACTTCAAACCCGCATCCCGGAGCCCGATAGGGGTGCCGGTGATCACCTGCGCTTCACGAAAGAGCTTGTCTTCTTCATAGGCCCTCATCTTCCGGATCTCGTCGCGGATGGATTTGACTTCCTGGAAGAGCAGTTTTCGTTGTTCCCTTTCGGCCTTGCCGAAATTCCGTTTGTATTTCAGCGCCATGCGCCGGAACTCTTCGGCGCGGACTTTTAATGCCTTGATATCCTTCTGGTGTCCGCTGTCCTTTAACCTGCCCTCTGGCGTATGACCGTACAGTTCCGGATCGATCTTGCCGATATTACCCACACGAAGGACCTTAAGACCGCCGCGTACAAGCCCCAGGCTGATATGGTCAACGGCCGTATTACTGGGCGCAGAAACAAGCACCTTTTTCCCTTCGTCCGCCAGCTGCCGGATCGCCTCCACCAGGGTCGTGGTCTTGCCTGTCCCCGGGGGGCCATGCACGATCAGGATATGTTCGTTGGCCAGGACCGCCCGCACGGCTATCTGCTGGCTCTCATTCAATTTTCGGTTGTGGAACACCGGTAGTTCCGCCGTTCCTGGTACGGTCGCAGTGGTGGCTTCTGCCTCTCCATGGATTTCCAGGAAGAGCCTGGAAAGCCGTTTGTCTTTTTCCAGGTTTTGCAGGGAATCCTTCATGATTTCCGTAGTACGCGTATCTGGCGACAGTTTGATGCCAACGCCCTGGTCTTCGATCCAGTCCGGGAAATCCGGGGCAAAAAGCCTGAATTCACCCATGTTTCCCTCCAGGTTGAGCAGGATGCCTTTCACCGGTTCCTCATCGGCACAAAAGCATTCAATCGCCGACCCGTCCCTGAACAGTTGTGTTTCTGCGGGGAATGGAAGACGGAAACGGATCTCGGGATATTCCGCATACCCGAAGCCCTTGCCCGTGACCCTAATGGGATGGAGGGCCAGCCCCTCCGCTTTAAGTGACTTGAGCGAATGCTGCTGGTCGAGGCGGAATCTTTCCTGCTGTTCCTTTTCTTCCAGGGCGACGGCTCGCAACATGTTCTGAATTTGAGGATGCATGGCCTACCGGTTTGAGCCCCACTGTTCGTACCCGGGGAAATAACTGCTGCCCCAGTATTGGTAACGGGGAAGAATATGCGAGTTCAGGCGCTCCAGGAAGTCCTTGTAATCCTTTTTCTCCGGCTGGCTCCAGAGGGATTCACTCACGGCGGTCATCCGGGGCAGGACCATGTAGTCCACTTTGGTGGGGTATCCCATGTATTCGGTCCATACATTGGCCTGCCCACCGATGATTTTGTACGCGCGCCCGCTTTTCAGTATGGACGGGGGCACCGGGTCGTAATTGTATACGGCTTCCAGTGGATTGTACCCGTGAATCGCCAGGCTGTCCTTCGGGTCCTTAGATTGGTAATGATCAAAATAATAGGGCTTGCCCGGTGTCTGTATCACGGAGAAACCTTTTTGCGCCGCTTCAATGGCTTTGGCGTCGTTGCTCCAGTTCATCACTATGGTGGACGTATCCAGTTTTCCCTCCATGATTTCATGCCAGCCGATGACTTTCTTGTTTTTCTCTTTCAGGTAAGCGCTGACCTGTTCGATGAAATAGGTCTGCAGGGCGGCTTCGTCCTTTAATCCTTTTTCTTTCATGAATGCCTGGCTGGCCGGGCTTTGTTTCCACCACATCTTACTGCATTCATCACCGCCGAGGTGGATATAGGGCGATGGGAACAGGTCGGCCACTTCATGAAAAACAGCCCGAAGGAATCGAAAAGTTTCTTCGTTGGGAGCCAGCACATTGTTCTGGCGATTGTACATACCCCAGGTGGCGGCTACGCCCCATGGTTTGGATGGGTCCGTGCTGAATTCCGGGTAGGCGGTGATGGTAGCGCGACTATGCCCCGGGATGTCAATTTCCGGGATCACGGTAATCGCCCTGACGGCAGCGTAGGCGATTACTTGTTGTATCTCCGCGCGTGTGTAATATCCGCCATAGCGTGTCCGGTCGTACCGCACCGGTGTATCCCGGAAATGGCCAATCAGGGTGGAATCGCGCCATGAACCGATGCTGTTCAGTTTTGGGTTCGACTGGATTTCGATACGCCAGCCCTGGTCGTCCGTGAGGTGCCAGTGGAACGTATTGAATTTATGGAAGGCAAGGTAATCGATATACTTTTTAATGTACTCCAGGGGAAACATGTGCCTGACCACGTCCAGGTGCATGCCGCGGTATGCAAAACGCGGGTAGTCTTCAATATGGCAGGCGGGGAGGGTTATGGAATCGACTTTGTGCAGCGGCAGGAGTTGCAGCAAGGTCTGGATGCCATTGACGATACCGCGTTCATCGCCTGCACGGAGCATAACCTGCCCGTCTTTAATTTCCAGGACATAGGCTTCAGGCTTTGCATCCGGCAGTTTTTCTTTCCGGAGTGTTATGTTTCCCCCCGGCAACCTGCTTGCAGGTGTACCCATGCTGATCGTCCATTTACATTGCCTGAAAAGCTGGTATCCCAGGTAATTGGCCTGTACCCAGAAACCGGAATCTGCCAGGATGGATGCGTTCCAATTAAGTGTTGCTCCCCTGCCATTCAGCATGGTGGCGGAAACCGGTTTGGGTGTAATCTGCGAGATGGTTTGCGCCTGAACGACAGCTGGCAAAAGGCTTATCATCGCCACTGAGAAAATCGATAATATCTTCAACAAATGCATGCGGCAAAGGTAATCCATCATGGCAGCGCTTCTTATATTTTTGTTTACCCGGTGTTCCGCGCCCACGGAAATGACCGGAAAACTTCCCACAAACCATCGCGCAGCATCATCAGGCTGATATCTGAAATCTTCATATCGGCGTCAAAGTCCTGTTTTGACAGGAATGACCAGGTTTCAACAAATGCAGAAGGGCTGAGGTCGCGACTGGCAATCGTTACGTGTGGAGAAAAGCGGTTGCTTTCCTCCTTAACTAATTTTTCCAACAGAGGCTTCATATAACGGCTGAATGATTCATGCAGCAAGGTCAGTGTGATATTGTCCACGACCCTTACGTAGATGACTTTTTTGCCGAAATGACCGAATCCTTTCAATCGTATGTGGAGGACATCGGGCGAATGCTGAAAATTGGCGGCGAAAGAAGCCAGCGAATCAATGGCAGCTGCCGACCACCAGAATGGCGGAACCACCGTTATGTGCGCAGGTGATTTCAGTGCCGCTTTGGCTCCATGTTGATCACGGACCCATTGCTTGAGAACTTGTACCCGATGGTCCACGGGTTCAGGACATAAGAGCGCGAAATAGAACATCACATGCTGGTTCCGTGTCTTGCCTGTATCGTCTGCTCGCGCCATTGGTATTTTCCGATTAACTTAGAGCAACTTAACATTTATTATGGAATCAATCATCGCCCTGCTGACCTTGATATCACTCGAAGTTGTGCTGGGTTTGGACAACGTAATTTTCATCTCCATTCTGTCCTCAAGGCTTCCGGCAGATCAACAGCAGAAAGTCCGTCGACTGGGCCTGGTACTGGCGATGGTGATGCGGCTGGGACTTCTTGCGCTGATTTCCTGGATCATGAAACTGGAAGGCACGCTGTTCAATATCCTTGGACAAGATATCTCCGGGAAAGACCTTATACTGATCCTGGGTGGATTGTTCCTGATTTATAAGAGCGCCTCTGAAATCTATCATAAAATGGAAGGAGAGGAAGGCGACAAGTCGCATAAAATCAAGGCCGCCACCTTCAGGGATGTGCTGATCCAGATCCTGCTCCTGGACCTGGTGTTTTCCGGGATTCCATTATCACCGCAGTGGGTATGGTTAAGCAGTTGTGGATCATGTATACCGCCGTTATCGTTACCGTGGTGATCATGCTGTTCGCAGCCGAGCCCATTAGTCGATTTATTAACCAGCACCCGGCCTTTAAGATCCTTGCGCTCAGTTTCCTGCTGATGATAGGCATGGCGCTGATGGCTGAAGGTCTTGACTTGTACATCCCCAAGGGATATATCTATTTCTCCATGGTGTTTGCGTTCGTGGTTGACCTGATCCAGATGCGTGTGTCACGGCGATCTCAGCCCGTCAAAACCCATGAGCACTTTACGCGCGAATCCTAGTTTTCTTCTTTTAATCGGTTATCATAGGAAGGAGAACCAGCTAATCTGCCTGAACAACCAAACCAAGGCCATGGGATCGAAATTTTAAACTGGGCTTGGGATGGGGCAGTGTGGGTGGTCAAAAACTGTGATAAGACCCGTAATGGTAATCCCTCACTCGATGATGGCACCATAAACTACCGGTTTTATCCGGTCCCCAAAGTCCCATTCCTGCGTGGGCCATACATTGCGCATGAATATCGCCACTACACCGGTCTTTGGATCCACCCAGAAATGTGAGGCGAACATGCCCGCCCAGTCGAATGTACCGGCCCGGACCGGTACGTTACGTTCGCTGGCTTCGGTATACACGCCGAATCCAAGGCCAAACCTGTTCGGAGCGTCGTCGCCGTCCCACATCGCGAGTTTGCCGATCTGGTTGGTAGTCATCATCCGGATGGTGGAAGGCGCCAGGATCCTGGCGCCATTATACGTACCGCCGTTCAACAGCATCTGGCAGAAAATCGCGTAGTCGTAGGCGGTGGAACTCAGTCCGGCGCCCCCGGAGAAATAGCTTCCACCAGGCGTTTTAGGAAAATCCCTGCTGAAATCCCCGTTCAGGCTGATGATGGAATCCTGCAAATGCAGTTTGCCATTTTCATCCTGTTTATAGAGTTTTGTCAGGCGCGCGAATTTTTCCTTTGGGAGGAAAAAATACGTGTCCCGCATGCCGAGGGGTGCAAAAATTTTCGTTTCCAGGTATCGGTCAAGCGGCATGCCGCTGATCACTTCCACGAGGTAGCCCAGCACGTCTGTATTCAGTCCATACAGGAATTTTTCGCCCGGATGGTTGAATAAGGGAAGGCCGGCCAGCCTGGTGATCATTTCCCTCAGTGTGGAGTAGGGTGTGCCGATGCCTCCGTTGATATGGTGCTTGTAGTAGATCGCATTGGCGATGGACGATCCGATTTGTGCATAGCCGATCCCTGAGGTATGGTTTAACAATTGGCGCACGGTTATTTCCGATTTCGCGGGTACCGTCGTATATGAACTGTCCGCCGCACTGTATTTTTCGAGGACCCTGGGATTCTTGAATGCGGGAATGAATTTGGAAACCGGGTCATCCAGGCCGAATTTCCCTTCTTCATAGAGCATCATTGCGGCAACGCTAACCACCGGCTTGGTCATGGATGCAATGCGGAATATCTGGTCCTTGCGCATCGGTGTGCGTTGCTGCAGGTCGCTGTACCCGAATGCCTTGTAGTATACAATTTTGCCATTTCGCACTACCAGCGCCGTAGCGCCGTTCAGTTGCCCGCGGTCGATATACGATTGTATAAACCGGTCAACCTGCCCGAGCCTGTCCGCAGAAACGCCCGCCGCGCCCGGAGGGGCTTCCGCAAGAAGCGGGTACTGTGATTGACCAATGGTGTTCACAACTGCCAGGATAGCTGACAGGATGAGGGGAAAGATTTTTTTCATGATGGAAATTATCCCTTCAATATATGTATAAATCAGGATCAATTTAGTGCTGTCCGCGCCATAGGTTATTAAAGTATCTTTAATCATAAATTTTCCCATATGCTGCGCTCCATGTTTTGGAAATCCATCCCTTCCATCTGCCTTTTGGTATCGGTATTACTGGGTCTTTCCTGCCGGGCCCAGAAGAAGAAAACAAGCTCTGCGTCCGCTGGCTTGTACCGGATCGATACCATCGTCCGGGGTATTACCATCCCGTATGGCATGGATTTCCTGCCGGACGGGCGTATGCTGGTTACCGACCGGTCTGACGGGAAAATCTACCTCGTGCAAAAGGGTCGTAAGGAAGCGATTAAAAACGTACCCGCCGTATATGGAAAAGACCAGGCCGGGATGATGGATGTTTTGGTCCACCCGGATTTCGAAAAAAACGGGTGGGTTTACTACGCTTATTCGGCTTCCCGTGGTGGGGATAACGGCACGGTGGTGGAAAGGGCCAGGCTGAAAGAGGGCGCACTCAGCGATCACCAGACGCTCTTTACCAGTTTCCCCTTTTATTCCAATGGAGCGCATTATGGTTGCAGGCTGGTGCTTAAAAATGGGTACCTGTTTTTTACGATTGGCGAACGGTACAGCCTGCGGGATTCCGCGCAATCACTAGGGAATCATCTCGGCAAAGTCATCCGTATCCGGGAAGATGGCACGATGCCTCCCGACAATCCATTTTTTGGGCGGCCCGGCGCCAGGCCGGAGATCTGGAGTTACGGCCACCGGAATCCGCAGGGACTGGCCTTCCATCCGCAAACCGGCGACCTCTGGGAAGGGGAACACGGTCCTAAAGGTGGTGATGAGATCAACCTGATCGGCACCGGGAAGAACTACGGGTGGCCGGTCATCACATACGGCGTGGAATACAGCGGTGCGACGATCGGCGATGGCATCACACGCAAAGAAGGGATGGAGCAACCTGTTCATTACTACAAACCTTCCATTGGCCCGAGCGGTATGGTGTTTTATACGGGCGATGCATTCCCTGCCTGGAAGGGAAGCCTGTTTATGGGTGCATTGGCGCTGACTCACCTGAACCGGATCGAGATTGAAAACAGTAAAGTAGTAAACGAAGAAAGACTCCTGGAAGGGAAAAAATGGCGAGTCCGTTGCGTAAAGCAAGGCCCTGATGGTTACCTGTATATTGGTGTGGATGGCGGGATGGTGGTCCGTCTGCGACCGTGGCGCTGATCAGACATCGGTAGGCAACAGGATTGGATTTTTTCTCCGTTAACATTACAGCAACAATTATTTAATGCAGGATAGCCCAGAACAGGCTTTCTTTTGCAGGAACTGTAATGGGATATATCGAATTCCTAATCCTGGTGCTTTTTCTACTGGCTATCGCTGACCTGGTTGTTGGCGTTAGCAACGATGCCGTCAATTTCCTCAATTCAGCGATAGGAAGTAAGGTTTCTTCGTTCAGAAACATCATCATCACCGCCGCCGCCGGTGTCATCCTGGGGTCGGTTTTTTCGAGCGGCATTATGGAAGTAG
>Ga0114938_1002080_pt1 | contig 13029 bp, 7 predicted proteins | sample AshMeaBigSpring_FD_88675 | JGI IMG/M metagenome (GOLD analysis project Ga0114938, IMG submission 88675) | Groundwater microbial communities from Big Spring, Nevada to study Microbial Dark Matter (Phase II) - Ash Meadows Big Spring | ecosystem: Environmental > Aquatic > Deep subsurface >...
ACCTACCGGTTTTGTGGATCAGCCGCGGGGCGCTAGCCCGCGGTCTTTCGCGGATGAACCGCGGGCTAGCGCCCCGCGGCTGATGAGTGATTTCGGTAACTTATTGTTGAACAGCGCCTTACTGCCCACCGTCGCCGGCCGCGGCGGTTGTCTCGGCCGGCCGCCTGTTTCCCCGGGAGTTGTTCCATGCGACTTGCCTGCCTGCCATCCGTCTTGATCGCGTTGGCCATGTGTGGTGCCCGCCCCGGCGGCGCGCCGGCCGCCGAACCGGCGGCGGCGGAACTGAAATTGCTGTTTCTCGGCGACCAGGGCCATCACCGGCCGGCTCAGCGGTTTGCCGATCTGGCCCCGGTGCTGGCCGATCGCGGCATCGAGCTGCGCTACACCGCGGACGTGGGGAGGCTTGACGCCGAGTCCCTGCGCGCCTTGGACGGATTGATTGTCTACGCGAATATCGACGAGATCGAGCAGCCGCAGGCGCGGGCCCTGCTCGATTTCGTCGCTTCCGGCAAGGGGTTCATCCCGCTGCACTGCGCCAGCTACTGCTTTCGCAATTCGCCGGAGGTGGTGGCTCTGATCGGGGCCCAGTTCAAGCAGCATGGCACGGGGGTCTTCGGCACAGTGATCGCTCAGCCCGAACACCCAGTGATGCGAGGCTTTCACGGCTTCAGCAGCTGGGACGAAACCTACATCCACCAGCACCACAACGAGCAGGACCGCGTGGTGCTCGAGTACCGCCTGGAAGGGCCGCCAGGCCCGGATCAGCACCGCGAGCCGTGGACCTGGGTCCGGACGCACGGCAGAGGGCGCGTCTTCTACACGGCCTGGGGACACGACGAGCGCACCTGGGGGCAGCCGGGCTTCCAGAATCTCGTGGAACGGGGCATCCGCTGGGCTTGCGGCGCCGATCCGGGGGTCGTGCCGGACTACGGCGTTTCCGGTGCGTTCGTGGCCCCGCCGATGACGGCGCCCCGCACCGACGTCCAACCGTTTAAGTACGTCGACGTCGGCCCAAAGATTCCCAGCTACACGCCGGGGGCCGCCTGGAGGACCCAAGGTCAGCCGCTGAACAGGATGCAGCAGCCGCTGCCCGCCGGGGAGTCGCAAAAGCATTACGTCACGCCGGTCGGCTTCGAGATGCGGCTGTTCGTGGACGAGTCGCGGCTGGGCGGCAAGCCGATTGCCATGAACTGGGATGAGCGGGGCCGGCTGTGGCTCTGCGAGACGACCGATTATCCCAACGAACTGCAGCCGCCCGGGCAGGGCCGCGACCGTATCCGCATCTGCGAGGACAGTGACGGCGACGGGCAGGCCGACAGGTTCACCGTGTTCGCCGAGCAGCTCAGCATCCCCACTACCCTCCTGTTCCACCGCGGCGGCGTGATCGTGCAGAACGGCGTGGAAACGCTCTACCTCGCGGACACCGATGGCGACAACCGGGCCGACGTGCGGACCGTGCTCATCTCCGGTTGGGCCCTGGGCGACACGCACGGCGGGGTGAGCCATTTCCGCTACGGCCTGGACAACTGGATCTGGGCGATGCAGGGCTACAATACCTCGCAGCCTGTAATCGAGGGCCGCCAGCAGCAGGCGTTCCGGATGGGCTTCTTCCGCTTCCGGCTGAGCCCGACCGATCCGCCCCGCGTGACCGAGCTGGAGTTCCTCCGCTCGACCGACAACAACACCTGGGGCCTGGGGTTCAGCGAGGAGGGCCTGGTATTCGGCTCGACCGCCAACCACAACCCCAGCGTCTTCCTGCCGATCCCCAACCGCTACTACGAGCGCGTCCGCGGCTGGTCGCCGCCGCCGCTGGGTACGATCGCCGATTCGCACCTGTTCCAGGCCATCACCGACAAGATCCGCCAGGTCGATCATTTCGGCGGCTACACGGCCGGCGCCGGCCACGCGCTGTACACGGCTCGCACCTACCCCCGGGCCTGGTGGAACCAGACTGCCTTCGTCTGCGAGCCGACGGGGCACCTCGTGGGAACGTTCGTGCTCAGCCGCGAGGGGGCTGGGTTCCGCGCCACGAGCCCCTGCAACCTGGTGGCCAGCGACGACGAGTGGGCGGCGCCGATCCAGGCCGAGGTGGGACCGGACGGGAATGTCTGGGTGCTCGACTGGTACAACTACATCGTGCAGCACAACCCCACGCCGCACGGGTTCCAGACCGGCAAGGGAAACGCCTACGAGTCGGAGCTGCGTGACAAGAAGCATGGACGCATCTACCGCCTGGTCTGCCTGAGCCGTGGCGAGCAGGCGCCGAACGACGCCGCTCCCCGCTCCGTCACGTCCCTGGCCAACGCCGATCCGCGGGCGCTGGTCCAGACGCTGGCCGATCCCAACATGTTCTGGCGCCTGCAGGCCCAGCGATTGCTGGTGGCGCGCGGCCAGCAAGACATCGGCCCGCAGTTGATCGCCTTGGCGGCCGATCGATCGGTCGACGAGATCGGACTGAATGCCGGTGCCCTGCACGCGCTGTGGACGCTGCGCGGACTCGGGTTGCTCGACCAGCCCTCGGGCGAGGCCTTCCAGGCCGCGGTGGCGGCCCTCCAGCATCCGTCGGCCGGCGTCCGCCGCAGTGCCCTGGCCGTGCTGCCCGCGGCCGAGTCGTCCACACAGGCGATCCTCGCTGCGGGCTGCCTGGCCGACCCGGACGCACACGTTCGTCTGGCGGCCCTGCTGGCCCTGGCGGACATGCCCCCCGACGAGGCGACGGGCAAGGAACTGGCCGGCCTGATGCGCGATCCCCAGATGGTCGGCGACCGATGGCTCAAGGACGCCCTGACCAGCACCGCGGCGACACATGCCGCGGGGCTCCTGGCTGCACTTAGCGCGCCAGCGGCCGGTGCCCGCGAGCGGGTGGATGCAGCTGCCGGCGCGGTCCTGCCGATTGCCGGGATCGTGGCCGAGCACCTCGCGCGGGGCAAGCTGGATCGTGACGCCCTCAGCCGGCTGGTGACGCTCCTGGCGCAGGCCGAGCCGCGCCTGGCAGACGCGGTCATCCAGGGACTGGCCCGAGGCTGGCCGCGCGATTACCAGGTGGCGTTGTCGCCGGCCGCCGAGCGGGACCTGGTCCGGTTGCTCGATCAGGCCCCCGCCAGCTCCCAGGCGCAACTGGTACAGCTGGCGACGGCCTGGGGCAGCGGCGATCCGGGAAAGCACGCGAAGGCACTTGTCACAGCCCTGCTGGACACGGCCGCCGACGCGAAACGGTCCGTCGCCCAGCGCGTCGCCGCGGCCCAACAGGTCATCCGCTTGCGCACCGACGACGACCAGACGGCCGAGCGGCTGCTCGAGTTGATCAACCCGCAGGCACCGCCCGATCTGGCGGCCGGCCTGGTCGCCGCCCTGCTGGACAGCACCGCGTCGAGCACCGGCAAAGCGCTTGTCCAACGGCTGGCCGCGGCGACCCCCGCCGTGCGGGAAAGAACGATCGGCGCCCTGCTCAGCCGGCCCAGCATGACCGCCGCCCTGCTGGACGGCATCGAATCGGGCAGGATCTCGCCGACCGAACTGAAGCTCGATCAGAAGCAGGCCCTCAACTCCCACCCGGACGCCCAGCTGCGTCTTCGCGCGCAAAAAATCCTCAGCACCAGCGGCGGCCTGCCCAGCCCCGATCGCGAGCTGGTCGTCCACGCGCGGTTGCGGCTGGCCGAGCGCAGCGGCCGCGCCGCCGCCGGCAAGGAAATGTTCAAAAAGCACTGCGCCAAGTGCCACCGGCACAGCGGCGAGGGGGAACAGATCGGTCCCGACCTGACCGGCATGGCCGTCCATCCCAAGCCGGAACTGCTGACGCAGATCCTGGATCCCAGCCGCAGCGTGGAAGGCAACTTCCGCGTCTACACCGTGGTCACCGACGAAGGCCGCGTCTACACCGGCATGCTCGCGGGCGAGACTCGCACCTCGGTCGAACTGATCGATGCCGAGGCCCGGCGGCACGTCCTGCCGCGGGCGGAGATCGACGAACTGGTCGCCTCGACCAAGTCGCTGATGCCCGAAGGCTTCGAACAGCAGATGAGCGACGAGGAGCTGGTCGACCTGCTGGAGTTCCTCACCGCCAAGGGACGTTTCGTGCCGCTGGACCTGCGGCGGGCCGCCACGATCGTCAGCACGCGGGGCATGTTCTGGGACGAGCAGCAACTGGCCGAGGCGCTGATCTTCCCCGACTGGGGCCCCAAGACGTTCGCCGGCGTGCCGTTCCAATTGGTCGATCCGCAGGGGGGCAGCACGCCCAACGCGATTCTCCTGTACGGACCGCAAGGCAAATTCCCGCCCCGGATGCCGCGTGATGTTGCCCTGCCGGTCAACACGGCGGCCCGCGCGATCCACCTGCTCAGCGGCGTCAGCGGCTGGGGCAGCCCGTTGGGAAAGAAGGGCAGCCTGTCGCTCACGGTGCGCCTGGAGTACGCCGACGGTCAGACGGAGGACCACCCGCTGCGCAACGGGGTGCACTTCGCCGACTACATTCGCCGCGTCGATGTACCGGAATCCACGTTCGCGTTCGACCTGCGGGGCAAGCAGCTGCGGTACCTGGCGATCCAGCCGGGGCAGAGCGCGGTGATCAACCAGCTGCACCTGATCAAAGGCGACGACGAGACAGCGCCGGTCGTCATGGCCGTGACCGTGGAAACCGGCAACCCCTGAGCGCTGTCCACCGTCCTTCACCTTCACCACGCGCGGCTGCTCGTACTCAGCACGGCGGTCCTCGTACTCGTGCGCCGCCGCGATGGTCGTTCATCGAGTTTGAGGACGAAAAGGGGACCCCAAGAAGGTTGCACGATCAGGGGCGGGGGAAGCTCCTGCCGAGCCGTGGGCTGGGCGGCTCGGCGGGAGCCTCGCCCTCCCGGAATCACGCAACGCTGCTAAGGCGCTGCACGACAATTACCTACCGGTTTTGTGGATCAGCCGCGGGGCGCTAGCCCGCGGTCTTTCGCGGATGAACCGCGGGCTAGCGCCCGGCGGCTGATGAGCGATTTCGGTGACTTATTGTTGAACAGCGCCTAAGCGTCAAGCTGGACCCGCGCAAAATCGTTCCGGTACAATGGGCAGAAAGTCTGCCGGATGGCGTCGCCTGTGCCGCACAGGCCGGGGTCTGGCCCATTTTTCGACGGGAAGACCGTTCGGCGTCGTGGGACCCTGCCGCCGAAAAATGTGCCTGACCCCTTGGGGCGCAGCTGATCTGGCGTCTACCCCGTGGACGGTTACTGCCGCTGGAGAGAAATGACGCATGAAGTGGTCGTGGAAAATTGCCCGCCTGGCCGGGATCGATGTCTACATGCACTGGACGTTCCTGTTGCTGCTGGGCTGGATCGTCTTCATGCATCTGTCCCAAGGTCAGGGGATGCCGGTCGTGCTCCGGGGGATCGGCTTTGTCATGGCGGTCTTCGGCTGTATCGTGCTGCACGAGTTGGGCCATGCCCTGGCGGCCCGCCGCTACGGCATTCAGACGCGGGACATCACCCTGCTGCCGATTGGCGGCCTGGCCCGCCTCGAGCGGATGCCGGAGCAACCGGGTCAGGAACTCTGGGTGGCGCTGGCCGGACCCGCCGTGAACGTGGTGATCGCCGGGCTGCTGGGCGCGGTCCTCTTCACGGCCTACGGCCTGTCCGGGAAACTGCCCAGTTCCCTGGTCGGCGGTGACTTCGTGGAGAACCTGATGTGGGTCAACGTTGTCCTGGTGGTGTTCAATCTGCTGCCGGCATTTCCGATGGACGGCGGCCGTGCGTTGCGGGCCCTGTTGGCATATCGCCTGAACTACGCGCGGGCCACGGAAATTGCAGCCAACGTGGGGCAGGCGATCGCGATCCTCTTCGGATTCGTTGGACTCTTTTATAACCCGCTGCTGCTCTTCATCGCCCTGTTCGTCTACCTGGGGGCGGAGGCCGAGGCCCGCACGGTCCAGATGAAATCGATCCTGGCCGGGCTGCCCGTCCGCGACGCGATGATGGTCCGCTACCGAGCCTTCCAGCCGGGCGATACGCTGCAGACCGCGGCCGACGAACTGCTGGCCGGGACCCAGCAGGACTTCCCGGTGGTGGAACACGGGCGCCTGCTGGGGATGGTCGGTCGGCAAGCGATCGTCGACGGGCTGGCCCAGCGTGATCGCAGCACGCCCGTGACGGAGATCATGGACCGGGAAACACCCCTGGTCGATGAGCGGGAGATGCTCGACCGTGTCTCCCAGAGGATGCAGGAGCGGAACATCTCCGCGATTCCCGTGCAACGCAACGGCGTCCTGGTCGGCATCGTTTCGCTGGAAAATGTGGGCGAGCTGATGATGATCCGCTCGGCGCTGCGCCAGCGCCTGTCCGCGAACCAGACCGACCCGTTGGTGCCCGCCACCAGGGTGGGGGACGATCGGTGATTCGTTTCGTGCCGTGAGGCCGATGGCATGAGGGCCGTTTACGGCCCTTGCCCGCGAAGCGGTATTGGCCCCGGCATTCATGCCGGGGTCGAGACTTGCGAGGGCGAGGCATGTTTGCGGGAGGGCGAGGCTCCGGCCGAGCCGGCGCGCTGAGCCGGTTCTCGGCTCGGCAGGAGCCTCGCCCTCCCAGGAGCCTCGCCCTCCCAGGAGCCTCGCCCTCCCAGGAGCCTCGCCCTCGCAGGAGCCTCGCCCTCGCAGGAGCCTCGCCCTCGCAGGAGCCTCGCCCTCGCAGGAGCCTCGCCCTCGCAGAATCATGCCACGCGACTTGGACTCGGTGGCGGGCCGCTGTTTCCTGCCAACCTCTGAGCGGGCCCGCTAGCCGCCGCCTGGCGGGGCCGTGCGGACGTTGCCGGTGTGGATGAACAAGGCCCGCTTCTGATCCGGCAGGGCGTAGTGGAAGCCGCACGCCTGGAACAGCTCGTCCGACGCGGTGATCGTCATCACCTCGTACACCTTCAACTCCCGCGCCCGCTGGACGCAGCACTCGATCAGCCGCCGGCCGATCCCGCGGCCGTGCAGGGCCTCGGCCACGGCCAGGCATTCCAGCTCCGCCATCTTCTTGGAGTAGATTTCGAGGGCGACAAAACCGACGACGCCCCCCCGGTGCTCGGCCACGAACCCGTTTTCGATCAGCTTCAGCAGTTCCTCGTCGGTGCGCGACAGGAGCATCTGGCGCTGGACATACGGCTGGACCAGCGTCCTGATCTGCGGCAGATCACCCGGCTGTGCGGAACGCGTGCTGAAGCTGAACCGTTCCGCGGCGGGGGCTGCCGGCTGGTTGGGGGGCGGGGCGTCACGCGTGGCGGGCTTCGAGAATCCGCACCAGTGCTCGATCAACCGGCCGTACAGCTGCGTGCCGCGCTCGAGCTGATCGAGTTCGATCCATTCCTGGTGGGTGTGCGCCTGGGCGATATCGCCGGGACCGCACACGACGCGGTCCTGCAGCTCCTCCAGCACACCGCCATCGGTGCCGTAGCAGACGGTCCGCGGCGTCTCCTTGCCCGCCAAGCGGAGCATGTCGCGAATGAACGGCGACTGCGGATCGACATGCAGCGGCGGGCACGAACTCTGGATGCGCATCTCCAGCCCATACCGCCCGGCGGCCGCCCGCACCCGCTCCAGCAGCGGGTCGCAGGACCGGCCCGGCATGGGCCGGAAAAGGATCGTGCAGACGCTCTGCGCCGGCGTGATGTTGGCCGCCGAGGTGTGGTCGTTGATCCCGATGTTCCAGCTGATCGTGGGAGGATCGAACTCGTCGTTCCGCCAGGCCGGATCGTGCTCGGTCTGGTCATGGATCGCCTTCATCTCGGCCAGGAACGGGATCATCGCCAGGTTGGCGTTGATCCCTTCGCGGGTACTGGAATGTGCGGCGCGCCCTGGTGACGTGACGATCAGGCTGCAAGTGCCCTTGTGGGCGTACACGACTTCCAGTCGCGTCGGCTCGCCAATCACGGCCCGGCTGCCGCCCGCCACGAGCTCGCGGTACAGCTGCGACCGCGCCACCACCCGCCGAGCCCCGCCGTAGCCGACCTCTTCGTCGGCCGTGCAGACCAGGTAGATGGGCTGTCGCAAGCGGTCGGCGGGAAAGCGGGCGACGGCCGCCAACATGCAGGCGATCGAGCCCTTCATGTCGCAGGCGCCGCGGCCGTACAGCCTGCCATCGCGCAGATGCGGCTCGAACGGACCGTGCCGCGGATCGCGCCAGTTGTCCGCGGGCACCACGTCGGTGTGCCCGAACCAGGCCAGGCCGCCCGTGCCCTGGCCCTTCTTGCCGAGGATGTTCGCCTTCCGCACGCCGTGAATGTCGTCGTATTCGATCCGCTCGATCGCGAACCCCAGCCGCTCCAATTCCCGCTCGACCCAGTCGGCAATCGCCAGGTTCGACTGGTGGCTGGGCGACGCCAGCGCGATCAGCTGTTGGAGATAGTCGACGACGTCCATCAATGGCCCGCCCGCATGGCCTGCCCCGAGCCGTTATGGCCGGTCGTCCAGGAGGTCGACCGCTTCAAACCTCTGACCCTCGAGCATCGCCAGGCTGGCCCCACCCCCCGTGCTGACGTGGGAGACCCGATCGGCGAACCCCAGCTGCTGGATCGCGGCCGCACTGTCGCCGCCGCCGATGATGCTGGTCGAGTCACCGTCCGCGATCGCCTGGGCGATCGCCTGGGTGCCGGCGTCAAAGGGCGGCATCTCAAACACGCCCATCGGTCCGTTCCAGACCACGGTCTGGGCGGCCCGGACAATCTGGCCGAAAAGCTCCGCCGTCCGGGGACCGATATCCAGGCCCTGATAGCCGGCCGGGATCTCACCGAGCGGGGCGACGAGCTTCTGGCAGTCCGCGGCGAAGCGATCCCCGCAGTGCGTGTCCAGCGGCAGCACCAGCCTGTCGCTCCCCTCGTCGATCAACTGGCGTGCCAGATCGACCTTGTCCGCTTCGACCAGGCTCTGACCCACCTGGCCGCCGCGGGCCAGGGCAAAGGTGTAGGCCATCGCCCCGCCGATCAGCACCTGGTCGCACCGCTGGAGCAGGTTGCAGATCACGTTGATCTTGTCCGAGACCTTGGCCCCGCCCAGGATCGCCACGAAGGGACGTCGGGGTGCGGCAATCGCGTCGGCCAGGTAGCGCACCTCCTTTTCCACCAGGAAGCCGACCACCTTGGGCCGGCCGCCCATCGCCCGGGGGACGGCGACCATCGAGGCGTCGCTGCGGTGGCAGGTCCCAAAGGCGTCGTTGCAATAAATGTCGGCCATGCCGGCCAGGGCCGCGGCGAACGCCGGGTCGCCCTTCTTCTCGCCCTTATGAAAGCGCAGGTTCTCCAGCACCAGGACGCCGCCTGGCCCAAGCTGACGGACCTTGGACTGGGCATCCTCGCCAATCGTGTCGCTGGCAAAGGCAACCGGACGGTCAAGCAACTCCGCCAGGCGTTCGGCCGTGGGCCGGAGGCTGTAGCGGCTGTCGTCTCCCGTGCCCTCGGGACGACCCAGGTGACTGACCAGGATCGCGCGCCCCCCACGCTCCAGCACGGACTGGATCGACGGCAGCGCCATGCGGATCCGACGGTCGTCCGTGATCCGCTGCGCGTCGTCCAGCGGCACATTGAAATCGACCCGCATCAGGACCGTCTTGTCCCGCACGTCGACGTCCGCAATCGTCTTCTTCGCCATGGTGGTACGCTCCCGGTGGCTGCAGGTGATCGAACGAAGGTCGGCCGCACTGTCCTGCGGCCCACAGGATCATGTCCAGATCCGCGACCGGTTTCGAGTGTGGCACGGGTCGGGGTCTGGTCCATTCTTCGGCGGGACCGCTGCACGACGCCGAGCGATCTTCCCGCCGAAAAATGAGCCAGCCCCCGGCCCGTGAATGGTGACCACCCTGGTTACCAATCCTCCGCGATGCCAGACGCCAAATCCAGGTTTTCCCAGGGCGTGTGTGCGGGTGGCAAGATCGATCGGTCGCCGACCCGACCAAACCCCGAACGGTAAGCGGTTATCCCGGGCACCGGGCAGCGTGTGGGCCCTTTCCCCGGAATGGCATGGATGCCCGTGTCGCCACCGTCGGCTCGCAACCTCAGTTGCCGATCAGAGGGGCGTAGTACGTCGTCACGGGGTCGGGGGGGTAGTAGGTCGTGACAGGGGCCGCGGGCGCGTAATACGTGGTCACCGGGGCAGAAGCCACCGGCGCGGCCGGCGCGTAGTACGTGGTCACCGGGCCAGAAGCCACCGGTGCGGCCGGCGCGTAGTACGTGGTCACCGGGGCAGAAGCCACCGGTGCGGCCGGCGCGTAGTAGGTGGTTACGGGAGCGGCCGGCGCGTAATACGTCGTGACCGGCGCCGCGGGCAACGGCGCATAGTACGTCGTCACGGCGGCCGGCGCGGGCGCCGCCACGGTGGCGACGGTCGTGGGCACGGCGTAACCAACCTGCGCACGGTACTCGGTGCGGCGACCGAACAGCCCGCGCCGAACCGGATAGTAGGTGACGACCGGCTGAGCTGGCATCACCGCCACCGCCGGCACCTGGCCCCGTGCCTCAGACGCGATTTCCGCCGCAACCAAGCCCCACGCTGCCAGGCAGATGCCAAGTGAACAGGTTCCGCGGATCATCGTCTTGGTCTCCTTGGATCAACAGCCACAGCCGGCCGCAGCCGAATGTCAACGGGGTTCGCCCGGGAGCTCCCGGGAAGGTCATCGTATGCTCTTAAAGCATACCATGTCGCACCGGACGCCTGCCACCGGTCCGGCGGTCCGAAGCGTGCCCCGGGCAGGCGGAATGCCCAGTGGCGGTGCCCGGCCGCGGAAATGAAACGGCCGCCGCGGTGGCTGGCAAGCCATTGACGACGCCGGAGATTCCTCCCAGACTAGTCATTGCCGTTCGACGGACACCCTCAGCGACAAGGAGACCGAACATGGGGATTCTTTCGTGGATCGTTTTTGGGCTGATTGCCGGAGCGCTCGCCAAATGGATCATGCCCGGCAAGGACCCAGGCGGCATTATTATCACGATTCTGATCGGCATTGCCGGCGCATTCGTGGGCGGTTATCTGGGAACCCTGTTGGGGCTGGGCAGCGTAAGCGGCTTCGACATCCGCAGCTTCTTTGTGGCCATCCTGGGGGCCATCGTGCTCCTGGCCGGATACCGGTTCCTGATCGCCAAGAAGTGAACGGCGCTCGGCCTCCCCGCCCCGTCTCTCCCGGTCGTGGCGCACCTGAGCGCGGGTTCCGGTCGGCAGCCACACGATGGGAATCGCGTCCCGGAGGTAAGCGCGAGCGTCAGGCCTGAGTGACATGCGTCGCCTGCGGCGAGTCTGCTGCCGCCGGTCAGCTTTGTCACATCATCGTCGACTTTCGCTCCGCGAGAGACCGTGCTTTCGCGGAGCGAGAGACGACACTCCCAGGCGGGTGTGGTATCAACTCGCACCGGCGCTCGTGCTCGGCGGAGCCGTACTCGTACTCGGGCGCGATGAACGACCGATTGGACGAGCACGCGCAGGAACAATAACAGGAGTCTGGTACGAGATTGGGCAGATGCGGCGACAGCGGTTGCCGCAGGACGGCCGTACCGATTGCGGATTGCAGCTGCCCGCCGTCCGCGGCGCGGTTGAAGCCGCCACGTCAATCTGCGTCCCTCGCTGGGGATCGGCACGCCGGGATGACGTGCGGCCCGACGCGCAAGTGCGGCAGCCCGCAAGTCGCCGTGCGTGATCCTGGGCTGAGAGTAAGGCGCTGTTCAACAATAAGTTGCCGAAATCACTCATCAGCCGCCGGGCGCTAGCCCACGGTTGGAGCACGAAAGCCGCGGGCTAGCGCCCCGCGGCTGATCCACAAAACCGGTAGGTAATTGTCATGCAGCGCCTAAGAGCCGGCACGCGTCCACCAGAGTTGCACGATTCTGGGCGGGCGAGGCTCCTGCCGAGCCGGTGCGATGAGCGGGTGCGTGGCTCGGCGGGAAAACCCCTCTCCCGGAACCACGCGACGTTGTGTAGGGGCTGGGGCGCGCGTGATCCACCCATCTCCCGCTGTAACGTCGGTCGGACGACCGGTCCGGGTTGAGTCGAACCCGGCACCCTGCGCTCGGCCCCCTGTGAGGGAACAAAAAAAGCCCTGCCGGGCACATGCCCGGCAGGGCGCGGGAGTCTTCGTGGGTGGTCAGGAACCGCGCTCAGCCTTGGTCGCGCTGCCGCCAGACGAAGCCCAACACCCCGACCAGGCCGAAGATCGCCAGGAACGCCGAGGATGGCTCGGGGGTCGTCACCCATCCGCTGCCCTCGGCCCCCTCACCGATTCCCTGCACGTGAGCTGCCGTGGGAAACGGCCCGCTGCCGCCCGCCGGGGCGCTCAGGTAATCGAAGGAATCGGCCGTCAGCCCCAGGATGCCGCTGATCTTGTAGGTCAGCGATTCACCGGCACCAAATCGATTCTCACTGGTACCGCCGGGACTCGACGTGTCGAACTCGAAAAGGATGTCGTATTTTCCGTCGCCATCCGCCTGAAACGCATCGACCGACGTGGAAATCGAGGGGTCCGTAAGCGACCCGGTCTTGCTGGTCTGCAGGAAGACCAGCTCCGTCGGGTCGAGCGCCGGGTCCAGATTGAAGTACCAACCCGCGACGAACTCGTCGTTCACCAGGTTGGTGTTGGCCATCGTCAGGAGCACCATCCCCTCCATGTCCTCAAACGTGGCGGTACCCCAGGGCTTGACACCCTGCGGCTCTTGCGCCCCCGAGAACTCAAACACCAAAGGAAAGACGACCGTGGCGGCCGGAGCGGACGGGGAGATTCCCATCCCCAGCAGGCCGGCGAGCATGCAAGTGGCGATGAAGCGTGTCATGTGTGTTCCCTCCTGGGTAATGCCTTGATAATCGTGCTGCATTCGGAAACGACTTCGTGCCTCTTCCTTCCCATGTCTGTCCGTTCAAACGATCACCGTACGCCGCAGCCCCGGATACGATGACCCAGGGCTGCCATCATCAAGGGGGCGCAACTCACCACGATCCGGTGAGCACCGAGCAGCAAGGCGATTCTCGAGGGTACGCGACATCCGTGTCACACCATCCAAGGACGGGCAGGCAGGGCGTGAAGAGAAGACTCGCCAAACGCTCAGGAC
>Ga0114938_1002081_pt1 | contig 13026 bp, 5 predicted proteins | sample AshMeaBigSpring_FD_88675 | JGI IMG/M metagenome (GOLD analysis project Ga0114938, IMG submission 88675) | Groundwater microbial communities from Big Spring, Nevada to study Microbial Dark Matter (Phase II) - Ash Meadows Big Spring | ecosystem: Environmental > Aquatic > Deep subsurface >...
CAGCGCACTGCTCGATTCAGTCAGCGCCGCCAGTTCGCCGGTCAGCCGTTCGATCTCGGCGGCTTTTGCCTGGGCGTCGGCTTCCAGCGCACTGCTCGATTCAGTCAGCGCCGCCAGTTCGCCAGTCAGCCGTTCGATCTCGGCGGTCTTGGCCTGGGCGTCGGCTTCCAGCGCACTGCTTGCTTCGGTCAGCGACTGCACCTGAGCGCGCAGCGTATCGGCTTCTGCCTGCGTCTGCTGGATTTGTGCGTTCTTGTTGCGGGCGGCTGCCGCCAGCGCCGCTGTACCACCGGCCGCAATGCCGAGCTTGGCGACACGCTGCGCGGCTTCATTTTCCGCATCTTCCGCAGCAAGTTTGTCGGCTTCTAGCACCGCCGAGAGTTCGCCGAGGCTGCTGTTCAGTTCTTCCAACTGCTGCTGTGTCGTCGTCAGTTCGGCGGTGGTGGCGGCAAGCTGCGTTTCGAGATCTTGCTTGGCTTGTTCCAACTCACTCATCTGGGCTTGCAACTCGTTCTGCGTCTGTGCGCCGGCGGCAAGCTGAGCTTCAAGCTCGCTCTGAGTCTGCTGTGCAGCGGCAAGCTGCGTCTCCGCCTCAGCCTTGGCCTGTTCGAGGGCGGCAAGCTGCTGGCGGAGCGCGTCGGCGTCGGCCTGGGCAGCGCGGATCGCTTCGTTCTTGTTGCGAGCGGCGACGGCCAGCGCCGCGGCGCCACCGAGGGCGACGCCTTCGGCCGGCAGGCGCGTGGCATCGGCGTCAACGGTTTCGTCGGTGGCTGTGGCGCCCTCGGCAAAGACGGCGGAGACCTCTTCCAACCCAGCGTTCAAGTCGTTGAGCTGCTGTTGGGTGCTGGTGAGTTCGCCGCTCAACATGGTGATCTGGGTTTCCAGCTCACTCTTGGCCTGCTCCAGCGTCTCCACCTGTGTTTCCAGGGTTTGCTGGGTTGCCTGAGCGTCAGCCAACTGGCTCTCCAGGTCAAGTTTTGCCTGCGTCAGTTCTGCTACCTGCGCCTCGAGACTGGCAGCTTTTTCGCTGACTGCGTCGAAGTCGGCGCCTTTGGCAGTTGCCAGTCCTTCAGTTTCGGTTAGGCGGGTCTGTAGATCGGCGACAGTGTTCTCGTGTTGGCTGACCGTCGCTGCCAGGTCGGTCTTGGCCGCCGTGAGCGAGCCCAGTTGGTCTTCAATGCCGGCGATCTTGGCTTCCAACTCAGCGGCGACATTCTCTTTTTCATTGAGCGTCGCCTCCAGGTCGGTCTTGGCTGCCGTGAGCGCGCCGAGCTGCTCCTCCAGGGCGGCGACCCGATTTTGAGCGTCGTCCAGTGTGGTGCGCGTGGTGTTGAGCAGCGCCACCAGGCCAGCGACGCTGGCGGCGGTGCGGGTGGCGCCGTCGTCGCCCAGGTCGATAGTGGTGGTGCGGGTTGCGGCGTCGCCTTCCGTTGCGCCCTCTGGTGTGTCCTCTGCACTTTCCACCACAGCCGCCGGTGCGACGATACCCTCGACGCCGCCGATTTGGGTCTCGATGTCGGCGAATGCGTCGATCAGGCGTTGGCGCTCGTGCTGACCAGCTTCGGCTTCAGCGCTGAACGTCACCAGTTTGGCATTGAGCGCCGCCAGTTCAGCGTTGAGCGCATCCAACTCGGCGCTGCGGTTGGCGATCTCGACCTGGAAGCCGGCGGCACGGTTTTGGGCGTCGGTCACGTGGTTTTCCAGATCAGTCTTGTCGACGACCGCGGCGGCCAACTCCGCCTGTGCTGCACTCAGTTCGGCGGCGGTGGCGGTAAACGCAGCAGCCTTGCGGCGCAGCAGCACGGTAAGCGCGGCGGCGCGCACGGCCAACTCGTCCAGTGGGCCAGCGCTGGCAGGCGCCGCCGCTGCCGGTGTTTCAGCAGTCTCGGCGACAGGGAGCACTTCGGTAACAGGGGTGGTCTCCTCGGCAACGCTTTCCGGCGGTGCAGCAGCGGCGTCATCGGCAGCAGTGGCGTCAGCAGCGACGGCGTCTACATCCAGTTCAGCGAGTACGGCGTCCAACTCCGCCGATAACGTGCGCGCCTGATCTTCCAGGGTCATTTTGGCGGCAGTGGCATCGGCAGCCTGCTGTTCAATATTGGCAAGCTGCGTATTGAGTTGCTCAAATTCCTCGTTGCGGGTGGCGAGCGCCTGGCGCATTTCTGCCAGCTCCGCTTCGCGCTCGGCAAGCGCCCTGGCCTTCTCCTCCAGCGCTGACTCTAGATCGCTGTTGGCGGTGCTTAGCGCGCCGAGCTGTTCTTGCAGTTCGTCGGCATGAATCTGTGCGTTAGACAGTTGGTCGTTTTGCTGCGCATACGCGGCCTTGATGCCGGCAATCGTGACGGCAAAGTCGGCCAGGCGCGTGTCAAGCTGCGTCTGCACGTCGCTTGCCGCCGCACTTTGCGCTTGCTCCATGACAGTCTGGTCAGCGGACAGAGCTTCTTCAACTGGCATGTGTCTCCCCCTCTTCTTCCTGGGTTGCGGCTGCCGGTGCGCCGGCGTCCGCGTCACTGTGATTCTCTGCCTGGATCGGAGCGGCGATGAGGCTGCGGAGCTGTGCGTCGAAGTCATTGATCCTGGCCAGCAAAGACCCAATCACGGCGGACCGCGCTGATAATTGCTGCAGCAGACCATCTTTTTCGGCGGTAAGGGTCTCCAGCGCCTGTTGGCCTTCGGTGAGCTTGCTGTTCAGCGCCTCGATGCTGCCTTGCTGCGTGGCGAGTTGGCTCTGCAGTTCGTTGCGTTCGGCGATTGCCTGATCGAGTGCAGCTTTGAGTTCATCGTAACGCTGCTGAAGTGCATCCACCTCGGCGGCGCGGACGGCCAACTCGGCGTACATGGCAGGCTCCGGAGTGAGGGCCGACGTCTCCGCCGCGATGTTTGGTGCAGCCGCCAGCGACACCTCGGGCAGGGCGCGCGTGGTCTCGTGCATGACCAACCGGTCGCGCACGGTGTCGTATTCACGTGTACGTTGTTCGAGCGCCACGGCCATTTGTGCGCCAGCGGCGGTCAACATGCTCAGGTCGCGGCGCATGTAGTCGAGTTGGGTTTGAGCGCTGGTGAGCGCCTGGTCACGCGCGGCGAGCGCCGCCACGACGCTGTCTTCGCCGCCAGTGACGATGTCGCGGTATTCGCGTCGGCGCAGCAGCAGTTCCGCAGCGACGAGCGCTTCCTTTTCGGCCAGACGCTCGGCGGTGGCGCGTGCCAGCGCTAGCTGGCTCTCCAGGTCAGCCATGCGCACAGCGTTGTCTTCGCTGGCGGCTTGCTCGGCGACGACGGCGGTTTCGGCGATGGCGCTGGCTTCGGCAGCGACTTCAGCCGTTGCATCCAACCTAGCAGTCAGGTCGATGATCTGGCTGCGGGCAGTGGTGAGCCCGTCGCGTGCGTGACCCAGTTCGGTCGCCTGCAAGAGCTGGGCGTCGCGCGCTTCGGTCAGTGCGGCTTGCAGGCGATTTAGCTCGGCGCCGGCATCGCTCAGGCCTTGCTCGCTTGTGCGCAACATCTTGACCAGGTTCTCCTTGTCGGCGGTCAATTGGTCGAGCGTCGCGAGGTTCTCTTTCAACTGTCCTTGCGTCTTGCGCAGGTCAGCTTCGGTGGTGCTTAGCTTGCGGCGCACGGCGTCAGTTTCGGCAGCGGCTTCTTCGGCGGCGCGTTTTGGCCCGCCGCGCCCGGCAAACCAGGCGATGATGAAACCGAGCAAAAACGCACCGGCCAGATACAGGATTTGTGTAGTGTCCATGTCTTTCTCCTGTGGAGGCGACGCGGTCGATCAGGTGGGGCTGGCGCTGGCGGTGCGATGGCCTGCGCGGCAACCCTATGTCCAAATCGTCCCGCCAGCGCCGGTTCAGCCGACGGCCTGCTTGGACTGAAGCTCGTTCACCACTTTGGTCAGTTCGGCGACGCGGCTGTTGGCGGCAGTGAGGGCGTCGTCCTTCATCTTGAGCATGGTGGAGGTGAGAGTCGCCATCTCGCTCGCTACTTCGCCGCGCGCCTTCTGCAACCGGTCTTCCAACTCGGTCTTGGCGGCGCTGAGGGCGGCAACCTTTTCGCGGGCCGCTTCCAACTCCGCCTGGGCGTCGATCAGGGTGCGTTCGCGATCCTCGATCAAGCGCTGGAGGTTGACCGCGCGCTGGTAGGCTTCGTTGAGTGCGATCTCGCGCGCTTTGGCCGATTCGACGGCGGTCGTAGCTTCGTCGGCGATGGCGGCGACGCGCGACTGTGAGGCATCCAGTGCTTCGCGCATCTGGCTGTTTTCGTTGACAGCAGCTTCGTAGCGTGCGCGCAGGTCCTCCAGTTCGGAAGCGCTGGTGCTCTGGGCGCGTTCGCCTTGATCTTGCAGCATGGCAAGCTGCATCTTGGCGTCCGCCAGTTCGATATTGCGTGTCTGCAGGTCGGCCTCAACCCCCTCTTTGTGCTCGAGGGCGGCTTTTAGCTCCTCTTGCACGGCGTTCAACTGCTGGCGCAGATCATCGGCGGCGCTGGCGGCGCGGCTGACATCACCCTTGAGCGTGTCGGCCTGCTTTTTTGCATCCGACATATCACGCTCGGTGCGGCGGCTCTTGCTCTGCAGGTCGGCTAGTTGCGCCTCATACTCGGCGTTCTTACGCCGTGGCGACAGCCCTGTGAGTAACCAGCCAAGAATAAAACCGATGACGACGGCGATCAGCAGCGGCATCCAGTATGTTGTGATCCACTGCACAGACATCCAATCCATGATGTTCCTCCGGAGAGATTGATGGGCACAAAAAGACAGTACTTAATTATTCATCAGACATTATTCATCAGACGTCGCTGGCTCAAGTTTGAGCAACGACGATCGAGAGACCAGGAGACCTTCACTCAACTACAAAAACGAGCTTCTGGATTGCGGTGAGACAACACTTCAAGCTGTAGTTTCAGTGACAAGTGCAATTTTGTCAAACGATGTCATTTGTCGGGGATGCACACAGATTTTTGGCGAGCACACCGCCGGTGATGCACCGGCAATGTGCTCGCCAAGTCTGCGGTGCGGCGTGCCGAGGCGCCCTCTGATGTTGCACCAGGTTACAGCGTTTGACGGCCGCCGCAAGCGTGTGGCACGGTTGCAGCGCACGCCGGTTGTCTGCACGCGCTTGCCTGGCGGCGTCTGCGTACTAGTATCTTCCAGTAAGGTTCAAGGCTGGTCCAGCAATTCGGACTGAACGACGCTCCTCATTATAATGACCACGCTTTCGTGTACAAATACGCGTGTGGGGAATCAAGGGTGTACTTTTGGGCTGGGGGCAGGAGGCGCTGCTGGCATTGCACCGCAGAGGGCGCAAAACAACCCGTTTGCACATCGCACACTGGCGGCGCGCTGCGCACCCGACTTGACCTACATTGGGAAACCATTGAACCATGACCAAAGTGTCGAACCGTGAGGAGATTGGTGTGATGAAGCGTTGGCTGTCCAGCGCGCTGCTCGGCGCGTCCCTGATTATGTTGGCGGCGTGTGGCGCCGCGTCTACGCCTGACTCGGCAGCGCCGTCACCGACGGCGCCGCCAACTGCCACCGTTGCAGCTGCGCCTCTGCCGCCGCCAACGCCTGCAGCGAGCAACGCACCGACGCTTGCAACGGCGCCGACAGCTGCCGTCGTCGTTGATTTCTGGACTTCGGACAATGAGCCGAAGCGCGTGGCGGTCTATCAGGCGCTGGCGGCGGAGTATGCAGGCGCGCATCCGGGTGTGCAGGTGAATGTTGTGCCCTTCGTAGAATCGACGGCGCTCCAGCAACTCGAAGCCGCACAAGCTGCTGGCGCGCTGCCCGACCTGATCCGCGTCGGGATTGAGTGGGTCTCCACCTTCGACGGCGCCGGTTTGCTCGACCCGGCGGCAGCGCAGGCCGTTGTCGACAGGGTTGGCGCCGATGATTTCCGTGAGGGCGTGCTGGCAATGGTGACGGACGCCGGCAGCAGCGAGGTGCTGGCCATACCCTATGACGGCTGGATTCAGGCGCTCTGGTATCGCCGCGACCGCTTCGAGCAGGCGGGGCTGAAGACGCCGATCTCGTGGGCTGATATCAATCAGGCGTGCGACACCATCGAGGCCGACGGCGAGCCGGCCTTTGCGCTGGTGCTGCCCACCACCGACGCGCAAAACTACGTGCATCAGGTCTTCGAGCAGGTGGCGATGTCCAACAATGCCTGGCCTTTCGATGCGGCGGGCAACGTAACAATGAACACGCCGGAGATGGTCGAGGCGTTGCGCTTCTACACAGCGCTACAACGCTGTTCACCGCCCGCACCGCAGGATTTATACACTGCCCGCGAGCGCTACGAGCGCGATGAGTCCGCCATGCTCTTTTACAGCACCTACATCATGGACGACCTGATCGATGGCTCGGAGAACGCCGACGGCGGCAAGGTGGAAATTGCCGTGGATGACCTCCCCGCCAAGACCGGCTTCACCTCCAGCCTGGCCGGACCCAACGGCGTCGCCGCCTACGGCCAGTTGGTGACGTTGGCGCTGCTCGACGGCGCCGCGCCGGAAGCGCAGGATGTCGCCCGCTTCTTCTTGCAGGAGGGTTATCTCGACGTGCTGGCGACGGCGCCACTCGGCAAAGCGCCGGTGCTGGAGAGCGCGCTGGAAGCATGGGGCAACTCTAGCCCGGTCTTTGCGGCCTATTCACCCGCCACGCTGGGACACATTGCCAACGGGTTCAGCACAATGAAGCGCTGGCTCTTGCGCCCCGAGTATGATCGCGTCCAGAAAGCGACCATCGGCGCCATCGAAGCGCGGCTCATCGTGCCGCAGGCAATCGCACAGATCGTCGCCGGTGCGTTGACGCCAGAAGCCGCCGCACAGCAGTTGCAGGCGCAGGTGGAGGAACTCTACCGGGCGCGTCGTGAGTGAACATTCCAAATCGTGACAACGATACGAATGCATGAAAAAGGCGGGGACGCGCCCCCGCCTTTTTCATGCATTCGCACCCTACTCCTCTGGCGTCCCCAACGTCACCGTAATCCGCTGCGGCGGTTCGATGCTGCCTTGATCCGGCGCGTAGTAGTCGAAGACCTGGCTCGCTGGCGTCTGCGCGCGGATCGGGTATTTCGCCTGCAAGCGATAGGCAAGGGTAAGCACCTCGCCGCTGCGCATGTTGGTTAGGTAGAGGATGATCTGGCGCCCGGTCAGTTCGTAGCGGTCGATGGCGCCTTGCGCGGCGAGTGCGTCCAGATCGGCCGTCACCGGCGCAAAGCCGGGCGGAATGCCGAGATCGACCAGCACCGTGCCTGCCATCCCCGGCGTCAGCAATTCCACCGTCGCCAGCGCCTGCACCGTCTCGTTGACCCGCAGTTCGGTGCGGTCGTAGCTCACGGCGACGCGCATCGGCGCGACCGTTTCTGGCGCGACCACGACCTCACGCCACGGCAGGTAGTAACTCGTGACAAGCTGGTAGTGCAGCGTGCGGTCGCCTTCGACGGTAATCTGCACCTGGTTGGCGTCGCCGCCGATATTCTCAAAGGCGAGCTGCTGCACCACGTCGGCGGAGCCAGCCGCGACGGTGAAGGTGTGAATCGAGACCTTGCCCGAAGGTTCGCTCAACTCCACCGTGACGTGCGCGGCGCCCGCCTCGCCGCCGTTGTGCGCGGCCAGCACCAGCGCTTTGAGCGCCTGCACCGTGGCTTGCGTCGTGTAGAAGGCGCCGTTCGGGTCACGGTTCGCCACCAGGTAGTCGAGCGCCTGTTCCGCCAGGTCGGGGCGTTGCTCGGCGCGCAGCAGCGCCTGCGCCACCAGCGCCGTCGTCTCGATGGCCGCGGTCGCACCGTAACCGCCCAGATAGGTCACATCGTGCGCCCCCCAGACCGCCGACCCGTCGGCGACGGTGGCGTGCGCCGCCAGCACGTCGAGCAGCGGCGTCGCATCCTCACCCGCCGCGAGCAGGGCGTTGGCAGCCAGCGCCAGCGTGTAATCGTCGTAACCAGCGGTGCGGCGTGCGGATGGCTGCGCTGCGCTGGTGGCATCGCCCACGGGCGAAGCCAACGGGCTGATGGGCGCGTCTGGCTTCGGCGCTTCGCGCAGCGCCCGCTCGATGAAGCGCACCGCCCGATCCACCGCCAGCGGTTCGTAGCCGGCGTCCGCCAGCCCCCAGGCGATGTAGGCGGTAGTCGCCAGTTGGCTCTGGATATCTTCGATGCCACTCTCGATGGTCATACCCTCGGCGGCCCAACTGCCGTCGGGACGCTGCCGGTTGGCGAGATAGGCGGCCACACGCGCCATCAGGTCGGGATCGACGTAGGCCACGCCCGCCATGTCGCCAAACTCCATCAGCCCATAGGCGGTGAGCATCATCTGCGCTGGCGGGTCGCCAAAGAGGCTGAAGCCGCCTGGTTCGCCGCGCACCTCGAAGGTGAGCAGCCGCTGGTAACCAAGGTTGATCAACTGCTCCGCCTGTAATTGAATGCGCGGCGCGGCCTGGCCGGTCGCCTTGAGATAGTCGAGCACCATCACGTTCGGGTAGGTGACGCTGCTCGTCTGCTCGAAGCAGCCGTAGGGCGTCTGGAGCAAACCCTCCAGCCCTTCCAACACCTGGCTGACGACGCCGGGATAGACGCGCACCAGCAGCCGCCCCGTCCCTGGGATCGCCGTCGCGGGCACGCCGACGGAGAACGTTTGCGTTGCCGCCAGCTTGCCGCCCACCGTGTCGAACCGCTGCTGGCCGTCGGGGAGCACCTCGACTGTGCGGACGACGGCGTCGCTGAGCGTGGAGCCGGTGGCCGTGATCTGGAAGTCGAACGTGCCGTGGCGCAGCACGCGGATCGGCACGTAGGCGACCGTCACCGCGTTGGGGCCGATTTCGAGCGTGTGCGGCGCGTCGCCGGTGAGTTCGTACCAGTCGCCGGGCGCCACATCGAGCGTGATACTTTGCGGTTGGTCGAGATAGTTGAAGATGCTGATCGGCGCGTGCAACTCGTCGCCGACGGTCAGGAAGCGCGGCAAATCCGGCTCGACAAAGAACTCCTGGAAGACGCGCAGCCCGGTTTGTGCGCTGCCCAGATTGCCGGCGCGATCCGACGCCAGCACGCTGACGCGCCACGTCGTGATCGAGTCGGCGATGGGCACTTGCACCTGTGCGCGCCCGTCGGCGTCGGTCTCCAGTTCAGGCAGCCAATAGAGCGTTTCGGGGAAATACTGGCGCAGCCGCGGCGCGGCTTGGCTGCCGGTAGCGGTCGTTGCCGGGGCAGCGGCTTCGGCGGCGGGAGCTTCGCTGGCAGGCGCAGCCGGCGCCGCTGCCGGCGCAGCGCACGCCGACCAGAAGAAGGCGCCGAGCGCAAAGATCGTCAGCGCGATCAGCCAGCGACGGCGTTTGCGGCTGCCATCGTAGAGCGCCAACCCGACCAGCGGCGCCAGCAGGTAGAGCCGGTTGCCCCAACTCATCGCCAGCGTTGCCGCCAACGAGGGCGCGGCGGGTGCGGCTGGCACAGGCTGGCGCTCCGCCAGTTCCTGCGCAAAAAGGCCGGTCAGCGCCAGCTCCTGCGCGCGGGCGCCGTAACGAATGCTGGAGGGCAGGTTGTCGTAGGGCGAGTAAACGTCATCTTCCAGTTCCACGAAGTCGTGAATTTCGTAGCGCGGCTCCTGAAGTTCGCGTTCGAGCAGGAAGTAGGTGCGCGCAAAGCCCGGCTCCTGCGCCTGCACGGAGAAGACCGACTCATCCACGATTGCCAGCCCCACGATGCCGGGCATGGGCGCGCCGTCGCGCTGCACCTGGATATCGAGCGTGGCGGTGTCGCCAGGGCGATAGCGGTCGGCGTCCAGCGTCACATCGATCGCGGCGGGCGCCGGGTTGACGAGCAGCAAGCGGCGGTCGCTCGCCATCTCGCCGTCGTCGCCGATCACGTAGGCGTTGAGTTCGAGCGTGCCGAGCAAACTGCCGTCGATAGGCAGCGCCGCCTGCGCCACCCCACCCACCACGGGCAGGGCGACCAGGCCAAAGGTTTGCTTGCCCTTGATGATGTCGAGATAGGCGGTCGTGGCGTGGCCGTTGACGTAGATATCGACGTTGGCCGTCTCGCCGATTTTGTACTCGCTGCGCTCCGGGCGCATGAGCACGGTCGTGCTGGCGCCGGTCGCACCGCCGAGCAGCAGCGGCTGCGTCACCTGGCGGCCAGTTTCGTCGGTTGCTGCGACCTGCAAGGGCAGGAAGGGCTGGTCGGGCGCAGTCAGCGTGATCACGGCCAGGCCGTAGAGGTCGGTCGTGGTCGTGATTGGCGCCAGTGTTTCGCCAGTAATCATCAGCGTGGCCGGCGCCGCCGCGCCGTCGGGCGTGCTCACGTCGAGGTAGACGCGGTTCGCCAGCCCTGGGCGCAGCAAGCCGGATTCGGGCACGGCGTCGATCAGCAGCGGCTTCTCGGCGACGGTGATCGTCTCGTCGATTGCCTCCAGGTGATTGGTGGTGTCCACGACCTCGATTTCCAGGTCGATCTGCGCGCTCTGGTTGTCGAGCTGGCCCACGAAGAAATCAGGCACCGGTACGGTGTAGCGGTAGAGGCCGTCGGCGTCGGTCTCGCCTGTCACCTCGAAGACGGTCTCACGCGTCACGTCGGTGACGCTGCCGCGCACGACGACCTGGCCGCCGGCGACGGGCTTGCCAAAGAAGTAGCGCACCTCGATCACGCCGGTGGCGGTTTCGCCGGGCAGATAGAAGCTCTGATCGGGCTGGAAGGTGATCGCAAAGCGGGGTAGGGTGTATGGCTTCACTTCGACGGAACGCGTCGCCGTGTTGGGGCCGATCTCCGCCGTGATCTGGTAGTCGCCGGAGGTCGCCTGGCTGTCGAGGGTGAAGTCCGCGCTGGCGACGCCGTATTGGCTGGTCGCCAGCGCACGTTGCAGCAGCTTGTTGCCTTGCGGGTCGGCGACGGTCAGCGTCACGGTCTGGGCGTCGGCAGCGCGCAGGTCGAGCGTGTCGAGCGCCAGCGTGCGCAAATGGATCACCTGACCGGGTTGGTAGACGGGTTTGTCCGTGGTGATCAGCACATCGTAGGCGCGCCCGATGTAGACATCCTGCGTGATCACGCTTTCCTGACCGTCGGTGGCGGCGCGGATGATGAGCGTCTGCTGAGAGGATTCACCCTGCGCCGGCGTCAAGAACTCGACATTTACCAGACCGTCGTCATCGGTATGGCCGGTGAACAGTGGCTGCATCTGGGCGCCGTCGTCGAGCATGACCTCGACCTGGCGGTTGGCGAGCGCCGTCTCGCCTGCCGCGGCATAGGGATTGCGCACCTGGACGAGAAAATTGGCTTTGCTGCCCGGCGCCAGGTGCGCCGTTTCGCCCATCACCACGACACTGGCGCGCGGTGGCTCGACGATATTGGGCGTTGGCGACGAATTGAAACAGCCGAAGAGAAAAATTACCAGTGGCAGCAGAATGCGCAGGCGGCGGGAATGTAGAAGAGACATCGCTTCCTCCTTTTTGACTCGACACGGGTGGACGCTTGACAGTGTGTCTTCAGGTCTAACACGGCCGTTACGCCAAATCCAGCGCCAGATATGTACCATCGAATGATACATCTGATCGACGCCATTTGGCAGCGTCGTGTTTATACCCGAGTTCAGCCTAGGCTGACCCCATCGTGTGCGCCTGATCCGAATCGAAGTCGTCGCGGCGGCACCAAACGCGAAATTGTCACCCCCTTTTGCTTTTAGCGAGTTTGCGCTTTCGGTTGACGGTTGTAGAATAGTCATGCCCACAAACAATCAGACGGTGGATGAGCAAATGCACTTGCTCACTTCCCCACTCATTACAGGAGGTTCTCATGCAACGATTGCGTACGCTGCCCTTGATGGCATTGTTGAGTTTGCTACTGATCAGCGCCTTGTTGAGCGGCTGCACCACCGTGCCGGCGGCGCCTGCCCCGGCGGAGGAAGCGGCTGCCACCGAAGCGCCGGCCGAAGAAGCGGCGGCGCCTGCCGAAGCCGCCGCAGGCGCGGCGTTAGCGCCCACGGCGGGCGGCTTCCCCAACAAAGCAATCCAGATCATGGCGCCGGCCAACCCTGGCGGCGGCTGGGATACGACGGCGCGCTTGCTGGCGCAGACGCTCACCGAGGCGGGCATCAGCCCCGTGCCGGTCGAGGTCTTCAACGTACCCGGCGCTGGCGGCACGATCGGGTTGGCGCAGTTGGTGTCGCAGAACGCCGGCGACCCCTACACGCTCATGATGATGGGGCGCGTGATGGTCGGCTCAATCCTGACCAACCAGTCGCCCGTCACGCTTGCCGAGACGACGCCGCTAGCACGCCTCACGGCCGAGTATGAGATCATCGTCGTGCCGGCGGATTCGCCGTATCAGACGATGGCGGACCTGGTGGCGGCGTTCCAGGCCGATCCCAAGAGCATCGCCTGGGCGGGTGGCTCGGCCGGCGGCACCGACCACATTCTGGTTGGGCAGATTGCCAAGGCCGTCGGCGTAGCGCCAGAGGGCGTCAACTACATCGCCTACAGCGGCGGCGGCGAGGCGGCGGCAGCGATCCTGGGCGGCCAGGTGGCCGCCGGCGTTAGCGGCATCGGCGAGTGGGCGGACTTCATCGCGTCCGGCGAGATGCGCCCGCTGGCCGTCTCCAGCGCCGAGCGGTTGGAGGTGCTGCCCGACACGCCGACGCTGGCCGAGAGCGGCGTCGATGTCGTGCTGCTCAACTGGCGCGGTCTCGTCGGCGCGCCAAACCTGAACGACGAGGACAAGGCGTGGTTGATCGCGGCGCTGACAGCGGCGAATGACTCGGCGCAGTGGCAAGAAATCCTGGCGACGAATGGCTGGGACAATGTCTTCCAGACCGGCGATGAGTTTGGCGCCACCCTGTCCGAAGACGATGCAACGATCTCAGCCGTGCTGAAAGAGATCGGGCTAGTCGAGTAATCCTCACATTCACAGACCTTCCAGGAAGCTTGCCGCTTCCTGGAAGGTGGGAAGCTTCCTTCATGCGCGCAATACGTTGGGTTGCCTTAGCGATTGTCATGTTTGGCGCGTTCTATCTGTGGGGCGCGTTGCAGATTCGTGAATCGACCACCTACGC
>Ga0114938_1002084_pt1 | contig 13020 bp, 24 predicted proteins | sample AshMeaBigSpring_FD_88675 | JGI IMG/M metagenome (GOLD analysis project Ga0114938, IMG submission 88675) | Groundwater microbial communities from Big Spring, Nevada to study Microbial Dark Matter (Phase II) - Ash Meadows Big Spring | ecosystem: Environmental > Aquatic > Deep subsurface >...
CAGTACTCCTGTGGGCGGTCAATTCCAGAAACACAGTATGGAGGAGCATAAGATCTCAGAGTTTTCCAAGAAAACGGGTATCTCAGAGGATGAGCTGGGGCTGATTAACCGATATACATACGGATCCAAGTGGTGTAATAACTATGGCTATGGTATCACCGATTCATATTTTGGCAAAGTAGAGGATTATGGAGGACTATGCCAGAAGTACTATCCAGCCCATAACGCTGCTCTGGAGAAAATGCCCCGTTATAATGGCACCGTATTCTCTGGTATAAGCTTCGATACTATGCAGCTGGATAAATATGTGTCTGAGCTACAGGAATGCCTAAAAACGGGCAAAGAATACGTGAATAAGGCATTTATCTCATCCACCACCAATATAGACCGTACAACCATATTCGGGGATAACCTCATGTTGGTTATCAAGAGCAGAAAGGGCGTGGATGTAAAAGCCATTTCGCACTATGCCAGTGAGGATGAGATAGTGTTCCGTGCTGGATCCAAATTCAAAGTTATAAACGTGTACCAGGAAGCTAAACGCAAATACGGGTTTGGCAGAGGCTGGGTAATAGAAATGGAGGAAATATAAAAAGGGGAACCGATTGGCTCCCCTTTTCTGTATCACATCTTTTTTATCAGGTTGTGGATGAACATCCTGCCTGCCTCCGTCCATACTGTGGCTAACATGGTGCCCACACGCCCATCCTTTTTCTGGTAGGTGTAGGTTTTGGATTTGGTGTAGCCTTTGTCCTGATATTTGGCATACATGAACCATTGCCCTCCCTGAAAGAACTGGATACCGAGGTGAAAAAGTGTTGCATTGAGCTTCTGGGCACTCATGCCAAGCTCTTTTGCTATCTGGGTGGTGGTGTAGGTGTCGGCACTGGAAAGCACGTTTTCGGCATATTCCACTTTGGGCTTTTGCTCTTTTATTTTGGCTGCCTGCTTGTCGATGGTCTGCTCATGGTGAAACTTTTCTTTGAGCAGGCGCATGTGTTCGGCATGGTAGCCTTTGTTTTCCTCCTCCAGCCGTTGGTTGCGTTTGCGTTCGGCTTGCAGGGCGGTGAGTACCTTGATGGCATTGCCAGGATCTGCCAGTATGTTATCAATGGTTTGTGGCGTGGCTGTAATTCCGTACTTTATCAGTTCCTTTATCCTGTCGTTGCACCAGATGGCAAACTGAGGGCTGAGCCAGCGGGCAAACTCTATGGCTACATCTTCGTGCATCCAGGTGCCAGGATTAGAACCGCCTTTTGTAACTTGAACCAAATCAACCAAAGGAAGATTTCTGCCTTTGCTCAAAACATCAAGAAATTCACTGGTTTGATTTAGTACGAGCCAGTTCTTAGCTCTCTTACTATCTCCGAACGGCTTTGCCATTTGCGTAGCGTTTACCATGGTAGCATCTCCCGTCTGGAAAGTTACGGGGTTGCCGTTGTATTGGAATACTTGTGCGTTGTTCATAGCGTGCCTCCTTTCTTTGCTTGACGTAGAAAGATGGCAGCTCCGATTTCAGCCATTGGCATTAGCACCAATTGCATAAATTCATCGGCTGTGAACTCCGTACCGTGTTGTTTTAAACTTGCACTGGCTTGTAGTGCGATTCTTTTGGCTTTGCCCGTGAGCCTGATGGAAGGGCGTGGAGATTGGATCAGGATGACATCCTGAGGTTGAACACTGGTAGTGTTCGTGTTGGAAGTACTTAGCATAAGTATTTATAAAAAAGGAGTAACGTGCCTTTCCTGCTGCTAAGTACTTCTCTGGGAGAAATGCTGTATTAGCCATTACAACTAATACACAGGGGTACACGTTACCGTTATTATATGTTTTTAAAAACAGGCAATAAAAAAAGCCCTCAGAAAATTGCGGGCTACCTGCCCAGATGAAATACTTAGCGATGCAAAAGTACAACGAGTTTCTGAAAATTGTATCATTTTGGTAGATTATTTTTTGAAAAATGGAGAAAATGTGTTCAGTGAACACATTTTGTTGAAATGATTTTTATATTGCGCCTCCTTATCTTTCGGCTTGTTAGCGTAAATAAGGAGGGCAATAATGAAAGCAACGGCAAATATATTATTTAGCTTTCAGGCTATCCTTTATCTTGTACAGGTTGATTGAGATATTGCTCAATACATTTAGGATTGCCCATGTGGTAACTCCCGAAACGCCAACAAGGATAGATGTAAGTAATCCTATAATGCTAAACTCTTTCTCTGTATCGCCCCACTTATTTACTGTGGATGTGGATGTGATAGTGAATAGGCAAACAAGTGTTGCAATAATACCAACCCATAGAACAATAGTAGCTATTGTTCTGAGTGTTTTCTCATGGCTGTATGAATCTACATACTCAACAGCCGTTTCATTTTCCTTTGTTTCTTGTACTCCAAGAACATCATTTACATTTTCTTCCATTTTACTTTTGATTTTTATATAGTGAGTAAAAAAATAATGCAATAAATGCCCACGATATGAATGAGATTACATTCAATACCGTAAAAATCATTTTGGGATCGCTGTTGAATGTAATTACACCAGCATTGGTAAATACATAGAAAAGGCTTTGCAAAGCGAGTATTACTACTCCTACAAACGCTAATAGCGTGAAGTTCTTTAATTTCATATTCATATCATTTTGAGTTAATAATGCACAAAGATACAAAACATAAATAGAAGCAATGCTCAGAAGCTACTTTTTACCATTTTCGAAAACTTGTTCCCAGTCGGTGGTGTCTCCGTATGGGTTTGGTGATTTACCAGGTAAATAGTCATCAATGAAGCTCTTTTTCCACTCTTGGTAAGTCTCTTTCAATGGCTTATCTGTTTGTGAATCCATGTAGTTAAAATGAAACTCTTTTTCGTACTCCCATAAGCTGGCAGCGAGAGGCTTTTCTTTGTCGCCTGTATAGGGATTTCCAGCCTCTCCTTTGTACCATCTGTAATTTGAGTAGTCCTCTGTTATCCCAGAGAAAAAACCCTCTTTGTTCCAATCGTTAGCCATGACGAATATCTTTTTTGTGGTTTAACATGATTGCTATTTTCTTTTATTTCTACCCCTGAGGGTGCGTTTTCTCCTGAGTATGCCAATTCTGATAGTACATAAACGGTTTTTATACTCTCCAGCTTCCAGATCTACATTCCAAAGGCTCTCAAGACTTATACCTACCTGCTCATGAGTAAAGTGCTCATAGATTGCAGTTTTAGAACCAAAATAATAATGCTTTTTACCCTGGAATGATTCGTTTAGTTCTATGTGAATCACCTTGAAGTGTTGTTTTTGTGTATCCATCTTATAGGTCTTTAACTGGCACACCCAGTAAAACACTCTCAGGACACTCACCATTTAGAAAGTCAACAGCCAATGTGGCAATTGAGCGGCTTTGTACAGTTGGCAGCTCCTTTATATTTGCATCCTCATAGTTACAAATCTTTTTCTCCAGGATCTCCAGGGACTTTATGTATCCTGTCTTAACAGAGGAGTTACATAAGCGATTAACCCGCTTATCATCCAGGCGTTTCTTTATCGCACGGATGCAATTCTTTATTTCTTTATCTTCAATCATAACAATGTGTGTTTATTGAACGCAAATATAGCTAATATATTACATAAAACAAATAAAATGGGGGATTTGTTGCTGTGGTGGTTTCCCAGGCTACTGTTGGATCCTTGTACACGTACCGATCACGTCCGCAAGTCTAACAGGGTGCGATGTTTTACAGCTCAATGGTGTGATCTACCAGCCACATTCCACTCATACGCTTTGCTGCCAACTGTTTCCCCCTCTTTATTCTTTTACAGTACCATAGAAAGCAACGTGGATAACATCCCATTTTGATCCCAATACAGCAAACTGGTAGATCTTTTCACCTGGTGAACGAACGCTCAAAATAGGATACTTTACGTTGTCCAGAGAGGTTGTTTCTGGTGCATCTCTCACCTGTGCATACTGTTTGAGGCTGGAGAGGATCCTATTATACTCATCCTCTCCGAAAGCCTGGATCAATTTGGTTCTATTTCTCAGTGCAAACCTCATAGTCAGAGAACAGATTATAATCCCGTCTTACAAAATTACCAGGTAGATTATCCCGATCCAGTTTTAGCAGCGTTATCAACGTATCTTTTAAATAGAAGCGGCTTCTATCATGCTGTTTTATCATTTCCAGGAAACACTCTGCATCTCCTTTCTCCTGAGCGTTGTATCTTTTACCAGACATCAACCCTATTTTGTATAGATCGCATGCCCCACGTGAGAGATTAATCATTGAATAAGCACTTACAAAGTCCACAACTGGCTCAATAGATGCAAAAGTTTTATATCCAGCTTTATGTAAATCCACCATTGCTCTGATTCGATCCATTGATGTAGCAGAATTACCCTCAAGCTCATCATGCCCAGTAAGTGTAAATCCTATAGCTAAAAATTTCTTCCAGGATGAATGAACCTGAGTGCATAGTTGATCCACCCATTTGCCCACACACTTTGTAAGGATCTTAACAGGAACATTGTTTTCCATAGCAAAGCAAGCAGCCTCCCAAGTGAGTTTATGTGTTTCCTCCAGCATTGGATCTGTAGTAAAGCTAAAGAATAGCCCGTGCTTTCTGATCTCCGATACATTCTGCGTAAGTTCTTTTTTAAAGCACTCCAGAGCCTCAGTCTCATCTTTAAAACACTTCTTAAGCTGGGGTTTATCCATCCCCATAACATTGTTGAGAATTCCTTTTTTGCAATAGCAATACTCACACATATTAGAACATCCTACATAAAAATTACAAGCCCAATGGCTGTATTCACATGCCTTACCGCTAGGGTTGTAGATCGCTTTTCCGTTAAACTTTTCTATATGTCCCATTTTTTCAAGAAGATTTCTAAACTCCTTTGTAGTTTGGTTGTTTGGAACAAATCTATCAATTACATCTTGAAATGGCTTCAAGTAATGCTCAATAGTATTCCTTGCTTCTATCTCAGCGCACTTCCTGTTTCTACCATAATGGATCATTTGAACATCATTGACATAATCTTCAAAAGTCATGTTGTAGTGAGTTATGGTGTCTACGACTGTGCTAAAACGGCAATACAGCCCATTTGGCTGTTTAGCTATAAATGATCCCATTTATTTGTTTTTTGATTATTTATGAATTAATAATCTCACTAATTTTCTCCTTGATTCCTGCCTGTACAGCCTTCATCGGTGTAACATGGTCTGCCGGATATGGCGACGGAACGATAAAGCCCAAGACAAAATCCTCTTCTCCTACGCCTCTATATCCAACATCCGGCTTATCATCGTCCACTTCTATCGCGTCATGTTGATTGTACACTGTCTCAATCTGACTGATATACTTTTCTTTCACCTTATAAAAGTGCTGGTTTTCCCACACAAGCAGGCTTCTATCCGCATGTCTTACAAAGAATTTATCACTGCCAAATTGCCCCGCTTCTTTGCGTATCTGAACAACCCGGCATATTTGCCTTTCAACAGGAATACCTAAAAAGTCCGCTGCAAAAGGGATGATAAAGTCACCATAATGATAATCTTCTGCATTCAACAGGATACTTCCTTTATCTTTTATAGCTTGTTTAAAAAGCTCTATATAATTTTTATTCATCTATGATTAATTATGATTTATTTAATTGATCTCTTAAATCCGCCATTGCCAAAAATGGGGTATTCCCAAACCCAGCAATTCCACTCTGTAAATCTTCGCCGTATAGGGCACACCATTGATTGCCATCTTTATATGGCACTATTCCTAATGATTTCATTAATCTCATAACTAACACTTCATACTCGTTTTCTTGGGCACGTCTATCAGCCAGATCAGCGTAGTGTGTTAGCGTTGATAGATACTGATATTGCTTTTCTTCACTTAATGCTTCCATATTGTTTATTTAAAGTTTAATTCCGATCTCTCTGTTACGTGACGCTAGATCGTTTAAATTTTTACATTTGTTGTATTGCTCACAAGAGTCACATAAAAAGCCATTTTTCTTTTGACACTTTCTTATAGTATTGACTATAAAATCTGCTGATTCTTCGTGTTTTTGTCGAGCGTTCAGCAATGAGAACAATCTTGCAATAGTTTCTTTTTCCATATTTTCTCCTTTCAATTATTTATTATTTAGTTGAATCATAAGCATTTTTATCAAACGTAATGCACTTTACACTATCCATAGCATTTATTTTTTCTTAGAACGTTTCTTTTTAGAGTGAGTAACCATATTACTCCATCCCTTAATTTTAGCTACACGCTGGTTGAATGTACACCAAAGATTTTCATCCAAAAATTCAAAGTGCATAGTTCCCTTTTTGAAACCTTTCACACGAAAGAAAGTCCATTCAACCCATTCACCATACGGGATATTATTCTTATTGAAAAATCCTTTTAAGGAAGCATCCCAATTTGAATCAAATTGTTGTCCTGTCATATAGCATAAAGCTTTTACTATATCATCCAGCTTATTACCTGATTCATAACGTATGTTCACCCTATCACTTTTCCAACGGCTATCATAATCGCACATATATGGTAGAATGAATTTTTTATTTATTGTAAAATCTGTATTAGTTCTCCATCCCTTTCCAGCTGTGCTATTTTCATACGAGAATGAACATATCTTTTCAAATGCTTCAACAATAACGCTATCCATCCTTTGCCCATGAGTTCCAACTATCATTTGCACCATGAGATACACATTTCTAACCGTAAACGGAACGTGAACCTGCTGCTCTACAAACTTATTTATGTTTGCCATAACACCAGTAGTAACATACTTATCCATCTTCATTAAATCAAAAAGCCTTTTCCAGGCTGCTTTTTGAAGTTCCTTTTTAAATGTTTGCCGATCAATCGTTTTATATTCGTTGTTATGACCAGATACTTTAGCACCAAAAGAAATATTGAAGCCTTCAACTACTCCTTTTATTGCCTGGTTAATGCGAGCGTTTGAAGCTTCTACTTCATCAAACATGCTGACAGCTTTTATATATCGTGAAACAATATCCTGTACAAAATCATACCGAACTACTCCAGATCCGTTTATTTCGTCCTGCTCGTAATCATACAGATCAAAATAGCCCTCAAATTCACTCTCTCCAGTTCCAGGTTTATGAAGCCATACACAGCCGATAGGAATACCTGTAGTGCGTTCAGCAGAATCAAAGCAACTGCCAAAATTATCCGATCTGCCATAGCTCTTAACGAGACTATCAACCTCAGTCCGCTGCCTTGAATATCTATTTTCAAGCATTGTAGCATTACATAGGCTTATTACCTGGCAGCCAGCTGGGGCAATATCCCAGGCGTGCAAAATATGTTTTTCCTGGCTACTGAATGGAGGGTTCATAATAATAAAATCAACATGAGAAACCCTTTCAGGTGTAAGTTCCAAGAAATCAGATTCAATTATATGGCACTTATCTGAAAGTATCTTTCTAAGGTTAGCATCAATCTCACAGGCTACAACGTTAGCGCCAAGCTCTTTGCAATAATCAACAATATTGCCTTTACCAGCACTGGGTTCCAGCACTGTTCTACCTGCTATCATCACTCCTGATAGCATTTGCTTAATAACCTCATTAGGGGTTGGGTAAAAGTCAATTCCAAACATAGTGTTATTTATAAGGGGTTGCATTCACTCCAGCACCGAATAGGGCAAAGTCTCCCAGGGCTGGATATTCTGGGAAAACGCCTTTGAAATAGTTTGTTATCTCCGTTGCAGTTCTCATATCTGCCTGCATACCCTGCTCTTGTAGAGTTTCCATAATAGCATCTTTAATAATTCCCACAGTTACCTCCTTATTTCTCATCATAAATAACTCTGACTACCTCCAGTGTGTCCGCATCCACCAGGGCGATACGCTTATAGTATTTTTCACAAGCGGACTTAAAACCTCCACACCAGGAACATTCCTTTTCGTATGTGTCTATGCAATCCTTTTCGGCTTTATCTAAATCTCCGAAAATACAGCTTGATGCACCAATACGGATCCCATCGCTTTTATCGTGCTGTAGAAGTCTTATATATGTCGGTTTGTTTTTATAAACTGTATTATAATTATCAATGTTTTCTTGATTTGCCTCTTTCATAGAAAGAGCTTCCACCATCGAAATTGAAGTATCTTTATACTCCTCAGATTGGAGAACCTTTATGAGTGCTTGATTCCAATCAACAGCAACGGCTGATGCTTTTTTATACTCGCAACCGTATTCGATTGCGAAAGTGAATAACATTTTTTTATTTATTTCCATAACGTGTTGCATTTAGCCATGAGGCTGGTTAAAAATCCGCTTTTAGTTTAAGGAGCTTTAAAACCTCCTTTAGTTCGCTATCTGTATAGCGTTCAGCTATCTCACGTGAAATACAATTTGTATTCATTGCTAACTGAATAGCTTTTTCTCTGCTTATTTTAATGGGATTTCGTTTCATGATGCTACTTTTGAATGGTTGCTACTTTATACTGGTATCCGTTTTTTGAGAATCTCACTCCATCTCCTTTGCCAATAAGATCCATACGGCTGTGGTATAAAGGTCTAAGGTATCTATCTGGGGTAGATGGATGGAAATATAGAGAGGCTGCTACATACTCTCTGTTGCTCTTTCTGGTGTCTATGATGGTATCTCCATCTTTAACTGTGTACTGAAAGCCGTTTTTAAGCAGCTTTACTTCTAAAATTAAATTTGCCATAATGATGTTGCTTTGTGGATGTATTACCATCCTGATTAATTATTAAAAACGATTGCTTTGTTTGATTTTAGTGTATCATAGCACTCTCTTTCAAGTGTTGAAACAAGCACCTCGTCTGAATTATATCCAATTCCATAAAGAACATATTTTGTTTCCTCTGGTGTTTTACTTGTTAAATAGACATTGCTAGCTATCTGGCAGGTTTTTAGATGTTCCTGATCTTCTTTTTCTAAATCGATTCTATTATTTATAATAGTAATCATTGTTCTCATTGCTTTCATTGCCATAAATTTTAGTGTTACATTTAATAAGTGTGTTTGTCAAACACATGGCAAATATAATATGTTCTATGTAATATAACAAATAAAAAAGCAAATATTTTAATAGGTAAATTCACTAGGTGTATTTAAAAGCTTATGAATAGGTGTTTTTTATAAGAAAAAAATGTGTGTTCGCCAAACGCATTTAAGATAAAATGATTATTTTTGCACATAAACCAAATTTTTTATAGGACAATGAATAAGACACTCTTTGACAAAGTAAAGGCTAAGTGCAAAGACACTGGTCTCTCAGAGAAGTACCTCAAAGCGATAACCGAAAAAATGGGTGGCAGTATTGAGGATGATTCGACTGATGAAACAGCAATTGAGGCTATAGCAAATCAGATTGCTGAGGTATCTGTGGAAACACAGGGTGAAGCAACCAGATGGGCGAACAAAAAAGATCCTAAAGATCCAAAAGAACCAAAGGAACCGAAAGATACAAAGGATCCCAAGGAACCTAAAGAACCAGAGGATGAGAAAGATGCTCGTATTAAGGCATTGGAGGAAAAACTGGCTAAGTTAGATGCAGATCAGGTAAAAAATGCCCGTGCTGCTGCTGTTCAAGCTGCTATTTCCAAACACAAAATCCCAGAGTGGAGAACAAAGGGGTTATCTGTGCCTGATGATGAGGATCCTGATACCTACATGGCATCAATCAAACAGGATCTTATCACTCAAAACCTTATGCCTGCTGATGCTGAGGGTGCAAAAGCAACAAATGAAAAGGCTATTGATGAGGCAGCCGATTCTTTGTTGGAATCAATCACAGTTAAATAATAATCAAAACAATGAAAGCGAAAAGAACTTCATTCGTGGGCGAACGCCCTATCTTTTCGGGAAGTCCGAACATTGTCCCTGGTGGTTTCAATTTGGGTATTGCTAAGCAGAATTTCGCTGTTGGTGATCTTATCCCTGCTGGAACCCTGGCAATCTTTGACGAACAAACCCGATTAGTGCAGATCCTAAAGACTGCAAAAGTGAAAGTAATTGATGCTGATGATGCAAAGATTATCACTTTGGTTACAAGTGATTACTACCAACCAGTTTTTGCTGTTGGTGACAAAGTCTTAGCTACAGTATCTGGTACTTATGCTGCTGCTCCATCTATTGTTAAAATTGACAAAACGGACAATGAGTATAAAATTACTCTTTCGGCAGCCATTACAGGCTTAGCTGTGGATAATATTATCATTCAGGTTGTAGCGGATGGATCTAACAATGCTGCTATTATTGGCAATGCAAACGCCCTCACTATTGAGGATGTTACGGTACGTGAATATGAAACTCCTGTTGATGTAACAGATGATACCCTGGGATATGCTCTATTTGAGAGGCGAGTTTTGCCGATTCCAGTAAGTCAGAAAGATACAACTACCAGGTATCTGAAAGCGAACCCCCACATTAAATTATCCCAATCATTTTAAGAGGAGGTAAGAAATGGAATCAATTTATTCAACATTTGTGGGCTTGCACAAAGATGGAAAGCCCCTGGATTTTTTAGCAACCTGGAAGAAAACCTTTGATAAGGCTTCTGAAAGGGGGGTTACACTATTCCAAAAAACCTACGCTGATGAGTGGTTTGATTGGGAAGTACCTCAGTTATCTCTGAGAGCTGAGGGAGTTATGGGTAAGTATCACCTCCGTGTGATGGCTACTGTTATTGGTGATGAATCTCCTACTCCTTTGAGGCGTTCTGATGGTTTCGACATCTGGAACGAAGAGATCCCCCGTGTCGGTCATAAGTTCTTCATGAAGGCTGCTACTTACCGTAAGTTGATGGAGGTTTATAAGTCTCCGTTCTTGACTGAGGGACAAAAGGTACAGCAAATCGAAAAGACTTTGCGTGATGATGTTCAAAACGCATTCCTGGGATGTAAGGACGTTGCGGATTATATGATACTTAACTCACTTTCAAACTTTGGTATTACCAAATTTGTACCAGCGATCAACAACCCTGGTGGACGTGAATTTGAGATTGATTATTTGATGGATAAGGCTAATAAGCTTGTTTCTGCTATGCTTTGGAATACCGCCAATTCAAAAGCTGGGAATCTGGATATTATCCTCACCCTTACTCAGATTGTTACCCTTTTCAAAAACAAGGGTGTTGTATTTGATGAGATGTGTATGGCTCCTGAGCTTATCTCTTTCATCCGTCAAGATCTCCAGATTCGTAAAGCTGTGTATGGTAACGATAAATCTGCAAACATTGCAAGTATCGACCAGTTGAACACTCTGTTTACCTCTAACGGTTTGCCTCAGGTGAGAGAAATCACCAGGTTAATGGCTGTTGAGAAAGATGGAGAACGCTCTACTCTGGATCCGTGGAATCACAACATGATTGTGTTCAAACCTGCTGGTAAGATTGGATTTATCCAGCCTGCCATTGAAGATAGCCAGTTGATGGAAGAAAAGACTGTGGATTACATTGATGCTGGCAACGGTATCCGTATTGCTAAATGGCGTACAGGTGAATCTACTGGTCAAAAAGCTGGTGAATATACTCAGGGTTCTGCTCGTTTGATTCCTGTAATCAATGAGATCAACGCTATTGTTTGCTTCCAGGTTAGAGGATTCTCTGAAAAGACTATCCCTGCTGATGCTGATGGCAACGCTCGTTCTTATGTAACCTTATCAGAATACAATGGTATTGCTGGTACTCAAATCGGATAATCATGGAACTAAAAGTAATTGATTCAAACGGTTTGCAGTGCAAAGTTTCTGGTACTGTTTACAAGAAAGGCGAAACCTTTGAGACCGATGATCTTGATCGTGTTAATGATCTTATTTCTCGTAAACTTTGTGTGCTTACCTCTATTGATCCGAAAGCTACAGTAGATGCAAAGATCACATTCAAGGAAAAGGAGTATGATCTAAAGCAGGTGAAAGATGCTTTTATCTCTATGGGTATCACAGTAGCCCCTAATGCTGGAGCAACTTCAATTAACAAGAAACTTGGTGAATTTACTGAGGAACAAACTCAGGCTCTCACTGAAATTCTTTGTAAAGAGTAACGGGTATGGATACTTTGACAAAATACGATGCACTACTGGGGGAGTTGGAACCATACACCCCCAGTAGCCTTACGATAAGGAAAGCCCTTGCTGATGCTGGCATAACAGATCTTGCTGGAGAGTATGCACCAGAAACCGATAAACGTTCTATCGCCCTGGCTGCTATAAAGGTACTCAAAAAGATGATTGTGTTAACCAGTGATAGCCTGGGTAAATCCTCTCAGGGTTACAGTGCTGAGAACCTGGAGCAACGTATCCAGGAGCTTTGCGCTGAGAATGGTTTGGAAGCTTCGGAATTTGTTCGAGTGTCCTCTGTTTCAGATGGCTCTAACATGTGGTAACTATGAGCAGGTACAACGGAACATTTAAGTACAAACAACTTGGTGAGCTAACCAAAGGAGCCAACGGTTTTTATACCGCTGGTGCTGATGGTGATTGGCTCCCAGGTTGCGAGTGCCAAATAGATAAACAGATCCCAGCCAAACAAAAGATCGGTACTGATGGGCAAATGCACGCCTATACCTATGATGTGTTTATTCCTAAGCACTTCAATGGTACACTGGAGCTGAATGCTCAGGTACAGATCACTTGTGAGGATGGTAGCTGTGATGAGTTCACTATTCAGGGTATTGATAATCTCAATAGGAGATACATAGAGTTATGGGGATAAGTGCAAAGTTTGATTCTGGTGATGTTAGTGCAAAGGTGGAAGCCTTTCAGGAACAGCTCAATAATGCTATTCTGCTCATGCTTCAATATCTGGGTGAAAGCCTGGTGAAGTATGCACGTGAACAGCATAATTACACCGACCAAACGGAGAACTTAACCAATTCTATAGGCTATGTAGTGGTTCGTAATGGCAAACCAGTATGTTTTGGTGGGTTAAACCAGCCTGGAGATGGTAAAGATGCGGGGTACAGCTTAGCTATGCAAATAGCTGAGAGATCCAAATCTGCCTTTTCGCTCATCATTGTTGCTGGAATGAATTA
>Ga0114938_1002085_pt1 | contig 13015 bp, 10 predicted proteins | sample AshMeaBigSpring_FD_88675 | JGI IMG/M metagenome (GOLD analysis project Ga0114938, IMG submission 88675) | Groundwater microbial communities from Big Spring, Nevada to study Microbial Dark Matter (Phase II) - Ash Meadows Big Spring | ecosystem: Environmental > Aquatic > Deep subsurface >...
ACCGCGCACTGACCGCACGCTCCGCGCGCGTTAACCATAGCTGCCCCCCGCTTCGCGAGAGGCGGGGGCTTTCGTATGCGCTCGAAGCATGTCAATGGGTCGTTTTCCCCGTGTTTCCGGGCGATTTGGCCGATTTTTCCCCTTGACGGACCTGCCTCCGAGGCGCTTTTTGCGCCCTCGGTTGCCGCTGCAGCCGCCTTTTCCGACCCGAAGCAGCGAAGCCGCCCCCCATTCCACGGGTCTCGACGTTCATCCCAGCAACAAGGACAGCCGAACATGAGCAAGAAGGAAGACCTGATCAACGCGATTGCGACCAAGACCGATCTGTCCAAGGAAAAGGCCGGTGATGCGGTTACCGCCATGATCGGGTTCATCGAGGACTCGCTGAAGAAGGGCGAGGAGGTCTCGCTGCCCCCGCTCGGCAAGTTCAAGGTCACCAAGCGCAAGGCGCGCGAGGGCCGCAACCCCTCGACCGGGGCGACCATCAAGATCCCGGCGTCGAACGTGCCCAAGTTCCAGCCGGCCAAAGCCCTCAAGGACGCGATCAACTGACGTCGCGACGACGGCCGCATCCAGCCTTTCGCCGGCGCCTCCCGAAACGGGGGCGCCGGTTGCGTTTCAGGGATCGCGGCCGTGTCCTCGGCGCCGCAGGCCAGTCGGGGGGCAATCGGGGTGGTGGGAGGTGAGGGGATCGAACCCCCGACATCTTCGGTGTAAACGAAGCGCTCTACCGCTGAGCTAACCTCCCGTCCGGGTGTGTGTATCGTCCTCGCGCCGGCCCTGCAACCGCACCCTTGATACAGCGGCGGCGGAGCCGGTTGCGCTGCGAAGATGGGCGTGGTTCCATGGCCGCGGTGCAAGGGAGGATGACAATGAAGCGCTTCGGAGCAGCCGTTCTCGGGCTCGCCGCCCTCGTGGGTGGCGAGCCCGCCGCCGCCCAGGCCACGCTCGAGAAGGTCAAGGCACGCGGCCACGTCGTGTGCGGCACGAGCCTCGGCGTGCCGGGCTTCTCGATGCCGGACGACAAGGGCCGATGGACCGGCTTCGACACGGACTTCTGCCGCGCGCTCGCCGCGATCGTCTTCGACGACCCGGAGAAGGCGCAGTACGTCTCGCTCACCTCCAAGGACCGCCTGGTCGCGCTGCAGTCCGGGACGATCGACGTGCTCGCGCGCACCACGACCTGGACCTCGGGCCGCGATGCCGGGCAGGGCGTCGCGTTCACCGCCATCAATTTCTTCGACGGGCAGGGGTTTCTGGTGCGCAAGTCGCTCGGCGTCGCCGCCGGCAAGACCCTCAACGGCGCGACGTTCTGCGTCAGCACCGGTACGACCAACGAGCTGAACCTCGCCGATTTCGCCCGCACCAACAACATCAAGATCAACGTGTTGACGTTCAGCGACACCAACGAGACCGCCAAGGCCTACGAGGCGGGCCGCTGCGACGTCTACACGACCGACCGCTCACAGCTCGCCGCCAACCGGCTCAAGTTTGCCAATCCCGACGCGCACGTGCTGCTCCCCGACGTGATCTCGAAGGAGCCGCTCGGGCCGTGGGTCCGCAAGGGCGACGAAGTGTGGTTCACGCTGGTGCGCTGGACGCTCTTTGCCATGCTCAATGCGGAAGAGCTCGGCGTCACGCAGGCCAATCTCGGCGAGATGCTGAAGTCGACCAACCCGGAGGTGCGCCGCCTGCTCGGCCTCGAGGGTAACTACGGCGAGCTGCTGGGCGTCGGCAAGGACTGGGCGGTCCGCATTCTGCGCCACGTCGGCAACTACGGCGAGAGCTTCGAGCGCCATCTCGGGCCGAAGACCCGCGTCGGCCTGGATCGCGGTCCCAACAAGCTGTGGACCCATGGCGGCCTCCAGTACGCGCCGCCGATACGCTGAGGACGAAGTATGGACGGGTCCAGGCTTTCGGCACGCCGTCGCACCGACGCGGGAAGCGGGTGTGACGCGATCGCGTGGGTTGGGTCGGGGCAAAGCCCTTGACCCAACATTCCGCGGCGGGCTGCGACGTGTTGGGTATCGGCGCCATGCGCCGCTAACCCAACCTGCGCCTCGAGGGCTACGCGAAGAAGGTGGCGATCCGCACGCCTTCATGCCGACCAGGCACGGCGGCAGCTTCTCGAACAACGCGCGCGCGTCCTTGCGCTTCAGCTGACGTTTGACCGTCACCCGCTGATCCGCATCGATGCCGTGCACCTGGAGGACATCCTTGGCGAGATCCAGCCAGATCGTGGTGTGCGCTTCATGGACGGCGCGCCATTCCACGTGATTCGTTCGACACGATCACTGCCTGGCGCCCAGACGCCGCAGTAGCGTGCCGTCCACAGCATTGTCCCGGGCCTCGCCTGCCTCGATCTGCACCCGAAACAAGGGGCCAAGGGTCTGACCCTGTCATTGCCTCCGCAGGCTCGGCCCGCGGACCCATGGTGAAGTCGATGCAGACGATGGAGTTCGCGACCGTTGCTGCATCGCGCGCGAGCATCGGCGCCGGTTCTTCGCCGCCGCGGTTGCATCGGACGGGGGCTGTGCGAGAATGCCGCGGAGCGCCAGACACCGGCCGGCCGCCCCGGCAAAGGCGAAATCGAGCGCCGTAGGCCGATGCCCGATCACGTGACGTTTCTGCTGAACGGCGAGGTGGTGCGCGTCCGCGAACTGACGCCCGCCACGACGCTGCTCGCCTACCTCCGGCGCACCCGGCGGCTGATGGGCACGAAGGAAGGGTGCGGGGAGGGCGACTGTGGCGCCTGCACGGTGGTCGTCGGCGAGATCGGGGAGGGCGGCGTCCGCCACCGCGCGGTCAACGCCTGCATCCTGTTCCTGCCGATGCTCGAGGGGCGGTCGGTGACGACGGTCGAAGCGCTCGCCGGCGCCGATGGCACCCTGCACCCCTGCCAGCAGGCAATGGTCGAAGCGCACGGCTCGCAGTGCGGGTTCTGCACGCCCGGCTTCGTGATGTCGCTCTATGCCGCCTATCTCGACGCAGGCGACCCCGATCGCGACGCGGTCAACGACCTCCTCGCCGGCAACCTCTGCCGCTGCACCGGCTATGGCCCGATCATCGCGGCGGCGCAAGCGATGCGCTCCCTGCCGCGATGCCGGAGCGACGCAGCGCGGCTCGCGCGTGAGCGCGACGGGCTCGCCGCGATCCAGCACGGCGAGACGGTCACGTTCGGTGCCGGGAGCGAACGGGCCTGGGTGCCGGCAACGCTCGACGACCTCGCCGGCCTCTATGCGCAGCACCCGGACGCCACCATCGTCGCCGGTGCGACGGATGTCGGTCTCTGGGTGACGAAGCAGAATCGCACGCTGGCAGCGACCATCTTCATCGATCGGGTGGCGGAGCTCAAGGCGATCACCACGGCCGATGGCATGCTCCGCATCGGTGCCGGGGCAACCTACAGCGAGGCGGAGGCGGCGATCGCCCGGCACTATCCGGACTTCGCCGAGCTCATCCGCCGCATCGGCGCCAAGCAGGTGCGCAACTCTGGCACCATCGGCGGCAATATCGCCAACGGCTCGCCGATCGGCGACACGCCGCCCGCGCTGATCGCGCTCGGCGCCCGCATCGTGCTCCGCAAGGGTGAGGTGCGCCGCATCCTGCCGCTCGAGGCGTTCTTCCTCGGCTACGGCCGGCAGGACCGGGCGGCGGGCGAGCTGGTCGAGACGATCGAGATCCCGTTGCTCGATGAGCCCGGGCGGCTCAGGTGCTACAAGCTCTCGAAGCGCTTCGACCAGGACATCTCGACGGTGTGCGGATGCTTCAACCTGAGGCTCGACGGCGGCCGGGTCGCCGAGGCGCGGATCGCCTTCGGCGGCATGGCGGCGACGCCGAAGCGCGCAACGGAGGTCGAGCAGGCGCTGACCGGCAAGCCGTGGACGGGAGCGACCGTCGCGGCAGCCAGCACCGCCTTCGCCCGCGACTTCGCTCCGATCACCGACCTGCGCGGCTCGGCCGCCTACCGGTTGCGCGTGGCGCAGAACCTGCTGCACAAGTACTTCCTCGAGACCACGGCGCCCGCGACCGCGACCCGCCTCGCCGGGCGCGGCCGCGCGTTCGGGTGATGCCGGCCATGGGAGAGCGCGGGCGCATCGGGCCGATCACACCGCTGCAAGGCGGCGTGCGACAGCCCGAGCCGCACGACAGCGCCCGCAAGCACGTCGCCGGCACCGCGGTCTACACCGACGACATCCCGGAGCCGCCCGGCACGCTGCAGGTCTACATCGCGATGAGCACGCGGGCGCACGCGCGCCTCGTCCGCCTCGACGTCGCGGCAGTGCGGCACGCGCCCGGGGTCGCCTGCGTGCTGACCGCGGCCGACGTCCCAGGCCGCAACGACGTGAGCCCGATCGCCGGCGACGATCCGATGTTTGCCGAAGGCCTCGTCCAGTACGTCGGCCAGTCGCTGTTCGCCGTGGCGGCCGAGACGATCGGACAGGCGCGGTCGGCGGCGGCGCTCGCCAGCGTCGACTACGAGGACCTTCCGGCGATCATCGACATCGATCAGGCGATGGCCGCCAGCAGCCTGCTGGGACCGCCCAGGACGATGCGCCGTGGCGATGCGGCCGCGGCCATCGCCGCAGCACCACATCGCGTGGCGGGGCGGCTCCATGTCGGCGGCCAGGAGCATTTCTACCTCGAGGGGCAGGTTGCGCTCGCCGTGCCGGGCGAAGACGACGACATGACCGTCCACGCCTCGAGCCAGCATCCGAGCGAGATCCAGCACAAGGTCGCGCATGTGCTCGGCGTGCCGAGCAACGCGGTGACGGTCGAGGTGCGCCGCATGGGTGGCGGCTTCGGCGGCAAGGAGAGCCAGGGCAACCTGCTCGCGGCGGTCGCGGCCCTCGTCGCCAAACGCGCGCGGCGTCCCGCCAAGGTCTGCTACGACCGCGACGACGATTTCATGATAACCGGCAAGCGGCACGACGCGCGCATCGACTACCGCGTCGGTTTCGATGCGGAGGGGCGCATCCTCGGGCTCGAGGTCGCCCAAGCGATGCGCTGCGGCATGTCGTGGGACCTTTCCGAACCGGTCTGCGACCGCGCCATGCTCCACGCCGACAACTGCTACTACATCCCGGAGATCAGCGTCGTCTCCTACCGCTGCAAGACCCACACCCAGTCGAATACCGCATTCCGCGGCTTCGGCGGCCCGCAAGGCATGATCGGCACGGAGCGGGTGATCGACCACATCGCGCATGCGCTGGGCAAGGATCCGCTCGCGGTCCGGCGGGTGAATTTCTACGATCACAAGGAGTCCCCGGCTCGAGCGCGTCGGCTCACGCCCTACGAAATGACGGTCGAGGATTGCGTCATCCAGGATATCGTCGACGAGCTCGCGCGCGAGGGCGATTATCTGCGCCGGCGTAAGGAAATCGCCGACTGGAACGCGCGAAATCCGGTCATCAAGCGTGGCATGTCGCTGACGCCGGTCAAGTTCGGCATCTCGTTCACCAAGACCTTTCTCAATCAGGCAGGCGCGCTGCTGCACGTCTACACCGACGGCTCGATCCACCTCAATCACGGCGGCACCGAGATGGGGCAGGGTCTCTTCACGAAGGTCGCCCAGGTCGTCGCCGAGGAGCTGCAGGTCGACATGGGGCGCGTCAAGATCACGGCGACGACGACGGCGAAGGTGCCGAACACCTCGGCGACGGCGGCTTCGTCGGGCACCGACCTCAACGGCATGGCCGCGCGCGATGCGGCACGCAAGATCAAGGCGCGGCTGACCGCGTTCCTCGCCGAGCGCTACCAGGCGAAGCGGGAGGAGATTGTTTTCGTGCCGGGCGGCGTGCGCATCGGGGCGGCCGAGCGCCGCTTCGAGGAGGTCGTGCTGGAGGCCTATTTCGCCCGCGTGCCGCTGTCGGCGACCGGGTTCTATGCGACGCCGGGCCTCAGCTGGGATGCCGCGACGTTCAAGGGGAAGCCCTTCTACTACTTCGCCTACGGCGCCGCGATCACGGAGGTTGCGGTCGACTGCCTGACCGGCGAATATCGCCTGCTCCGGGCCGACATCGTCCACGACGTCGGCCGGTCGATCAATCCGGCGATCGACCTCGGGCAGATCGAGGGGGGCTACGTGCAGGGCGCGGGCTGGCTGACCACCGAGGAGCTGGTCTGGGACGGGGCCGGCCGGCTGCTGACGCACGCACCCTCGACCTACAAGATTCCGGCCTGCTCGGACCGGCCGATCGACATGCGCATCCGCCTGTTCGACCGGGGCGAGAACGTCGCCGACACGGTTTACCGCTCGAAGGCGGTCGGGGAGCCGCCGCTGATGCTCGGCATATCGGCCTTTCTCGCCATCACGGATGCGATCGCGAGCGTCGGCGAGGCAGGCCGCTATCCCGCCCTCGATGCACCGGCGACGCCCGAGCGCGTGCTGATGGCGATCGAGCGGCAGAAGGCCGGCGTGGAGGGCGAGGCATGAGCGCGTTGCCGGCCACGTGGATCGACGAGATCGCCGCGCGGGCACGCGCCGAGGGCGAGGTGGTGCGGGTGGTCGTCGCCTCGGCCGAGGGGTCCGCACCGCGCGAGGCGGGGGCCGCGATGATCATCGGCCGCGAAACATGCACGGGCTCGATCGGCGGCGGCGCGCTCGAGCTTGCCGCGGTCATGCACGCCCGCCGCATCCTGACTGAGCTCGCCTTCTTTGCGCCGGTGTGGCGGCGAGAGCTGGTGGATTACCCGCTCGGTCCTGCGCTCGCGCAGTGCTGCGGCGGCTATGTGCGGCTGCTGTTCGAGGTGTTCACGGGGCGGACGTGCGCCGCGGTCACGCAAGCTCGGTCAGGTGGGGAGCCGGGGGCCGGGATCGCCGTGCGTCCGTGCGCCGGCGGGCGCATGTCGCTCGCTTTCGATCGCCGATGGACGGGCGTCGCGCCGGCAGTGGTCGAGCTCGTCGTCCGCGAGATGCTGTCTGGGATCCGGCCGAGGGTTGCGACGCTGATCGAGGTGGCGGACGGGGGTGCCCCCTGGCTCGTCGAGCCGCTCGCCACGCCCGCCGTGCCGCTTCATCTCTATGGCGCCGGCCACGTCGGCCGCGCGATCGTCCACGTGCTCGACGGGCTGCCGTTCGACGTGGCCTGGGTCGATACCAGCCGGGAGCGGTTTCCCGATTCCGCTCCCCGCCATGCCAGGATGGTGGTCGCGGCCGATCCAGCGAAGGTCGCGTCACGCGCGCCGGCCGGGGCGCTGCATCTCGTCATGACGTATTCGCATGCGCTCGATCTGGCGATCTGCGAGGCGGTGCTGAGGCGAGGCGACTTCGCCTATCTCGGCCTCATCGGCTCGCGGACCAAGCGGGCGCGGTTCGTCAAGCGGCTCGGCGAGGCGGGCGTCGCGCCGGCCATGCTTGCCCGACTGACCTGCCCGATCGGCATCGAGGCGGTCCGCGGCAAGACGCCCGTGCGCATCGCCATCGCGACCGCCGCCCAACTCGTCGCGGTACTCGATGCCGCCGATGCGGCCGTTGGGGCGCGTCGCGTCGCTGGGAGCCGGTGCAATGGCTGAGGCCCCGCTTCTCACACTCGATGGCCTGACCAAGCGCTACCCGGGCGTCGTCGCGAACGACGACGTGTCGTTCTCGGTCGACACCGGCGAGATCCACGCCCTGCTCGGCGAGAACGGCGCCGGCAAGTCGACGCTGGTCAAGATGATCTATGGCGTCGTCCGGCCCGATGCCGGCAGCATGAGCCTGCTCGGCCACCCCTATGCGCCGCTGCGCCCATTCGACGCGCGGGCACGCGGCATAGGCATGGTCTTCCAGCACTTCTCCCTGTTCGAGGGGCTGACCGTCGCCGAGAACATCGCGCTCGGCATCGCGCCCGAGCTCGCCAAGGGCGACCTTGCGGCGCGCATCGTGAGGGTCGCCGACGACTATGGGCTGAAGCTCGATCCCGTCCGCCTCGTCGGTACGCTGTCGGTGGGCGAGCGCCAGCGCGTCGAGATCGTGCGCTGCCTGCTGCAGAGCCCGCGGCTCATCATCATGGACGAGCCGACCTCGGTGCTGACCCCGCAGGAGGTCGGCGTGCTGTTCGCTACGCTCAGGCGGCTCGCGGGCGAGGGTTGCGCGATCCTGTACATCTCGCACAAGCTCGAGGAGATCCGGGCGCTCTGCCATCGCGCGACGGTGCTGCGCGGGGGTAAGGTCGTTGCGACGTGCAAGCCACGCGAGGAGACCGCGCGCAGCCTCGCCGAAATGATGATCGGCATCAACGTCCCACCGATGTGGCGCGAGGCGCGCGGGCTGGGCGATGTGATGTTGCGGCTGGACCGGCTGTCGATCGCGAGCGGGAAGCACTTCGGTATAGACCTCGCGGACATCTCGCTCGAGGTGCGCGCCGGCGAGGTGGTCGGCATCGCCGGGGTCGCCGGCAACGGGCAGATCGAGCTGATGCGGGCGCTGATCGGCGAGGTGGCGGCGCCGAGCGATGGCGTGATCAGGGTCGCCGGCCGGCCGGTCGGCCGGCATGGCCCCGCCGCGCGGCGCCGGCACGGCATGAGCTTCGTTCCCGAGGAGCGTCTCGGCCACGGCGCGGTGCCGGACATGTCGCTCTGGGAGAACGCCGTCCTCTCGGCAGCCGAGCGCAAAAGGCTTGCGCGGCGGGGCTTCATCGATCTCGCGGGGGCCCGCGCGTTCGCCGCCGATGTGATCGCGAAGTTCAATGTGAAGGTGCCGGACGAGCGGCGTGCCGCGCGCAGCCTTTCCGGCGGCAACCTGCAGAAGTACATCGTCGGACGCGAGATCCTGCAGGCGCCGAAGGTGCTCATCGCCGCACAGCCGACCTGGGGCGTCGACGTCGGTGCCGCGGCGCTGATCCACGAAGAGCTTCTGGGGCTCGCCGCCGAGGGTGCGGCCGTGCTCGTCGTCTCGCAGGACCTCGACGAGCTCTTCGCCATCTCGGACAGGATCGCGGTGCTGGCGCATGGACGTCTCAGCGAGCCCAAGCGGGTCGAGGACCTGACCGTCGAGGCGATCGGCCTCAGCATGGGCGCCACCGCGGGAAGCTCAGTCCATGCTTAAGTTCGAGCGCCGGCGCGAGCCCTCGATCGTGATGCTCTATGCGGCACCCGTGCTGGCGGTCGCGCTGACCATCCTCGCCGGTCTCGCGCTCTTCACCGCGCTCGGCAAGAACCCGGTGCAGGCGATCGGCCTCATCTTCATCACGCCGCTGCAGTCGCTGAAGAGCATCTCGGAGCTGCTCGTCAAGGCGACGCCGCTGATCCTCATCGCGGTCGGGCTCGCGATCGGTTTCAGGGCGGGGGTTTGGAACATCGGCGCGGAGGGTCAGTTCGTGGTCGGCGCGGTTGCCGGGGGAGCGGTCGCGCTCGCGGTCTATCCTGCGAACGGCCTCTGGCTGCTGCCGCTCATGTGTCTCGCCGGCGTGCTCGGCGGCATGGCCTGGGCGGCGGTCCCGGCGCTCCTGCGTACGCGCTTCAATGCGAACGAGATCCTGGTCAGCCTGATGCTGGTCTATGTCGCGGCGCTGGCGCTCAGCGTCCTGGTGCACGGGCCGCTGCGCGATCCAGAGGGCCAGAATTTTCCGGAGAGCCGGCTGTTCCAGCCGTCGGCGCTGCTGCCGGCCCTGATCCCCGGCACGCGGGCGCACATCGGCTTCCTGGTGGCGCTGGCGGTGGCGGCGGCCGCATGGGCGCTGCTCGAGCTCCACATGATCGGCTTCCAGGTCAAGGTGCTCGGCCAGGCCCCCGAGGCCGCGCGCTTCGCCGGGTACTCGGGCAACCGGCTGGTGTGGGTCTGCCTGATGATCTCGGGCGGCCTCGCCGGGCTTGCCGGCCTCTTCGAGGCGGCGGGCCCGGTCGGCCAGCTCGTGCCGGCACTGCCGGTCGGCTACGGGTTCACCGCGATCATCGTCGCGTTCCTCGGCCGCCTGCACCCGATCGGCATCGTGGTCGCGGGGCTCGTCATGGCGCTGACCTACATCGGCGGCGAGACCGCGCAGATCGCCATGAGCCTGCCGAGCGCGACGACCAGCGTGTTCCAGGGCATGCTGCTGTTCTTCCTGCTGGCGACGGATGTGTTCGTCAATCACCGGCTGCGGTGGATTGGGCGCGCACCGACGCGGCAACGGGCGCCAGCGGCTCCTGCAACCGAGCCGGCGGAGTAGGGTGGCGCGATGGACCTCGTTGTCGACATCCTGATCGGCGTCATTGTCGCTGCGACGCCACTGGTGTTCGCCGCGGTCGGCGAGCTGATCGTCGAGAAGGCCGGCGTGCTCAATCTCGGTGTCGAGGGGATGATGATCATCGGCGCGATCGCCGGATTCGCGGCGACGATCGCGACCGGCAGCCACGTGCTCGGCGTCCTTGCTGCCCTTTTCGCCGGCGCGACAATGGCGCTGCTGTTCGCCGTGCTGACCCAGTCGCTGTTGTCGAACCAGGTGGCGACCGGGCTCGCGCTGACGCTGTTCGGGCTCGGCCTCTCGGCTCTTTGGGGCCAGGGCTACGCTGGCAAATCCGCCGGAGTCTTTCCGAAGCTGCATGTTCCCGGCCTCAGCGAGCTGCCGGTGCTGGGCAAGCTCGTCTTCTCGCTCGATCCGCTGATCTACCTGTCGTTCGCACTGACCGCCGCGGTCGCCTGGTTCCTCACCCGCACGCGGGCGGGACTGGTGCTCAGGGCGATCGGCGAGAACCACGATGCGGCCCATGCCATCGGCTATCCGGTGGTCGGGGTGCGCTATCTGGCGTTGATGTTCGGGGGGGCGTGCGCGGGGCTCGGCGGGGCGTATCTCTCGCTCGTGCAGACCCCGCTGTGGGTCGAGCGGATGTCGGCAGGGCGCGGCTGGATCGCGCTCGCACTCGTCGTGTTTGCGGCCTGGCGGCCGTGGCGCGCGCTGGTCGGGGCCTATCTCTTCGGCGGCATCACGATCCTGCAGCTGCATGCGCAGGGGCTCGGGCTCGCGATCGATGCGCAGCTTCTGTCGATGCTGCCGTACGTTGCGACGATCCTGGTGCTGGTCGCGATCTCGCGCGACACATCGACGGTGCGGCTCAATGCGCCGGCCTGCCTCGGCAAGTCGTTCTACGCGGCGAGCTGAACGGAGGCGGGAAGCGCGATGGAACGAGCGGACCGTTTCGGCATCAGAGGGCAGACGCTGGCGTTCCGCGCCGACCCGTTCGAAGTCGCGCCTGACGCGGCCATGAGCTTCGAGAGCGACGGCATCGTCGTCGTCCACGGCGGTTGCATCGAGTACGTGGGGCCGGCGGCAGCGGCGCTGGTGCGCTATCCAGGGCTTCGCATCGAGAGTTATCCCGGCGACCTCATCATGGCCGGGTTCGTCGACACCCACGTGCACTATCCGCAGACCGGCATCATCGCGTCCTATGGCGCGCAACTGATCGACTGGCTGAACCGCTACACGTTTCCGGCCGAGCTGGCGTTCGCCGACGCGCGGCTCGCCCGGACCCGGGCCGACTTCTTCCTCGACGAGTGCCTGCGCAATGGCGTGACCACCGCCTCGGTCTACTGCACGGTGCATCCCCAGTCGGTCGACGCATTTTTCGAGGCGGCTGATGCCCGCGGCTTCCGCATGGCCGCCGGCAAGGTGCTGATGGACCGCAATGCGCCGGCCGGCCTCACCGAGACCGCCGAGCGCGGCTACGACGAGACGAAGGACTTGATCGCGCGCTGGCACGGCAAGGGCCGGCTGACCTACGCGATCACGCCGCGCTTCGCGCCGACCTCGAGCCCCGAGCAGCTCGCGGCCGCGGGCGCTCTCTGGCGCATGCACCCGGATTGCCTCATGCAGACGCATCTCTCGGAGAGCCCGGCCGAGATTGCGTGGGTTCGTTCGCTGTTCCCCGAGGCGCCGGACTACCTCGGCGTCTACGAGCGCCACGGGCTCGTGGGTCCCGGCGCGAACTTCGGCCATGCGATCCACCTCGGCGAGCCGGAGATCGCGCGGCTCTTCGAGAGCGGTTCCGGCGTCTCGCACTGCCCGACCTCGAACCTGTTCATCGGATCGGGCCTGTTCGACATGGCGCGAATGACCGACCGCGCCCGGGCCATCCCGGTCGGCCTCGCCTCGGATGTCGGCGGCGGCTCGTCGTTCTCGATGTTTGCGACCATGCGCGCCGCCTACGAGATCGCCCAGCTCAGGGGAGTGAGCCTGCATCCGGCGCGCGCCTACTACCTCGCAACGCTCGGCGGGGCGAAGGTGCTCCGCCTCGATGATCGGATCGGCAACCTGGCGCCCGGCTACGAGGCGGACATCGTGATCATCGATCTGAAATCACGGCCGCTTCTCGCGGACCGCGTAGAGCGCGCCGGCGATCTCTCCGAGGTTCTGTTCGCCGAGATGATCCTCGCCGACGACCGCGCGATCCGGGCGGTCTTCGTCGGCGGCAGGCGTGCCTACGTCCGGGACGACGCCTGAGGTCAGTGCGCGCCAGACGCCAGGAAGGCGATGAGGTCGGCGCGCTCGCGCGCGTCGCGCATCGGCGGGATGCTCATGTGGGTGCCGGACACGATCGCCTCGGGATCGGCGAGATAGGCATCGAGGGTCGCTTGGTCCCAAACGAGGCCGGCGCGCGCTCGATCCAGCAGGGCTGGGGAATAGTCGAACCCCTGGATCCGGCCGGCCGGTCGGCCGAGGATGCGGTAGAGGCTCGGGCCCCGCAGCTTCGCCGTCTCCTTGGGGTCGACCGAGTGGCAGGCAAAGCAACGCTGGAACACGCGCTCGCCGCGCGCGGGATCACCGCCTTGCGCCGAGGCAGTCGCGCTAGCGAAGACGCAGATTGAAATGCAGGCCGCCAAAGCCGGCCGGATCCGCGGGGCCAAAGCCGCCTCGCATGTTGCTGTTGGGGCGGTCGGACGTGCTGCTGCCTGCGGAGGGCGCGGCACTAGTACCCGGAATCACAAATGGCTGGTACGCCTGATCGCGGAGCCGCGAGGCGAACCGCCAGGAGCGTGCCGCAGCAGGTAGCCTGGGCTACCTGCAAGGCGCCTGGGCTACCTGCAAGGCGCGCGACGGAGCGGGCGCCCGCGAGCCGC
>Ga0114938_1002086_pt1 | contig 13014 bp, 14 predicted proteins | sample AshMeaBigSpring_FD_88675 | JGI IMG/M metagenome (GOLD analysis project Ga0114938, IMG submission 88675) | Groundwater microbial communities from Big Spring, Nevada to study Microbial Dark Matter (Phase II) - Ash Meadows Big Spring | ecosystem: Environmental > Aquatic > Deep subsurface >...
GCACTGCCATCCATCGAGCGGATCACGTCGCCCGCGCGGACCCCCGCGGCCGCCGCCGGCGAGCCGTGGACCACGCTCTCGACAATCACACCGTTGACGCCGCGCACCATGCCCATGCCGATGCCGAGCACCGGCATTTCCGGATTCGCGAAGGGATTGAGCGAGAGTTCTCCCCAGGTCTCGCCGGCGATCAAGCGGTCCCAATCCTCACGAAATCCGTCGATGCCCGCGTGGTTGTTGTTGGTCAGGGACTGCCCGATCGACGAGTGGATGCCGACGATTTTCCCATCCAGGCCAAAGAGCGGGCCGCCGGAATCCCCGCCGATCAGGGTGCAGTCCGTGGTCATGAAATTTCCCGGGCCTTTCGAGATCAGGCGTCCGAAGCGCACGGGCGGCGGCCGCCCGGGATCGAAGCCCGCGGAGTGTCCCAGCGCGATGACCCAGTCGCCGGCATCCAGCGGCTTTGACGCGCCCATGGGCACGAAGGGCCATTTCCCGGGCTCGGCGATGCGCACCATCGCGATGTCCTTCGAGTAGTTCGCCCCGAGCACCTTACCCGGCACCTGTTTTCCGTCCGGGAACACCACCAGCAACTGGTCCGCGCCCTGCACCACGTGGGCGGCGGTGAGGATCAGGCCGTCCTCCGTGGTGATCACACCCGAGCCCGACGCGCCGGTGCGCTCGGAGAGCAGGGCCACCGTGGCGGGCAGGACCTTGCGGGAAACCTCCTCCACCTTCGATTCGAGGCGGATCAGATCCCCGAGATCGCGGGTGGGCTCCCGCGCTGCGAGAGACGGCAGGCCCGCCAGCATCCAGCAGGACAGTCCGATGACCGGAAGAATTGGAATCGCTTTCATCGTGTCGTGGCATGAAGCGCCGCCAGGCCGGGGATTTGTCTGCCCCCGCGGCGTTGCCTTCACCGCAAAATGCTTGCACATCGGTGGCCGCGTGCCTACTCCCACGGCCATGGCTCTCGAAACCACACTGATTCTTTTCAAACCGGACGCGATTGAGAAAAACCTCACGGGCAAGGTGCTCGCCCGCTTCGAGGACGCGGGTTTCGTCATTCGCGGCATCAAGATGATGAAGCTCGATGACGCGATCCTCCGCGAGCACTACTCCCACATCGCCGACAAGCCGTTCTTTCCCGAGATCGTCACCTTCATGAGCAAAACGCCGGTCATCGCGCTCGCCCTCGAGGGCGATGACGTGATCGCCAAGGTCCGCGACCTGCTCGGCCCCACGGATTCCAAGGCCGCCGCCCCCGGCACCATCCGCGGCGACTTCGGCGAGGACAAGATGGTCAACGTCTGCCACGCCTCGGATTCCGCCGAAGCCTCCGCCGCCGAGCTGAAGCGCTTCTTCAAGGACGGCGAAGTGTTCTGACGCCGGGAGGGCAAGGTCCCTCAACCGAGCGTGATGCCCACGGGGCAGTGGTCCGAGCCGTGCACGTGCGGCAGGATCTCCGCATCCTTCACGCGATCCACGAAGGGCGTGGAAACGCCGAAGTAGTCGATCCTCCAGCCGACGTTCTTCTGCCGCGCGCCGGCCCGGTAGGACCACCATGAATAGGCGGCGGCCTTGTCCGGATAGTGGTGGCGGAACGTGTCCGAAAACCCCGCGCCTAACAATCTGCCGAAGCTCTCGCGCTCCTCGTCGGAGAATCCCGGATTCCGGCGGTTCTCCCTGGGCCGCGCGAGATCGATCTCCTGGTGAGCGACGTTGAGATCGCCGCAGAAGATCACGGGCTTGCGCTCCGCCTCGCGGGCGACGTGCCTGCGGAATGCCTCGTCCCAGCTCAGGCGGTAGTCGAGCCGCCGCAGTTCGTCCTGGGCATTCGGTGTGTAAACGTTCACCAGGATGAAGTCCTGATACTCCACGGTGAGCAGGCGGCCTTCCCTGTCATGCTCCGCGATGCCGAGGCCTTCCCTGACGTCCAGCGGCTTCTCGCGGGTGAACACCGCCACGCCCGAGTAGCCGGGCTTCTCGGCGGAGCTCCAGAACGCCTGATAACCGCCGAGCTCCAGGGGAAGCTGCACCTGCTCCGGGCGGGCCTTGGTTTCCTGGAGGCAGAGGATGTCGGGATTCTCAGCCGCCACGAACTCGGGGAAACCCTTGCCGATCACCGCGCGGATGCCGTTGACGTTCCATGACAGCAGTCTCATGGCGCGGAGGATTCCGGGAAGAGCACGGCTTGGCAAGCGGCATCACGGAGCGAAGAGCACCTTACCCGAGCGCTCCGGCGCATCCAGCCGCCGCAGCGCGTCCTGAAAGGCATCCAGGGGAAACGTGGCGTCCACGGGCTGGACGAGGCGTCCCTCCGTGACGCGGCGCGCGAGTTCCTGATAGACGGAATCCACCTCGTCCGCCGGGGAGTTTTCAACCCAACGGGTGACCCACAGGCCGCGCACGCGGATGTCTCGGAAGATGAGCAAGCCGTTCGGAAGGGTGACCGGCTTGCGGCCCATCGCGCCGTAGGTGATGTGGGTGCCGCTCTCGCGCAGCAGTTTCATCAGCCGCAGCGCGCTGTCTCCACCCACGGCGTTGAAGGCGAGCGCCGCGTTGGCACCGCCGAGCACGTCCCTGGCGGCGGCGGCTCCCATGTCATCGTCGAGAAACACGTGGTCCGCGCCCAGATCGCGAAGCTCCCGGGCGGCATCATCGCGGCGGACGAAGGAAATCGTGCGGATGCCGAGGTCGCGCGCCAACTGGATCACGCAGCGGCCGACCGCGGAGTTTCCGAGATTCTGGACGATCCAGTCTCCGCGGTGGAGGGTTTCGAATCCGTGCAGCAGCCGCCAGGCGGTGGCCGGGTTCACCTTGAGCATGGCGGCCTGCACCGGATCGATGGCCGCCGGCAGCTTGAACAACGAGTCCGCCGCCACCGTCGTGTGGCTCGCCCAGGTCGATGCCCGGCGGAGGAACATGACCCGCTCGCCGGGCCGGAAATCTTCGGACGCACTTTGCTCCACCACTCCGCAACCCTCGATACCGGGCACGGCGGGCAGCTCCGGCTTCACGCCGTAAGTGCCCTCGATCGTGTTGAGATCGGCCGGATTGACCGGCGCGGCGGAAATCCGGACCAGCACCTCTCCGGTGCCCGGCTCGCGTGGGGGAAAGGATTCGATTTCCAGAACCTCGCCGGGTTTCCCCGTTTGTTGGTAAGCCAAGCGTCTGCCATCGGAACTCATGCGCGGACTGTAACGGAGCCGCCCCGCCCGCCAAGCCGGAAGAACCGCCCGCTCAAGGAACCACGCGCAGACGCATGAAGAACGCTCCCGCGCCGGACGGAGGAGTGAACGAAACCCAGGAGGCGGAGATGGACAAGTTTCCGGCGTACGCCACCGCCGCATCCTCCCACGAGGTGAGGTTGGTGGAGACCTCCACCCGGAACGAGCCCACCACCGTGTTGGCGGCGCGCGGCCATGTGACCGCGCCATTCACGAATCCCGGATTCGGTGTGAATACGGAGGCGTTGCTGCCCATAAAATACTCGGTGCCGTTGTCGAGCCCGTCGCCATCGTAATCGGAGCCCGCTCCCTGCCCTTCCACGTTGGCACCGGCCCACGTCAGGTAACTGACCAGCACCGGAACGTTCGTGCTTCCGGGCGTGGGAGCGCGCCTCACAAACACGGTGGTGTCCAGCGCCGCGCCACCATCGGGCACCCGGGAGATGGAATTCGCCTCGGCGACGGAGCCCGTGCCCTCGTCCACCTGGGGTTTTCCGGGCGTGAGCGCGGCGATCAGACCCGCATCATCGGCGTCGTTGGTGTCGTAAACCACCGCGTCCACGAGGGTGCCGGAAACGCCGCCCGGCGCGGTGCCGTCTGGAATCGAGCCGGCGGCCGCGATGTAGAGGGCGGCCGCATCCGCTCCGTTTCTCAGGCTGCCGATCGGGAGCGCGAGATCGGAGTTCGGCACACCCGTGTTACCGATCACGAAGAATCCTTGGGCGGGAATCACCTCGCCTGACAGATCCACCGTCTTGTATGATAGATCAGTATCACCCCTGAAAAGCACCAGGACGAGACCGTCCAAAGCCACCGCCTCGCCGGATTTGTTATACAATTCGATGAACTCCGCGTTGTCCGTTCCCGGCGTGTCGGAATCGAGCTCGTTGATGACCAGCGGAGGAAGATCGCCATCGTCCTGCACGGTGATCTGCGTGTTGCCCGTGCTGTACCCCGGCGCGGCCGCGGAGATGGTGACCGCGATGGCCCCGTCGGGAAGCACATCGTCGATGGCGGTCACGCTGAAATTCGCCTGGCTTTGGTTTGCGGGAATCTCGACAGTCGCGGGCACCGTGGCTTCGGTGGCATCGCTGCTGCCGAGGGTGACCGTGAGCGGGTTGCTGAGGTCGCCGCTGCGGCTGACCGTGCCGCTGGCCGCGGGATTGGCGGCGGACTCCGGAAACGAACTCGGGACGATGCTTACGCTCAGCGCGCCCGCGGCCGGAACGGAGGCTCCCTCGAGCACGAGCCCGAGTTTCGTGGAGTGGTTCCTTAGCCGCCAGGTGCCCGTCGATCCCTCGGCGGCATAGCCGTAAATCCGGAACGTGACCTGGCCGGCGACCGAATCGAACGCGGCCCCCAATGGGATGGAATGATCGCGGCTGGCCGTGTCGTCAGGCACCGTGACGGCGGAACCGATGGCAGCGGCGAAGTTATCCAAACTGCTGCGGACTTCGAAGAGGGCGATGCCTGTCGCGGACCGGGCCTCCGAGAAGTGGAGGACGTCGAGATCCAGGAGGCTGCCGGGAACTGGCGTGATGGAAAACTGGTAGAAGTCGGTTTCATCGCGCGTCCCTGCGGACGTCCAGTCGGACGATGACAACGCGGCGGTGAAACTCGCGGTAGTCAGTCCACCGCCCCGGGTGATGGGACTGGCCGTCTGCACCGCGGCATCGGTGGTGGTGACGGGCGCGCTGGCCGCGGCACCGGTGAGTCCGGAGAAATCCCACTTCGCAAGATCTGCGGCGTGGAGGAACGGTGACAGGAGCGTGATACCCGCGATTCCCGGCATGGCCGCGCCCCGCCTCAGGAAGCGGGACAGGCATGAGGGGAAGGACTGGAGGCGGCATGGGGTCGGCGTGCTTTTCATAATGGTCAGGGGGATGGTGATGATTTCACATGGTCGAACCGATGAGGGCGGATGCCTGATGCCATGGAATTTCCCGGCATGTCCAACACCCGCCCGAAACGCACTTCGACACATAGCAGATCCCGAGCCAGATAGATGAATGGTGTCATGACATGACTCATCTGAAACCGATTCAGAACGCATGGAATCTCCGCCCAAGCGCTCCGTTCATGATATACATTTCCAGAAGCACTCCGAACCCGGCCCACCGCTCACGATGCTGAAATCCAAGCGCTTGCGGCCCCGGCTCCGCTGATCCTGTCCATCGCGCGGATTCCCGCGGTCCGGCGGCGGAGACCAGCCCTGCAGACGGCCGGATTATTTTTCCTCGAAGCGGCGCACGACTGCTCTTGCGGGCCGCAAAAAAGCCCGCCCCCCGAACAAACGGGAGGCGGGCCTGGGGAAACGGGGCGGGCGGATTACTTCGAGCTCGAAGTGAAGCTCGCCTGGCTGGCACCCTTCTTGATCTTGCTCTGCTTGATCCAGCTCATCGTGGAACGAAGCTTCTCACCGACCTTTTCGATCTGGTGGGCGGCCTCGGCCTTGCGGATGGCGTTGAAGTTCTTGCTGCCGGTGTTGAACTCGTTGGTCCATTCCTTGGCGAACTTGCCGTTTTCGATCTCCTTGAGCTGCTTCTGCATGCGCTTCTTGACGGAGGCGTCGATGATCTTCGGCCCGACGGTGACGTCGCCGTATTCGGCGGTTTCGGAGATCGAGAAACGCATGCCGGCGATGCCCTGCTCGTTCATGAGGTCCACGATGAGCTTGAGCTCGTGGAGGCACTCGAAGTAGGCCATCTCGGGCTGGTAACCGGCTTCGACGAGGGTTTCGAATCCAGCTTTCACCAGGGCGGAGGCGCCGCCGCAAAGCACGCACTGCTCGCCGAAGAGGTCGGTCACGGTTTCCTCGCGGAAGTTGGTTTCAAACACGCCGGCGCGGGCGCATCCGATGCCACCGGCCCATGCGAGCGCGGTTTTCTTGGCATTGCCGGACACGTTCTGATGGATGGCGATCAGGCCGGGAACTCCCTTGCCCGCGACGAACTGCGAGCGCACCGTGTGGCCCGGGCCCTTCGGCGCGACGAGGATCACGTCCACATCCTTCGGCGGGGTGATCGTCTTGAAGTGAACGGCGAAGCCGTGCGAGAAGAGCAGGGTCTTGCCCTTGGAAAGATTCGGTGCGATGTCCTTTTCGTAAACGGAAGGAATCACGGTGTCCGGCGTGGCGACGAAGATCACGTCCGCCGCCTTGACCGCATCCGCGGTGTCCATCACCTGGAAGCCGAGTTTCTTGGCGACTTCACGGGACTTCGACTTCTTGTAGAGGCCGATGATGACCTTGAGGCCACTGTCCTTGAGGTTGAGCGCGTGGGCGTGGCCTTGTGAGCCGAAGCCGATCACGGCGAGGGTTTTCTTCTTGAGCGGGGCGATCGGGGCGTCCTTGGTGGTATAGATCTTCGCGGCCATGGCGGATCGGTAGGTTGGTTCGATTGGGGCGCGCGGCGGCCATCGGGGCCGCAGCGGGGCGGCACACTGCCCGCCCGGCGCGGCGGGGTCAAGCCACAAGAAACGCGGGGAAAACCGCCGCCGTCTCCGCGCTTGCAGTCCCGCGCGGGTGCCGCGAGACTCCGCGCCATGTTCACGCCGAAGTGGAAGGAGGAAGCCAAGCACCTGGTCAAGGGTGCCCGGAAGTTCGTGCATTACAAGCGGGACCTCCTGCCAACCGACCGCATCGCGGAAATCGAGTCCCGCCGCGACGACCTGCTGGCCGCCATCCGGTCCGGCGACCGCGCGAAGGTGGACGAGGCGTCCAAACAGGTCCGCGCCGTCTGTGAGAACGCCCTGCCGCGCGAAAAACCCGTCGGCTGGCTGGAGGAGAACGTCGAGGTGATGTTCGTTGCCATCGTCATCGCCCTCGGCCTGCGCGCCTACTACCTCCAGCCGTTCCGCATCCCCACCGGCTCGATGCAGCCCACCCTCAACGGCATCATCGGCACCCCGCTCCCGGAAAAGGACTGGCCGTCGTTTCCGCAACGGATGATCGAGAAAGTCCTCCGCGGCAGGTCCTACGTCAAGGTGGTGAACGACCAGGACCGCCACCTGCGGATCACGCCTCAGGGCCGCATCGACATCCGGGACACCCAGATGCTGCACTTTTTCAGCCGAGCGGAGATCCACTTCGCGGATTCCAAACCGCTGCGCCTCCCGGCCCCGGCCAACCCCTGCACCCGCATCGGACTCAGCGAGGCGATCCAGACCGCAAGCCGGAATGGCGGCCTCCTACCCAAGGGCACCGTCGTCTGCGAGGGCACCATCGACTCCGGCGACCTCGTGCTGGTGGACAAGTTCTCCTATCATTTCCGCAAACCGAAACGTGGCGAGGTCTTCGTCTTCGACACCATCGGTATCCGCGGCATCCACGAACGCAGCGGCGACCAAGCGGCCGGCTCGCATTACATCAAGCGCCTATGCGGCGTGCCCGGAGACACGCTGGCCGTCCGCCCGCCCAACCTGCTGGTGGACGGAAAGATCGCCCAGGAGCCCGGCATCCAGCGCGTGATCCGCGGCGAAGGGGCCTATTCCATCAACTCCGGCGGTTACCAGCTCGCGGACCCGCGCGAGGCGTCGCAGGGCGGCAAACTCATCCACCAATACCTCGCCAGGCCCGCGGACACCCTTTCTCTGGCCGCCAAGGCCCGCCCCGGCATGCGCGAATACGCCGCACTCGGCGACAACACCGGCAACTCGCTCGACTCCCGCTACTGGGGCCCGGTGAAGGAATTCAACCTCGTCGGCCCGGCGCTGTTCTCGCTCTGGCCCGTCACCACCGGCCACTGGGGATTCATCCGCTGAAACCACCGTGCCGGAAGCTTCGGAAATCACCCGCCGCGCGAAATCAAACCTGGCCTTCGCGCTCAAAATCCTGCCCGAGGAACGGCGGGCGGACATGGTGGTCTTCTACGCCTTCTGCCGCACCATGGACGATCTCGCGGACGATCCGGGATCCTCCGCCGAGGACCGCTCGTCCGCGCTCGACTCATGGAAACAAGGGCTCGCCAAGGGATTCGAAACCCCGGACACCCTCCAGCGCCAGGTCGTGGAAATGCGCGACCGCCGTGGAATTCCCAACGACCTGCTGGCCGCCATCATCGAAGGCTGCCGCATGGACCTCCAGCCGCAGCGTTTCCAACACTGGGACGACCTCGCCGGATACATCTGGAAAGTCGCCTGCGCGGTCGGCCTGGTGTCGATCCGCCTCTTCGGCTGCCAGGATCCGGCCTCCGAACGCTACGCCGTGGCGCTCGGCCGCGCCCTCCAGCTCACCAACATCCTGCGCGATGTCGGCGAGGATCTCGACAACGGCGGGCGCATCTATCTTCCGCTCGAGGATCTCGCGCGCTTTGAATATCCGGAGAGGGATCTCGCGGAACGGGTCCATGACGCGCGCTTCCTCCGCCTGATGGAATTCGAGGCCGGGCGCGCCGAGGGGTTTTTCCGCGAAGCCGCCGCGCTGCTGCCCGCCGCCGACCGCCGGGCGCTGCGGCCGGCCCGCATCATGGGGGAGATCTATCACCACCTCCTCGGGCAAATGCGACGGGACGGATTCCGCGTGTTCGGGCGGCGCTATCAGGTTTCCCGCGCCCGCAAGCTCGCCATTCTCGCGAAGCATCTGGTTGCCGGATGACTCCGCTTCGAATACAGTCCTCCAAAACCCGTCCCACGCGCATGTCCCACACGCACCTGATCGCCGCCGCGGCCGCCGCCCTGATCCTCGCATCCTGCACCCCGCCGCCGCCGGTCCCACCGCCGCGCTTCACGCCGAATCCACCGTACGCGCCGCAACCGGTGGACGATTACGGCCAGCCCCAGGACCCCTACGGACCGAGCCAGGCGCCCGCCCCGCCGCCGGAGCAGCCCACCCGCCCCGGCGAATACCCCACGGCCCGCGCCACCGCCAATCCCAACGAGGTGATCAGCCCCTACGAACCCTACAACACCATCGACGTCGAAGGCTTCCGCTCCGGCCAGCTCGCCCGCGATCCGTCGAACCAGAAAATCTTCCGCGTCCCGTGAGGCGGCCGCCGAAAAATCGACTCGAACCGCAGTTCTCCCTGAAGTAGGGTCCACCCATGGCAGCCGTCTCAGAAATCATTCAGGAAGTTCTCAACCTGCCGAGAACGGACCGTTCTTATCTTGCGAAGAAGCTCATCGAGAGCTTGGAAACGGACGATGCCTTCACCGCCGAGGAAATCGAGATCTTCAATCGTCGCTCCCGCGAAATTCGCGATGGTGTGGTGGACCCGATCACTCTTGAACAACTTCAGCGGAATGTCAGCGCGCGCCTCGCATGACGGGACTGATCATCCATCCTGCGGTCAGTGAAGAACTTGCGGAAGCCGCCCTCTGGTATCGCGGCATCGATCCCGAACTTGCGGAACGCTTCCTCGCGGAAGTTTATCAGGGAATGGGGAAAGCCCGTGAAGCGCCCCTGCATTAACGGATCATCGAGAATCCTTACCGGCGGATTCTGTGCGACAGCTTCCCGTATCGGATCGTCTTCGAAGTGATCGAAGAGTTGCAGGCCGTGCATATCGTGGCCGTGACGCATCAAATGCGGCATCCTGATCAGTGGAAGAAACACCTCTGAAAGGATAAGGGTGCCAGCTAGCCGCCCACCCCGTCAAAACCGCCACACCTCCAGCGTGCGGCCGATGCGGCAGGTTTCCGGAGATTCGTCGATCTCGCCGCGCATCAGCCAGCCTTCGCGCCACTCCACCCACTGGGCGCGGCCCGGATCGCAGAACGAGCCGGTGTTGATCACCCGCCGGCCGCCCTTCACCCAGCTTCCCTGCCAGTGGAAATGACCGATGACGAGCACCTCGGCCGCCGGGAAATAGCGGTCGCAGAATCCCGCTCCGGCCGCCGCTTGCGTGAACCATGACTCCAACATGCACAGCGCGCGTCTCGGCGGCACCGCCGCGTCCCAGGCCCGCTGGAAAAAACTCCGGCCGAAGGGATACTCCACCGAGCACAGGTCCCGAGCGATCGCCTTGGCGAGTTGCAGGCGTTGCGCCAGATCGGTGCCCGCCGCAGGATGCTCCGCCCACAATTCCTCGACACGCCCGGCCGCCGCCAGGATTTCCCGCTTCCACGGCGAGCCGGAGCGCAGCAACGCATCGCCGTGGGTGACCACGATGCGCCCGCCCGCGAGTTCCAGCCAGCCGGGACCGGACCAGCCGGGATCGTGATTGCCCGCCAGAAACACCGCGTCCACCCGCTCCTCCGCACACAGCGCCTTGAGCTCCTCCAGCATGGCGGCCGACCGCTCGCGGAAGGGCGGAGCCATTTCCTGCCAGGTGTCGCCGTTGAAAACCACCGTCCCCGCACCGGCGATGAGCGGCCGCAACGCCGACACCCGCTCGATCCGCGACACCTTGTGGCCGAGATGGAGGTCGGATAGAATGCGGACCGGCTCCTTCATGGCGCCAACCGGCGTTGGCGCACCGCCTCGAACAGACAAACCCCCGTCGCCACCGAGACGTTCAGGCACTCGACTTTGCCCGCCATTGGAATGGAGGCGAGGAAATCGCAGTTCTCCTCCGTGAGCCGCCGCATGCCTTTCTCCTCCGCGCCCATCACCAGGGCGAGCGGACCCTTGAGATCCAGTTCGTAGATCGACTTCGACTTCGCGTGATCCGAGGTGCCGACGAGCCACAAGCCGGCGGCCTTGAGTTTCTCCATCGCCCTGGCGAGGTTGGTGACCTGCGCGAAGGGCACATGGTCCGCCGCTCCCACCGAGACGCGGCGCACGGTCTCGGTGATGCCCACGGCCTTGTCCTTGGGCGCAACCACGGCATGCACGCCCGCGGCGTCCGCCGTCCGCAGGATGGCTCCGAGGTTGTGTGGGTCCTGCACGCAGTCGAGGATCAGCACGAAGGGCGTCTCCTGTTCCGCGACGATGGCCATCAACTCGTCTTCGTCGAGCGACGGCAGGGTTTTCTCCACTGCCTGGACGTGGCGGTTCTCGCGGGCCTGCCTGCCCTGGCCTCCCTGCGGACCGGAAAAACGGGGTTTCATGCGCGGCACTGTGGATCAGGGAAAGCCCGGGAGTCGAGCGCTTTGGCGTCGATCCCGGGTTCCACCGACAAGCCGCGGAATCAGGCCGCCATTTCCGGCGAGAGGTAGCGGCCGAGTTCGTTGCGCAGGCCGTTTTTCCGCGACCAGACATCGATGCGGTCGCGGACCAACAGCGTGGTGTGCGACGGTGCGGAGTAGATGTAGAACGACCAGCCGCCCGGCGAGCCGAGCAGCATCGAGAGCATCATGCGGAAGTCGTTGCGATCCCGGCTCTTGAAAAGATGGCCGGGGCTGGAAAGCAAGGTGCGCTGCTCATAGTGGCTCGCGCGGAAACGGGCCAGCATTTCCCAATCCCCGGCCTGCGCCTGCGGCATCGGCAGCACTTCGATCAGCTTGTTGCCGTCCTTGGCGAGAAGGTCCGCGAGATAGTCCGCCAACTGGAGACGGGCCCGGCGCTCGGCGGGAGTTCGGAACTCGCCGGCGACGGGCACGCCGCAATCGAGGGGTTGGTGATGCATTCCTTGTCCGGCCAGCCACTTGTGGATCTCGGAACTTGTGAGGCAGCGCATGGTGTTTGGGGTGTTTGGGAGCTTGAACCGCAGTACCCCGCGGTGATCGGGACACGCTTGGCGTGCAATCCCACTTCCTAGCAAGGGTCGTGCCAGCCGCAAGTTTTGAACCTGAAGGCCGATGCGCGGAATTCATTTCCCGGCCCGCCGCAAACGGGATCGTCAGCCGCCCGGCTTGCATCCGCTCCCGCGGGACGGAACAGTGCGGCCATGCTCAAGCAGCAACGCGCCGACCACCTGCTCCACCGGCTTGCCGAACTTTACCCGGAGACGCCGATCCCGCTGGATCACAAGGACCCGTTCACGCTGCTCGTGGCCGTGCTTCTCTCCGCCCAATGCACGGACGTCCGCGTGAATCAGGTGACGCCCGCGCTGTTTTCCCTGGCGGACAACCCGCAGGACATGATGAAGGTGCCGGTGGAGGAAATCCGGGCGATCATCCGGCCCTGCGGGCTCTCGCCGCGCAAGTCCGCCGCGATTTCCGAACTCTCGAAAATCCTGATGGAAAAACACGGCGGCGAGGTGCCGGCGGACTTCGAGTCATTGGAGGCGCTGCCGGGCGTGGGCCACAAGACGGCTTCCGTGGTGATGGCCCAAGCCTTCGGCGTGCCGGCCTTTCCGGTGGACACGCACATCCACCGGCTTGCCACGCGGTGGAAACTCACCTCGGGAAAAAACGTCGAACAAACCGAGCGCGACTTGAAGCGGCTTTTCCCCTGCGAGCATTGGAACCAGCTCCACCTGCGGATCATCTTCTACGGCCGCGAGCATTGCAGCGCGCGCGGCTGCGACGGGAAATCCTGCCTGCTGTGCCGCGAGCTGTTCGGATGAGCCGGCTCACTTCAGCTCGCGACGGAGCTCGGTGATGCCGTCCCGGATTTCAAAGGCGGAGCTTCTCAGGTGGGCCAGCGCGGCGAGCTGGTCGGCATCCTCCTCCACCGACATCAATTCCTGGCAGGCGCCCACCGCCTCATTGAGCCAGTTGAGGCAGCGTTTCAGCACGGCGAGCACGTAGCCGGTCTCCGGTTCGTATCCGCTGCCCCGGCCGTTGAGCGCGGCGGCGAGCTTGCCGCTCACCTGAAGGAGATTGGAAACGAGAAGATAGGCTGGCGTTCCCTGCCCGGCGTCGCGCTGGACCACATCCATCGCCCGCATCGCGAGTTCCTGCGCCCTGGTCTGCAACGGGTGGTCGTCCCCCTCATCAAAGTCCACATCCTCGTCTGCGGCGA
>Ga0114938_1002089_pt1 | contig 12999 bp, 9 predicted proteins | sample AshMeaBigSpring_FD_88675 | JGI IMG/M metagenome (GOLD analysis project Ga0114938, IMG submission 88675) | Groundwater microbial communities from Big Spring, Nevada to study Microbial Dark Matter (Phase II) - Ash Meadows Big Spring | ecosystem: Environmental > Aquatic > Deep subsurface >...
GTGCGACACGGCCCGGTACATGGCCCTCACGCCCGGGGGCGGATGGGCGTCCGGGTCGAGCCGCAATGGACTGCCGAGCGAGATCGCGGTGCGCACGCACTCGGGCGCGACGTGGGCAACGTAGAACGCGAACACGCCGCCCAGGCTCCAGCCGACCAGGCTCACCTTGCGGCGGTGCCGGTGGTGGAGGTAACGCACCTTCTGTTCGATGACCTGCGCGAATTTCCGATTGAAGCCGACGTTGCGCCCGAGCCCCCAGGTCTCGACGTGATAGTGGCGCGACTTGAGGAACGCGCGTAGCGGCTCGAGCGAGACGTCGCCCGCGCCGAACCCCGGCAGCAGCAGCACGGGGTGGTGGTCGCCCTGCGGCGCCCGCGACAGCCACGGCAGGCAGGCGAGCATCTCGGCCATCTCGAGCCCGGCACGAGCCTCGAGCAGGGTCAGCAGGGGGCGGGGCAGGGCGCTCATCGCTTGCGGGCCGGCGTCCTGCGCGGTTTGTGGGCGCGGCGCGCTCGCGGCGCGGCCGCAAGCAGGTCGACTTCCACCTTCAGGCCCTCGGCGAGGTCGCGCAAGTCGGGCAGCGCGCTGCGTGCGCCGGTGAGGCCGAAGAACAGCTTGCCGTCGTAGCTGTAGACCGTGACGTTGAGCGCACAGCCGTGATAGGGAATCGAGACCGGCGAGTACGTGAGTGCGCGCGCACCAGCGACGTACAGCGGCATCGGCGGCCCTGCGACGTTCGAGATGATCACGTTGCTGGGCAGCGGCAACCGGCCGACCACCGCGGGCAGCCCGGTCATGCGGGCCAGTGCGCCCAACAACCAAGGTAGTCCGACCGACGGCAGGTCCTCCGGCATCATCGCCTTGATGTGCTGCGCGGAGACCTTCGCCTCCGCCGAGGAGTCGTGGATCGCCCGCAGCCGCGCGTGGGCATCCGCCACGTCGGTGTGCAGGTCGATGTTCATGAACGACACCTGGATCGAGTGGTCGGTATTGCCCGACTCGCGGGTCGAGAACGGCACCGCGGTCTTGAGCGGCCGGTCGGGCAGCGCATCGTGCAGCACCAGCCAGCGCCGCAGGGCGCCGGCGCTGGCGGCGAGGATCACGTCGTTGATCGTCGCGTCGTGCGCGCGCGCGACGGCTTTCACGCGCTCCAGCGGGAATTCCACCGAGGCGAAGCTGCGCTCCCCGCCGATTGCGACGTTGAGCGGCGTGCGCGGTGCGGAAGGCACTCCGCTGCGGAAGATCTCCGCCAGCGCCTGGCGCGCGGACCGTACCGTCGTCGCGAGATCCCCCGGCAGGCTGCGGGCGAGTCCGGCGGCGGCGCGCGGCAGCCGGCGCAGTTCCCCGAGCTGGTGTTGCGTGCCGGCGAGCAGCAGGTCACCGAGGGTCACCTGCTCGGGTGCTGGCGCGGGAGCAGCACGGCGCCGTCGCGGTCGCGGTTCGACATCGACGAAAGCCCGCAGGAACAGCTGCGCCGAGGCGCCGTCGAGTCCCGCATGGTGCGTCTTGATGTAGAGGGCGACGCGGCCGTCCGCGAGCCCCTCGATGACGTGCAGTTCCCACAGCGGACGGTCGCGATCCATGAGCGGTGCGTGCAGGTCCGCCACGCACTCTTCGAGCTGGTGCTGGCTGCCGGGCGCGGGCAGCACGGTGCGGCGCACGTGGTAGTCGAGGTCGGGCGCGGCCGTGACCCACATCGGGTTCGCGACGTCGAGCGGTAGTGCCACGATCCGCCGCGTGAACACCTCGCTCAGGCCGAGGCACTTGCCGACCTCCGCCCTGAAGCGCTTGAAGAACGTGCGGACCGCCTGCGGCGAGCCCGGGTCCAGCACGAACAGCGCGCCGACGTGCATCGGCGTCGCACCGGTCTCGAGTTGCAGGAATGCCGCGTCGATCACCTTGACTGGTTTCATGCGACTTGCGGCGGCGCGTGGCCGCCGTTCTCCACGTGGATGCGATGCAGTTCCTTCTTGAGGATCTTGCCTTGCGGGCTCAAGGGCAGGGAATCGACGATGCGGACGCGCCTCGGCACCTTGTAGCGGGCGAGACGCTCGCGACAGTGCGCGAGGATCCGCTCGGGGTCGACGTGCCGCCCGGGGCGCGGCACGACCAGCGCGAGCCCCACCTCGCCCCACCGTGCGTCCGGCACGCCGATCACCGCGCACAGGCTGACTTCGTCGAGATCGTCGATCGTGCTTTCCACCTCGGCCGGGTACACGTTCTCGCCGCCCGAGATGTACATGTCCTTGATGCGGTCGACCACGTAGATCACGCCGTGTTGCGTCATGCGACCGGCGTCGCCCGTGCGGAACCAGCCATCGGGCGTGAACGCGGCCTTGGTCGCCTCCGGGTCGTGCCAGTAACCGGGAGTGACGCCCGGTCCCCGAACCTGGATCTCGCCGACGCGACCGCGCGGCAGTTCGCGACCGTGCTCGTCGCCGATCTGGACCCTGACGTGCATGAGCGGGTGGCCGGCAGAGCCGATCTGCTCGCGAGCCCGCTCCGGAGGCGTGAACGACACGCTGAAAACCTCGGTCATGCCGAACGACTGCGACAGCACCAGGCCCTTCGCAGCCCAGACCTCGAGCAAGTGCAGCGGAACGGGCGCGGCCCCGACGGCGGCGACTTCGAGCGTGGGGAAGCGGGCCGAGGCGAACTCGGGGCGCTGGCTCATCAGCTGGTAGGTGGTCGGCACGCCCACCGTGTGGGTGATGCGGAGCGCCGGGTCGGTCAGCATCGCCAGGCACGCGCCCGCGTCGAAGCTGCGCATGACGAACACGGCGCTGCCGAAGTGGAACGACGGCATGGCGAGGGCGTTGAGACCCGCCGCGTGGAAGAGCGGCGAGTAGGTGAGTGTGCGCGTGCCGGCACGGATGCGGGCATGCAGCGCCGCATGCTGGACGATGTTGTTCGTCATGCGATGCGTGTAGATCACGCCCTTCGGCCGCCCCGTCGTGCCCGACGTGTACAGCAGGAGGTTGATCGTGTCGAAGTCGACGTGCTCCATCGCGACGGCCGGATCGTGGGCGGCGAGCAGCTGCTCGTACTCGCAGGCCGGATGGCCGGGCGTGCGGCCCACCGCCGGCAGGTGACAAAGCGCGAGCAGGGGCGCCAGGTCGGCGTCGTGCAGCACGACCCGCGGCTCGCAGTGCTCGAGGATCGTCGCGGTCTCGTGCGCCGAGAGGCGCCAGCTGAGGGGTACGAAGATCGAGCCCAGTTTCCAGCACGCGAACATCGCCTCGAAGTGGTCGCTGCTGTTCTGGGCCAGGAATGCGACGCGGTCGCCACGCTCGACGCCGAAGCGATCGCGCAGTGCAGCCGCGAGCCGCGTGGCGCGCTCGTCGAATGCGCCGTACGTGAGCCAGCGCTGGGTGCCGAGGTCCACCGCAGCCAGCCGGCCAGGATCAAACTCGGCGTAGTAGGCGAGCCAGTCGAAGACCGGGTCGGAACTGTGGCGGCGCATAGCTCCCTGCCGGGTCAACCTCGATGCCGGACACGGCCGCATTCTGGCCCAGCGCCCCGGCGACCGGGGCCGAGACTTACACGTATCACGGCACCGGCGGGCCGCCCGACGCAAGCCGTCACGCGGCAGCCAGGGCCTGCTCAAGGTCGGCCAGCAGGTCTTCCACGTGCTCGATGCCGATCGACAGCCGCACCATGTCCTCGCTCACGCCGGCCTTCTCGAGTTCGGCCGGATTCAGCTGGCGGTGCGTGGTGCTCGCCGGGTGGCAGGCGAGCGACTTGGCATCGCCAATGTTCACCAGGCGCACGAACAGCTTGAGCGCGTCCTGGAACCGGGCGCCTCCGGCGCGGCCGCCGTCGATGCCGAACGTCAGGATGCCCGAGGCGCGGCCACCCATGTACTTCTGCGCGAGCGCGTGGCTCGGGTGGTCGGGCAGCCCAGCGTAGTTCACCCACCGCACCTTCCGGTGCTTCTGCAGGTACTTCGCCACCGCGAGCGCATTGTCGCAGATGCGGTCCATGCGCAGCGCGAGCGTCTCGATGCCCTGCAGGATCAGGAAGCTGTTGAACGGGGAGATCGCTGCACCCATGTTCCTGAGCGGGACGACGCGTGCGCGGCCGATGTAGGCGGCCGGGCCGAAGGCCTCCGTGTACACCACGCCGTGATACGAGACGTCGGGCGTGTTGAGCCGCGGGAACTTGTCGGCGTGCCGGGCCCACGGGAACTTGCCCGAGTCCACCAGCGCACCGCCGATGCTGGTGCCGTGGCCGCCGAGGTACTTGGTGAGCGAGTGGATGACGATGTCGGCGCCGTGCTCGAAAGGCCGGCACAGGTAGGGCGACGGCACCGTGTTGTCCACGATGAGCGGGATGCCGTGGCGGTGCGCGATGTCGGCCAGCGCGCCGAAGTCGGTGATGTTGCCGGCCGGGTTGCCGACCGACTCGCAGAAGATCGCCCGCGTCTTCGCGTCGATCAGACCCTCGAACGACGCCGGGTCGCGGTGGTCGGCGAACTTCACCGTCAGGCCGTACTGCGGGAAGGTGTGCGCGAACAGGTTGTAGGTGCCACCGTAGAGCGCCGACGAGCTGATGACGTTCTGGCCGGCCTCGGTGATGGTCTGCAGCGCGTAGGTGATCGCCGCCTGCCCGGACGCGAGCGCCAGCGCCCCCACGCCGCCCTCGAGGGCCGCGACGCGCTTCTCGAGCACGTCGGTGGTGGGGTTCATGATGCGCGTGTAGATGTTGCCGGCGACCTTGAGGTCGAAGAGGTCGGCACCATGCTGGGTGTCGTCGAACGCGTAGGAGGTGGTCTGGTAGATCGGCACCGCGACCGCCTTGGTGGTGGGGTCGGGGGCATAGCCGGCGTGCACGACGAGGGTTTCAAACTTCATGGTGGGCCCTTGGGCAGGTGAGGGAGAGTAACCGGGCCCATTCTCATGCAACGGGTCCGTCCTGTCGTGCCGTGAGAACCAGCGGTTATGCACTCAGAACGCGGTCTTGACTTGAATCATGGTCGCCGCCGGGCGCGGGGTGCACTCTATCGACCCATGTCCAAAATTCCCACGCACCGCAACGGATTGACCGTCGCCGTCGGCACCGTGCTGGCGCTCGCAGCGCTGCACGCCGGGGCCTCGGCGCCCGCGGCCGAGGTTCCGGCGGGCGCCGGGCCCCCCCCGGCCGATCTCGAGACCGTCACGGTCTATGCCAGGCGCATCCTGCCCGTAGCGCGCGTGGCCGCGATGGTCACGGTGATCCCGCAGGAGACGATCGAGCGGACCCTGGTCACCGACGTGAAGCAACTGGTGCGCTACGAGCCGGGTCTCAGCGTGCGCAGCGACCCATTCCGTTTCGGGGCCGACACGATCTCGGTGCGCGGCGTGGGCGGAAATCGGGTCGCGGTCGAGGTGGACGGCGTCCCGGCCGCCGGCGGCTTTGCAGTCGGCAGTTTCGCCGACTCCGGCCGGAGCTTCGTCGACCCGGCATTCCTGCAGCGGGTGGAGGTCCTGCGTGGCCCGGCATCGTCGCTGTACGGGAGCGACGCGATCGGTGGGGTGGTCTCGCTGACCACGGTGGGTCCGGACACGCTGCTGGACGACGGCCGCGACGAGGGTCTGCGGCTCGCCGGTGGCTATACAGGTGTGGACGACGGCTGGAACGCGGCCGCGCTGGGTGGTGTACGCCGTGGCGAGACGTCGGCGCTGGTCGGTTACGTGCACCGTGCCGGCAGCGAGCCGGACACCGCCGCCGACGTCGAGCCCAACCCGCGCGACTACCGCGTCGACTCGGTGCTCGCCAAGATCGAGTTCGGCGCCATGCCCGGCGGGCCGTTGCTCGTCGCGGCAGAGTGGGCACGCGTCCGGCAGGACACGTCGGTGGACGCGTGGCTCGGGCTCGCCGGTTCGCGTTTCGTCAACACGACGGTGCTCGAGGGCGACGACGAGCAGCAGCGCCACCGCGCGAGCGCCAGCCAGCGCCTCGACGCGACCCGCGCGTTCGACTCGGCCGAATGGCGCGTCTACCTGCAAGGCACCGACACGCGCCAGGACACCTACGAGCAGCGCCGCGCCGTGCCGCCGCGCACGCCGCCAGCCGCCATCGAGCGCGGCTTCCGCCTCGAGGACCAGACCCTGGGCCTGGAATTCACTGCCGTGCAGGCCTTCGCGACCGGGAACGTGTCGCACACCTTCGTCTATGGTTTCGAGGCAGCGGACAGCCGGATCGAGGAGCGACGCGACGGCGAGCAGACCAATCTCAGTGACGGGTCCGTCACGAACGTCATCCTCGGCGAGAGCTTTCCGTTGCGCGACTTCCCCGTCACCGACGTGATCCGCATCGGCGCATTCGTGCAGGACGAGGTGGAGTTCGGCGAGTCCGGGTGGACGCTCGTTCCGGCCCTGCGCATCGACTATTACGAGCTCGACCCGCGGGCCGACGCCATGTACCGCGAGGACAACCCGACGAGCGAGGCGGTGGGCCTCGACGATACGGCGGTCGCCCCCAAGATCGGCGTCACCCGTGACTTGGGGCACGGGCTCACGGCGTTCGCGCAGTACGCGCGCGGTTTCCGCGCGCCGCCGCCCGAAGACCTGAACATCGGCCTCGAACTGCCGTTGCTCAACGTCCGGGCGATCCCGAATCCAGACCTGCAACCCGAGACGAGCGACGGGTACGAACTCGGGCTGCGCTGGAACCGGGCGGCCGGCGGCTTTTCGGCGAGCGCGTTCTACACCGACTACCAGGATTTCATCGAGTCGAAAGTGAACCTCGGCCGGGATCCTGTCACCGGCGTCACCCTGTTCCAGTCGCAGAACATCGCGGATGCGCGCATCTACGGCGCCGAGATCACTGCCAGCGCGCGGTTCGGCGAGCGGTGGCCCAGGCTCGAGGGCTGGACTGGCCGGCTGTCAGCGGCCTATGCGGCCGGTGAGAACAACGTCAACGGCGAGCCGCTCAACTCGGTGGATCCGGCGAGCGGCGTGCTCGCCTTCGGTTACGAGGCGCAGTCCGGGCGCTGGGGCGGCGAGGTCGTGACGAGCGCGGTCGCCGCCAAGACGGCGGTCGACGACAGCCGCGCGGATCTCTACGAGACCGACGGCTATGTGACGCTCGATCTGTTGGCGCGCTACGACTTCGGCAACGGCGTGCGACTGAACGCGGGCGTGTTCAACCTCACCGGCGCCGAGTACATCGAGTGGGTCGATGTGCGCGGCCGCACCGTGGGCGATCCGCTGATTCCGTACTACACGCGGCCGGGGCGCAACGCCTCGGTGACGTTGCACTGGCGGTTCTGATCAGTACGGCGTGCCGTCCTTGTGCGTGAACCGGCCGCCGTGGGCGGCCGGGTCGTAGTGCAGGTCGACTTCCGGATAGAAGACCTGGTCCGAGTCCGGGTGACTCGAACCGACTTCGAGGTAGACGGCCGGGCGATCGGACCGGTTGACCAGCTGATGGCCATTGCCGCTGCCTGCAGGGAATCCCGCGCAGCATCCGGCCTGCAGCACCTGTTCGCCCGCGTCGGTGCGCAGGACCACCTCGCCTTCCAGCACGTACACGAATTCCTCCTCGTGCGTGTGCCAGTGCCGCATCGAGGATTCCGTGCCGGCCGGCAGCGTCGTGAGGTTGACGCCGAACTGGGTGAGGCCGAGTGCCGTGCCGATGCGACGCTTCTCGCGCGGCAGGACTCGCGAACGAAAGGGCTCCGGATACCCCGACTCGGTGTTGGGCTCGAGGGTCCGGGGATCGAGCGCAGGCTTGTGCAACGACATCGCAATCTCCCGTGCAGTGGACTGCCAAGATACCGTGTTTCCCGCGGTTCAATTTCATCGGCGGCGGCGCTAGGCTCGGCATTTGCCTCGAACTCCATCCTGCAGGGTCACCCGACACATGAAGACGCGCATCACCGAACTCCTCGGCATCCAGCACCCGATCATCCAGGGTGGCATGCACTACGTCGGCTTTGCCGAGCTCGCCGCGGCGGTTTCGAATGCCGGTGGCCTCGGCATCATCACTGCGCTGACGCAGAAGACGCCGGCCCAGCTGGCCGAGGAGATCGCGCGCTGCCGGGCGATGACCGATCGGCCCTTCGGCGTGAACCTGACGTTCCTGCCGACGTTCGCCGAGCCACCCTACCCGGAGTACATCGACGCGATCATCGCCGGCGGCATCACGGTCGTCGAGACCGCCGGTCGCAACCCGGCCAAGTACCTGCCGCGCCTCAAGGAGGCCGGGATCAAGGTGATCCACAAGTGCACCTCGGTGCGTCACTCGCTCAAGGCCCAGGAGATCGGGTGCGACGCGGTCAGCGTGGACGGCTTCGAGTGCGGCGGCCATCCAGGCGAGGATGACGTGCCGAATTTCATCCTGCTGCCGCTGGCGGCGGAGGCGCTGAGGATCCCGTTCGTCGCCTCCGGCGGCATGGCGGACGGCCGCAGCCTGGTGGCGGCGCTCGCGCTGGGGGCGGACGGCATCAACATGGGGACGCGCTTCATTGCCACGCAGGAGGCGCCCGTGCACGAGAAGGTGAAGGCGGCGATCGTTCGCGCGACGGAGCTCGATACGCGGCTGGTGATGCGCTCGCTGCGCAACACCGAGCGCGTCCTGAACAACGCGGCGGTCGAGGAGATCCTGCGCATCGAGAAGGAGAAGGGCGACGCGCTGCAGATTCAGGACATCATCCAGCAGGTGGCCGGCGTGTACCCGCGCATCATGCTCGAGGGTGACATGGAGGCCGGCGCATGGTCGTGCGGAATGGTGGCCGGGCTCATCCACGACATTCCGACCTGCAAGGAACTGATCGACCGGATCATGCGGGAGGCCGACGCGATCATCGCCCGGCGACTCGCGGGGATGCGGGAGGCGTAGCGCTGTCGGCGCGGCTGTGGGCGAGGCGCGCCTCGGCAGCGGCTGCAAAGAAAACGGCCCCGTTTCTCTCGAGACGGGGCCGGAAGGCGAGTCCCCGAGGGGACTCACGCAGGGAGGATCGTCAGTACACGTCGCCCACCGTGTTGTGCACGTTGAACTTGCCGGTCGGCGTGACGATGCGGGCGTCGTCGATGACCTTCTTGAGCTTCAACGTCTTGTCGTCCACGACGACCAGCGCCGACCGCTGGTCCTTGCCGTTCCACACCGAGAACCACACTTCGTCGCCCGCTGCGTTGAACTCAGGCTGCACGACGCGCTTCGGGCCCTCGCCGAGGTTCGCCCATTCGGCGATCGGCAGCGCCTGGTAGCCGGCCTCGAGGTTGTGGATGTCGAACACCGCCACGCTCTGGCTGATCTTCGGATCCGGGTTGAGCGTGGTGTCGACGTAGAGGTGCTTCGACTTCGGGTGCGTCTTGACGAACAGCGAGCCGCCGCCCTGGCCCTTGAGCACGCGCACTACCTTCCAGGCATGCTGCGGGTGCTTCGCGGGGTCGGTCGCGACGAGGGTCACCTTCTCGTTGCCGAGGGCGCTCGTGGCCCAGACCGGCCCGTACTGCGGGTCGATGAAGTTCGCGCCGCGGCCCGGGTGCGGGATCTTGTCCACGTCGACGAGCGCCGTGAGCTTCTGGTCCTTCGAGTCGACGACCGCGATCTTGTTCGACTGGTTGGCCGCCGTCAGGAAGTAGCGCTTGGTGACGTCCCAGCCGCCGTCATGCAGGAAGCGCGCGGCGCCGATCGTGGTCGTCTTGAGGTTGTTGATGTCCTCGTAGTTCACCAGGAGGATCTGGCCCGTCTCCTTGACGTTGACGATGAACTCGGGGTGCTGGTGCGAGGCGACGATGGCGGCCACGCGCGGCTCCGGGTGGAACTCCTGCGTGTCCACCGTCATGCCGCGGGTCGAGACCACCTTGAGCGGCTCGAGGGTGAGGCCGTCCATGATCGTGTACTGCGGCGGCCAGTAGGAGCCGGCGATCGCGTACTTGTCCTCGTAGCCCTTGTACTTCGAGGTCTCCACCGAGCGTGCCTCGAGGCCGACCTTGATCTCGGCGACCTTGGTGGGCTTCTCGAAGTAGAGGTCGATCAGGTCGATCTTGCCGTCGCGGCCGATGGTGTACACGTAGCGGCCCGAATGCGAGAGGCGCGAGATATGCACCGCGTAGCCGGTGCGGATCGTGTTGATGATCTCCTTGGTGTCGCCGTCGATCAGCGCAACCTCGCCCGTGTCACGCAGGGTGACTGCGAAGATGTTGTCGAGGTTGTACTTGTTCTGCTGCTGGGTCGGCCGCTGCGACACGGGCACGATCACGTTCCAGCTGGCCTTGATCTCGGGCAGCCCGAACTCCGGCGGCTGCGGCGGCTCGTGCTGGACGAAGCGGGCCATGATGTCCACTTCCTCCTGCGTCAGCTCGCCCGACTTGCCCCAGCTGGGCATGCCGGCCGGCGAACCCTGGTTGATGAACACCTTGAGGTACTCGGTGCCCTTCTTCTGGGTGATGTCCGGGGTGAGCGGCTTGCCGGTGGCCCCCTTGCGCAGCACGCCGTGGCAACCCGCGCAGCGCTGGAAGTAGATCTCCTGCGCGTGCTTGAACTCGGGCTCCGTCATGTCCGGCGCGCCGGGCGTCACAAGGATCTTCACGCCGGCCGCGCCGGCCGGCGAGGGCGCACCCTGGTACTTGAGTTCCGCGGTGGTGATCGGGTGCTGGGTGGGCGAGGAGGCCGTCTTGGGTTCCTTCGCCGCCTGGGCGCGGACGGCCGCCACCTGCGACACGGTTACCGCGCCGCCGGTGTTGCCCCACGAGTTCATCGCGTAGGTCAGCGCGTCGGCGATCTCCTGGTCCGACAGCTGGGTCATGGCCGGCATTACGGAGTTGTACTTGACCCCGTTCACCACGACCTCGCCTTCGAGGCCACGCACCACCACGCCGATGGCCCGGTCCTTGCCGCCCAGCAGGTAGTCGGATCCGGCCAGCGGCGGGAACGCGCCCGGCAGGCCCTTGCCGTCGGCCTGGTGGCAGGCCAGGCACACTGTCTGGTAGACCGTCTCACCGGCCTTGACCTGTGCCGCGATGTCCGCGGCGCCGGCGACTTCCGCCTTGTGAACCTGTTGTGCCCCGGCGCTGGTGGCCAGGGCCATGGATCCCGTCGCGGCCAGCGCAAGCGCGGCGTGGACGGGCAATGGCAACTTCGACGTCATGGATTGCTCCCGTGGTTGGAACCGGCCGGCGGGCGACTTCCCCTCCACCGGCGCTGGGAGCAACGTTAGGCGCGTGTCGTTGCGGGCGCCTTGACCTCGGTCAATTCAGGTTTCGGTTTCGACTTACGTTCAGCGCATCGAATCGAGCATCGCCAGAAGTCTTTTGCGATCAGGTACTTGCAGGACACGGCCGTGAACGACGATCGCACCCGCGTCGGCGAGTTGACGCAGGAGGCGGGACAGCGTTTCGGGTTTCATCGATAGACGGGACGCGAGTTCCTGCCGCGACTCCTGCAACGTGACCTCCGCGGGGCCGTCCGCGTCGATCGGCAAGCGGCCCTCGATCAGCCGCACGAGGCGGTGCGTGGCGCTCTCGAGCGTCAGGTACTCGATCTCGCGGATACGCATGTGCAGCCGCTGGCTCAGGTTGCCGAGCATGCGCAGGCACGTCTCGGGGCTCTCGCGCAGGATCGCCAGGTACTCGCGACTCGGGAAACGAGCGACGGTGGACTGCACGGCCGCGACCGCCGACACCGGGTAGCCCGGCGCCTCCATGAACATCACGGCCTCGGCGAAGCTGTTGCCGGGCCCGATGATTTCCACGATCTTCTCCTCGCCGGTCTTCGAGTACAGGACCAGGTTCACCTGGCCGTCGAGCACGATGAAGAAGTGGCTGGCGGGCTGGCCGCGATCGAACAGCAAGTGACCCGCCTCGTATTCGTCGACGTGGCTGACGGTGAGCAGCCGCTGCATCTGCGGCGGCGCGAGTCCGGCGAACAAATGGTGCCCGCGGAGGCCGGCGAGCAAGGCAGTCGTGTTCTGCATCCGCCCACCGTACCACAGGTCATGGCCTGTTCCCCAACCCCCCCCGGCAGGGGGAAAGAGCTGCTAGAGCGCTGCGAAAATCCCGAGCGGATGGTGTGCCCGCGCCACCGTGACGAGGTAGCCGACGGTGGCGAGCGCCGCGACGAACGCCGCGACGCGGACGGTCTTCGTGCGGCCGCGCTTGAGGGCGATGCTGCCGAGGACGATGTAGGCCAGCAGCAGCACCACCTTGGCGGTCAGCCAGTCCACCGCGAACGGGAACTGGTGGATGACCGTCGTGAGCATCAGCGCCGTCGTCAGCAACACGGTGTCGACGGCGTGCGGCAGGTAGCGCAGCACCACGTTCTGCTGCCAGCGCGAATCCGCGAGCATCAGCCCGCCGCGCAGCAAGAACAGCGTGATGGTGAGGATTGCGCAGGCGATGTGCACGTTGCGCAGGACCAGGTAGTACTCCGTCATCCGGGGCGCCCGTCGATGCGTGGGGTGAGGTAGATCGCTGCGTGGCGCGCGCCCCAGACCGCGAACGCGGCGAGCCATAAAGCGATACTGCCGAGCAGCAGCCACTGGATGGCGGGCGGCGCGGCCGACACCTCGCCCAGGACGCGGGCGGCCGCGGCGGCCTGCACGGCGAGGAAGCAGGCGAAGGCCACTCGATCCATGGCGAGCTTCCTGCCCGAGTGGCCCATCGTCACTCGAGTGACCATGGCGATGAGCAGCCCGCCGAAGAAACCCATGCCGAGCGCGTGGATCGGCGCGCGGCCGAGCGCCCACTCGCCGCCGGCCACGAATGCGCCGTCGCGCAGCGTTTGCAGCAGCATGGCGATCGGCAGCCAGGCATAACCCGCGTAGAGCGTCCAGAGCAGAGGGTTGCCGCCCGCCTTGAATGACGTCCAGCGCACCGCATACCAGGCCGTGAGCACGAACAGCGCCACGTCGACCACGACGAGCTCGTTCAGCACCCCGGCCGTGCCGAGCAGCAAGCGCAGCCAGGCGAGCCCGACGACCGCGGCGAGGATCCACGTGGGGCGCCACGGCACGTACCCCGGTAACACGCCTTGCGAAAAGAACGGGACCATGCGGTGGCATACCGCGAAGAA
>Ga0114938_1002090_pt1 | contig 12997 bp, 13 predicted proteins | sample AshMeaBigSpring_FD_88675 | JGI IMG/M metagenome (GOLD analysis project Ga0114938, IMG submission 88675) | Groundwater microbial communities from Big Spring, Nevada to study Microbial Dark Matter (Phase II) - Ash Meadows Big Spring | ecosystem: Environmental > Aquatic > Deep subsurface >...
AATTTTAACAACCAAACATTAAATAAAAAAAAAAATACTAAAAAAAATTAAAAAAAGTATTATCGCCCAAAAAAGTACCTATAATATACCAAGCCGAGAAAAAATTAAGAAATAAATTAAAAGAAAAAATACATGCAAAAAAAATTGGAAAACCTAATGGTAAAGGTAAAATGCCTCCCCCACCTCCCAATCATCGATAAAATTTAAGGAAATTCACCTTCGTATTTATTAATATATAATGATGGTAGCTCGGAACGAAAACGAGCTTCCTTTTTATTTAATATGCCATTATTGATTTTATTTATAAACAAGTTTTTTTTATAAAAAAACGCTGATAGTATTGAATATGCTATGTTATAACGCAAGTATATTTTATACTTTGTCAGAAAAGATAGTGTCATCGTTGTGTCAAATTAATATCACATAAATAATAGCTGGTATTATATTTTGTCTAAAGGGTCATTTATTATTCCTACTAAAGGTATGGTATTTACAATATCATTATAGCTAAATCCTTTTTTATATAAATATTGAAAGGCTTTGTTTTGTATTTCTAATAATGAAATGTTGGGGTACTTAGATTTATATTTTTCATAGATATCAAACATTTTTTGTTTATATTCCTCATTGTTTAATACAAGCATTGCTTCATTTATTATGGTTATGGGTATCATTTGTTGTTGTAAATAATTGCTTATTCTTATTATCCCCCAATGTAATTGCTTGAACCTGCCAAGGACTATCGACTCAACATAGCGGCTCTCATTGACGCAATTATCATGTATTAATAATTCAATTATTTTTTTGGATTGTATAGTATTAGTACCAAGTAAATTTAATTTTGATCTTACTTGTATTATGCTTCTATCTTGATAGGTGCAATAGCGCATTATTTTTTGATAAATAGTATCTATGTTTTGTGATGTAATCCCTTTGACCTTAGATTTGCGCAACATAATTTATACATACAAAGTAATAACAATTGCAGAATAAATCCGCTATACGCACCCTATTTTTTGCCAACAGTATCTCTGGTATAGCTCAGGGTATAAGTATGATTGCGATCCCGTGGTATATCTTGAGTACACTTGGTTTGCGTTCATTTTTTGGGATGGGATTTGCTTTTGTTACTTTTATTAGTTTGTTTTGGTCGGTATGGGCCGGTACTATTATAGATAAGTATGATCGCAAAGTTATTTTTCAAATGTTGAATTTTATTTCTGGATTGATTGTTTTAAGTTGTGCTATTTTAGCTTATTTGATGCCTGATTATGTATCCTATATTGCTATGTTTGTATTTAGTTATACCATATTAGTATATAATATTCATTATCCCTGCTTATATGCCTTTGCGCAAGAGATTTGTGAGCGTACAGATTATCAAAGGATTACTTCATATATAGAAATACAAGGACAGATGGCTACCTTTACTGCAGGTGCTTTAGCCACAATTTTGCTTGTAGGTGGTAATGTGATAAATATATTGGGCTTACAAATTACACTTCCATTTAGTATCACAGCTTTTCCTATATGGACCATCTTTGGCATGGATGCATTGACTTATATAATTGCAGCAGTTGTCATACGTTCTATTCGGTATATCCGCATTGTGGAGCGTCAAAGGGAAAGTGGTAATATCATGCAGCAATTGCGTAGTGCCTGGGACTATCTGAGTACCAAGAAATTAATACTATATTTTGGGCTGTCCTCTGCGGCGGTATTTTTGTCAGTAGTAATCGCTAGTAATCAAATACATCCAACTTATGTAAAGGATATACTTCTACAGGGAGCTGATGTATATTCAAGTAGCGAAATGTATTTTGCCTTGGGTGCAGCATCAGCTGGTATTATTATCCGCCAAATGACAAAATATTTACATCCTATGTTAATTATCGTAATGCTTAGTGTTTTCGGTCTGCTTGTATATCTAGGATATATTTTTATACATATTATATGGGTATATTATTTTTTATCTTTTACTTTAGGATTGTTCAATGCAGGTATAAGGATTATGCGATTTACTATTTTTTTTAATATAATAGATAATTTATATTTTGGCAGAGTAAGTAGTTTTATTAATATTATTTTTATTATCATTCGTGTTTTGATGATTAGTTTATTTGCTTTACCTTTTTTTAATAAAAGTACCCTATATAGTTTTACATTTTTGATGGGCTATATTTTTATATCTGCGATCTTTACCTTATTATATGCTGCACCTGTAAAGAAAATGTACCACTTGAGCAGTAATGATAGTTCATATTTATAAATTGAACCAATCTAAGAACTTAATATTAATTATATAACTCTTTTTGTATTTTTATCAAGTCATGAAATACACCATTAATATCTTCTGTCAATTGTATAAATGTACCTGATTGGATAATGTAACCATTTTTGAGTACGTAGATATGATCCGCATCCTTGATAGTGCTAAGTCGATGTGCTATGATTATAGTTGTGCGACCGTGCATGAGTTTTTGCAATGCATCTTGGACTAGGACTTCATTTTTGGCGTCTAATGAACTGGTAGCCTCGTCTAGTATCAATATTGCAGGGTTTTTGAGTATTGCTCTTGCTATAGCTATACGTTGTCTTTGACCACCACTTAATTTTATCCCTCGCTCACCTACAATAGTATTTAGTCCATCTGGGAAATTCTGTATAAATTCTGCGGCATTAGCTTGCGATGCTGCATTCCATATCTCTTCATCGCTAGCATCTAATTTGCTGTATGCAATATTTTCCCTTATACTGCCACCGAATAGGATTATTTCTTGAGGTACTAGTGCCATGTGCTGGCGTAGTATAGTAAGAGGTATATCTTTGATATTTTTGCCATCAATTAATATTTGACCTTCATAGTTTTTATAGAATTGTAACAGCAGTTGCATTATTGTGGATTTGCCAGCGCCACTTGGGCCTGCAAAAGCAACTTTACTATTTTCATTTATTGTGAAGCTTACATTTTTTAATACTGTTATATCTGGTCGAGATGCATAAGAGAATTTCACATGTTCAAATTGTATCTTACCTTTTATCTCTGTATATGTATTTTTTTGATGATGGCTTACATCAATTTCTATTTCTTCTGTGAGGAGCATACGCAAACGCTCTGATGCGCCCAGGCTTTTCTGAAATTGTGTATACAGCTCACTCATGCCTCCAATACTACCGCCTATGAATATACTATACATCATAAAAGCAATAAGATCTCCTATGGTCATTTGTCCTTGTTGTATCAAATGAAATCCATACCATAAGATGATAACTATACCTCCAAAAAATCCTCCTATGATAAAAGATAGAAATGCCCCACGAAATCGAGCAGCTTGCAAGGCTATTCGTACATTTTTCATTAATGCAACTTTATAACGATTACTTTCATACCTTTCATTTGTATATACTTTGACAGTTTGTATAGCATGAAGGGTCTCATCTACTATCACATTACTCGATGCCAATTCATCTTGTGCTAGCTTGGATAGCTTGCGTATGCGACCAGCAAATATAACAGCGGCTATAGCAAAGACTGGGATTATTGAAATCATCAATAGAGATAATTTGATGGGTATTGTAATAAAAATAAATAATAATCCTCCTAGTAATGTAGTAAGTCCTCTCAATAATTCTGCTAATGATATACTTATAGTATCTTGCAGTTGAGTTACGTCTGCTGTGATCCTACTATGTATTTCCCCTACACGATTGTTCTCAAAAAAAGGATAGGGTAAGCCTAATATTTTATTATATATGTCTCTGCGCAAATCTGCCATGGTTTTTTCGCTTATGATAGAAAAAAGCCATACTCGAATGAATGAAAATACAGATTGAAACACAGTCATGGCTAATAGGAATAAACAGACTTTACCGATACTATTAAAAATTTTCATAAGATATTGGTCTAGTGCATTACTGCTTTGTGTAGGAGTACCTATGGCTACATTAGTCAATATTCCGGTCATCTTAGGAAAGAACAAACTAGGTAAAGTAGCGCAAGCAAGGATAAATAAACCCAAGATAAAGATGGATTTATAGGGTTTGATATACCCAAACATCCATCGAAATTCAGCCCACGATTCTTTGGAGAATTTCTTTTTGGGTAAATCACTTTCATTATTCCATTGTTTATGATGTGCCATTTTTTAATATTAATTAATAAAAAACCCGCTGAATTCGGCGGGTAATTTATATCTTATAGAAATTAGAAGATTAGGCTACTTTTTTTACCAAAGCTGTAAATGCATCTGGATTATTAAGCGCAAGATCAGCTAATACTTTACGATTTATTTCTATACCTGCTTGAGTAAGTTTGTGAATAAATATAGAATAGCTAATATTGTGACTACGACAAGCAGCATTGATACGAGCTATCCAAAGGGTACGATAATCACGTTTTTTGAGTCTGCGACCTACGAATGCATAAGCCAATGATTTGTCTAGGGCATTTTTAGCTATAGAGAGCACATTTTTTCGAGCTCCCCAAAAGCCTCTTGTGCGACTTAATACTTTTTTTCTGCGAGCTTTTGATGCTACGGAATTTACTGAACGAGGCATATTATTTTATATATTTTTTTTTATGTATTGATTTAAATTTATAGACCAGCTATTAAAAGGCGCTCTACTCTAACATGATCTACATCTGCTATTTCAGAAAAACCTGTTAAACGACGCTTTTGTTTCTTGCTTTTCTTTGTCAATATGTGATTTTTGAAAGCATGGTGAAACAAAATTTTTCCACTTCCAGTTACTTTAAATCGCTTTTTTGCGCTGCTATTAGACTTCATTTTTGGCATAGTATATCTAATTTTTCGGACTGCAAAAATACAAAAATTATTAAAATTAAATAAAGTTATTATTAAATTATTGCCTACAATTATATTATTTACATTTTTTTATTTAATTGATAATTTTTATTTTTTTGTGGTTTACGTAATAGTTATAATTATATTAAATTTAATACTCATAAATTATTGAATAGTAAATAAATATACATTCATTTAAATTTTAATCATTATATATTCTAGCTTGTTTTACATATAATGTTTTAGCTTCACCTATCCATTTGAGTTCTACATCAAGTGCCATTTCGTCATAGCTTTTTAGATTTTTCATCTTTACTTTATAATAATAATGATTATGTATGGCCAATAATACGGTATATAGCTCATCCAACTGCTGTGTATTCAATAAGGGGGTATTGGGTTGTAAGCTGCTATGCGTGAGATATTCAACAATATGCGATTTATTATTATCGATACTTTCTGCATATAATATAAATTGTTCACATTGTATAGTATCTTGATTGCCTACAACGGGCAGCTCACCTAGTTGTATATTTATTACAAATCCTTTATAATCAGGTCGATAGATATTTTTAGTTATAGCTACTGCATTTAATGCCTCCTCTCCAAAACTAGGATGCACTAGCACAGCCATTGCTACTTTATTGTGGTCGATATGGAAAAAACTACGCTCTGCAAATGCTCTATCCGTCCAGAGACTAGACCATACTTTTTTTATTGCTTTCTCTATAGTTTTGATACTATCTGATACAATACCTGTTTTACTATCATATAATCCAGCACCATTAAATCCATCAATATCCTCTGCGTTTGTACTGCTGCGAAATCGCCAATTTTTAATATGACCATATTGTGATATTTTATTTTCAATAGCTTGTAGTAACCATGTATCAATAGGCGCATTATTGATTGCATTTCGTATTGTTTTTAATTTCTTTTTGGTAGTCTTTTCATCATATTGATTAGTATTGGACAATAAAGTATTTATAAGCGTATCTATATGATGTGACAGTATATGCTCTTGATAATAATATATGGGTATAGCAAAAGATGGCTGCGGCAATGTTATTGGTATATTTTTCACTTTTACTTTATTGAGTTCACCCATATTAGATGCTTTGCCACCTGCATAATGTACACTTCTTATATCAAGGTCTTTTACATTTAATATATCCTTGATGCTATAATCTGGGTTGAGTTCTATATTATAATAAATATTATTTTGTGCTGCTAAATAATTTTGATAAGCTTCTTCACTAGGCATACTTATATAAAAAGTGTCTTGTAAAACATCTAAATGAATAATTTTATTTTCAAAATTTTTCAGTAATTGGTTATCCCAAGCATCACGATAGGCTAGAAGGGGGGTTTTACGATTTTGAGATAAAATAGCAATATGACTGAGGGGTGCTTGAAAATCGGTTGTAATAATACCTTGGCAAGTGGGTACTTGGAATGGAGAGCCATTGATTAATAATATATCATTTGTTTTGATTGTAGTTTTATTAAGACTGTCCATAGATACAATTCTGAGTGTCCCCATGCAGCTGCGCTTCACTATAGGTTGATAGGTGAGACCAGCAAATAAAGTATTGGCATCTATTGTAGGTAGTGTGACATGCAGCAAAGCATAATCAATTAATTGTTCGTTTGTTGCAAAGTATAAATAAAGAGTATCAGCTATTGTAAATCTCGGGAGTAAATTGTTATAAAGTTTTACTATGTCGGTACTTACAATTTCTGATGAGGAAAACTCTAATGTAAAAATTTGTAATCCAGAATAATAATTAATATTAGCTAATACATACAAGCGATTTGGGTGAGGTTTGTAGTTCTCAGCATTGAATAGAGCAATATCATCAGGGTAAAATAATTTCTTATGGCAAAAATCAAAATGATATATATAGTCATGTGAATTGAGAAAAAATATTTTATCATTACGAATATCATAAATAATTTTTACACTGCTCACACCCCCATATTTAAGTGATAAAGGCTCTCCTTGAAATAATTGATATTGATGCTTTGTAGTTATTTTTTCACTATAGTCACTCGGTATTGAATGACTTACTTTACAAGATGCACTGCATATTATAAAGTAAAACAGTATTAATAGATATTTTGTCAAGATTAGTATTTATTTTGAATTAGATAATTTTTCATATAATCGACTACATGATGTGTGTCTGGTGCTTCTGTAAAGCTATCGTTATACAATAATTCGTCAGCAAATTCTATACAGGGGTCTATGTATTCAACATGCATTGGTCTTACGGTATCTCTGTAACGCTGTAGTGTTAATGCTAAACTTTTACCACGCTCAGAAGTGTCACGCAGTATAATACGCCATAACCGTATATCATTTGATACATGTATCCAGTACTTTTTATCTATTAGTTCACGCAATTTGGGTTGAGTATAAATCAATATTCCTTCTATGATGATGATAGGAGCTGGAATAGTCGTAACCGTAACATTGGTTCTATTACTTTCTACAAAGGAATATACAGGCTGCTCTACTGTCTTGCCATTTTTCAAATCACCGAGCTGGGAGCAGAGCAAATCCCACTCGATGGAATCAGGATGGTCAAAATTTAATTTTTTTCGCTCTAAAAGACTTAAATGATTATGCTCTTTGTAATATGAATCTTGAGATATAAGCGTAACTTCAGTAGATGAAAAATGCGATAAAATTTGATTGACTATAGTAGTCTTACCACTTCCAGAACTACCAGCTATGCCTATTATCATATTAGGATTATTTGAAATCAAATATAAGCTAAGATTGTATATATTATTATTCACAGTAAAATTAATATATATTAATATTGTAGTAAGAAATTATGAAGATATTAATAATAGCCGCTACCCCTCATGAACTTAAGCATATTATCGAAAGTGGCCGTGTAGATGATAATATAAATATATTGTTAACTGGTGTCGGTATGATAGAGGCAAGTATTACTGCTTCGGCTCATTTAGTACATAATATATATGATTTGATAATCCATGCAGGTATAGCCGGCGCTATAGATAGAAGTTTAAAATTAGGTGAGCTTATTGCTATAAAAAAAGATAATTTATATGAATTAGGTGCGGAAAATCATCATGAATTTTTGACTCTTGATAAGTTATATTTAGAGCAGTATGCTGTCAGTACCATTTGTATTAAAAGTATATATGAATTGAATATCAAAAATGTAAATGCAATAACTGTAAATACTGTACATGGTAGTAGCGAAAGTATCCATACACTTAGAGGACGCAGTGATGCTCAAATAGAGACTATGGAGGGATTTGCAATCGCTCGTGTATGTCAATTGTTTGCTTTACCTTTGGTTTCACTTCGAGCTATAAGCAACTATGTTGAGCCACGCAATCGAGATAATTGGCAAATCGAAAAAGCTATCATTAATCTCAATGAATTTATTTTACACTTTTTATCTCGCTATGCAAAAAATTGAAATAGGACTATCACCATGTCCGAACGATACTTTTATGTTTTATGCATTATTACATAAAAAAATCGACACTAACAATTGGGATTTTATTCCATTATATGCTGATATAGAGCAACTCAATGAATGGGCTATGCAACAGAAATTACTCCTAAGTAAACTGAGCTTTCATGCTTATCTTTATTGTAGAAAATTCTACACATTAATGAATAGTGGCGCTGCCTTGGGCAGAGCTTGCGGTCCATTATTGATTACAAAAATCAACACTCAAGTATCAGATAGTAGTCGTATTGCTATACCCGGCTTTTATACCACTGCTCATTTATTATTCAAATATTTTTATCCTCAATCTACGAATAAAAAATTTGTTGTATTTCATGAGGTAGAACAATTGGTCTCGGACGGGGACTGTGATATGGGTGTAATAATACATGAAAATCGGTTCACATATCAAGACAAGGGATTACAATTAATATGTGATCTTGGTGATAAATGGGAACAAGAAACTAAGTTGCCTATTCCCTTAGGGGGGATTTTTATCCATAATGAGATTGCTTCCAATGCGGATGAAATATGCAATATTATTCGTGAAAGTATATTATACGCATTGTCACACAAGCAAGAAGTGATGACATACTGTAGCCATTTTGCTCAAGAAATGAATGAAGAGGTTTTGCTGAAACATATTCAACTATATGTCAATGATTATAGTATAGATATAGGGTTAGAAGGCTATAAGGCTATATCAAAATTGGAAAGTAGATTTGTTGAATTAACTAGCTCTTTATAATTCTATTTTATTAATCTATTAACAATTCACATGAAGCAAAGTTTAATCATATTAATTTGTTTTTTTATTATTATTGCTTGTGACCCTAAAGCAAAGATACCTAAGGATGTTATAAGTCGCTCAAAGATGACAAATATTTTGGTAGATGCCTATTTAGTTGAAGCATATTTAAATAATCCTAAAACGATGAATAAATCAGATTCATTGTTATCTGATACTGTCTATAATTATTTATACGCTATACATAAAGTTAAAAAACAAGATGTACAATATAGTTTGAGATTCTATATCGAACACCCCCAATTGCTAGATGAGATTTATAAAGATGTGATTATGGAATTGAGCCGAAAAGACAAATGAAAATTTTATATATTTACATTCTTAAATCTATTAACTCATGGGCAATATCCATGCACCAGTACAAGGCGGTAAGGCATTGAGTATAAGTAATGAACTTGATGCAATCTGTCAAGTAGATGCATTACCATTAAAAGAACTAAATAATAATGTAAAAAAATTTTATATCGAAAGCTATGGCTGTGCCATGAATTTAAATGATAGTGAAATAGTCGCCGCTATATTAGCTCGAGAAGGCTTTGGTAATACAACTAATTTTTTTGAAGCAGATTTGATTTTGATAAATACTTGTTCTATTCGTGAAAACGCTGAAGAGAGAATCAGAGCAAGGTTGAGAGAATTTAAAAAAGCTAAAAAAGAGAATCGAGATTTGGTAATAGCGGTACTGGGATGTATGGCAGAACGATTGAAAGCAAAATTATTGGAAGAAGAAAAACTTGTCGATATAGTCGTAGGCCCTGATGCATATAGAGATTTGCCTATATTGATAGCTAAGGCAGATGCTGGAGAGAAGGGGGTCAATGTGCTGCTGTCACGAGATGAAACATATGCCGATATAAACCCAGTGCGTTTATCGAGCAATGGTGTCAATGCTTTTGTGTCTATTACTCGTGGATGTAATAATATGTGCGCTTTCTGTGTGGTGCCATTTACAAGAGGACGAGAGCGCAGTCGCCCAGCTGATTCTATAGTAGCCGAGGCGCAGGGTCTTTTTAATGAAGGATATAGGGAAGTAACCCTATTAGGTCAAAACGTAGATAGTTACCATTATATTAATGAGGAACAAAATGTAAATATTACTTTTGCCCAATTATTGGAAAAAGTTGCATTGATTGATCCCCGATTGAGAGTGCGTTTTAGTACTTCTCACCCCAAAGATATGAAAAATGATGTGTTACATATAATTGCTCAATATCATAATATTTGTAATAATATACATTTGCCAGTTCAGCATGGTAATTCACGCATATTGGAATTGATGAATAGGACCTATGATAGAGCTTGGTATATGGATCGTATTGCAGCCATCAGAAGCATCCTACCTGATTGTGGTATTAGTACAGATATTATTACTGGGTTCTGCTCTGAAACTGAGGACGAACACAGAGATACGCTGAGTCTGATGCGAGAAGTCGGATATGAATTTGCTTATATGTTCGCCTACAGCGAACGACCAGGTACATTGGCCCATCGTAAGTACTCTGATGATATACCAGAGGATGTGAAGAAGCGTAGGCTTGCAGAAGTGATCGAGTTGCAATTGCAACTATCACATGAGAGTAATCTCAGGGATATCAATAAAATCACTGAAGTATTAATAGAAGGCGACTCTAAAAAAAGCAATCTTCATTGGCAAGGACGCAATCCTCAAAATAAAGTTGTTGTATTTCCTAAAGATGGAGAATCTATAGGAGATTATATTATGGTGAAAATTATAAATTGTACTCAGGCTACCTTGATTGGTGAAAAAGTATAAGATAAATTAATAGTTGTAATCAATTAGTCGAATTGTGTTTTAAATATGAATGAACTTTTTTATATCGTTTTGAATTTTATTTTATTTCAATTGTCTTGTAATGTATTATTAGCTGTAGTTTTGAGTAATAAATGGTTTAATTATTTTACACGTTTTTCCTATGTTTGTTTTATCATATTAATAATTATCGTTACTGGAATTATAACTTATTCTTTTTATAAAAATGCCCATGAAATAGAGGCATATTTTAATTTTTGGCAATTTGGATTATATGCAGTTTGGGGTATAATGGTCGTTATATTAGTTCAATATATTGCCAATAATTTTTTAGTAAATATTATAAAACAAAAATTTAATATTCATAATAGATAGCTTTGAGAAATTAATTGTATAATAGAATATACTGATATTTGACTATTTTATAAGTGTGATATTCCCTTTCAGTATTTTAATATCATTATTCAGGAAGGTAATTTCTGCTATATAAACATAGACATCTGGTTGACATTCTTTATCCTTAAACATACCATTCCAACCTATATTAATATCATTTGATTCAAAAACTTTTTCTCCCCAGCGATTGTATATACTCATTTTTATTTCGAGTATATTATTGCCATAAATATATAAGAAGTCATTTACGCCATCCCCGTCTGGTGTAAAAGCATTAGGTATATAGACCGTTTTGTCAGTCAAAACATAAATAGTAACCGTATCTGTAGTTATACAATTATTCGTATCAGATAATGTGATGATATATGTCGTATTTTCTATGGGTGTAGCAATAGGGATCAAGCAAGTATCACAGTTTAGTGTTTGTGATGGTAACCAATCTATAGATACATTATTATTAATTGCATTTAGAGAAACAGTGGTAAATAATTCTATACTCTCACCTATTTCTATGTAGGTAGAATTAATCGTGTTTGCAGTATAATCTATTACATTTATTGTGGCGGAAGTATCTGCTTCACAGCCTGCAGCATTAGCTACCGATAGACTTATGGTATGTGATCCCCCTTCATTGTATTCAATATTAAAAGGACCATCTGAATATATTCCATTATCAATACTACTTGGATTATCGAAATCCCATTCAAAAAATAATGCATCTAAACTGCCTGTATAATTCACTGCAATATTTTCGTTTACACATATACCATCTACTATAAATGAAGGATTAGGGATACCATATATACTTACTAATTGCGAATCTAGTCCACTACATGCTGCACTTGCACCATTATAAGCGTAGTAAATGGTATAATTGCCAGGTGCAAGACTGTTTGGTTCAAATTCTCCTGTAGTAGTTACTCCAGATCCGCTGAATATTCCACCTATAGGAGTTCCTGCCAGTGTAACTATACCATCATTTATACAGTAATCCGTATCCAAACCAATAATATTGACATTAGGTAAGGACTCTATTGTAAACGTAATACTCTCTGTATCATTACACGTACCATTATCTACTATGTAAGTTAATGTATGAGTACCAGTGGCTAAGCTACTTGGTATAAGGGATGTAGCCATTACTCCATCAATATAGTATTCTCCACCGGCAGGGCTGCCCCCGGTCAATATGAAACCGGCCTCAGTATTACAATATACTGAACTAATTCCTGTAAGACTAGCTGCTGGTGTAGCTAATATATTAATAATATCGGTGCTAGCACCTCCTGGATTGCAGCTACTAGCAGGTATGCTGTAAGTAATTGTATAAGTATTAGGTATAGAGATGCTTAAATCTATACTTCCCGTAATAGGATTTATTACTAAACCTGCAGGTGAAGAGCTAAAAGTGCCACCAAGGGTAAAACCTGCAACAGTGTTTGGTAAAGGGTCTATATCATTTTGACAATAATCACTAAAATAATCAAAGCTTGTAATTACTGCCGTAGGACTCTGAATTGTAATATCAAAAGTACTACTTGAACTCGGACTACATCCAATGGCTGCTACAGTATAGGTAATAGTATATATATTTTCTACACTTGCTGATAAGTCTATTAATCCAGAAACCGGGTCAATAATCAAACCTACTGGACTACTTGTATAGGTGCCACCAACGGTAAATCCTACACTAGGTATAGGTATCGGATCTGTATCT
>Ga0114938_1002091_pt1 | contig 12990 bp, 8 predicted proteins | sample AshMeaBigSpring_FD_88675 | JGI IMG/M metagenome (GOLD analysis project Ga0114938, IMG submission 88675) | Groundwater microbial communities from Big Spring, Nevada to study Microbial Dark Matter (Phase II) - Ash Meadows Big Spring | ecosystem: Environmental > Aquatic > Deep subsurface >...
CACACCCTGGTAGGTGTTCAGCCACTGCATCACCGCCATCTGGATGAAGAGCGGCACCAACATGATCTGAAAGGGCAGCAGAATCGAGATCAGCACCAGCGTGAAGAGCAGACGTTTGTAGCGAAAATCATACTTGGCGAAAGCGAACCCCGCCAACATCGAAAGCAGCACGCCGATGACTGTGCGCCAGATCGACAACACCACCGTGTTCCAGAACCAGAGCGGGAAAGGGTATTCGCTGAAAAGGACGCGATAATTTTCCCAATACAGGCTCTCCGGCAAGATGCGCACGGGCAGCGAGTACAACTCGGCATTCGGTTTGAGCGACGACGTCACCATGAAGAGATAGGGGACCACTGCGATGACCACGCCCAACAAGAGCAGCAGGTTGATCAGGATCAGTTCAGGCAAGCGGCGGCGATTCAATAGCCGCAGGTCAAACGGGGGACGCGCTGTAGCCGCGAGGCGCGCTTGGACTACACCAGCCGCACCCGCGCCAGGCCGACATTGCCAAAGCCGTCGTGCCACCAGGGTTCGACGAAGCCATCAGGGAAGAGACCGTCGAACGCCGTGAAGTACAATGTGTACGCGTTGCCCTGCTCGTGGAGCAGGCCCAGCGGGGTGCGCGGCGCCTTGAGCCAGGCTGGCGCACTTGCCCAGCGCATCACCTGCTCCGCGCCCCAGTCGATGCCGTCGGCAGAGAGAGCGTAGGCGATGCCTCCTTCCGTGGCGCCGTCGTACACGGCGACGAAGAGGTCAGGCGCCAGGCGGTCGACCACCGGGTTCTCGACAAACGTAGGATCCAGCAGCACCGGGTTGCGTTCGGCAAGACGTTGCCACGGGCCGAGAATCGACGCTGCACGCGCCAGCCCGACGCCAAAGAAATGCTGATTGTCGCCAACTTCCTCCGGTACGGTGTTGCCGCCGAAAAACGCGCACCACCCATCGTCCATGCGATAGGGATAGAAGCCAACCTCGTTGCCCGGCCCTTCCCAGTCGCCGCGCGGCCCGATCAGTTCGACAAAGCCTCGGTCAACATACGGTCCCAAAAGCCCGGCCCACCCGGGCGTCAGTGACTCGAGCCGCGCCGTTCTGCCGTGCATGTTATACGGGACGCTGGCGCCGGGCTTGCGGCTGTAGGCGACGTGGAACAGATGCCAGCGGTCGGTCGCCGCGTCGAAGACCGGCTGCGGCTGCCAGGGCGCCATGCGGAAACTCGTCGTGTCGTGCCAGTCGTAGTTGGTCTCGACGATCGTGCTGTGACGCCGGAAGGCCAGGCCATCGTCGCTTGTCCAGATGGCAAGCCGTGAGCAAGCTGTCTTCGGTTCGTCGAAGCACTCGGTCGTGAAGATGACGGTACGGCCAGCGTGCTTGAAGGCGCGGCCACACTCGAAGCCGAAGCGGTTGCCCGCGGCGTCAGGATGGCTGCGGCCGATGACAGGTTCCGGGTGCAATTCGGTGATTTCCAGGCGCATGGTCTCGATGCCCTTTCGCTCGAACTCTACGCGGCGAACGCCAGCGCCACGAGCTGATGCCCGTCGATGCGCGGCACGGTCAGGCGCACGGTGTCACCCACCTGTTCAAACGCCAGGGGGCGGCCCTGCGGCTCACAGGTGGCGTGTCGCACCGCTTGGGACACGCGCAGGGTCAGGGTGACATCGTGCAGCGGGATGACATCGTCGATCAGGTCGATGCTCTGGCTGGTGCGGGTGGGGATGTAGTGCAGCAGATGCACCACCCAGCGCGCCTGGCTGGGCTGCGCGTTGACGGTGACGATCAGCGTGCCTGGCCCGTCGTGGCGCACCAGCCGCCCCGGCAGGAGCAGATCGAGCGCGTTGCACACCAGGGTTTTGCACCAGCGCGAGCCGTTCTCGTGGTATTGGCTGAAGATGGGATGGGCGAAGTAGATGACCTGCCCCTGGCGCAGGATCGCCGGGTAGCCTTCGACGCCGGCTGAAGGCGTGTGACGATGCGAGCAGTAGTGGCGCCAGTCACGGTTGAAGTAGGGCAGCGTAGCGGCAGCCAGGACCTCGACGCCGGCCCCGGCCTCAAGCTGCAACGCCTGCTGATACATCACATGCTCGGTCTCCGGCAGACCCGCGCCGATGGCGCCGCGAGGAATGATGAAATCCGGGCTGTAGGGCGCAGCGCCGAGATAGCGCGCAGCGATGCCGGGCAGCGCGAATGTCTGCCGCGCCGGGTCGAGCGCCGCAGCGTGGGAGGCCAGGAGCGCGCCGCCCTGCGCCAGATACGCGCGCAGCTTGTCCACAAATTCCGCCGACAGTTCGATGACGTCCGGCAGCACTAGCAGCGCGTAACGCGTCAGATTTGCGGCGGTGTCGATCACGTCGAACTGGAAGCCAGCCTCCTGCAGCATGCGCATGGCGCCGACGCCGGCGGGCGGGGTGCGCGCGTCGGTGAATTCGCCCGGCGACAGCACCGCCAGTTCGACCACCGGCTGCGCGCCCTGGCACCAGGGTTCTTTGGCCTCCACCTGGCGATAGACCTGGCCGATCAGGTCATAGGTGGTCTGGCAGATGGCACCCCCAGGATGGAGTTGATCGCCGATGCTGCATTTCCCGCCGAGCGCCAGCATCTGGAAGCATTCGAACTCCAGCGCGGCGCGGTTCTTGAAGGAGTGAAAATCGCCCCACTGGGTGTGGAACTTGCCGGTCATGCCCAGCCAATCCTTGCCCAGGGTGCGCGTGTAGCGCGCCGTGAGCGGGAAGTGGGCGTAGCCCCATTCGCCGCTGGGCAGCGACTCGATCTCCAGGTGCGTGTAGGCGTCCAGCGTCGGGCGCGTGTGGGGGCTGACATGGCCGCCGTTGAAGAAGATGGAACAGTCGGCGTCCAGGTCGCGTACAAAGCGCGCCATCTCCAGTTTGAAGCTATCGACCACCGTCTGCCCGTAGGCGTGACGCTGCACCGGGTCGGCTGGGTCGAGACCGTGCGCCAGCATCGCGTTGCGCGTCCACGCCGACGAATCGTCCACCGGCGCCACGATGTCGAACCACAGCCCATCGACCGGCATCAGCTCGAAAAGCTCGGCGACGTGCGCCTTCAGGAAATCCACATAGGGCGAGTTGAGACAGAGCGCGCGGTAGAAGCCGGCCTCAAAGGGCGGCGTGCCGGGCCGGCCATAGATGTTGGCGACGCGGCCATCTGCGGTGCGCGCCAGCCACTCGGGGTGCTGCTGCGCCGTGAAGTCGTCCCACTGCACGGTGACATAGATCGGCGTGCGGATGCCGTGCGCGTGGCAGGCCTCGATCTGCGCCCGCAGCAGCGGCTGGCGCAGCGTGGGATGGCGGCGTTCGGGGAAGCGTTGGCTGTCGAAGTAGAGCCACCCGTGATGGCAGCGGGCAAAGAGATTGATCGAATTGACGCGGGCGCGCGCCAGGGTCGCGGCGAAGACCTCCGGATCGAATGCGGCGCCAACCGCCGGGATCTGGTCGCTGGTGTGAAAGTCGAGATGGATCTGGCGAAAAGGTTGTGGCGTGTTCATACGGCATCCTGGACATGGTACACGTGCGCCCGCAGCACCTGGGCGGCGGGATCGCAGGTGGAAACGGTGATGGCCAAGTCGGCGGCGGGTGCCAGGTGGGCGAGTTCGATTTCGCCGACCGCCCACGACAGCCCGCTCCAGATCGCCTTGTCGTAGGCGATAGTGACGGACACTGCCTGTTTGCCCTGAGCAGCTTCGATGCGCAGCAACTGCCCCAGCGTCACGCCTGCCGGCGGCGCGCCGCCCGACGTGCGCACGACCCGGCCGTGGGTGTCGGACTGCTGCATGACCACGCGCAGCCGTCCTTGGCGCGGGGGCGTCAGGGTGGCGCGCAGCGTCTGCGCACTGTGCGGTGCAAACGCGACCGGCAGCGGCACAATATGCGCGGGGATCGTCACATCGGCTTCGACGCCCCAATCCATGCCCGCATAGCGGCCCACGCCGATCACGGCCATCTGCTCCGGGCCGAGGGTCACGGTCGTTGCCGTCACCTGGGGTGTGAAGCCGGCGTCGCGGAAGATCACGGCGCCGCCGTTGCAGGCGATGGGCAGCGCCACAGTCGCCGTGGTTTGCCCCGGATTCACCACCGTGATCAGCGCGTCGGCGCCGTCGCACGCCAGATAGCCATAGGGCTGCCCTGTTCCCGGCAGCGCGCCAAAGGTCACCACCGGCGCCCGGCGCAGCAGGTCGAAATAGGTCGTTTGTATGGTGGCAAACCAGCGGGCGTCCTCGTCGCTCAGCAGTTCCAGGTTGCCGTAGTAGGTGTTGACCCAGCCCCCGCGCGCCAGGCTCAGCACCAACATCCCGCGCCAGGCGGCTGCCCCGCGGCGGTAGCAGGTGCCGGTCACGCCGATCATGAAGGCGCTGTTGTCGATGCGGGGCAGGGGCACGTTGTTGAACTCGTAAACGCGCACCATGTGGTCGGAGTAGATGTCTTTGGCGCGCCAGAAGTTCATGGCCGGCGTGTCCGCCGGGCGCGGGTCGCCGCAGTAGAGTGCATCGAACGCCTCCAGCCAGCGCGTATCGACCGCCTTGTGCAGCGGCAGGTCGGTGGCGCGCTGAATGGGCCGCTCGTCGAAGCCGTTATAGGCGAGAAAAAGTGCGTCCGGGTGCGCCTGGCGGAACGCTTTGACTGCACCGCGCCAGGCCGCCTGATTGGCGCCGCGGATTTCTGCCGGCAGCAGCGTCCGTTTGAGGTGGGGCGGCGCCGCGTCGAAGTTGGCGAAGTCGATCTTGAACATGCGCACGCCCGCCGCATACCACTGCTCCAGCGTGGCGGCGAAGTGGGGCAGGAAGCCGCCGTAGAAACAGCAGAGCGCGCTCTGTTCAGGGTCGAAGGAATCCGCCCACGCCGGGATCAACTGCATAGGATAGAGGTTCTGCTGGTGCAGGTTGTTGGCCGTCAGCCACAACCCTGGCTGGACGCCGATCGCCGCGCAGCCGTCGATCCAGCGCGACGGGCCGTCGGGCGACCAGTGGGGGCTGCGCCAGGTGCGGAAGCCGGTGTCCGGTGCAAACCAGAAGGCGTCCATGACGTAGTAGTCGAGCTGGACGCCGCATCGCTTGAGCCGCGCCACTTCGTCCAACTGGCGCATGGCCAGCGCCTCGGTCAGCTCGACGACGTCCGAGAGTTCGTCGTAGGCGGCCCAGTTGATGTAGACGCCGATGGGGTGGGTGATCATGACAGTGCGTTCTCCTCGCGGTAACGTCCGGTGGCCATTAGATAGAAGGCGGCGCAGCCCCAGTTGTAATCGGCATAGCCGTTAGGCGCCATCACCGCCGGCTCGGTGCTCATGTTCTCCAGGAAGCCGTTGCGCGCTGAATACCAGGCCAGGATGCGCTGCGCGGCCAGGTCAGCTTCAGCGCGATAGCCGTAGCGCACCAGCGTCGCCAGCAGCCAGTAGCTGATGTGCGGCCAGGCTTTGCCGCGCCAGTAGCCGGAGGGCTGATAGGCTGGCTCGTCATAGGCGACCGAGGGAAACGGGATCGCGGCGAAGAACTGCGCCGGGTCGAGCAGGACGTGCTCGATCAGGTCGCGCGCCGTTGCTTCCGGCACAGGCAGGCCGCAGACCAGCGGCCAGAACATGTAGAAGGTCTTGACGCGCTTGTGCTGCCCGGTGTGGTGATTGTAGTCCCAGTAGCGCCGCTCAGCCGGCGCGTAGCAGATGTCGTGCAGGCGTGCATCCAGGTCGGCCCGCCGCCGGGTGAAGTAATCCTGATCCGCGCCCAGGCCAAGCCGCTGCGCCAGCCGCTGCATGACTGTCGCATCCCAGTAGAGAAAGCTGTTCAGCGCCACCGACGCCACCGGCGGAATCCAGCCGCAGCCCGACAGATCGCTGTAGCTGGCATAGTCATCCCACAGCGGCGAGTTGTCGCAGACCTGGCCAGACCAGCGATACTCGGACAAACCATCGCGGTCGGCGTCGCTGTGCAACTCCCAGAAACGGTGATTGGCCAACAGCAGCGGGTACAGTTCCGCCAGGAACGCGTGATCGTCGTGGCGCGCCAGATACTGCGTGACGGCCCACGCGGCAATGGGGGATTGGGGCGCCTGCTGCAACATGCGCTGCGGCGCGCTGTAGTTGAACTTGCGCTCCGGCGTCGACCCGTCGCGCGTCAAGTGGCGCACGAATGCGGTGCGGATCGCGCCGCACGCATACTCCGGGTCGAACTCAGCAATGGCAACCGAACTGAAGAGCGTGTCCCAGAAGAACGAGCAGGAGAAATCCGAATCGTCCGCCGTGCACAGACAGGCAATGTTGTCGCCGAATTCACCATCCAGCCCACGCAGCCCATCGCGCAGCAGCGCCAGGCGCGCCCGCGCCGTCTTCGTCCACAGCGCCGGCCCCTGCGTCACCGGCAACGTCTCCGGGCGCAGCCGCGCATAGAAGCGGCTGCGGTTGTCTGCGGCCAGGCGTTCCAGATCCAGCGGCGCGGCGGGCGGCGCCGGCCAGCGCAGCCCCGGCGCCAGATAGCTCGCCAACGTGACGTCGATCGTGAATTGGTAGCGCACCTCCGCGCCTGGCGCCAGTGTCAGCGGCGCGGCGCGGAAGGCATAGTGCCCGCTTTTCAGCGCGCCGGCGGCAAAGCCACCCGCAGCTGTGCCGTCTGCCCAGTAAGGCGCTTCGCCAGTCCACACGGCGATGTCGGGATGCAGCGCGGTGATCTGCAGGCCGGCCTCGGGCAGGTCGGCGGCGGCGTCATTGCGCAGCCCACCGCGGATGCCGCCGGGTATCGGCTCCAGAAAGGTGACGCGCGGCGTGTCGCTGGCGCCCTTGAAGTAGTGCAGCATGTAGCGGCGGTCGTCGGCTGCGATCATGCCCAGCCAGCACGGCGCCAGGTTGACGGCCTCAGCGCCGGCGTTGCGCAGCGTGAACTCGCACACGGCGCGGCGTGCGTGACAAAAGAGATGGCGCGCCTCAATCGCAACTGCGCCGAGTTGGGTTGCTTCCACCGCCAGCCAGGGCCAATTACGCAAGTTCTGCCGCTGCACCGCCACCGGCTGGCCGTCCTCGATTAGCCACAGTTGCAGCGCAGCATGGCTCACCTGGTAGGTGGCGAGCACCGAGCGGGGATTGACGCTGCCGACGCCAATCGGCCCGCCCGGCGCAAAGGAGAAGGAGAAATGAGCAAAGTGGTCACAGAAGGGGGATTCCTTCTGATCGTAGCGCACCAGATTCTCGAAGCGCGCATCGAGCGTCGCCGCATCCATTGTTTCGCTTACTTCTCCACACCGGTGACGACCACGCCCTGCATGAAGAAGCGCTGGCCCAAAAAGAAGAGGATAAAGGGCAGCACCGTCGCCATCAGGCTGGCCGTCATCGTCAGTTCGGGCCGGCCGCCGTACTGCACCTGGAAGGTCTGCATGGCGACTGAGATCGTGTACAGCTCTGGCTTGCCGGCCAGGTAGATTAGCGGCAGGAAGAAGTCGTTCCAGGCATAGAAGAAGTGAAAGAGCGCCACAGCCACCATCGCCGGCAGCGCCTGCGGCATGATGATGCGCAGCAGCGTCTGCAGCGGGTTGGCGCCGTCGATCATGGCGGCTTCGTCCAGTTCGCGCGGGATGCCCATGATGAACTGGCGCAGCAGAAAGACATTCCAGGCGTTGGCGAAAAAGTGTGGCACGATCAGCGGCAGCCAGGTGCCGACCCAGCCGATCTGGTAGAAGATGATGTAGGTCGGGATCAGCGTCACTTCGCTGGGCAGAATGATCGTGCCCATGAGCAGCACGAAGAAGATGGCCTTACCGGGCAGCCGGAAGCGCGCAAACGCATAGGCGACGGCCGTGCAGGAGAGCACGGTGCCGACCGTGCCGATCAGGGCAATGATGATCGTGTTGAACAGCAGCCGCCCAAAATCCAGGAATCGCCAGACTTCGCTGAAGTTCTGCCACTGCGGATCCCAGAAGTAGACGCGCGGCAGCGTGCGCCAGGCGCCTTGCCAGTCGATTACCTCAGCCGGATTCTGCGGGTCGACAAACTGGCTGGCGGTGCGCCCCTTGTCAATGATCGCCAGTTCCCGCTCACCGTCGGCGGTGGGCACGCGGAAGATTTCGACCTCGCGGCCTTCCCACGTGAAGGTGGCGGGACTCATCGGCCAGATCGGCGCATCGGCGGGCGGGTTGCGCACACGTAGCGACGCGACGAGGGCATAGCCCAGCGGCATCAAGTAGACGGCGAGCAGCGAAAGCGCAAAGAGGACCAGCGTGCCGGCCAATGCCAGCTTGCCCAGTTGCTTGCCCCAGCGCGAATTGGGGCGGACGTAGGTGGCCTGACGCCCCGAGGACAGCATCGAAGTGGTATCGCTCATCTTTATCGATCCATTGAACCTGCGTAATAGACCCAGCGCTTTGCCGACGCAAAGAGCATCAGCGTCAAGGCCAGCCCGATCAGGAAGAGCACCCACGCCAGCGCCGACGCATAGCCCATCTGGTAATAGACAAAGGCGTTGCGATAGAGCGTGAGCATGTAGAACTGTGCCACACCGCCCGGCCCCGCGGTGCCGTTGTAGACGATGTAGGTCGCCATGAAATAGCGCAGCGATGCAATCACACCGATCACCAGCGTGTAGAAAATCACGGGCGAGATCAGCGGGACCGTGATCGAGAAGAAGCTGCGCACCGCAGTGGCGCCATCGACGCGCGCCGCCTCGTAGAGTTCGGTGGGCACGCCTTGCAGCGCAGCCAGGAAAATGATCATCGTCGGCCCGATGCCCCACAGCACGAGCAGCACGAACATGATCGGCGCAAATTCGGGCGAGTTGACCCAATCCGGGCCAGGGATGCCGAACCACTCCAGGATGCGGTTGATCCAACCGGTGCTGGGGTTGAGGATGTAGAGCCAGCACATAGTCGCCGCCACGGCGGGGATCATGGCGGGCAGATAGAAGAAGGTGCGAAAGAGCGGCTTGCCGGGCAGGGCCCTGGCGTTGAGCAGCACCGCCAGCAGCAGCGGCGTGGCGATCAGGATCGGCGTCGCCAGCAGCACATAGCGGCCGGTGACCCAGAAGGACTGGCGCACCACCGGATCGACGAAAATCATGCGCCAGTTGTCCAGCGCTACGAACTGTGCGCCGGCTGCGCCCACCGGGTTGTAGTTGGTGAAAGAAAGGATCAGCGATGCCACCATTGGCCCGGCGGTGAAAAGCAGAAATCCCAATATCCACGGCGAGAGAAAGGCATATCCCCACATCCGCTCGCGCATGGTGAGTTGTGACGTTCGCTGCACGCTGCACCCTCCTTGGCGGTCTCAGCACCGGTGAATCATGGACGTTCACAAAATAATCTGGCAATCTCGCTGCCGGCGCCGCCTTCGATTCAAATCGAGGCTGACCGCCCCAGTCCACTCAAGTGGACTGGACGGGACCCCCAGTCGGCTTATGGACGTTCACAAAATAAGCCGACTGGGGGGTCTCGCTGCCGGCGCCGCCTTCGATTCAAATCGAGGCTGACAGCCAAAGTCCACTCAAGTGGACTGGATGATATCCCTAGTCGGCTTGAGCCGACTTGAGCTATCAGCCGGGAATTCATTCCCAGGCGGTCGCGCGACTGACAGGATAGCCCTCAGTCGGCTTAAGCCGACTTGCACTTTCAGCCTCGATTTGAATCGAAGGCGGCGCGCCCCACACCTGAACCTCAGTCAATTGCACGCACGGCGGTAGGGGTCTACAGTGGACAGCGCATGGATGTGTCCCATTTCGTCGATGCTGCGCTGTTCACGGCAAACCCCTACCGGTGGTTCCGTCCTATTGCGCCTTGTCGTATGACGCCTGCAGCGCCGTCACCAGCCCAGCAAGTTCCTGCGCGATGTCGAGATCGGGCGTGCTGAAAATGCGCGAGTTGAACTCGCTGACGATCTGGCGCGACTCCAGATTGTTGGGCAGCGTCGACTCGGTGCTCGGAATGTCCGGATACTTCATGCTTTCGACCACGACATCCCAGTTTAGCTCCGTGCCCCACTTCTCATTCTGGGCGTCGAAGAACGCCTGCTGGTTGGCGGTCAGACCCGGCAGCGGCTGGTAGATTTCGTACAACTGCGGCGCGCCTTCGGTGAGGAAGTACTGGAGCACCTCGAACGCCTCCGCCGGGTGTTGGCTGCCCTTGAGGATGCTGAAGGTGTCGGCGTCCAGCACTGAGACAACCGTGCCGTCATTGGCGGGCATCGGCGCAAAGTCGAAGTTCTGCACGACGTCCGGGTTGATGCAGCAGAGATACCAGGTGTTGGTGACGGCCATCGCCGTGCGGCCAGCTGAGAACGCGTTGCCGGCGATCTCCTGGGCGCTCTCCTGCGAATTATTGATGGCAATGCCGTCTTTGAACATGGCATCGTAGTACCACTGCGCGCCATCCTGCCAGGCCGCGGGGAACTGCGCCGTGGCGCCATCGTCGGCGACCAGGCTGCCGTTGCCCCAGGTTGCGCCGACGGCAGTGACATCGTTGTTCCACTGGTAGTTGAAGCCCCACTGCACGACGTTGTCCTTGTCGAAGCCTTCCTGCGTCGCGTCCAGGCCGTTTGCGTCGACAGTAAGCTTCTTGGCAAGTTCGGTGAAGGTTTCCCAGTTCCATTCCTGGCCTTCATACTGCTCGCCGTAGGCAGCCGGCGGATAGGGAAGACCGGCCTCGTCGAAGAGGTCCTTGTTGTACATGACCACCATCGGGAAGACGCCGAACGGCAGCCCGATCTGTCCCTGGCCGGGCACGTCATAGAACTGGACGAGCGCGGGTTCATACTGGCTCAGATCGACGGCGAAGTCATCAATCAGGGGACTCAGATCAAGCAACTGATCGGTGAAACTGGCGCGGCCGCCCACACCCACTGGGCCGATGATGTCGGGTGAGTTGCCGCCAGCGATCATCGTGGCGAGCTGCTGCTGCGCCTGCTGGTTGGGGACGATGATTGTCTCCAGCTCGATCGTGGGGTGGTTCTGGTTGAATTCGGCGACGAAAGCATTTTCCTTCTCGACGGCCTCGGGCTGGCTGCCGGCGCCAAGACCGATGTACCAGACGATCTTGGTCTTGCCTTCACTTGCGGCATCATCTGCTGCTGGCGCCGCGGCGTCAGTGGTCTGTGCGTCGGCGGCTGGCGGTGCGCCGGCTGGCGCGGCTGGCGCACAAGCCGTCAACACAAGGGCGAAAATGAGCAACAGTGAACTAAGCACGGGTGCATACCTGCGCATGATGGGAACTCCTTATTGGAACTGAACGTGAGAATAGCGTTGTCGGACGACTGAGTAGACTGCGCCAACGCGCAAGCGGATTACGCGATCGGTTCGAGTACACCTCCTTTGACTGCGGCCTGGCTGGCCGGCGAGGACAGGCAGGGCAGGCAGGACGAACGCAAGATCAGCGATGTCTTGAGTGCGACGCTGTTGACGCTGCGATCCCCGCGCAGAAAATTCGTCGCCAGCCGCACTGCCGTCATCCCGATTTCGTACAGCGGCTGCTTGATCGTCGTCAGCGGCGGCGTCAGGTGACTGGCATCGGGCGTGTCATCGAAGCCGATCAGGGAAATATCCTCAGGCACATGCACCCCCGCGCGTCTGCACACGTGCAGCGCACCAAAGGCCATGATATCGTTGCTGGCGAAGACGGCGGTCGGCCGCGCAGCCATTTCCAGGATCTCCACCATGGCGCGTTCGCCGCTGGCGCCGCTGAAGTCGCCGGCCACGATCAGGCGTCCGTCGACGGGCAACCCAGCCTGGGCGAGTGCATCTCTATACCCGTGCAGACGCGCCACGGCTGATTCCTGGGAGGCAGGCCCTGTGATCAGCGCAATCCGTTGATGCCCTAGCTGCAACAGATACTTCGTGGCGTCGAAACCGCCCTGATAGTCGGTTGTTGCCACGTGCAACACCTGCGGCGAGGTTGGTGTCTGGTTGATCAAGACGCACGGAAAGCCGCGCTCCGCCAGTTGGACAAGATACGCCTCATTCTCCACTTTGGTGCCGTACAGATAGACCAGCGCGTCGAGGTCCCGGCGCGTCAATTCCATGATCAGGCCCACTGGATCGGCGCCAATATCGTGGGGGAGATGCACCTCCAGATCACAGCCCGCACTCTGCGCCGCGTCCGTGATCCCGCCCAGCACGCTGACGGCGTAGGGGTTGTTCAGCCCATTAGTCAGGACGCCGATGCGCCAGACGCCTTCGCTGCGGCGCTCACCGTTGCGCCGAAAATAGCCGAGCTGATCCGCAACTTCGAGGATGCGCTGGCGCGTGGCGGGGGCGACGCCGCCTTTGTTCGCCAGCGCGCGCGAGACAGTCATCACAGAGACGCCGACCGTGTCGGCAATTTGCTGAAGATTTGTGCTCATGGTTTGTTGCTGTCCAAGAATCTATTGACAAGATTAGCGTAGATAGTTATCATTGTCAACGCGCAATAATTAACACATTTAACGTTAATTGTAACCGATTGTGCCTTTCAGGGTCGAATAACAGGTATTGGACGCCACACTCAGGGGCATACATGGACTGGATACAGCATTCTCCATCCGCCTGTGGTTCGTAGCGCGGCATCCCGGAGGCAAAACATGCTGATGATCTTAAGATCGGTTCATTCTGTCTGAAGTGTGCATCTTGTATCCGGATTGGGCAACTCCTATAGTATCTGAGGCATGTCGAGCAAAGGATTCCAGATGAGCATGGAGACTGACTGGCGCAACCAGCCGCGGCGCGAGGTTGTCGGCCACGACCACAAGCACATGGTGCAAGCGCAGCGCCCGTTTGACATCATGACTGTCGATATCTTTGCACATCAGCCATCGCCGTTGCACTGGCATGATGCGGTGGAAATCGGCTATGTCGTGGCGGGGCGCGGGCTGTTGGTCCTGGCGGAACACGAGTATAGCCTGACGCCGGATGCGATCTACGTGATCGGGCCAACCGAACAGCACATGGGGTACGCGCAGGATGAGCTGCGCCTCTTCATCGTCCATTTTCATCCGGGCATGCTCCAGGACGCCTGCTTTGGTGATCTCAACAGCCCGGAATGG
>Ga0114938_1002093_pt1 | contig 12988 bp, 15 predicted proteins | sample AshMeaBigSpring_FD_88675 | JGI IMG/M metagenome (GOLD analysis project Ga0114938, IMG submission 88675) | Groundwater microbial communities from Big Spring, Nevada to study Microbial Dark Matter (Phase II) - Ash Meadows Big Spring | ecosystem: Environmental > Aquatic > Deep subsurface >...
GCACCTCCTACCGCGGCCTGGTGCAGGTGGCCGAGGGCGCCCACCACAGCGCGAGCACGGTCAAGTGCGACGCGTTGCTGGTCGACACCATCAGCCGGTCCGACACCTACCCCTACGTCGACGTCCGTGAGGACGACGTGGCCATGGGCCACGAGGCGACGGTGTCGAAGGTGAGCGAGGACCAGCTGTTCTACCTGATGAGCCGCGGCCTGAACGAGGACGAGGCGATGGCCATGATCGTGCGCGGCTTCGTCGAGCCGATCGCCCGGGAGCTGCCGATGGAGTACGCCCTCGAGCTGAACCGCCTCATCGAGCTGCAGATGGAGGGTGCAGTCGGATGACGTCTGGCACCGATGTGGCACCCAACCCGATGCAGGCCGGCGAGCCCGCCGCCGGCCACGGGGGCAGTGCGCTGCACCGCCTCGCCTCGGCCGACGTCGCCGACCACCCCGTGCCCAGCGGCCGCGAGGAGGACTGGCGGTTCACCCCGCTGCGCCGGCTGCGCGGCCTGCACGAGCAGGTCGGGTCCGACGGCAAGGTCGTGGTCGAGGTCGACGCCCCCGAGGCTGTCGCCGTCGACGTCCTGACCGGTCCGGCCGCTCGCACGGACGAGCGGCGCGGCGCGACGGGGTACCTGCCCGTCGACCGCCCGAGCGCGCTCGCCTGGCACTCGGCCGAGCGGCTCACCGTGCTCACGCTGCCCGCCGACTCCCGGCTCGAGCAGCCCGTTGTGGTCTCGGTGCGCGGCGAGGGCATGGACGGCTCGATCGCCGGCCACGTGCTCGTGCGCGCGGAGCCGTTCAGCGAGGGGGTGGTGGTGCTCGACCACGACGGTTCGGCCGCCTACGTCGACAACGTCGAGGTCGACGTCGGTGACGGGGCCACGCTCACCGTGGTCACCGTCCAGGACTGGGCCGACGACGCGGTACACCTGTCGCACCACCACCTGCGGGTGGGGCGGGATGCGACGGTGCGCCACATCAGCGTGTCCTTCGGCGGTGACCTGGTGCGCCAGGGCACCTCGGTGACCTACGCGGGCTCCGGCGGGGACGCCGAGCTGCTCGGGCTGTACTTCGCCGACGCCGGCCAGCACCTCGAGCACCGCCTGTACGTCGACCACGACACGCCCCACTGCCGCAGCAACGTGCTCTACAAGGGCGCCCTTCAGGGCGACGGGGCACACACGGTGTGGGTGGGCGACGTGCTCATCCGACCCACCGCGCTGGGCATCGACACCTACGAGCTCAACCGCAACCTCGTGCTCACCGACGGCGCCCGGGCCGACTCCGTGCCCAACCTGGAGATCGAGACCGGCGAGATCGAGGGTGCCGGCCACGCCAGCGCCACCGGGCGCTTCGACGACGAGCAGCTGTTCTACCTGATGGCCCGTGGCATCCCCGCCGACGAGGCCCGCCGGCTGGTCGTGCGTGGCTACTTCGCCGAGCTGATCAACCGCATCGGCGTGCCGTACCTGGTCGAGCGCCTCACCGCCGAGGTGGAGCGCGAGCTGGAGGCCGCGGTCTCGTGAGCAGCTTCACTCGTGCCTGCGCCCTGAGCGAGGTGCCCGCGGAGGGTGCCGTCGCGACCGTCGTGGACGGCGAGCCGGTCGCCGTCGTCCGCACCGGCGGCCGGCTGTACGCCATCCACGACACCTGCTCGCACGCCGACGTCGCGTTGTCGGACGGGGAGGTCGAGCACGGCGAGATCGAGTGCTGGCTGCACGGCTCGCGCTTCGACCTGCGCACGGGTGCGCCGACCGGGCCGCCCGCGAGCATGCCCGTGCCGGTCTACCCGGTCGCCGTCGACGACGCCGGCGACGTGCTCGTCGACGTCGACCACCCGCTGGACCCCGCCACCCCCGCCGAACCCGTCGAAGCCCGCTAGGAGAGCAACCGTGGGAACCCTCGAGATCCGTGACCTGCACGTGTCGGTCGACACCGACACCGGTGGCAAGGAGATCCTGCGCGGGGTCGACCTGACCATCCGCCCGGGCCAGACGCACGCGATCATGGGCCCGAACGGGTCCGGCAAGTCGACCCTGGCGTACTCCATCGCCGGCCACCCCAAGTACACGGTCACCTCGGGCAGCGTCACCCTCGACGGGCAGGACGTGCTGGAGATGAGTGTGGACGAGCGGGCCCGCGCGGGCCTCTTCCTCGCCATGCAGTACCCGGTCGAGGTGCAGGGCGTGTCGGTGTCGAACTTCCTGCGCAGCGCCAAGACCGCCGTCGCCGGCGAGGCGCCCAAGCTGCGCACCTGGGTCAAGGACGTCAAGGCCGCGATGAGCGACCTGGCGATGGACGCGGCCTTCGCCGAGCGCGACGTCAACGCCGGCTTCTCCGGGGGGGAGAAGAAGCGCTTCGAGATCCTCCAGCTGGAGCTGCTCGACCCGGCGGTGGCGATCCTGGACGAGACCGACTCCGGGCTGGACATCGACGCGCTGCGGGTGGTGTCGGAGGGCGTGAACCGGTTCCGGGCCCGCGGCGACGGGCAGGACAAGTCGGTGCTGCTCATCACCCACTACACCCGCATCCTGCGCTACATCACCCCCGACTACGTGCACGTGTTCGTCGACGGCCGGATCGCCGAGGAGGGCGGCCCCGAGCTGGCCGAGAAGCTCGAGGCCGAGGGCTACGTGAGCTACGTCGGGGCACGAGCCTGACCGAGGGCGTGCCAGGGTGGTCGGAGGCCGGGAGATGACGAGGGTGGCCGCGGCGGACGCGGCCACGTCGGTCGCGGCGCCGCTGGACGTCGCGGCGGTGCGGGCCGACGTGCCGGTGCTCTCACGCGAGCTGCGCGGCGGGCACCGGTTGGTCTACCTCGACTCCGCGGCGACCTCGCAGAAGCCGCTGCCGGTGCTGGACGCCGAGCGGGAGTACTACCTGCAGCACAACGCCGCCGTGCACCGCGGCGCCCACCAGCTCGCCGAGCAGGCCACCGCCGCCTACGAGGGCGCCCGGGCCACCGTGGCGTCCTTCGTCGGCGGCCGGCACGGCGAGCTGGTCTTCACCCGCAACGCCACCGAGGCGGTGAACCTGCTCGCCTACTGTCTGGGCAACGCCTCGCTCGACCCCGACGCCGACCCGCGGCTGCGGCTCGGTCCGGGCGACGAGGTGTGCGTCACCGAGATGGAGCACCACGCCAACCTCGTGCCCTGGCAGGAGCTGTGCCGGCGCACCGGCGCCACGCTGCGCTGGCTGCGGGTCACGCCGGAGGGCATGCTCGACCTGTCCGACCTCGACGCGGTCGTGGGCCCCCGCACGAAGGTGCTGTCCTTCGTGCACCAGTCGAACGTCGTGGGCACCGTCAACCCGGTCGACGTGCTGCGCGAGCGGGCCCGCGAGGTGGGCGCGCTGGTGTTCCTGGACGCCTGCCAGTCCGTGCCGCACCGTCCGGTCGACGTGGTCGCGCTGGGCGTGGACGCGGTCGCCTTCAGCGGCCACAAGATGCTCGGCCCCACCGGCGTGGGGGCGCTGTGGGCCCGCCGGGACCTGCTCGAGGCGCTGCCGCCGTTCGTCACCGGCGGCTCGATGATCGAGACGGTCACGATGGAGCGATCCACCTATGCCCCGCCGCCGCTGCGCTTCGAGGCCGGTACGCCGGTGATCGCGCAGGCCGTGGGGCTCGCGGCCGCGTGCGACTACCTGACCGGGCTGGGGATGGCCGCGGTCGAGGCGCACGTGAGCGGGCTGACCTCGCTGGCGATCGAGGGGCTGCGCGCGCTGCCCGGCCTGCGGGTGCTCGGCGAGGCACCCGAGCGCGGCCCGGTGGTGGCCTTCGAGGTCGACGGCATCCACCCGCACGACCTCGCCCAGGTGCTCGACGCCGAAGGCGTGGCAGTGCGCTCGGGCCACCACTGCGCCTGGCCGCTGCATCGCCTGCTCGGTGTGCAGGCCTCCACCCGGGCCTCGTTCGCGGTGTACAACGACGAGTCCGACGTGGACGCGCTGCTGCGCGCGGTGCACACCGCCCAGCGCTTCTTCGGGGTCGGGTGAGCGGCGATGGCCGGTGAGCTCGCGGGGCTCTACTCCGAGGTGATCCTCGACCACTACCGCTCCGGCCACGGCCGTGGCCTGCGCCTGCCCTACGACGGCGAGTCGCACCAGGTGAACCCGCTGTGCGGCGACGAGATCACGCTGCGGGTGGCGGTCGGCGACGACGGGTCGGTGCGGGACGTGTCCTACGACGCGACAGGCTGCTCGATCAGCCAGGCGTCCGCGTCGATGCTGCACGACCTTGTCGTGGGTGCCGACCTGCCGCTGGTGCGGGCGCGGCTGGCCGCCGTCCGCGCGATGCTGCTGGCCGGGAAGGCCGGCGAGGAGCCCGACGAAGACCTGGTGGAGGACGCGGTGGCCCTGCAGGGGGTGGCCCAGTTCCCCGCCCGGGTGAAGTGCGCGCTGCTGCCCTGGGCCGCTTTCACCGATGCGATGACCCGGGCCGGCGTGCCCGTCCGAACCGACGAGAGCGAGTGAGCAGCATGACCATGACCACCGCCGACGACGTCACCGAGGCGATGCGTGACGTCGTGGACCCCGAGCTGGGCATCAACGTCGTCGACCTCGGGCTGGTCTACGGCGTCCACCTCGACCGGGCCGAGGGCGAGACCGTGGCGTCCATCGACATGACGCTCACGAGCGCCGCCTGCCCGCTCACCGACGTGATCGAGGACCAGACCGCCTCGGCCCTGCGTGGCATCGTCGACACCTTCCGCATCAACTGGGTGTGGATGCCGCCGTGGGGCCCCGACAAGATCACCGAGGACGGCCGCGAGCAGCTGCGTGCCCTCGGCTTCAACGTCTGACCGACCGCCCCACCACCTCCCGCGGTGATCTTGGAGGACACGCCGGCGACACGCCGAGAAGGTGCCCAGCTTCTCCAAGATCACCGAGCTGGGGCGCCGGCGCGGGCCGTGGGGGAGGGGCTGGGGGCGGGTGGCAGCATGGGACGACGGCGGCGACCTTCACCCACGGGGGATGATCGACAGTGACTGCTCCGACTCCGCAGCACCGGCTCGGTGCGGAGTTCCTCGGCACGTTCGTGCTCGTCTTCGGCGGGGCCGGTGCTGCCGTGCTCGCCGCCACCTTCCCGGCCGACGACGCAGGCAACCCGCTGGGCATCGGCCTGGTCGGGGTGTCGCTGGCGTTCGGCCTGACCGTGCTGACGATGGCCTACGCGGTGGGCCACGTCTCCGGCGGCCACTTCAACCCCGCGATCACCCTCGGCCTGGCCGCAGGCCGGCGGTTCCCGTGGAGGGACGCCCCCGGCTACATCGCCATCCAGGTGGTGGCGGCGATCGCAGCCGCCGGGGTGCTCTACGTGGTCGCTTCGGGGGTGGCCGGCTTCTCGGCGAGCGAGTCGGGGTTCGCCACCAACGGCTACGGCGAGCGGTCCCCGGGCGGCTACAGCCTGCTCGCTGCCTTGGTCATCGAGGTCGTGCTGACCGCGATCTTCCTCTACGTGATCCTCGGCGTCACCGACACCCGCGCTCCGAAGGGGTTCGCGCCGCTGGCGATCGGGCTGTCGCTCACCCTCATCCACCTGGTCAGCATCCCGGTGACGAACACCTCGGTGAACCCGGCGCGGTCCATCGGTCCGGCGCTGTTCGCCGGCGGCGAGGCGATCAGCCAGCTGTGGCTGTTCATCGTGGCCCCGGTGGTGGGCGGCATGATCGCCGGCCTCACCTACAAGCTGCTGGTCGGGGAGGGCCCCGTCCCGGGCCCCGTCTCGTCGTCGGAGGAGGCCACCGAGGCCTGAGCCCGGGTCGTCGCCTGCCGCCGGAGCGTCTCAGTCGTCCAGTCCCCGCGCGGCCAGCGCCTCGCCGAGGGCGTCGGCCTGGCGCAGCGTCCGCACCACCAGGGGCGCCGCGTACGTGCGGGGGTCCGGGGGGAGCCCGCGGGCGGCGTGCGCCTCGCGCACCTCGCGCGCCAGGTCACTGACCACCGCCACCGCGCGCACCGCCAGAGCCAGCACCAGGGCCACCCGCTCGGGGTCGACGCCGAGGCGCCGCAGCGGGCCCAGCGCCCGGGTGAACGCGGCGAGCATGGCGCTCACCCGGGTCGTCACCGTGACCAGCCCGGCCAGCGCCACCGCCACGACCAGCCCGCCGGCGGTCACCACCGCCCGCTGCGGCCCGGCCAGCCACAGCTGCACCGCCACCAGCACGAGCACGAACCACCGCAGCGGCCACACCTGCGCCAGCGCCACCCGGGCCCCCACCCGCGCCAGCGCGTACCCCACCAGCGCGAGCAGCGCCCCGGCGACGACCGCGACCAGGTCCTCGCGCACCACCAGGACGGTGAGCAGCGCGGCCAGGCCGGCGAGCTTGATCCCGGCCGGGGCGCGGTGCAGGACGGACGAGCCGGGCGCGTAGAGGCCGGGGGAGGGCAGCCGCGGGCTCATCCGACCAGGCTCCGGTAGGCGGCGAGCGCCGCGTCGGGGGCGTCGTCGGCCACCACCCGGCCGCGGTCGAACACCAGCACCCGGTCGAACCCGGCCAGCGTGTCCAGGTCGTGGGTGACCAGGACGAGCTGCTGCGGCAGGTCGAGCAGCAGGTCGACGACCCGACGGGTGTTGCGCAGGTCGAGCAGCGTCGTGGGCTCGTCGCAGACGAGCACAGCGGGGTCGGCCACCAGCACGCTCGCAAGCGCGAGCAGCTGCTTCTCCCCCCCGGAGAGCTGGTGGGCCGGCTGGTCGTCGAAGCCCACCAGGCCGACCCGCTGCAGCGTGGCGGTCACCCGAGCGGCCCGGACCGGCGCGGAGTCGGGGCTGCGCCGCAGGCCCAGCGCCACGTCCTCGGCCACCGTCGGCATCACGATCTGGGCGTCGGGGTCGGTGAAGACGAAGCCGACTCGCCTGCGCACGGCCGGGCCGTCGCGGCGGGTGTCCAGCCCGTCCACCTCGACGCTGCCCTCGTCGGGCAGCACCAGGCCGTTGAGCAGCCGGGCGAAGGTCGACTTGCCCGACCCGTTCGCGCCGACCACGCCGATACGTGCCTCGGGCAGGGTGAGGTCGACCCCGTCGAGCACGGTGCGCCCGGAGAACGCGAGCCGCACCCCACGCAGCGTGATCATCGGGCCGCCCCCGGCACGGGTCGCACCACCAGCGCCACCCCCTGGCCGCCGCCGGCGGCCACCGCGGCCAGGCCGAGGCCATCGGCCGCGCCGTCCTGGCGCACCAGGCGGCTGAACAGACGCACCACGCACACCGCACCCGAGGCCCCCCACGGGTGCCCGAGGGCGAGCGCGCCGCCGTCGGGGCAGACGACGCGCTCGTCGAGCCCCACCGCGTCGACCCCTGCCAGCACCTGGCCGGCGAAGGCCTCCACCAGCTCGGCGACGGCGACGTCGGCGACGTCCGCCCCGGCCCGGCGCAGGGCCTGGCGGGCCGCGGGCACGAACCCCAGCCCGCAGCGGGCCGGGTCGACGCCCGCCGTGCCCACGCCGACCACCCGCAGCCCCGGCCAGCCGCGCTCGGCGCGCAGCCACTCGGGGACGACGGCCACCGCGGCCGCGCCGTCGCTGACGCCGCAGGAGTTGCCGGCCGTCACCGTGCCGCCCGGGACGAACGCGGACGGGAGCCGGGCGAGGCGCTCGACGGTGAGCGGGCGCGCCCGCTCGTCCCGGTGCAGCCCGCCGACCGGGACCATCTCGGCGTCGAACCGGCCCGCCTGCTGGGCAGCCAGGGCCCGGGCGTGGCTGCGGGCGGCGTACTCGTCCTGCCGCTGCCGGCTCACGCCTGCCTCGGCAGCGACCGTCTCGGCCGCCACACCCATGTCCGGGTCGCCGACGTCGATCGGGGCGAAGGCAGCCCGCCCGGCGGGGGCGTGCGACGCGCTCTCCACCCCGCCGGCCAGCACCAGGGCGGCATGCCCGGCCTGCACCCGGGCGGCGGCGAGCACGACCGCGTCCAGGCCGCTGGCGCACTGGCGGTCCACCGTCACCCCGGGCACGTCGATGCCCAGCCCGGCGGCCAGCGCCGCCACGCGGGCCAGCGCGCCGTCGGGGCCGCGCGACGAGCCGAGCACCACGTCGTCGACGTGCAGGTCGGGTGCGGTCAGGTCGGCGACGACAGCCGCGAGCACGGGGGCGGCCAGGGCGACGGCGTCCAGGCCGGCCAAGGCACGACCGGCGGTGCCGATGGGGGTGCGCCGGGCGGCCACCACGACCGGAGTGGTGTCGGGCGCGTCCATGGGAGCCCTCAGCGTAGGCGCCGGACGGTGCCACCCGGCGGGCCCGAGACGCGCGGACGGCCGCGGCCGACGCCGGCGTGGCGCGCCTCGGTCAGGCCGGGGCCACCCAGACGGCGGTGGCGTGGCCCAGCAGCCGCCCGTCCTGCCCGTAGGCGCTGGTGGCGGTAAAGGTCTTGCGGCCCTGCTCGGCCACCCGCCGACCCATCACGACGCACCGCTCGCCGACAGCCGGAAGGTCGAGCACCGCGGCGGTGAGCCGCCCCAGCAGCACGACGCGGCCGTCGGCCAGCGCGGTCCAGCCGCCGGGGCAGTCCAGTGCCGCCCACACCGCCTCGGCCCGCAGCGTGCCATCGGCGTCGGCGTGGCCGGACAGCACCGACCACACGCACGCCGTCGTCTCGGCGTCGACCAACCCCGGCTGCAGGTGGTAGCCGTCGCCGGGTGGCCGCTGCGGCCCGCACACCCAGCAGGTCGGGAACGGGTGCACGTGCAGGCCCAGGTAGCGGGTGCCGGCCTGCTCCGCGGCGGCGAGGTCGACCGGCGGGACGGGCACCGCGCCGTCGGGGGCATGCTCGGGCACCCGCACCTGTGCCACCAGCAGGTCGCCGGGACCGGCGACGGCCGACAGGGTGCTGGCAGCGTCCGGTGCCGGCGGCTCGGTGCGCACCGTCAGCGGCTCGGCCAGCGGGACGGGGGCCCGCAGCGTCACCTCCACCCAAGGGCCGCCGACAGCAGGACGTCCCGCCGCCTCGAGCACCGCTCGGGCGAGCCGGCCGGCGGCGTACCCCCCGTTGGCGGAGCCGGGTGGCCCGCAGTAGCGGGCGTCGAGCAGCACGGACGCGACGGCCGCCATGCCTGCATGCTACGGACCGTCGGGCGCGCCGGCACGGGTCGCCAGCAGCGCTGCCGCGGCCCTCCGGTCGACCTTGCCGGCGTCGGTGCGCGGAAGGGCGGCCACGACCCGCCAGTGCCGCGGCCGCTGCTGGGGGGAGAGCAGCGCCGCGGCCGCGCGGCGCACCGAGGCGACGTGCGCCGAGGACCCGGGAGCCACCTCCACGACCGCGCCCACGACCGCCCCGAGGCGGCGGTGCGGGACGGCGAGCACCGCCACCTCACGCACCCCGGGCACGGTGCGCAGCACCGCCTCGACGTCGGCGACCGGGATCGTCGCGCCCCCCGACTGCACCACGGTCTCGCCGCGGCCGAGCACCCGCAGCCGACCGTCGGCCGACCAGGCTCCCCGGTCGCCCACGCCGGCCCAGTCGCCGTCGCGTCGCAGCGGACCGTCGGTGCCGGCGGCCTCCCGGGCCTGGCCGGGACGCCCGCCGAGCCCGGCGTCCTCGGGCAGCGGCAGGTAGCCCGAGCAGAGCAGGTCGCTGCGGGCCCACACCTCGCCGGCCCGCACCTGGACCTCGACGCCCGGGAACACCGGCAGCGCCCCGTCCACGGCGTCGGCAGTGTCGCCCGCGGCGACGAACGACAGCTCCGCGGCCCCGTAGTAGGCCACCACCCGCAGCCCGCGGGCCCGGGCCAGGGCAGCGGTCGAGGCGGGCAGCGCCGCCCCGGCCACCACCGCGGTTCGTCCGGCGAGCTCGCCCGCCGCGCCGTGCGGGTCGAGGTCCAGCAGGGCGGCGAGCTGGTGCGGCACCAGGTGCGCCACGTCCCAGGGCGCCCGGGTGCCGATCCGGTCGGCCACCGGCACGGCCCCGACCTGCGCGGCGTGCCAGGCAGCGTGCAGGAACAGCGTGGAGGCCGGTGGCCCGGGCACGAGCACCCGAGTCCCCGCTCCGGTGCCGGTCAGCCGTGCGAGCGCGTCGACGCTCGCCGTCCATGAGGCCTGGGTGCGGCACACCGCCCGAGGCCGGGCGGTGCTGCCCGAGGTGAGCGCCACCAGCCAGGTGCCGGCCGGGGCACCGGCCAGCGCCGGGGCCAGCCCCGCCGGCGTGGCGCGACCCGCCGGGACGACGGCGACCGGCCCGGGACCGTCGAGAGCCGCGAGCACGGCGTCCAGGTCGTCGTCGGCCACCACCGTCCCGGCGGGCCCGTGGTCGGTCACGCTCAGCCGGGCGCCTCGGACGAGCCGGACCCGCCCCCGGCCGGCGCGGGTCTGCCCACCAGCAGGTCGGGCAGGGCCCGGTGCACACTGACGGCCACCCCGGTGGCCAGCACCGCCTTGACCAGGTCACCGGGCAGAAACGCAGCCGCGAGCAGGGCCGTCTCCGGCAGCGGGACGCCGGTGCGCCACGCCTGCACCGGCACGCCCACCGCGTACACGACGGCGATACCGCCGACGAGGTTGGCGACCAGCCCCCGACCCCACCGGTAGCCGGGCCGGCCACGCTCGACCAGTCGTCCGATCACCCACGCGCCGACCACCCAGCCCACCAGGTAGCCGGCCGAGGGGCCGGCGAACACGCCCAGCCCACCACGCCCACCGGCCAGCAGCGGCAGCCCCGCGGCGACCAGCACCAGCAGCGTGAGGACGGCCAGGGCGCCGCGGCGGGCCCCGAGCAACGACCCCACCAGCATCACCCCGAGGGTCTGCAGCGTGATCGGGACGGCGCTGCCGAGGACCGAGATCGCCCCGGGCAGGCCGAGCACCGCGATGAGTCCGGCGCCGGTGGCGACCTGGGCGAGGTCGCGGGACGCCAGCCCGGAGCGGCTCGGCGCCGCCGGGCGCGCGTCCGGGTCGGGGACGGGCACGGCTTCGGACATGGGGCCGCAGGGTAGTCGCCGGCACCGGCCAGGCATCCTTGGAGGGCGTTGCGCGGCGGCGGAGCCGTCCGACCCCCAGCGAACTGAAGGTGCCACCGTGATCACCGCCACCGACCTCGAGGTGCGCGCGGGCAGCCAGCTGCTGCTCGCGGGGGCCTCCTTCCGGGTCGGGCCGGGGCAGACGATCGGGCTGGTGGGCCGCAACGGGGCGGGCAAGACCACGCTCACCCGCATCCTGGCCGGCGAGGGCCAGCCGGCGGCCGGCACGGTGACCCGCACCGGCACGGTGGGCTACCTGCCGCAGGACCCCCGCGCCGGCGACCCGCAGCAGGTGGCCCACGACCGGATCCTGGCCGCGCGGGGCCTGGACCGGCTGGCGCGCGAGATGCGCGAGCAGCAGCAGGTGCTGGCCACCGGCGACCTGCGCACGCAGGACCAGGCCATGCGCCGCTACGCGCAGGTCGAGACCGAGTTCCTCACCCGTGGCGGCTACGGTGCCGAGAGCGAGGCCGCCTCCATCGCCGCCGCGCTGGGGCTGCCCGCCCGGGTGCTCGCCCAGCCGCTGGGGACGCTGTCGGGCGGGCAGCGGCGCCGGGTCGAGCTGGCCCGCATCCTGTTCTCCGAGTCCGACACGCTGCTGCTCGACGAGCCCACCAACCACCTCGACGCCGACTCGGTGCTGTGGCTGCGCGACTTCCTGCTGTCCTTCGCCGGCGGCGCGGTCGTGATCAGCCACGACACCGCGCTGCTGGAACGCACCGTCACCGGCGTGTTCCACCTCGACGCGACCCGGGCCGAGCTGGACGTCTACGCGATGGGGTGGGCCCGCTACCTCGAGCAGCGCGAGACCGACGAGCGCCGCCGGCGGCGGGAACGCGCCAACGCCGAGAAGAAGGCCGCAGCACTCAAGGCGCAGGCCGACCGGATGCGGGCCAAGGCCACCAAGGCGGTGGCCGCGCAGAACATGGACCGCCGCGCCGAGCGGCTGCTGTCGGGTCTGGAGGCGCAGCGTCAGCACGACCGGGTCGCCGCGCTGCGCCTCCCCGACCCGGTCCCCTGCGGGCGCACCCCGCTGGCGGCCACCGGGCTGTCGAAGTCCTACGGCTCGCTGGAGGTGTTCACCGACGTCGACCTCGCCGTCGACCGGGGCTCGCGCGTGGTCGTGCTGGGCCTCAACGGCGCGGGCAAGACCACCCTGCTGCGACTGCTGGCCGGGGTGGAGCGGCCCGACACCGGTGGCCTCGTCGCGGGCCACGGCCTGCGGGTGGGCTACTTCGCCCAGGAGCACGAGACCCTCGACATGGGCCGCACGGTGCTGGAGAACCTGCGCTCGGCCGCACCCGACCTCGACGACACCGCGGTGCGCACCGTGCTGGGCTCGTTCCTGTTCTCCGGCGACGACGCGTTCAAGCCCGCCGGGGTGCTGTCGGGCGGGGAGCGCACCCGGCTGGCCCTGGCCACCCTGGTGGTCTCCAGCGCCAACGTGCTGCTGCTCGACGAGCCCACCAACAACCTCGACCCGGCCTCGCGCGACCAGGTGCTGGACGCGGTGCGCCGCTACGCCGGGGCGATCGTCCTGGTCACCCACGACGAGGGTGCGGTGGACGCGCTGGCGCCGGAGCGGGTGCTGCTGCTGCCCGACGGCGTCGAGGACCTCTGGAACGACGACTACCGCGACCTGGTCGCGCTCGCCTGAGCCGGCTTCGCCCCGCCGGCGTCGGCCTCGCCTGGACGCTGCGGACGAATCCGCCGATATGGCCAAGTCGGTGGCGCCCGACCCCGGCCGAGACGATCATGGCGCGCAGTCGTCAGGTCGAGGAGGAACTCGTGGCGGACAACGCAGCGAAGGGCAGCCGGGTCAGCGGCGCTGCCCGGGACAAGCTCGGCAACGACCTGCGCAAGAAGTACGAGGGCGGCAAGAGCATCCGCGAGCTGGCTGCCGAGACCGGCCGCTCGTACGGCTTCGTCCACCGAGTGCTCACCGAGTCCGGCGCCACGCTGCGCGGGCGCGGGGGCGCGCCGAAGTCGCGCGGCACGAAGAAGAAGTAGCCTCCCCGGCCCGGGCCGTCGCGGCCAGGGCCGAGC
>Ga0114938_1002094_pt1 | contig 12988 bp, 11 predicted proteins | sample AshMeaBigSpring_FD_88675 | JGI IMG/M metagenome (GOLD analysis project Ga0114938, IMG submission 88675) | Groundwater microbial communities from Big Spring, Nevada to study Microbial Dark Matter (Phase II) - Ash Meadows Big Spring | ecosystem: Environmental > Aquatic > Deep subsurface >...
CTTCACCCGGTCGCCCTGCTCGAGCGCAGGGAGCCGGCGGTCGTCCTCGTCATCGAGCGTGACGTCGTCGAAGCTCTCGCGATACACCGCGAGGAACCCGGGCGACAGCAACGTCGAGCCGTTGGCACGCAGCGTGTTGCCGGCGCCGGCCGCGAGATCCACCGCGACCGTGTCGAACACGGCGGCCTCCATCTGGCTTGCGACCGCGCGGCGCCAGATGAGCGTGTAGAGCCTGTGCTGGTCGGGGTCGACCCGGCCGGCGAGCTGCTCGGGGGTGCGCGCAGCGGAGGTCGGGCGGATGGCCTCGTGCGCTTCCTGCGCGTTCTTCGACTTCGTCTTGTACATGCGCGGCGCGTCGGGCACGGCGTCGGCGCCGTACAGGCGACCGATCACGCTGCGGATCTCGCGCACGGCGTCGTGCCCCAAGCTCACCGAGTCGGTGCGCATGTACGTAATGAGACCGACGGGCCCCTCGCCGAAATCGACGCCCTCGTACAGCTTCTGCGCGACGCGCATGGTGCGCTGGGCGCCGAAGCCGAGCTTGCGGGCGGCTTCCTGCTGCAAGGTAGAGGTGGTGAAGGGCGGCGACGGGTTGCGCTTGCGCTGCTTCTTCTCGACCTTGGCGACGGTGAGCGAGCCCGCGGCGGCCTGCTCGAGCGCGCGGCGCACTTCCTCGGCGCGCGTGCCCGTGGTGATCGTGAACTGCTCGACCTTCTCGCCGGCGAACTCGACGAGGCGCGCGTTGAACGGCTGGCCGGCCTTCTCGGCCTCGGCATCCATGGTCCAGTACTCGCGCGGCTTGAACGCGAGGATCTCCTCCTCGCGCTCGCAGATCATGCGCAGTGCGGGACTCTGCACGCGGCCGGCGGAGGCGCCGGAGAGGCCCGCCTTCTTCCAGAGCAGCGGCGAGACCTTGAAGCCCACGAGATAGTCGAGCGCGCGGCGGGCGAGGTAGGCCTTCACCAGCGCGTCGGTGATCTCGCGCGGGTGGTCGATCGCCTCCTGCACGGCATTCTTCGTGATCTCGTAGAACACGCTGCGGTGCACGGCCTTGCCGTCGAGCACGCCCGCGTCCTTGAGCAGCTCGAAGAGGTGCCACGAGATCGCTTCTCCCTCGCGGTCCGGGTCGGTCGAGAGGTAGAGCGCGTCGGCATTCTTCACGGCGCGGGCGATGGCGTCGACGTGCTTCCTGTTCTTGTCGATCACTTCCCAGCGCATGGCGAACTGCCGCGCAGGATCGACGGCCCCTTCCTTGGGCACGAGGTCGCGCACGTGGCCGTACGACGCCATCACCTCGAAGTCCTTGCCGAGGTACTTCTTGATGGTCTTCGCCTTGGCCGGCGACTCGACGATGACGAGATTCCTGGTCATGTTCCCTGCAAAAAATCGCGTGTCCCAAAAACGATCGTGCCGCGGCGGACCGCGGCAGCTCGAAATCCGCACCCCTGCCCGGCACCCTCAGTGCACGGCGCCGGGCTGCTCTTCGAACACGAGGTCCTCCATGCGGGAGAACGCCGTCTCCTGTCCGGGCTGGCTGAAGAGCACCATCAGCACCACCCACTTCAGCTTCTCGAGGTCGATCTCGTCGCCGTCGAGCGCCATCAGCCGGTCGATCACCACCTCGCGCTGCGTCGGCGAGAGGATGCCCACGTTCTCGAGGTGCACCAGGAAGCCGCGGCAATCGGTGTCGAGCCGGGCCTGCTCGAGCGCGCCGAACACCCGGATCGCGCGGCCCGTCGGCGTCGCCTCTGCCCGTGCCGGGTCGGCCGCCAGTTCCTCGAGCCAGCAGAGCGCGCGCTCGACTTCGCCCGAGGGAAAGCCCGCGTGCTCCAGTTCGGCCTTCAAGGTGTCGCGGTCGGGCTCGTCGCCCTCGTCCAGTTCGCCGTCGAAGTAGTTCTCGAACAGGTAGATCAGGATGTCGAGAACGCCTTCCTTCATCACACCTTCCCAGGCAGTCTCCGGCAGTAGAGCCCGCCGTGCTGTTGCGCCACCCGTCCGTCGAGCTCGAGGATGAGCAGCATGGAGGCGACCGCGTCGGCCGCGAACCCGGAACGCGCGACGAGCGAGTCGATGCTGGCCGGCGCGAAGCCGAGCGCATCTAACAGGATTTCATAGTCGTTGTCCAACCCGGGGCCAAAAACCCGTTGCGCGTCAGGTGCTTCGGTCGACGCACGGGCGCGCAGCCCGGCGAGCAGGGCACCGAGCTCCACGTATATGTCATCCGCCGTCTCGACGAGCTTGGCCCCTTGGCGAATGAGGCGGTGGCAACCACGCGCCATCGGGTTGTGGATCGAGCCGGGCACTGCGAAGACCTCGCGGCCCTGGTCGCCCGCGAGCCGCGCCGTGATCAACGAGCCGCTCTGCAGGGCGGCCTCGATGACCAGCGTGCCGACCGACAGCCCGCTGATGATCCGGTTTCGACGCGGGAAGTGCTGCCGGAGCGGCGGGACGCCCGTGGGCAGGTCGGACACGAGCGCGCCACCCTGCGCAACGATCTCGATCGCGAGCCCCGCATTGGCGCGCGGATAGGTCCGATCGAGCCCGCAACCGAGCACCGCGAGCGTGACACCACCCGCCTGCAGCGCGCCGCGGTGGCCGGCGGCGTCGATGCCGAGTGCGAGGCCGCTCGTGACGGCGAGCCCGGCTGCGGCGGCGGATCGCGCGAACTGCGTCGCCGTGTCCCGGCCGAGGATCGTGGGGTTGCGGCTGCCGACGATCGCCAGCTGCGGTAACGACAGCGCGCCGCACTCGCCTTCCACGAACAGCGCCAAGGGCGCGTCGGCGATGTTGGCGAGCAGCGGCGGGTAGTCCGGTGAGCCCCAGGTGACCAGCCGGCGCCGCGTGCCCTGCAGCCAGCGCTCATCGGCTGCCAGGCCGCGTGGATCGGGGTTGATCATGGCCTCGATGGTCGTCTCGCCCAAGCCGAGCGCTGCGAGCGCGCCCCGTGATTCACCGAGCAGCTGCAGCGGCGAAGCGGACGCCATGCCGGCGCGCGCGAGGTGCCCGGCGTGCAGGCTGGCGGCCCGCGCGAGCGTCAACCACGGTTTCGGGTCGTCCATGCGCAAGGAGCCTACCGGGCATCACTCCCGGCAGGCTCCTGCGAAATCGGCCGCGTTCGTGCGAAAACGCCGCGGCCGGTGTCACGCGTGCGTCAGCGGATGAAGTCCCTCATGCCCGCATCGCGGTGGCCGTAGCGCGGGTGCGCGATGAAGTCGCCGCGGCGGATGACCTGCGACGACTCGACGACCAGCGCGTAGCTCATGCGGTCGTGCACCGAGAACACCAGCACCGAGGCGCTGCGCTCGTCGGGCAGGCGCACGCGGCTGTAGTTGGCGGTGAATGCCGTCCAGTCGCGACGCTCGAAACGGTCGCGAACCTCGTCACCGCGATAGAACACGCCGAGCACGTTGCCCGGCTCGAGGCCGTGCTTCTTGCCGCGGTTGAGCGCCACCACCTGGTACTTGCCGGCGACGTACACGCCGTCCACCACGGCGATGATTTGCCCGAGCAGCTCCTCGTTCTTCGGTGCCGAGAGCCTGAAGTCGTCGCCGATGTTCACCTGCGCGGGGAACAGCTTGTCGCCCTGCAGGACCTCGCGGCCGGACTCGACGATGCGCAGGTGCGTCAGGTCCTCCTCGCGCCGCATCCTGAAGATCGAGCTCTCGCCGGGCACCACGGCGCCCGTGTTCTGGATCACCTCGCCGGTGCCCGCGAAGTGGCCGATATAGCCGAGCAGGTCGCCGTCGTCGGGGTCGCGCAGCTCGTCGCCGACGTTCACGATCGTGTAGCGCGTGCCGGCAGCGGGCTGGTCGAGGCCACGGCCGTACACCTCGTTCTGGTCCGAGCCGACGATGTGGCGGTCACGCATGCCGACCACGTAGGGCGCGTCCTTCACCTGGTCCTTGGTGAGCAGCGCAGGCCGGCCGACGAAGTCCATCAGCAGGTCGTACGGGATCGTGCGGATCGCGCCGCTTAGCGGCTCGCTGCGCACCTGCGGCGACAGGCGCTCTGCGCCCGCGGTGCCGACCACGATGCGCGGCTTGCCGTCCACGTAGACGAGGTTGAGCACGTCGCCCGGGTAGATCAGGTGCGGGTTGGCGACCTGCGGGTTGACGTACCAGATCTCCGGCCAGAACCACGGATCACGCAGGAACACCCCGGCGATGTCCCACAGCGTGTCGCCCTTCTTGACGACATACTGCGAGGGCGCGTCGGGCGCGAGCGGGACGGACATCGAAGTGCCGGACACCTGGGCGACCGCCGGGGTGGGGGCGGCCGCGCCGAGCGCGAGGCCGGTCGCGGCGATCGTCAGTCCGAGCCCCAAGGCCCGGATCCAGGGACGCCAGCCGGTCGAACGGGTGTTTGCAAGGAGCAGGTTACGATCCATCCCTTTCTCCATCGGGTGTCGGGGTCGTCACCGTCGCCTTATAATCCGGCCCCCCGCGGGGCTGCTGCCGACCACGTCTCAGTCGGGCGACGCCACGGGACGGCGACGGTGTCCAGCGGCGATCCTGCGACGTCCAGTTTGAAGCTTCATTTAACTTTATCAGCATTTGCAAACGAATGGCGAAGCTCACCATCCTCGAATTCCCGGATCCGCGACTCAGGACACGTGCTGTGCCGGTCGCGGCGGTGGACGCGTCGATCCGCACGCTGATCGACGACATGCTCGAGACCATGTACGCGGCCCCGGGGATCGGGCTTGCGGCGACCCAGGTCAACGTGCACCAGCGCGTGCTCGTTGCCGACGTGAGCCAGGAGCAGAACCAGCCGCTCGCCTTCGTGAACCCCGAGATCATCGAGCGCGAGGGCAAGACCGAGGCCGAAGAGGGCTGCCTGTCGGTGCCGGGCATCTTCGACAAGCTCGCCACGCGCTCGGCGCGCATCCGGGTACGCGCGCTCGACCGCGACGGCCAGCCGTTCGAGCTCGACGCCGAGGGCCTGCTCGCGGTCTGCATCCAGCACGAGATGGACCACCTGGAGGGCAAGCTGTTCGTGGATTACCTCTCCGAGCTCAAGCGCACGCGCATCCGCAAGAAGCTCGAGAAGGAGCGCCGCGAGCGCGGCAGCGCCCAGGCGGCGCGCGAACGCTCCAAGGTGCCGGTCATCTGACGCACCCAGGGGCGCGCCCCCGGCGCCGCGTCCATATCCCCATGACTCCCCGGCTGCGCATCGTCTTCGCCGGCACGCCGGAGTTCGCCGTGCCCCCGCTCGAGGGCCTGCTCGCGGCAGGTCACGAACTCGCCGCGGTCTACACGCAGCCGGATCGGCCGGCGGGACGCGGCCAGGCGCTGGCCGCGAGCCCGGTGAAGCGGCGCGCACTCGAGTCCGGGCTGACGGTGGAGCAGCCGGCGACTCTCAGGTCGCCCGACGCCGTGGAGCGGCTGCGCAGCTTCGACGCCGACCTGCTGGTGGTGGTGGCGTACGGACTGATCCTGCCGCAGGCGGTGCTCGAAGTGCCGCGTCTCGGCGGCTGGAACATCCACGCTTCGCTCCTGCCGCGCTGGCGCGGCGCCGCGCCGATCCAGCGCGCGATCCTCACCGGCGACGCCGTCACCGGTATCACCATCATGCAGATGGAGGCGGGCCTCGACACCGGCCCCGTGCTCCTCGTGCGCGAGACGCCGATCGGCCCGCGCGAACTGGGTGGAGAGTTGCACGACCGATTGTCACGGCTGGGCGCCGAGGCGATCGTCGCGGCCATCGAGGATTGGCAGGCGGGACGCATCACGCCGGTACCGCAGCCGGCCGAGGGCGCCACGTATGCCGCCAAGCTCAGCAAGGCGGAAGCGCGGATCGACTGGGCGCAGCCGGCCGTTGCGATCGACCGCCAGGTGCGCGCGTTCAATCCGTGGCCGGTGGCCGAAACGACCTGGAACGGCCAGCAATTGCGTGTCTGGCAGTGCGAGCCGGAGCCGACGGAGGTGCACTCGGCGCCCGGTACCGTGCTCGAGGCTTCCGGCGGGCGCATCGTGGTCGCCACGGGTGCGGGCGCGCTGCGCCTGCAGCAGGTGCAGGTGGCCGGGCGGCGCGCGATGTCCGCCGCCGAGTTCCTGAACGCGAACACGTTGGCCGGGGCGCGGCTCGGGTGAACGAGCCAGCCCCGTCGCAGGCGCAGTCGCGGGCCGCCGCCGCCAGCCTCGTCGCGGCGACCCTGCACGAGGGCCGCTCGCTCGACGACCTGCTCGCCAACGATCCTGACACCGGCTCCGCGCGCGGCCTGAAGCGTTCGCTCGCCTACGGCACGTTGCGCTGGCACTTCCGGCTCGATGCCATCCTGCGCCAGCTGGCCGACCGGTCGCCCGAGCGGATGCCGCCCACGCTGCGGGCGGTCATCGAGGTCGGCCTGTTCCAGCTGCTGTCCGGCGAGACGGCGGCCCACGCGGCCGTCGCCGAAACGGTCAACGCGACGCGCGAGCTCGGCCACGCGCGCGCCGCCGGGTTCGTGAACGCGGTGCTGCGCCGCTTCCAGCGGGAGCGGGACGTCGTGCTTGCCGCCGTCGATGCGGAGCTCGCAGTGCGTACTGCGCACCCGGGCTGGCTGGTCGCGATGCTCCAGCAGGAGCGGCCGGACGACGCCGTCGCCATCCTCGAGGCCAACAACGAGCATCCGCCCCTGTGGCTGCGGGTCAACCGCCGGCGCGGCACCGTGGCCGAGTACGCGGCCGCACTCGAGGCGGCCGGGTTCCGGGTCGAGCGCCACCCGATCGCCCCCGACGCGCTGCGGATCGAGCCCGCGGCCGATGTCCGGGAGTTGCCCGGGTTCTTCGAGGGCAAGGTTTCCGTGCAGGACGCGGCCGCGCAGCTTGCCGTCGAACTGCTCGCGCCCCGGTCTGGCGAGCGCATCCTCGATGCCTGTGCCGCGCCCGGCGGCAAGACCTGCCACGTGCTCGAGCGTGTGGCGGGTCCTTGCCGGATCACCGCACTCGACGTGTCCGAGGCGCGCCTCAGCCGGGTGCGCGACAGTCTCGCCCGCCTCGGGCTCGAGGCCGAGGTCCGGGCAGGGGATGCCGGGGATCCTGCCGGCTGGTGGGACGGCCAACCCTACGATCGCATCCTGCTCGACGTGCCGTGTTCGGCCACCGGCGTTATCCGCCGTCATCCGGACATCAAGATCCTGCGCCGTGCACGGGACATCCCGGCGCTAGCCCGGCGGCAAGGCCAGTTGCTGCGGGCCGCTTGGGGATTGCTCGCCGCGGGCGGGACGCTCGTTTACACCAGCTGCTCGGTGCTGCGACCCGAGAATGAGGGGGTGGTGGGGCCGTTCCTGGCCACGACCCCGGACGCCGTTGACCGCACCCCGGAGGCTACCCGGGAGTGGCCGGCCCGGCCCCGCGAAGCGGGCCCCGGGTACCAGGTGCGACCCGGTGAAGCCGGGATGGACGGCTTCTATTATGCTTGCCTGACCAAGCGCCCCTGAATGTTGGAGATGAGCAACAGTCGCAGCGCCCCGTCTCTGCAAAGGCAAGGAAGCCCTGCCTTCCATGCGGCGTGGCTGCTTTGCTTTCTTGCAACGTTTGCAGCACCGGCGCTCGCGGACACGCGCCTCGAGGTCACGACCGCCTCCGTCGCCCTCGACGAAGGCATCTTCGAGCTCGACACTCGCCTCGATATCCACATCCCGGAGGCGGGACGCCGCGCCATCGAGGCCGGCCTGACGCTCGAGCTCGAGTACCAGATCGAGATCGCGCGCGTGCGCCGCTACCTGCCGGACGACGAAATCGCGTCGCTGGTGCAGTCCTTCGAACTCAGCTACCACGCGCTGAGCCAGCGCTATCTGGTGCGCAATCTCAACACGGGCGAGCAGCAGGATTTCGGCTCGCTGCAGGCGGCGCTCGACCGGCTCGCCGAAGTGCGCGGCCTGCCGCTCTTCGACTCCTCGCTGCTCGAACCCGGGTCCAACTACGAGTTCCGCGTGCGCGCCGGGCTCAACCTGCGCACTGCGCCCGACACGTTCGGCTGGCTGCTGTTCTGGACGGACGACTGGAGCGCCACCAGCGAGTGGTTCACATGGACACCCCGACGCTGAGTCGAGCGGCGTCGATGGTCGTCGTCGGCCTCGGCGGCCTGCTGTGGCTCGCCGCGATCCTGTTCATGGCGCAGACGGCGCAGCACTCCGCGCAGTTCAGCCGGCTGCACCCGTGGATCCTGATGATCAACATCGCGGGCCTCGTGGTGCTGGTCGGGCTGCTGTTCGCCAAGCTGGCGCAGCTGGTGCGCGACTGGCGCGGTCACGTCATCGGCTCGCGGCTCAAGGCCCGCATGGTGTGGATCTTCGGGGTGCTCGCCACGCTGCCGATCCTGCTCGTGTATTTCTTCGCGGTGCAGTTCCTGAACCGCGGCATCGACAGCTGGTTCAACGTCGAGATCCGCCAGAGCCTCGACGACGCGCTGGTGCTGTCGCGCTCCGCGCTCGAGACGCGCATGCGCGAGCACCTCGCGGCCACCGAGGGCATCGCCGACGAGCTTGCCGCCACCGGCGGCACGTCGGCGGTGCTGCTCGAGGGGCTGCGGCGGCAGGCGGGCGCGCTCGAGATCACGGTCGCGACCGAGTCCGGCGCGATCGTCGCAGTGGGCCGCGGCCTGTCGTCGGAGGTGGTGCCCGACGAGCTGCCGGGCGAGGTGCTGCTGCAGGTGCGCCAGGGCCGGCCGTTCGTCAGCCTCGAGCCGCAGGCCGAGGGCGGCTACGTCGTGCGCACCGCCGTGCCTCTCGGCGGCGGCCCGGGCCGCGGCCGCCTGGTGGTCCAGGCGATCTACCCGGTCGCCGAGCGCGTCGCGGCGCTCGCCGACACGCTGCAGGCCGCCTACCAGCAGTTCGGCGAAAAGGACTACCTGCGTCGGCCGCTCAAGGCGAGCTTCATCCTCACGCTCACCGTGGTGCTGCTGCTGTCGCTGCTCGCAGCCTGGTACGGCGCGATCTTCACCGCGCAGAAGCTGGTACAGCCGATCCAGGACCTGGTGAAGGGCACGCGTGCGGTGGCGCAGGGCGACCTCGACACGCGTCTGCCGCTCACCTCGCACGACGAGATGGGCTTCCTCGTGCACTCGTTCAACGACATGACCAAGCGGCTGCGCGGCGCGCGCGAGGACCAGCAGCGCGCGCAGCAGGCCGCCGAGACCGAACGGGCCAACCTGGCGATCATCCTGGCGCGGCTGTCCACGGGCGTCGTGTCGCTCGAATCCGACCTGCGCGTGCGGACCACGAACCGCGCGGCGACCACCATCCTGGGCGAGGATCTCGAGGCGTGCGTGGGCCGCGGCCTGGCGGACCTCGGCGAGCCCGACGGCCTGTTGCGGCAGTTCGCCGAGGCCTGCCGTTCACGCATCGCCGCGGGCGACCGCGAGTGGCGCGAGCAATTCACGTTCCAGGCCGGCACCTCGCGGCGCATCCTGATGTGCGCGTGCACGCCGCTGCCGGGCGAAGGCGAGCTGCCCGGCGGCTTCGTGCTGGTGTTCGACGACATCACGGTGATGTTGCAGGCGCAACGCGAGGCGGCGTGGGGCGAGGTCGCGCGCCGCCTGGCGCACGAGATCAAGAATCCGCTCACGCCGATCCGCCTCTCGGCGGAGCGCATACGCCACAAGCTGCTGCCGTCGATGAACGAGAAGGACGCCCAGCTCCTCGACCGCGGCACCGAGACCATCGTGCAGCAGGTCGAGGCGATGAAGGAGATGGTCAACGCCTTCAGCGAGTACGCGCGCGCGCCACGCTTCGAGATGGCGGAGGTGAACGTCAACCAGCTGGTGCGGGAAGTCACCGAGCTCTATCGCGCTCAGGTGGCCGGGCGCGGCGTGCAGCTCGACGTGCAGCTCGAGCCGGCGGTCGCCAGCATGGTGGCGGACCGCGGCCGGCTCCGGCAGTTGCTGCACAACCTGCTCACCAACGCCGTCGAGGCACTCGAGGGCCAGCGCGACGGCGCGATCACGGTGGCGACGCGGCTCGCGTTGCGCAACGACGAAGAGGTCATCGAGATCTCGGTCGAGGACAACGGGCCGGGCTTCCAGCGCGAGCTGATCGGCCAGGTGTTCGACCCGTACGTGACGACGAAGCCCCGCGGCACCGGGCTCGGGCTCGCGATCGTGCGCAAGATCGTCGAGGAGCACGGCGGGCACGTCGAGGCGGACAATCGCGCCGGGGGCGGCGCGCGCGTGCGCGTCGAACTGCCGCTGAACGGAACAACACGGGCGCAGGTCGCGGGCCGCGAGGCGCGACGACCCGAACGCCGGAGGGAACGTGCATGAGCAACGCGCGCATTCTGGTGGTGGACGACGAGGCGGACATCCGCGAACTCGTGCAGGAGATCCTGTCCGAGGAAGGCTACGTGGTGGACGTCGCCGCGAACGCCGCGGAGGCCCGCGCCGCCTGCGCGCGCCAGGCGCCCGACCTCGTGCTGCTGGACATCTGGATGCCCGATACCGACGGCATCAGCCTGTTGCGCGAATGGCAGCAGACGCAGGCGTTGGCGGCGCCGGTGGTGATGATGTCCGGCCACGGCACGGTCGAGACCGCGGTCGAGGCCACGCGCCTCGGCGCGGTCGATTACGTCGAGAAGCCGCTGTCGCTCGCCAAACTGTTGCGGACCGTGACCAGCGCGCTCGAGGAGGGCGGGCGCCGCCGCCAGTCGGCTCGCAGCCTGTTGCCGCCGCTGCTCGCACCGGTCGGCCGCAGCCGCTTGATGCGCGAGCTGCGCGAGGAGGCGAAGCGGCTCGCGCCGCACGATGCTTCGGTGCTGGTGGTCGGCGAATCGGGCACCGGTCGGGAAGCGTTCGCCCGCTACATCCACTCGTTGAGTCCGCGCAAGTCCGCGCCGTTCGTGACGGTGGCGGCGGGTTCGCTGTCGGATTCGAATGCCGAGGCCATGCTGTACGGCACCGAGTCGGGCGGCGCCGTGCGCAAGGGGCTGCTCGAACAGGCCGAGCGCGGCGCGCTGTTCGTCAACGAACTCGGCGACCTGCCGCCCGTCGCGCAGCGGCTGCTGTTCGCGGCGCTCGACTCGGGCACCTACCGGCGCGCAGGCGGAGCCACGAAACTCGAGTGCGACGTGCGCGTGATGTGCTCGGCGCAGCCAGGCTTCGAGACACGGGGTGCGGAACCGTTTCGCCGGGACCTGCTCTCGCAGCTCAACGTGCTGAGCCTGCGGGTGCCACCACTGCGTGATTACGCCGAGGACGTGCCCGACCTGTTGCGCTACTACGTGGACCGGCTGGTGGACGACCAGCGCCTGCCGTTCCGCCGCTTCGGCGTCGCGGCGCAGAATCGCCTGCGCAACTACCCGTGGCCCGGCAACATCCGCGAGCTCAAGAACCTCGTGCAGCGGCTGCTCATTCGCGGCGGCGACGAGGACATCGAGCTGGCGGAGATCGAACGCGAGATCGCCGGGCAGGCGGCGGCGGACGAGCCGCTGGTGAAGCAGGACCTGCTCGCGCTGCCGCTGCGCGAGGCGCGCGAGCATTTCGAACGGGCGTACCTGACGCAGCAACTGCAGCTCTGCAACGGCAAGGTGGGGCAGCTCGCGAAGCGCGTGGGCATGGAGCGCACGCACCTGTACCGGAAGCTGAGATCGCTCGGGGTGGATTTCCGGCAGTCGGAAGACTGACGGCGGGGATCGGGGACAGGGGATGGGGGATAGTGCGAGGCCGTAGATTCCGGCGTCGTCGCTACGGAGTCAGCCCCGCACGTTACCGCCGTTCAATGTCCCCGATGCCCTACTGCCTCGCAGGGAAGTCCCTCATCGCCGCCTGCACGGCCGTCGCCACGGCCGCGGGCTCCGTGCTGCCCTTGGTGATCTTGCCGGAGACGCGACCCTGCCACACCTCGGCGTTTCGGGCGTTGTCGATGGCGTGGATGACGAGCGTGCCTTCTTGGTAGTTGCGCAGGCTCGGGCTGCCGACGCTCACCGAACCTCCGAAGGATCCGCCCCAGCTGCCCATTCCTACGCCGACGCGCACGGGATTGCTCTCAACCACGTCCTTGCTGGCGGTCTGGTAGATGATGCGCAGGTCCGGGTTCGCGGACTCCGTGTAGCCGCGGCGCTGCAACTCGCCGGCGATCGCGCGGCGGATGTTCTGGTCGAGCATCAGCAGCGGCGGATCATTGCCGTCGACCCCGGGGGCCGGTGACCAGCCGAACGTCGCGTACGTGCCCCACGGCGCGCCCAGGTCGCGCGTCGATTCCGGCTCGGGAGGTGCCGATGCGCACGCCCCCAGCAGCAGCGTCGCGCAGAGCGCGAGGCCGTGCCGGATGCGCGCCGGGGTCACGCGTGCCTCACTGCGACGCGACGACCATGTAGTCGACGGCGTTGATCACCGACTGGTCGGAGAGGTCGGTGCGGCCGCCCTTCGGCGGCATGTAGCCGCCCTTGCCCTGGAAGCCCTGCAGAGCATGGGTGTGCAGCGTGTCCGCACCCTGCGCGATGCGCGCCGCCCAGGCAGCCTTGTCGCCCATCTTCGGCGCGCCGGCGATGCCGGCGCCGTGGCAGGCCACGCAGGCCTGGTTGTAGACGGTCTCGCCCGGCAGGTCCTCCGCCGCGACGGCCGGGGCGGCCGCCTCGGGCGCCAGCGCGGAGTTGTCCTGTCCAGCGACGGCGACCTTGGCCACCGGGCCGATCCGCGCCGCGATCTCCTGCTGGAGGACCGGGTCCGCAGCCTTGACCTCCCTCGTCGAAATGGACGCGATGAAGCGCGCCAGGATGATCAGGGCGATGGTGATGCCGAGCAGGATGCCCAGCACCAGCATGAAGGTGTCGAAGAACTTGCGGTCGTGCTCGGCGCTCACGAGGGCTCCCCGGGGTCAGGCGCGAAAAATGCGGCCGCGAAGTATAGCCTGAGCCGTCCGCCGCGCCACCCTCCGAAATGGACGCCGCGGGCGCCCAAGGCTATGATTCCTGCCCCTTTTCGGGGGTCCAGCCCAAGCGCCCGTAGCTCAGTTGGATAGAGTGTCGCCCTCCGAAGGCGAAGGTCACAGGTTCGAATCCTGTCGGGCGCGCCA
>Ga0114938_1002095_pt1 | contig 12973 bp, 13 predicted proteins | sample AshMeaBigSpring_FD_88675 | JGI IMG/M metagenome (GOLD analysis project Ga0114938, IMG submission 88675) | Groundwater microbial communities from Big Spring, Nevada to study Microbial Dark Matter (Phase II) - Ash Meadows Big Spring | ecosystem: Environmental > Aquatic > Deep subsurface >...
GTAGCCGAAGTTCGCCCCGACATCGATCAGCGTGCGGTGAAGCTTTGCCTGTGCCAGGATCGCGCGCGTCAGCCCGAGTTCGTAAACCCCGGTCCATGCGATCGACCCGTGCGCATCGTCGTGTGGGACAAGGTCCATCGCGACACCTGGCGCGAAACGCAGCTGCGCCGACCGGAACAGCTCCGCAGCATCCACCCGCCGGAAAAGACGGTAGTACAGCGTAAGCGCCAGCCGTGGAGGCAGCGCCGAAAGGGTGCGCCTGATCGCGCGGGAGATCGGACGGGCCAACGTGTTCATTTATGGCAAGGGCGGGTGCGTAGTGACCGTCGGACGAGGCGGCCGCTCGCACGTCCCCGCATAGCCGACCTGGCAGCTGGGTTTGCCGGAGCGGAGCTTTTCGGCCAGCCTGGCCTCGTTCGCCGCTGATCGCCTGAGCACCTGATGCTCAAGGTGAAAGAGGATGCAGCAGCCGTTCGCCTCGACTGGCTGGATGCCTGCGGCTTGGAGCCGGTAGCAGAGGTCGTTGTCCTCGTTGCCGTAGCCTGAAAATGTTTCGTCATAGCCGTTGACCGCGATGAAGTCGATCCGCCGGCACGAGAGGTTGCTGCCGCACGGGTAGAATGGCCCCCCCCAAACCCACCGTCGCGCAGCACGCGGAAAGCGGAACGCCTTGATCCGCGAAACCATCTTGCCGGCCACCACGTAGCGTAGCACGGTCCAGAGTCGCGGGCGAAATGCGGGTACGGAGGCTAGGGCGACCTCTGCGCGGCTTCCTTGGATGTAAGACCCGGGATGGGCCGCCAGGAGGGCGAGGTGATCCTCAACGAACCGGGGATGGGGCAGGCAGTCAGCATCCACAAAGACCAGGCAGTCGGAGCTCAGTTGCGCGGCCGCGCGGTTTAGCATGCAGGGTTTCCGGTTTCCCTCGTCAGGATGCCAGACGTGGTGGACGGTGAACGGCTGTCGGAAAATCGCGGCGTCGGCGGGCGGGCGGGAACCGTCGTCCGCGATCGCGACCTCGTCGGGGAGCCGGGACTGGGCGGCCAGCGCCTTGAGCGACCGCCGGGCGATGTCCCAGTTGTTGTAGCAGCTGAGGATGACTCCGCAGGTCATGTCGGGGTGGGGGCTGAGACCGCTCGGCGCACGAGCGCCGACCGGAGCCGCCGTTGATGGGCCGTGGCCCAGCCGAGCGCGCCGGCCAGGGCATTCCCGCCCGGGACCGCTCCCAGCCTCAGCCTCCAGCACTCCCGGAGGTAGTACCGGCTGTGTTGCGCGTTCATGTTGAAATGGATCACCGTCGGCGAGACCTCGTGCCCGAGCTTCTGAAATGTCGAGCGCCCGGCCGCGACGTCGATGTCGCCCAGGCGGTCGAAGCAGTCGAGCGCGGTCCCCATAGTGGCGGACTCATCCCAAGCCAGCGGCTCGACCCCGCACCGCCGCATCGCCGCCGCAATGAGCGGCTCGTCGGCCGCCGCTGCATTCTTGAATTTCTCCAGCCCCAGTTCCTTCCTCCTTCCGAAGAGCTTGCGTGCTGACCCAAATACCGCCCGGGCTTCTGGCGAGCGGTCGAAGTAATAAATCCCGCCGTTGAAGGCGGGCAGCGAATCGATCCCGGCCCTCTCAAGAAAGGTGGGCAGCGAGCGGATCGCCGGGTGCTTGTCGTCCGGTCCGAGCGACCCGTAGGCCACCACCCCGAACCCCCGCGCCGCCCGGTAACGGTCCCAGATCGCTGTGAGCGGGCGGAATACCAGGCAGTCCGCATCGATGAAGAGCGTCTCCTCAAACGGCGAGTAGGTGTCGAGGTGCAGCTTCTGCTCGACCCCGCTGCCGAACGACGCTTCCGCCGACACCACCTGCACTCCCAGCCGATCGAACCGCTGCCGGTTCCGCCCGGCCGCATCGGTGACCACCGCGATCGCCTCGCCCGGGTCCCGGAGCCGGATCGAGCGTGCGAGCGACTCCGCCAGCGCCAGGTAGCGCTTGGCCCCGCAGGCCAGCGTGAGGACACCGCGCGTCGCGCTCATCCGGCGGTCCTCCCCGGCGCACCCCTACGGAGCGCCCGATAGAGCCTCAGTGTCGGCCGGATCCCCAGGATCCTGATGCACATTTGGATGGCGCGGACCGGCTCCTCTTGGGGCGTCGGCCGGAACCCCGGGACCAGCGCCTCGATCCGCCGCTCGATCCGCCGGCAAAAGTTGGGGTCCCACAGCGCGAACGCCCGCAGGCCCTTGTAGTAGGCGCGGGCGAGCAGGCGCCTCCGCCGGGGGGTGAGATCCCCGCGCGCCTCAAGCATCGGCTCGAGCTTGAGATAGATCCTGCAGCGGGTGCGCTCGGCCTCCAGGTGGCTCAGCGGGCGGTCTCCGATCCGGGATTGAAACGAGGCGCCGTGCTGCCTCCACCAGTACGCGACCCCGGGCAGGCGCGCGATCCGGCGGGCGCCCAGCGCCGCCCGCGAAAAGAAGTCGAAGTCATCGTACATGGCTACGTCCGCATCCCATCGCACCGACTGTATCAGGGCTTTCCGGTAGAGGACAGCTGCGGTGAACGGGGTTTTTCGCTCCCCAAGTATCGCCTCGACCAGCTCGTCCACGGCGGGGGGCTCGTACGTTTTCCGGCTGCCCTCGTCCACCCGGCCGTCGGCGCCGAGCGAGCAGATCCCCCAGCCCGACATCACAAGATCGGCGTCCCGGGCGTCCAGCTCGGCGGCCTCGCGGGCCAGGACCCCCGGTTCCAAGACGTCGTCGTGATCTAGAAATTTGACCGCCTCGCCGCGGCAGACGGCCAGGCCGTGATTGCGCGCAAACGTTCCGTCGCCATGCCCCTCGCCAAACCGCTCGACGCGGATCCTTGAGCCGTAGCTGGCCAGCAGGTCGGGCGTCCCGTCGGTCGAGCCGTCGTCTATGACCAGGATCTCGGTGTCGGCGTCCTCCTGGGCGAGGCCCGAGGCCAGCGTGTCCCGAAGGAGCGGGCCGGGGTTGTGGGCGGGAATGATGACGCTGACCTTCATGGGGTGTCGGTGTTCCGGTTCGGGCGCAGGCGCTCCGCCGCCAGCGCCAGGCGGCCGGCCACCCGCCAGCCGAGCACCCCGGCCGCCCGCCCGAAGAGCGGGTAGAACCGGCCGAGCACCCGGGCCTCGCCGGCGACCGCCGGAGCCGACCGGTAAAGGACCTGCGCCAGCTCGCGCTCGCCGAGCGCCGCACACTCGCGTGCGATCAAAAACATCCGCCGCCCAAAGTGTCGCATCTCGGGGATGCCCGGGAGCACGCCGGCCCCGAGCGCGTGGCCGGCGATCGCCGCGACGGCGGTCGCCCGGTCGCGCAGGGCGCCGCGCTCGAGCCGCCGGGCCTGGCTCAGTCGTGCGCCCTCATGCGCCGGGCAGGCCGCCACCGCCGCCGGCTCGAACACCAGCGGGTGGCCGAGCGCCGCCACCCGGCAGTCATATTCCCAATCCTCGTGGATCCGCAGCGCAAGCCATCCGCCCGCCGGCTCGACCAGCGCCCGACGGTAAAGCGGGGACTGGATCGGCCACCAGGACCCGAGCAAAAATTGCGGAAACATCCGGTCGATCGGGCGGTCCGACCGCATCCAGCGGCCCCCCGCCCGGTCGGTCACCTCGACCGGGCCGTAGCTGGCCACCGCCCCCGGGTTTGCCCGCAGCGCTGCCACCTGACGCTCAAACTTTCCCGGCAGCAGGACGTCGTCGCTGTCCAGATATTGCAGGAATTCGCCGCGCGCCATTTGGCGTCCCGCTTCGCGCGCCGCCCCCGGTCCGGCATTCGGGATGCGGAGGACCCGGAGGCGATCCGGGTCGCCCGCGGCGAGACCGACGGCCGCCGCCGGCGTCGAGTCGGTTGAGCCGTCGTCCACAATCAGAACCTCAACGTCCGCGCCGGACTGGGCCAGCGCGCTCTGCACAGCCGTCCCGAGCTGGCGCGGCCGGTTGAAGACCGGGATGATGACGCTGACAAGGCCCTCGCGCCAGGCCGCGGCGGGTTCAGGCATCGTGAGGGTTCAAGAGGTTGCGCCCGCCGCCGTCGCGAAGCAGTTCGGCCGCCCGGCGCCGCGCCCGGCTGTGCGCCCGCGCGGTGAGCCTCACGAACGGGTCGCGCGACATCAGCTGGACGAGCGTCCGGATCCGGGCCCGCAGCGAGGGCCGTCGGGGAAGCGCGCCGTTCTCGAGGAAATCCATGACGAGCCCGGATAGGATCCGGCCTTCGACGCTGCGCGCGAAGTAGTCCCACGAGCAGCGCCCGGGCGGGATGAGGTGGGTGAGCGTGAGCTCGGGGAAGACGCCCTTGCCGAGGCCGAGGCCGGCGGCCGAGTTGGCGAGGTCGTTGTCGGCCCCATACAGGAGCTCGTTCCCGCGGTGGTCGAGGAATGCCCGGCGGGCATCCTGCGAGAGCTTCCCGACATAGGCGTCCACCACCTCCCGCCGGAGCAGCATGCCGGCCCCCCACGGCGTCGAATGCCCATGTGCCGGATCGTTGCTCCAGCAGGCCGCCCGGACCTGGCGCAGCGAGAGGATGCTGGGCGCGCGATCGGCGAACGGTGGGACCCCGGCCTCATACTCCGGGAGGCTGCTGCCGCCCAGCGCCCCGATCCAGGGGTGCGTGCGGCCCAGCTCGAGCCCCCGCTCCAAATAGTCGGGCGCCAGCACGTTGTCCTGGTCGACCAGCAGGATCCAGCCGGAGTCGGGAGCGGCCTCGCGAAACCCTCGCAGGCGGTTGGGCGTCAGGCCGAGCTGGGCCTCGACCACCACCCGCCAGCCGGGCAGGCCGCCCGCGTCGAGCGCCTCCGCATACCGCTCGGGCGAATTGTTGTCCACCAGGAGCACCTCCGCGATCTGCGCGTGAGCCGACTGCTTCCGGATCCCGTCCAGCACCCGCTCGAGCGCGGGGATAGGCGGCCGGTACGCCGGGATGATGATGCTCACCCGTTCGCTCACTTTTCCCCTCCTGCCAACCGGCACATAAGGTCCGCCATCTCGGACGTTCTGAAGTCGGAGGTCCTGATGCGCGAGGCGAGCCATTCGGTGAATCGGCCCTCCGCGTGCGCCTGCAGGCCATCCCAGTAGTGGCGCGCGCCGCGCGGCCCGGACTCGCCCGGCCGGGGCGTGCCGGCCGCAACCTTCAGGCACTTCGCAAGCGCCTGCCGGACCCCGCGCCATTCGTAGTGCATCAGCCCAAGCATCGAGACATACGGCCGGCGCACGGATGCGCTATACCCGTAGTGCTGACCCAGCCCGACCCAGCGGAAGGTCCCGGCCCGGAAAAATGACTTTTTCATATTCGAGGCGCGCTTATGCCGCTCGAAGCTGACGATCTCCCGGACTGGATGCGGGTGGTCGCCGAGAGTGACCGCGTTGAAATCCAAGTGGAACTTGAAGACCTCCCCGTCCGTGCCGGCGAGCCGGGAAAGTTCGGAGTGGATCGCGTCGCGGTCCGGGTGCGCTCCGCAGATCACAAACTCGTCAGCGTCGAGCGGGATGAGGAAGTCGCAGCCCGAGCGCTCGCGCTCCAAGAGCGCGTTGAGGTTCTCCATCTTGAGTTCTTCCCAATTGGCATTCTGCCGGAGGGGGAGGACGATGAGCTGGCGCTCCGGCAGCCGGCTGCGGAGGATCGAGGAAGTCCGATCGGACGAGCCGTCGTCGATCACAAACAGGTTTTCCTCTCCAAAGACCCAGGCATGATAGTCGACCCAGTCGCCGATGATGTCCTCCTCGTTCTTGACCTGACAAAAGACTTTCGCGCGGCGGGCTCCCGGGTGCGGGGGCTTCCGGAATGGCGCCATCGCCCGAGCGGACAGGACGTCCCACTCGGACCAAACCCATTCCTTCGCGCGGAATCGAACGGACCGCAGGATGCGGGCCGGAAGTTCTCGGGCAGTCATGTCGTGCGGGATCTCATTCGTCGATGGAGGATGGTAAGGAAGCCGCCGCACCGCGGCAAGTGCGAGGACGCCGTGGGTCAGCCGCCGGCGGGGTGAGGGGAGCGCGTCAGCCAGAGCCAACGGAACCCGTTCGTCCGATCTTCCCCGACGGCCTCCCGAAGGAGGGCCTCTTCGCCGGGCGGCCAAACGGCTGCGCCTTCCGCTGCAATCCAGGCCTCGCGCCCGGCGGCCGCCACCTCGCAGACCGCATGCGTTTGCGAAAACCGCGAGACGAGCAGGTTGCGGGTGGTGGGCGACCACGCTTCCTCATGCACCTCGACCAGGATGTCCATCCCGAGCAGGCCGGGGGACGCAGCAGGGTCGAGCAGCGAGCGCTCGAACCCCTCGATGTCACAGATGACCACCGTGCGCCCGGCCACGTGCGGACGGAAATCCGAGGCCTCGCAAAGGCTCCGCACCGCGACGCGCGACCCCACGCGGTTCAGGCGCGCGAGCGCCCGGGTCTGCCGGCGGGAAACGAAGTCGGTGTCGTATGCCACCACCTGGAGCGCGGGCATGCGAAACGCCAGGCCGACCGCATAGTATCCCTCCGCGCATCCGACATCGATCAGCCGGGCATACGGGGTCGCGACGATCTGCTCGACGATCCCTTGCAGCTCGCACTCATACGAGCCCAGCCACTTCGAGGTGATCGACCCCCAGATGAACGCATTGAGGTAGCTCATCCCGCGGAACGGCCCGGACTGGACGCCAATCGGCCGGCCGCCGAAGAGATGCGCCGCCACCGCCTGCTGGAGCGCGCCGTAGCGGGCGGGGATCCCCCGGCGGCTCTGGATTGAGCCCCAGCGGTCGAGCATCCGGGGGGCGAGGATTTCCAGCGCGCGCCGCGCGGGACGCTTCAGCCATTTCGGAAGGGACATCATGGGTGGGGATTCTTTCCGGCGCCGGCATCGCTCCCGGTGCGGGCCGAGCGGCTGAGGAGGCGGTCCGGCCGGAGCCTCGGGATCGCGAGTTGCAGGAGGCCGACCGAAAGATCCAACGGCGGCCGGGATTTCCAATGTTCCGCGAGCGTGCGGGCCTCGCGGGAGAGGTGGGCGCCGAGCACGAGCGCGGGCAGCAGCGCCCGCATCCCCCATCCTCGGATCCGCTCCGCAAGGCCGGGCGAGCCCCCGGCAAGGAGGGAAGCCAGCCGGGCCTCGGAAAACCCGTCCCCCACGAGAACGCCCGGCCAGCCCTCGCCATACACGGCCTCCGCCAGCTCGATCCAGCGCCGGACCCCCTTGCGGAAGCAGGCCTCGGCGGCGGACGAGTGCTCGGGGCCGCCGACCCCGCTCAGGCGCAGCCAGGGCTTGAAGAGGTGCAGGAAATGGATCCCCTCCAGCGTGGAGCGGAAGCTCCCGGGGTGGGCCGCCGCCGGCACGCAGCGGAACCTCCCGACCCCGGTCTCCTGCCCGCGACAAAAATTCCACCGCGTGCCGAGCCACCGGATGCTGAGCTCGCGGGTCGCGTTGACCAGGGCGAAGAGGTGCTGGTCGCTGGCGACCGATACTTTGCCTGCGCACTCGCGGAACGTGCCGGTGACCGTTCGCGAAAACCCGATCCGTCGCAGGTTGGCATGGTTCCATGCCATGATCCCGGTGTTTGGGGTCCGTCGCAGGAGTCGGCCGGCGGTCAGGTGAAAATGCTCTTGGAGCCACGCGCAGCCGGGATCCCGCGCTGGCCGGAAGTGGTGGCCGACCGAGCCGTTCGCCACGCACCCGACGTCCCAGCCCCCGCCGGACAGCTCGCCCAACGGAAGCCGCCCGCAGCAGAGCACGTCGCCATCAATCGACAGGCTTGCCGCATATCCGAGCGCCGCGATCCGCCTCCAGCACACGAGGTGCCAGAAGCACTCGTGGTGCCACTCGCCGGATCCGCCGGACTCGCCGCCCGGAAAAAACCTTTCGGCGTCGTAAGTGAGCGGCTCGATCCCGCTCCGGCGGGCGGCCTCGCGATCCCCCGGCCGGAAGTCGGCGGCGATCACAAAGGCGTCGACCTCCAGGTTGTGACGCCGCACCGAGGCGAGGGCGACCAGAAGCTTGGGGACATAATCCCGGTCGCCGCAGGCAAAGACCGCCCATCGCCCGGCCGGCAGCTCCCGCCGCGCCTTCCGGATGCGGGAAATCCCGCGCCCCGGCGGCGGCGGCTCAGGCAGCGGAGAATCGGACATAAAGGTCGCCGAAGGCCGTGGGCGGCACGCTGCGCAGGCGGTCGAGGATCTCGCCCGTACCGACCCAGGCCGTAAGCCAGAACTCCATCGATTCGCCCAGGCTGATCTGGAACTCCGGCTCCCCCATCGCCGAAAGCCGTTCGATGCACGACTCGATGGCCGCGGGGAACTCGGGCGTGAACTCCAGCGAGAGCGCGGGCAGCGGCCGGCTCAGCCCCTGGATCACCTCCGCCTCGTAACCCTCGACGTCCACCTTCACAAATCGCGGGACGCCAAACTCTCCGATCAGCGAGTCGAGCGTCCGCACCGGCACCCGCAGCGTCCGGTCCCAGAGCACCCCGGACAGCCGCTGGCTTTTCGTCACCGACTCGATCCAGCACGCCGAGAGCGAGGAGACAGTCGACGAGCCGCTCACCAGCATGTCCGCCTCGCCGGATTCCCTGCCGAGCGCGCAGCCCACGATCCGAATGCCGTCCCTCCCACGGCACACTATGCGCAGGTCCTCCGCGCAGGGCGGCTGGGGCTCGACCGCCACCACACGGGCACCCAGCAAGGAAAAAATCTTTGTCCGGTTCCCGACGTTCGCGCCCACGTCAAAGACGAGATCGCCGGCTCGCACGAACGGCTCATAGAAGGCCATCATCCGGCGGTCCTGGTCGGTGGTCTGCCAGAACGCCCGGCGCATCTGCCGGTGGTACCGCCAGCTGCGGACCGGGCCAAGGATCCGGCAGAGCAACGTTCGGGTCAGGAAGGCGGAGAGCATGTTCAATTGCGACAATTTCTTAGCCTGTGGCGGAGCGGAGCGGGATGCAACCGGGAAACAACTTGCTATCGAGCTTCTCGGATCCGTCGGTCGTCCAGCGGTCCGGACAGATCACTCGCTTCTCCGGGTTCGGGTTGAGCCAGCCTGCCCACCATGAGAACGAGCTGTTGGAAATGATCTGGTGGCGGCAGCCGGCCATCGCGGCCAGATCGGCCAGAGCGTCGCCAGGGCCCTTCGAATTTACCATTTCGACGTCGGCCCCGCTCAAGTGGGCCCGGCACCAGCCGGGGTCATCCGAAAACACATGAAACCGCGGGTGCCCAAGCGCCTCGCGGAGGCGGGCCATCGCGCAAAGGAAATATTCCTGGCCGCAGACCATGCGCGACGGATGGTTCAGATAGTCCCCCCGGCGGATGTGGACGGCTACGGATTCCGGTCCGGCCGGCGGTTGCGCAAATCCCGAGAGCCGCCTCCAGATAGTCTCGCGCAGTCTGGCTGCATGCCGCTCCACCAGCGCGGCGTGCTGGAAGTATCCGGATAGCAGTGCGGACCGCGCGAGGCCCTGCTCGACCGCCGGCGAGTCCCTGTCCTCAAGTACGGGAAGCAACCGGCACTCGCAGGCCAGGCGGCCGCTGGCCTTCAGGACCATCCGATTCAGAAGCGGTGGGAAAATGACCCCGGGCAGCCCGAGCCGCACAAAGTCCAACCTAGCGAGCCGGCGGGATGTCGCACCCGCCTCCAGCCGCGAAAAATCCATCAGCAGGACCGGCCGCCGCGCGCGCGCGGCGGCCGCCACCATCGCTGCGTACTGGAACAGGTTGTTCCCCAGCCGCCCATGAAATGCGCACCAGATCAGCATTGTTCTCGGTGAAGAGGGTTGGGAACTCACGAGCCCCTCGCGGCGACATCCGCCGTGCAGGCCAGTCGGATCTGCCCCCAGTCGGGCTTCCAAGCCAGGACGTCGGCCCCCTGGTCGGACAGGGGCTCGAAGTCGAAGCCCAGCACGTTCAGTACCGCGTCGGCCGGGTTCCCGCCGGCCGTCATCACAAAGAACGAAAGGTCGTAGTGCCCGGGTGCGAGCCCGGGGTCTGCCAGCTCGACGTTGAGTGCGAGCTCCTCACTGGCCGGACAGGCCCGGTTCCAGTCCAGGATCGAGGTGCCCAGCGGCTGGCCGTCCGCCTTGTTGAGCTTGGTGAAAAGTCGGAAGCCGCCGATCTCGGCACGCGGCTTGAGTCGGAGCCGGAAGGCGATCCGACCCTGGACCCGGTGGTTGTCGTGCCCGGTCAGCGCGCCGCCGAGGATGTCGATCTTGCGCTCTCCCAGCCAGGCCGGCCGGGCTTGCCACTCGAACTCCTTCCCCCGGTCGGCCAGCGACCGCGCGCGCCCGAGGTACGCCTGGATCGCCGCCGGTGTCTCGCCGATGAATGTGCTCCGGCCGTTCTCTAGGTAGAGCGAGCGGCTCGTCAGGCTCTCGATCGCTGCCATGTTGTGACTCACAAAAAGGACGGTCCGACCATTTCCCGATGCCATCTCGTGCATCTTTCCAAGGCATTTCTCCTGAAACGCCGTGTCGCCCACCGCCAGCACCTCGTCGACAATCAGGATCTCGGGATCCAGGTGTGCCGCCACCGCAAAAGCCAAGCGGACATACATGCCGCTCGAATACCGCTTCACCGGCGTGTCCAAAAACCGGTCGACACCGGCGAAGGCGACGATCTCATCGAACTTTCGGGCGACTTCCGTCCGCCGCATCCCGAGCACCACGCCGTTTAGGTAGATGTTCTCGCGGCCGGTCAGCTCGGGGTGGAACCCGGTCCCGACCTCCAGCAGGCTGGCGACCCGCCCGCGCAGGACTACCTCGCCCTTAGTCGGTTCGGTGATCCGACTCAGGATTTTGAGCAGCGTGCTCTTGCCAGCCCCGTTGGCGCCGATGACTCCCAGCACCTCGCCGGCCCGCACGTCGAACGTTACATCCTCCAGTGCCCAGAAGTCGCGGCTCGGGCCCACCGGCTCCGCGCGCCGCCGGAACACCGCCGCGATCCGGTCGCGGAGGGTGTCAGCACCCGCGCCGCTCGCAGCGCCGATCCGGTAGTGTTTGCAAAGCCGGTCGACCTCAATGATGGCATGGCTCATGGCGCGCTGCTGATCCGGTGGTTCCTGGCGACCCAGCGGTCTCCGGGCAGAAAGCAGAACGTGTCCTGGCCGAAGTCAATGAGTTCGTACCCTTGCCCGTGCATCAGCCGCTCTGCCTCCGGCTTCCTGTCCTGTAGGAGCACGCTCTCGAAATTCACAAACCGGATGCCGGCCGCCTGGAAGTTGATCGTGCGCAGGATCTCCAGTTCGTAGCCTTCGACGTCCATCTGCAGGAGATCGACTCGGCCGAGAGCGTGCCGCTCGAGAAGCGACTGGAATGTCAGGCACCGCACCGTCTCTTTGATCCGGTGCTCTAGGTAGAATTTCTTGTAGTCGGGATTCTGTTCGTAGCGGTCCCAGAGCGGGCCGATCCGCTCTTCCTTGAGCGAGCTGAGCTGGGCGAGCCACTCTGGGTAACTGTGCGCCACCGGGTCGACCGCCAGCCTGTAGATCGACGCCTCCCCGTCCTTCTCCGCAACCGCCGCATTTTCAAAGCGGGCGCCAGGCAGGGACTGGTAGTTGCGGACGAGCTCCTGGAAATAGGCGTCCACCGGCTCGACGAGCAGGAGGGTTCCCTCGACCACCCGGAGCCTCCGGCTGAGTGCCTCATACAGCGGGTCGTTCTCGGTCCGGCCGGTGAACGCCCCGAGCTGCACGATCGTAAAACCGGGCCTCGCGGTGACCGCCGCCAGCGCCGCCTCGACCGGATGCCTCACCGGCTTCCGGCGGACCAGCCGCCGCAGCACCGCGCGGGCTACGCCGGACAGCCCGTCCGCCCGAAACCGGGATCGAATTTTGTTTAGCATGGTATCATCGATTTCCGTCCGCAGCGGCCTCCGCCCGGTGGATGACGTTGCGCATCTCGCGCGCCCGCCGCGGCATCCGCGCGTGAACCCGATGGTAAAACGCGCCGAACGCCGCAAGGTAAAGAAGGAAGAGCCTCGACCACCGGATTTGTGGGCGCCCGAGCGTCCCGGCGGCCGCGTTGGCGAGCCGCAGGTACAGGGGGAAGACGGCCTGGCACTCCGGGAACCGCTTCGCCAACACGCGCATCCGCGCGGCGGCGGACTGCGAGCCCTCGGCTCGGATCCCGCCAAAGTGGATCACCTTCGCCCGTCCCATCTGCGGCTCGTAAAACCCCATCTCGTCCTGGACGAGAGTGAGCGGCCGAATGTTCGCCTGGACGTCATACGGGCAGGGGTGGAACCTCCGGCCGTCGGCGCGCGGAACGACGAGCGCCCGTACCTTCAGGTTTGCATGCGACTGGTGCCGGAGCAGCGCAAACGGCAGGCCGGCCGCATCCGAAAACGTCCGGTGCGCCGGAACCGACTCCCGGTGCCAGTCGCTGGCGAACTCCACCGCCGCCGGTGTGCGCCGGAACCCCCAAAGGTTCGTCTGCAGGATCTGGCGGTCGCACGGCGATCCCACAAAGACAAAATCGCTGGCTTCCAGCGCGCCAAATAGCTCCGGGACCTCCCCCACAAACAGGTTGTCCAGGTCGCTCACCACCGCCTCGTCGAGCCCGCCGACCGTCACGATCCGGATCTTCGAGGCGGCATGCGTCGCCCACGTCACGTTGTCCTCAGGCGGCAGGAGCCACGGCCGCGCCAGCGGAAGGCCGAGGGCCTCGAGCGCCTCAAACGTCCGGGCGTCGGTCGCAAACGGATGCACCAGGTACGGAAACGACTTCCAGCTCGCTGCCAGCGAATGGTAGAGCAGGAGGAACTCGAACAGGTAATCGTGCGAAACCGCACATGCCACGTGAAAGCACTTCGCGGGCGCCAGCCGCTCGCTGACAAGCGCGTTGAACCGCCCGAGCAGACCGGCGTCGTCGCACACCGCCCGGAGGATGCCCAGGTCGTCTGCGGCTGGAAGGGATGGCTCGCGCGCGCTCAAAATGTCTGCCAGATTTCGGCGAATGGCCGGGGGTCAAAAAGCAGCAGGAGAATGCCTGACGTCACCAGCGCCGCCAGCCCCCA
>Ga0114938_1002096_pt1 | contig 12970 bp, 6 predicted proteins | sample AshMeaBigSpring_FD_88675 | JGI IMG/M metagenome (GOLD analysis project Ga0114938, IMG submission 88675) | Groundwater microbial communities from Big Spring, Nevada to study Microbial Dark Matter (Phase II) - Ash Meadows Big Spring | ecosystem: Environmental > Aquatic > Deep subsurface >...
GAGCACCACGTCGTCCGCGCTTTCGCCGCTGCCGTGCCAGAGGAACTCGGAGGACAAGCGCCACTTCGCTCCGGGGACCGGCAGGTTCACGCTGAGGGTGTTGGTAGAGCCGGGAAGCGCACCGGGCGGCGTTTGGGCCAGCGCCACGGTGACGTTGAGGGTGTCGGAGTTCACGATGCCCTTGTCGTCGGTGACGGTCAGGGACACCACCGTCGTGCCGACCGGAAAGCGCACGTCCGCCGTGACCCCGCTCGCGCTTCCGCCAGGCCAGCTCCAGGCGTAGGAAACGATGGCGTTCTCCTGGTCGCTCGATGCCGAGGCGTCGAGCGTGACGAGTTCCGAACCGGACGGCTCTGTGATGAGGTAATCCGGCGCGGGTCCGCGGACGACCGTGTCGTTGACCGAAATGTCCGTGCCAGCGTTTGCCCGCGGCTCGTAGTTCGCGTCGGGATTGAGGGCGGCGTAATTCCGATAGATGTAGGTCTTTCCGGATTGCACGCCGGAGCTGTTCCGCGCCCAAGGCAGTCCCACGATCAGATCCTTGCCGTCATGAGCCACCGAATATCCGTATTCCGGGGTCTCGATGAGGGAGTGATCCTGTGTCTTGTCCGGCCACACGTGCCCGACCTGCAGCCACGTCCCGCCATTCCGCGAAAACACGACGACACTGCCCGGCGTGTAGTCCACATTCAGGAAACTCCGTCCGGAGTCGTCGAGATAGGCGCCGACGACCAGCACGGCATCCTTGAGCGCCAGACTCTTGCCGAAGCGGTAATTGCCCGGAGCGATCTGGCCGTTGCGCGTCCAGACGGAGGCACTGCGGGTGTAGCGGAAAACCTGGTCATCCTGGGGTGAGCCGACCAGCAGTTCGCTCCCGTCCATCGCCAGCCCGACCCCGAAGAAGTCGCCATCGTTGTTAGGGCCGCGGTTCTGCGGGACCCTCGGGATGTCCGCCTCGAACTCGTGGATCAGGCTCCAAGAAGAAGCCCCCTTTTCATACACGAACACCGAGCTGGTGGTGGCGAAGCCCGGTTGCGCAACCGCGAGGAAATCGCCGCTGATCGCGACCTTGGCACCGAACTCGTCACCGAAGAATGTCGGAGGGTCCGGCGTGACGATCTTATGCGCCTGGCTCCATGTTCCGGCGCTGAGTTCGAAGACGTAAACGGCACCGGTGAGAGCGCCGTAAGCACCGGTCCGTGGTGCGCCGATGATGAGGGTGTCGCCGTCGCGGGCGATGGCGTTTCCGAAGCCGGCTCCTTCCGGATCGCCCGGAACGAGCGTCTGGGATGCCACCCATGAACCTGCCTGGTTCTTGTAAACGATCACCGCGCCGGTTCCCTGGAACTGCGCGCCGACGAAGGCGAATTCACCGTCGATGAGCACCGCCTGCCCACGCCGGTCGGACGAGGCGAACGAGTATTGTTGCCACTCACCGTTGAGGTTTTCCGCGAAGTAGGTGCCGTTCCCTGTCTTGAACGGAGCTCCGGTCAGGGCGACGCCCTCTCGGATGCCCACCGCCCAGCCGTAGCGGTCGAGCGAAACCCCGTCCACCGGCTCGATGAGGTCTGGAACGGGATCGGGATCCAGCAGGTCGAAGGTGAAGCTGGTGGTGCTCGAAAGGCCCGCGGAGTCGATGACCTCCAGAGTGATCGGCTTGCCGTCGGCGTCCGGACCGAGGGTGATGACGCCGGACCGGCCGCTGAAGGTTCCGCCCGGCCAGCGCCAGTTCCACGACACGATGGGATTGCTTTGTGAAACGACCGTGGGATTCACGCGCAGATGGATCAAGCCGTCGGCATCCGAGTCCGCGGCGACCAGGTTGTTTCCTGGATGGATGACCGGCGGCCTTTTGATGTTGGTGACGAGGCTGTCCCTGGAGATAGCGCCTTTGCTGTCGGTGAGGGTGAGGGTGATGGTGGCCACATCGACGGGAACCATCGCGAAGGTTTGCAAGCCGGTGGCGCCGCCGCCGTTCCAGGACCAGACGGCGGTCAGGGTTTCGTTGGCGCTGGCGTCGTAGGAGAGTCCGCCGTTGAGGAAAACCCTCACCGGATTGCCGTCGAAGCTGGTGGTGGAGATGTCCGCTCCGGCATTGGCGACGGGTTCGGCGTTGATGGTGTCGAAGGGCGCGTTCTTGTCAAAGACGCGGACGACGCCATTCACCGCGTCCGAGAGCACGATCTTTCCGCCGGAGAACTCGGTACAGAGAAGTTGGTTTCCGGCGAACATCCCGGTGATCGGGAGCTGGCGCTGGGTGACCGTGGCGGTGGCCCAGCTCGAAGCGAGGGTGTCTTTCTGATAGAGGATGAAACGGCCCGCCTGGTCATGGGCCACGAAGGATTGCCCGTCATCGTCCATTTCCAGGCCGAAGTATCCGCCGGAGGGAATCAGGGGGCTGATCGGCAATTTCGTTTGCACCCAGGACGCGCCGTCGAACTCGATCACGAACAGTGCGTGGGGAAACTCCCGTTGAACGACCACGACGCCGTTGCCCACCGCGACGATGCCGCTGAAGTAGGATTGAGGAAATCCGCCGGGCTCGACGGGCGGGGCGAGCGACACTTGATGGGTCCAGCTCCCGGTTTTTTTGAAGATTTTGAGATTTGGAACGACCGAAGAACCGGACCCGTCGGTCACGGCGGTGGTGGTGCCGTCGGTATCGATGCCCTCGCCCCAGCGTTTGCCGGCCGTGAAGCCTTCCGGCGGCAGCAGTTCGGTGTGCGTCCATGTGTCGCCGGTCCCGTCATAGACGAAGGCGCGGCCGGCGTTGTTGAAGTAGGTGTCATCGAAGGAGTCGCAACTGGCGACCGCGCCGGTTTCGTAGGCGTTGTCCTGAATGCGGCGGCCGGGCGGTGTGGCGGAAACGCTCTGCGGGGTGGCGATCCAGTTTCCGGCGACCAGGCGATGGGCGGTGAAGGCGTTCCCCGAGGCGATGTTTCCGCTGAGAAGGGTGTTCCCATCGATGGCCCGGATGTCCGACACGCTGGCGGTGAATGTCGAGGGCGTCCAGTTTCCGGCATTGAATTGATAGATCTCCGGCACGCCCGAGCCCTTCGGATCGATGACCAGCGTGTTCCCCCGCAAGGTTCCGACGACCCGGGTGCCATAGATCGAGTTTGAAGAATCGGTCCCGGAATAGGCCGGCTTCTTGAAGTCGGTGAAAAGCCCGGCCTGCTTGGTGAAGGCGGCGACCGTGAGGGAGTCCACGGAACTGCCGCCCGTCGCATCGGTCACAGTGAGCGTGATGGTGACGGGCGAGTTCGTCGCTGGAAACACGACCTCGGGAGCAATGCCGCTGGCGCTGCCACCGGGCCAGGTCCAGGCGTAGGAGGTGATGTTGCCATCGGCATCGGCCGATGCGCTGGCGTCGAGCACGATAGTGACGGATGCGTTTCCATCGAAGTCGGCGATGGTGACGTCCGGTCCGGCGTTTGCGACCGGGTCGGCGGCTTGGGCCGCGGTGATGGCCGTGGCAAGCAGCAGGGCAATGGTTTTGAGTTTCATCGGGGAGGGTGGCGGGGTTGCGGGAAAGGAGCGGCCAATCGGTTGACTGGCGGAGCGGGTCGTCTTGCGGAGAAAAGGGCGGGGCATCAGAGGTCCATGCGCAGTTCCAGGAAGAAGACGCGTTCGCGGGGGAGGTCGGGTTGGGTCAGGAGGGGATTGAAGAGGTAGTCGTCACCGGCGAGGTTGAGCACGCCGGCTTCGAGCGAGGCGCGGTTGTCGAGGATGCGTTTTCCGACGGAAAGATCGAGTTGCGACCACGAATCGCCCGGGCGTTCAGGGACGTAGCCGTCGTTGTTTTGCGAGAACAGGCGCGCGTTGATGCGGCTGAACCAGCCGTCCGGGTGGTTCCAGATCAGATAGGCCTCGGTCTGGTGCAGATCGGAGGCTTCGGAGGATTCGAACCCGGCGATGTCGGCGGCGAGCAGTTCGGGAAATGAGCGGTCCAACTCGGCGTTGGTGAAGGTGTGGCGTGCGCCGACGGCCCAAGCGTCGCCGATCAACTGGCTGATGTGGAGCGAGCCGCCCCATTCCTCGTAGTCCAGTTTCTCGCGGAGCTGGAACGCGCCGTTGTAGGTGAAGGTGCCGAGGTCCACGGCGAGCACGCCGACTCCGCGGTCGGCCGCGGCGGTCCGGACGAAGGCTTCCGCCCCGAGATAGGTGCGGGTGGGAAGCTTGCAAAGGATGGCCGCCCCGCCGGTGTCAAACAGTGGCGAGGGCAGTCCGCCGACGACCGACTCGTTGATGAGCGTGCGGAAGGACTGGGTGAACCCCGCGACCTGGGTGGGCTCCAGGCGCACGCTTTCATCGAAGGTCGCCCCGCCGAGCGAGCGCGCGTAGCCGAGACGCAGCGTGAACGCGTCCATGGGCGACCAGACGAGGCCGGCTTTCGGCAGGAGTTCGGAGCTTTCCTCGGATTGCCCGGAAACCGGCGGCAGGCTGGTGTTGAACGGATGTTCCTGTTCATCGTATGCAAGTCCGGCGGTGGCCCAGAGGCCTTTCCACAACTCGCGGGTGTAGTACACGTAGGCCGCCCGGCGCTCGTATTCCGGGTCTGCGCCGAGGCTGAACGGATCGCTCGGCAGCACGCCGGGGATTTCCTGAGCGAGGAAGGTGTTTTCCGTCGGAAAACCGCCGCTGTCGAAGCGCGCGCCCACCAGCAAGGTCTGGTGCTCGTCGCTCCAGATCTGTTGGATCTCGCCGAAATACACCTCCGTTTCCCGCGTCTGGAGCACGTCGCTGGTGAAGGCCAGGGGCTCGGAAAGTCCGGGCAGCAGCGGATCGACGAACATCGCCAGCGTGGAGCCCGCGGCATTGCGGGTCTCGACGCGGTCGGTGAGCGCGCCGCCTAGCAGGAGGGTGCGGCTCTGGGGGGACCACTCGTGCTGGTAGCCGATGATGGCCACGGGCGACTGCTCCTGATCGAAGCTGAAATCCGGATCATAGGCCGCCGGATCGTAGAGCTGCCGCAGGTCGCCGCCTTTGGATTCCTGGAACTTCAGGTTGAGGTAAACGCCGTCCCGCGGGGTGAGCGCGTGTTTCATCTGGAGCTATGCGGTTTGGCGGTCCACGTTCTGGTTCGCCCGGTAGCCGTCGGCGGAGAAGATGTCATAGTCCACCGCGATGCTGGTGCGGTCCGAGCGCGCCTGGACGGTGCCGGTGGTGAGGATTTCGCCGTCGCTCCGCCAGTTCGTGCGGTTGGTGAAGCCGAGGGGATTCACGGGAAATAACTCCGTGTATTCCTGCTGCGAGATGTTCTGGGGCAGGAGGTCGGTGCCGGCGGGCGAGAGCAGGTTGGCGATGAGCAGCTCGTTGAACCACGGCGTCTCGTAGCGCAGCGAGACCCGCCGTGGATCGCGCAGGGCGTTCACGCTGTTGGAGAGGAAGAGGTGCGCGGAGGGGTTGAGATAGTCGCTCACCACCGAGCGCCGCGCCTCCTCCAGGCTGGTCTCCGTCATGCCGGCGTTCCGGTAGAGTGAGGCGAGGTTCGCCTCGCGCACGGAGCGGTCCTTGTCCAACAGGAAACGCGAGCGGTAGATGGCCCGGTTGTCGTTCAGGCCGATGGATTTCTCCAGATTCGCGATGCCGCGGTTGTAGTCGTATCCGCGCTGGTCGAGCAGGGCCTGATAGAGCGGCGCGGTCGGGTCGCCGGGATCCAGCTTCGTTGCCAGGCCGAGCTCGCGGGTGGCCCGTTCGCACCGGCCGGTCTCGGCGAAGGCCTTGCCCAGATAGCTGCGGAGCAGGGAACGGTTCGGCTCGACCGTGGCGGCGATGGTGATGGAACGCAGGGCCGCCGCACGGTCGCGCGCCTGGAAACACGCCAGCCCCTGGCCGAGCCATGCGTTTCCAAGCGCGGGATCGATGGCGATGGCTTCCGCGAAACAGCGCCGCGCCTCCGGGATGCGGTTTCCCGCCATTTCGAGGTAGCCCTTCAGCGAGATCGCCTGGGCGTTCCTTGGCGAGAGGGCGAGCGCCCGGCCCACCGCGGCGGCGGCCTTTTCATGGCGTCCGAAGCTGAACTCCAGCTCCGCCACGCGCGCCCAGCCGAGGCCGAAGTCCGGCGAAAGCGCCACCGCCTCCCGCGCCGCCCGGAGTGCGCCCTCCAGATCGCCGCGCGACTGTAGCGCATACGACAGCGCCACCCGCCCATCCGACGTCTGCGGGGCTTGCGGCGCCGCCCCGCCGCCGACCGGATCTTTCACCACAGCGATCAACATGCGCAGCGAATCGGTGAGCGGGTCCTTTCCCGCCATTCGGAGGTTCGCCTCCACCTCGTCGATGCGTCCGCTCGCCAGCTTGACCGCCGCGGAAAAGCGGTGCTCCTCGGCCGTCCGCGCCGCGGGCAGGCGTTCCAGTGCTCCCAGCAAATCTCCCGCCGCATAGGCCTCCCTCGCCGCCTTGAAATTCCCGCCCAAACCCGCGAAGCGCGCCGGGTCCGCGATCCCCGGATAGTAGAGGAACCACTGGATTTTCGCGGCCGCGTCCAGCACCGCTGTTTTTCTCGGAGCCTTGCCCGGCTCGGCGATTCCTTGCTCGCCGCTCGCCAGATCGACCGCTCCGAAGGCGTTCGACAAGCCCACCTCGCCGTCGAGCAGCGTCACGACCGTCCGCCCTCCTGCGCCCACCTCCAGCACGAACTCAGTGCCGCGGATGTTCAGGCTGGCCGCCGGCGTCTCGATGTCCGCCTCCTGGTCGGTGCGGCTGAAAAAGTAGGCCACACCCTTGGCGAAGTCGATCCGGCTGCGCCCATCCCGGGGGCCTGCGGGCGGCGGTTGGAGACGGAGACTGGTGAGTTCGCTGAGTCGCAGAAGTCCGCCGGTGGAGAGCTCGATGCCCGCGCGGCTGAGTTCCCCGGTGCGCACCTGCTCCTGCCACTTTACGGGGTCTCCCACCCGAGCCTTGAGCCAACCCGAGTCGCCAGGCGAGCGGTCCACCAGGTTTTCCGCGAGCACGATCTCGCCACCCCCGGCGGATGGTTCCACGGCCTGCGCGGCCCGGGGAACGGCAATCCACGCGAAAAAGCCCGCAATGATGGTTTTCAGCATTCTAAACAACCTTTTTGTTCCGCAGGAAGGGCCAAGGCGAATTCCTGTCGTGTGACGAAATCGGCACATGGACCCGTCACGTCCGGCCCTTCGCGCCGAAGCGGCATGCAAGCTTGATCGATGCCATGGTGAAAGATTTCCCAAGGGAATGCCTTGCGTTTTCCCGCCTCGCTTCCCATCTTCCGCCCCATGCATCCTGACGTGGCGAAGCTGGTGGAAGCCGGCCGCATTCCCAAACCGGTCGGTGAGCGACTTTCGCAGCTGGCTCCCGGAAATTTCTGCATTCACAAATCCTTCGGCGCCGGCAAGGTGGTCGATTGGGACCTTCCCGGAAAAAAGGTGGTCATCGACTTCGAGAAATCCGCCGGGCAGACGATGGAGCTGCAATTCGCCTTCCTGAAAACCGAGTGGATTCCGGGCGACGATTTCCGTGCGAAGAAGATCGAGCAACTCGAGGAGCTCCGCAGCCTTTCGAAAAGCGATCCCATCAACCTCGTCGTCCATCTGCTTCAGAGCCATGGCGGCAGCATGACCGGTGATGCCTTGGAAAAGGAACTCTGCGGCGCGGTCATCCCTGAGCCGGGCTTCAAAAAGTGGTGGGATGCCACTAAGAAAGCGCTTCGTGAGAGTCGTCTGGCTGTGGTTCCCCAGAAGCGCACCGAGCCCATCGTGCTGCGTAGCGGAGACCGCAGCCCGGCCGAGGCGCTTGTCGCGGATTTCGAAGCCGCGCGCGACATCAAGGGCATGATCCGCGCCCTCGAAGCCATCGCCGCCGATATCGGTGCCTTTGACAACGACACGGACGCCCTCAAGCGCCTGCTTGGCGACATCGATGAAGGCGCGAAAAAGGCCGCCCGCGTTCAGCTCGGCCAGGCACTCCAGCTCGTTGCCGCCCGCGATGAGGTCATCGGCTCATCGAAGGCCTTGGAGCTCGATCCCGCAGCCGTCCGGCTTTCCGATCTCCTGCTCTCCGCCGATCCGGTGAAACTTGCCGAAGAGGCCGGAGCGCTGCCCTCTGGCCGCCAGCGTGCCGTTTACGAAGCGTTTCCGGACGCCTTCGGGGACTCCTGGGTGGGCAAGATCGTCCGTGTCTTCGACCGTGTCGGAGCCCGCGGCGTCACCGAGATCGCCCGCATCCTGCTGGACCGCGGCGAACTGCCCGCGCTTGTCACCCACCTCCGGTCCGCCATCGCCCGCCGCGACCTCGGTTCGGACGCCCTGATCTGGGTCTGCCGCGAGCGCAAGGAGGCCTCCGCCGAAGTGTTCAGCGCGGATGTCGGCGCCTCCATCCTCAACCTCCTGGAAAACGACCACCTGTCCGACGGACCCCGCAAAACCTCGCGCCTCCAGAGCCTGTTGGGGGACGACAAGAAACTGCTCACCGACCTCGTCGGCATCATGGATGTGAACGAGGCCCGCAATTTTTCGCGGCGCCTGCTCGATTGCCCGGTCTTCGCCGAGCTTGAGAAGAAGTCGCTCATGGCCCGCATCATCAAGGCCCGCCCGGAAACCGCCGAGTTGGTCAGCGGCGGCCCGCAACGCCGCGAGGAGGCCCTGCTCGTCTCATGGGAAAGCCTGGAAAAGAAGAAGGCCGAACTCGATGAGATGATCCGCGTCCGCATCCCGCAGAACACCAAGGACATTTCCCTCGCCCGCTCCTACGGCGACCTCCGCGAGAACTTCGAATACAAGTCCGCCAAGGACCTCCAGAAATACCTCATGCACCGCAAGAGCGAGCTGGAGCGCGACATCCACCGCGCCCGCGGCACGGATTTCAAGGGCTCGGACGCCTCCAAGGTCAACATCGGCACCATCGTCACCCTCACCGATGCCGCCGGCGCGGAGGTCGAAATGACCGTGCTCGGCGCATGGGACTCGGACCCGGACAAGAAGCTCGTCTCCTATCTCTCGGAAGTCGGAAAGGCCCTCGTCGGCCGCTCGCCCGGTGAGAGCGTCCAGGTCCGCGATGAGGCCACCGAGCAGTTCCAGACGCTCACCATCAAGGCCATCAGGCCCTTCAACCCCTGATCGGGAACAGACACAAGACGCAAGGCTTGAAGACACGAGAAACGAGTTCGAATCCACTCCGGTTGACCGGATTTTGCGCATTACTTGCCGTTTCCCCCTCTGCCCTTGCGTCTCGGGTCTTGATGTCTTGAGTCTCGCGTCCCTTCTCCCACCAACACACACATCATGGACTACACCACCATCGTTGAAATCCGCGGCCGCGAAGTGATCGACTCCCGCGGCAATCCCACCGTCGAAGTCGACGTGCAGCTCGAAGGCGGCGCCATCGGCCGCGCCTCGGTTCCTTCCGGCGCCTCCACCGGCGAAAACGAAGCCGTCGAACTGCGCGATGGCGACAAGAAGCGCTTCCTCGGCAAGGGCGTGCTCAAGGCCGTCGACAACGTCAACAAGAAGATCGCCCCGGCCATCCTCGGCTTCTGCGCCACCGAGCAAGCCTCCATCGACGCCGCCATGCTCGCGCTGGACGGATCCTCCACCAAGAAGGTGCTCGGAGCCAACGCCATCCTCGGCGTCTCCATGGCCGTCGCCAAGGCCGCCGCGGCCCAGCTTGGCATCCCGCTCTACAAATACCTCGGTGGCCCGAACGCCAAGGTGCTCCCCGTCCCGATGATGAACATCATCAACGGCGGTGCCCACTCGGACGCCCCCATCGACTTCCAGGAGTTCATGATCATGCCGGTCGGAGCCCCCACCTTCCGTGAGGCCATCCGCTACGGAGCCGAAGTCTTCCACACGCTCAAGAAGGTCCTCCACGACCGCGGTCTCTCCACCGCCGTCGGCGATGAAGGCGGTTTCGCCCCGAACTTCAAGGATGCGGACGACGCGCTGGCCACCATCTGCAAGGCCATCGAGCTCGCCGGCTACAAGGTCGGCTCCCAGATCGCCATCGCCCTCGATTGCGCCTCCTCCGAGTTCTACGACAAGAAGAAGAAGGCCTACGTCTTCAAGAAGGGCGACAAGTCCGTCAAGTCCGCCGAGGAGCTCGTGGCCTTCTACGCCAAGCTCCAGAAGAAATATCCGATCATCTCCATCGAGGACGGCTGCGATGAGAACGACTGGGCCGGCTGGAAGGTCCTCACCGACAAGCTCGGTGCCAAGACCCAGCTCGTCGGGGACGACCTCTTCGTCACCAACACCCAGTTCCTCAAGAAGGGCATCGACAGCGGCACCGCCAACTCCATCCTCGTCAAGGTCAACCAAATCGGTTCCCTCACCGAGACCTTCGACGCCGTCGAGATGGCCCAGGAAAACGGCTACACCGCCGTGCTCTCCCACCGCTCCGGCGAGACGGAGGACTCCACCATCGCGGACATCGCCGTCGCCACCAACTGCGGCCAGATCAAGACCGGCTCCATGAGCCGCTCGGACAGGATCGCGAAATACAACCAGCTCCTCCGCATCGAAGAGGAGCTCGGCGACGACGCCGTCTTCGGCGTGAACAAGATGAAGGTGCTCAAGGGCCGTTGATCCTTCCCTGATCCCTCCTGAACGGCGGACCCCGAAAAGGTCCGCCGTTTTTTCAGGGTTCGGACGGGGTTCCGCTCTGCCCGAACTCGATGGGTCCCAGCTTGGTTTGATCCCAGCCGAGGTTTCTCATCTTTTCCGGGCTGACCGGTTCCTTGGAGAGGAAAACCACGAGACGCAGACCGTCGGTGAAGTAGGGGTCTCCGCTGAGGTTTTTCCGCGGGTGCTGGCGCGGCGCGGGGGGCGAGGCGCGGGTGAACCCGAAGTCCGAGATCCGGAAGCGGAACAAAAGGCTCTCCAGGACGAATTGCCGCGATTCATCGACCATCGGGTCGATCACATGGGTCGTCAACGTGGGCGATTGGCTGGTGGGCTTGATTCCGATGTCCCGGCTGACCTGGCCGATCCACACCGGTCGCCCCTCCACGGTGAAGGGAGCGAGCCAGAGCCGGAGGTGGTTGCGTTGGGACAGGTTCGATCGGGCGCGCTGGAAGGCGACATCCTGCTTGCGGTCGAAGACGTAGAGCGAGCTGACCGGAGCGGTTAGATACGGGTTTCCCGCCAGGGCGGCGGTGATCATGCGCCGCACGGTGGTGCCGTCGATGCGGTGGGTGAAAGCCCAGCCGCATTCGGACATGGAGGACATCATGAGCTGGGCCTCGCCGACGACCACGAGGTTGAGCGGATCTCCGTCCGCGGAGGACTCGGGATTGGTGGCCGCGGCCGGCACCTGTTCCAGGCGTTTCCGGAGCTGCGCCCGTGTCAAGTCGGCCGGTCGGTTAGCCCTCTGGATTCCGGCCACGTCCATGCGTTCGAAGTCGAAGTGCCCGTCCGGCGTGCGGAGCGGGAAACCGAAGCGCCGCACCTTCCCGCCGCCGCAGGTGGTGATCTCGGTGAAACGGCCGCCCTCCTTGCGCGGCACCAGCACATGGCCCTCATGGGTTTCCCCGGCACCGATCCTCGCCCGCATCGTCAGGTCGCGGAAGTGCTGCTGCATCGCCGCGTAGCCCATCCCGCCCCAGCGCAGGCGGAACAAGTGCGCCGCTTCGTCCGCCGTGAAGTGATCCGGATCGAGGTGCGCGGCGAGCATCCATTGTTCGGAGCGGGTTTGGTTGGAGATCCTCATCCAGACGGCCTGGATTCCCTTGCGGGCGAGATCCACGCCATAGGTTCGGCGTGCCTCGGCGTCCGTGAGAACGCGGGCGCTCACGGTGACACCGTCGATGGTTCTGGTCTGCGGGTGATCCGGTCGGTTGCCGCGGAGGCCGACGAGTTCGAGAGGATCGTCGATCCGGGAAAGCACCGTCGCGCGATCCCCGCTGCGCATCGTGGAGGAGGAGCAGGCGGAGAGCCCGGCGAAAACGATCACCGCCACCGCCGCGTGGGCGAGGCGTCGCAGTCCTCCCGCGCGGGCGTCTTCGTCCGACCGGCGACCGGGATGGTGATCAGGGTTGCGGAGCATCGGGACGTCCGGACTGGGGCACTTTCATGTGGATAGATCGCCAGAAGACGGTGCGCCTTGGCAAGACCAAGCTGTGGGCCTGCGTCCGTCGGGGTGGAATGGGGGTTGAAATTTGGACTTCGCCGCCGGGCCGGCGGTTTCATAGAAGTGTGCGTATGAGCGCGAGGAAGCTGTGCTGTCAGGGTTGTGGAGCCGATCTCGAGGTGGCCGAGGGTATCCGCTTTGTGACCTGCAATTACTGCGGTGCGCGGATGGAGATTGTCCACGATGCCACAACGACCCACTCTCGCGTGCTGGACAAGATCGAGAAGACGACCGGCGAGATGGCGGGCGACCTGAAGGTGATCCGGTTGCAGAACGAACTCGAACAACTGGATCGCGAGTGGGAGCAGGAGCGGTCCCGATTCCTCACGCGGGACAAGAATGGGAATGCCTCGGAGCCCTCGCCCGCCGCGGCCATCGTGGGAGGGGTGCTGGCGATCGGGTTTGGGATCTTCTGGATTTCGACAGCCTCGTCCATGGGAGCGCCTGGAATCTTCCCGTTGTTCGGTCTGGTCTTCATCGGGTTCGTGCTTTTCGGGATCATCAGCTCGCTGAGCAAGTCCCAGGGGCTGCGGAGCAGCGAGGAGCAATACCGGACGCGGCGCGTGCGGATGCTGGCCGAGATCGAGCGGGTCAAGCGCCCGTGAGGGGGTGCCGTCTTGAAGAGGGGCGGTTCAGGACTTCACCGCGGCGATGAGCGGTGCGGCGAAGTTCCTGACGGCTTGGGCCGGGTTTTCCGGGTGGAGTTCCACTTGTTTCACGATGGCCGAACCGACGATGACGCCATCTGCGGCGGAGGCGACCATGGAGGCTTGCTCGGGCGTGCTGATGCCGAAGCCGACGCAGACGGGAACCTCGGTGTGGGCCCTGATGGAGGAAACGAGTTCCGCGATGTTGGCCGAGGGCGCGCCGTGGGCTCCGGTGA
>Ga0114938_1002097_pt1 | contig 12960 bp, 9 predicted proteins | sample AshMeaBigSpring_FD_88675 | JGI IMG/M metagenome (GOLD analysis project Ga0114938, IMG submission 88675) | Groundwater microbial communities from Big Spring, Nevada to study Microbial Dark Matter (Phase II) - Ash Meadows Big Spring | ecosystem: Environmental > Aquatic > Deep subsurface >...
CCACGCTACTCTCTCATATCCGCGATTCCGGGTCTACCCCTCTTGTACGATAAAAAATATCGGGCTGTGCTCTAACTGCGCGAGATGGCGTCACTTTTCTACATGTGCGTCAGTACTGGTATCGGTTCGCTGCTCTTTCTTGCGCCGCGGAGAAAGGCGTACACTGAATCGAATATTTCCTCGGGGTCTATCCGCCGTGAACATCGTCATCTTGGGTGCCGGTCAGGTCGGCTCTTCGGTGGCCGAGAGCCTGGTCTCCGAGGCCAACGACATCACCATCGTCGACACCGACCGCGCGCGTCTGCACCAGCTTCAGGACCGGCTCGACCTGCGCACGGTGACGGGCAATGCCGCCCTGCCCTCGGTGCTGGCGCAGGCGGGGACGGCGGATGCGGAGCTCCTGATCGCCGTCACCCAGAGCGACCAGACCAACCTCTGCGCCTGCCGCACGGCATCCAGCCTCTTTCACGTTCCGCGCAAGATCGCCCGGCTGCGCTCGGAGGACTACTCGCGCAATCCCCAGTTGCTGGATGCAAGCAATTTCGCCGTCGATTTCAGCATTTGTCCGGAGCAGATCGTCACCGACTACATCGTGCGGCTCATCGAGCTTCCCGAGGCCCTGCAGGTCCTGAAGCTCGCCGACGGGTTGGTGAGCCTGGTGGCCGTGCGCGCCGCCGCGGACGCCCCCCTGGTCGGTCACCCGGTCGCCGAGATCCGCCGCCATATCCCCGACGTCGATGCCCGCATCGCCGCGATCTATCGCGGGGATCAGCCCATCATCCCCGACGGCGATACCCGGATCGAGGCGGGCGACGAGGTGTTTTGCCTGGCGGCGACGGGCGACATCCGCGCGGTGACGAGCGAGCTGCGGCAGACGGACCGGCCGACCCGGCAACTCCTCATCGCCGGCGGCGGCAACATTGGCTTCCGGCTGGCGCGGGCGACCGAGGCCAAGTACGGCGTCAAGCTCATCGAGGCCAACCAGGAGCGTGCCGAATTCCTGGGCTCCAGCTTGGGACAGACGCTGGTCTTGCAGGGGGATACCACGGACGAGAGCCTGCTCGCCGCCGAGGGGATCGAGGAGACCGACCTCTTTATCGCCCTCACCAACGACGACGAGAACAACATCATGGCGGCCCTGCTGGCCAAGCGCATGGGGGCGCGGCGGGTCGTCGCCCTCATCAACCGCCGCGTCTATGCCGACCTGGTGGAGTCGGACCGCATCGACATCGGCATCTCTCCCGCCCAGGTGTCCCTCGGCTCGCTGCTCGCCCACGTGCGGCGCGGCGATGTCGCCACGGTGCACAGTCTGCGCCGCGGGGCGGCGGAGGCTCTGGAGCTGGTGGTGCACGGAGACGCCGGCTCCTCGCGCGTGATCGGCCGGCGTATCGAGGAGCTGGACCTACCCGAGGGGGTGACGGTGGGCGCCATGGTGCGCACGGGCGGGAGCGCCGGCACCCGCCGCGTGGTGATCGCCCACCACGATGCGGTGCTCGAGCCCGAGGACCGCGTCATCCTGTTCCTCGCCAACAAGGCGTTGGTGCGCAAGGTCGAGCGGCTGTTCCAGGTCGGACTCGGGTTCTTCTGAGCGAGCGCGATGGGCCGCGTCCTCTCCGTCCTGCGGGCGTTCTCGCTGATCCTGGCCATGTTCGCGGCCACCCTGCTGGCGCCCCTGGCCCTGTCCTGGCTGCTCGGCGACGGCGCCCACTTCGCCTTCGACGAGGCCGTCCTCGTCACCGGCGCCGCGGCCGCTCTGCTCTGGCTCCTGTCGCGCCGGCACACTCGGGAGCTGCAGATCAAGGACGGCTTTCTGCTGGTGGTGCTGACCTGGACCCTGCTGCCCGCCTTCGCCTGCCTGCCCCTGCTGGTCTATTTCTGGCCCAAGCTCTCCTTTACCGACGCCTACTTCGAGGCGGTGTCGGGGGTCACCACCACCGGGGCTACGGTGCTCAGCGGCCTCGACGGCCTGCCCTACTCGATCAACCTGTGGCGGGCGGAGCTGGTGTGGCTCGGCGGCATGGGGCTGATCGTGCTGGCGGTCGCTATCCTCCCCCTGCTCGGCGTGGGCGGGCGGCAGATGTTCAAGGCGGAGACCCCGGGGCCGATGAAGGAGTCCAAGCTCACCCCGCGCATGGCCCAAACGGCCAAGGGGCTCTGGTTGATCTACGGCGGCATCACGCTGGCGTGCCTGCTCGCCATGCGCTGGGCCGGGATGACCTGGGGCGACGCCCTGATCCACACCTTCACCACCATGGGGCTCGGCGGCTTCTCTAATCACGACGCGAGCTTCGCCTACTTCGGGTCGGTCCGGATCGAGACGGTGACCATCCTCTTCATGACCCTGGCCGGAATGAACTTCGCGACCCATTTCCTCGCCTGGCGCGGCAGGGGCCTCGCCCCCTATCGCCACGACCCCGAGATCCGTTGGTTCCTGATCGTGATGTACGGGAGCGTGCTCGCGGTTGCCTGGTACCTGTGGCGGTCCGGCACCTATGAGAACTTCTTCACCGCCTTGCGCTTCTCTGCCTTCAACGTGGTCTCCATTGCGACCACAACGGGGTACGCGAGCACGGACTACGGCCTGTGGCCGCACTTCGCCCCCCTCTGGATGCTCTTCCTGTGCAGCTTCGCGAGCTGCTCCGGCTCCACCGGGGGCGGGATCAAGATGATTCGGGCGCACATCTTGTTCAAGCAGGTCTTCCGCGAGATCGTCCGCGCCATACATCCGCGCGCCGTGCGACCGATCAAGGTGAGCGGCGAGACCCTGCCCAACAACATCGTCTTCGCGGTCCTGGCTTACGGCTTCATGTACATGGTGATCGTCGCCACCCTCACGCTCCTGCTGTGCTTTACGGGATTGGAGACCGTCACCGCCTTCTCCGCCGTGGTTGCCTCCTTCAACAACACGGGGCCGGGGCTCAACGAGGTGGGGCCGGCCAGCAACTTCGCTTCCCTCGGCGATTTCCAGACCTGGGTCTGCACCTTCGCCATGCTGCTCGGGCGCCTGGAGATCTTCACCCTGCTGGTGGTGCTCACGCCCTCTTTTTGGTCGAAGTAGCAGCGCTGCCCCCAGCGAGGAAGGGAACTCAGGCAGAATATCGTACCTGATATCGTCCACACGCCGCCCCTACATGCCGAATGGCCATCTGGGCGGGCGCATACCGCCGATGAGCTAGCTCATTCGTCTTATGGAAATCGCGTTCTTGCTCTTGCTGATACTGCTCAACGGCCTCTTCGCCATGTCCGAGCTTGCCCTCGCTACGGCTCGCCGCTCTCGGCTTGCGCGGCTAGCACAGGATGGCGACAAGGCATCCGCCGTTGCCATGGAGCTTGGCGACAATCCCACGCGTTATCTCTCTACGGTGCAGATCGGAATCACCGCCATCGGTATCCTGAGCGGTATCTTGGGCGAGGCTGTTCTCGGGGCACCCTTGTCGGCATGGATGCAAGCCGTCGGCCTGGCGGAGGACAGCAGCTACATCATCGCTACCGCCCTGGTTGTTATCGCCATTACCTATGTGTCCATTGTCGTCGGCGAGCTCGTACCGAAACGCCTGGCCCAGTTTCATCCCGAGGGCATTGCCCGGGCGGTAGCGCGTCCGGTTCAGGTCCTGGCCACGATCACCCGCCCCTTCGTTGTTTTGTTGTCGCTGTCTACGGATGCGCTCCTGCGCCTAATGGGCAAGCAACGACAGGCAGCTCCGAGCGTCACCGAGGAGGAGATCCATGCCATGCTCGAGGAAGGTTCGCAGGCCGGTGTCATCGAGCGGCAGGAGCATGCGATGGTACGCAATGTCTTTCGCCTGGACGAACGGCTCTTGGGTTCGCTGATGATCCCGCGGGCCGATATCGTCTACCTGGATGTGGAGCGACCCCTGGAGGAAAACCTTAGCCAGGTGATGGACTCGGAGCACTCTCGTTTCCCATTGTGCAAGAATGGCTGGGGCGAGGTGCTAGGTATCATCGACACCAAGCGATTGCTCGACTGGACCTTAAAAGGTCGCATAATCGAGCTCGCCGACCTCGCCCAAACCGGGGTCTTCGTCCCCGAGACCTTAACCGGAATGGCCTTGCTTGAGCATTTCCGGGCATCTGCCAACCCAATGGTGCTGGTTGTAGATGAGTACGGAGAGGTACAGGGGCTGGTCACCTTGCACGACGTGCTGGAGGCCGTTACCGGCGAGCTTGCACCGCGCGATGACAAGGATGCCTGGGCGGTCCAGCGGGAGGATGGCTCCTGGTTCCTAGATGGATTAATCCCCGTTCCGGAGCTGACAGATCGACTCGGGCTGAGGGGCGTGCCGGAGGAGGGGAAAGGTCGCTATAACACCCTGAGCGGTATGCTGATGTGGCTCATGGGACGTGTGCCCCAGACGGGCGACATCGTGATCTGGGAGAGCTGGCGACTGGAGGTGGCGGACCTCGACGGCAACCGCATCGACAAGGTGCTCGCAACCCACATCCCAATGGCAAATAACCCAACGCCGGACGACGCTTCAACGCCCTAGCGGATGCACCACGCATCCCGGCTGATTTGAGGCGACGGTCCAACAGGGCCGGCGCATGCAGCGAGAGAGGGTGCTGGCCCGCAACCACCTCCCTCCGCCGCTCGGGCTCAGGCGCGAGGCGGACTCGCCTGATCGTCCTCCGCTCGGCGTTGCTCGCTCGACGATTCGCCTGCTACCAGCGAGCGCACCGACGCCTCTTCCGCAAGGGACTTGCGGAAACCGCGAATGGCGGCACCGAGATCGCTCGCGATACCCGGCAGCTTTTTGGTGCCAAACAGAAGAAAGACCACCAGGAGCACGAGCAGGAGCTCCCACACGTGAATGCCGGAAAGACCCATAGGATGCCTCGCTGGAGCTAGCCTCGCGCAGGACGGGCGTCGCGTGAGAGATGAACGTTAGCATATGCCGCCCCGTCCGGCGGAAGAACGCCGCTCGCCTTGGGGAATTCGTGCCGAAAACCTTGCGCTGATATCGTGCCACCGTACCGAGAAATCGCCGTCTCCTGGCGGAAGCGTCCAGATGCAATGAAGATGATCTGGAAGGACGACGATCGCTTCGACCGCGAAGGGACAACGCCGGCGGGCATCGGCGAACACCGCCCTCAAGTCGTCCATGTGATCCGTCGGCAACTGGCGCCGTCGCTCCAGCCAGGTCGCTGTGAAGAAGAAGGTGCCGCCGGGTACGCAGGCTCGCACGTATCCGGGCATGGCACCAGATTACGGCGGGAGGTGGGAGGTGGGACGTGGGAGGCGGCATGCGCTATCGCTTTCACGCCCTACGCGCTCACGGGACCAATGCCGCGGAGCGGAACCGCCGAATCAACGACGGCTTCTTCATGTGCCGTTCGGCGAGACCCTGCATGCGCCGCATCAACGCTTCCGCCATCGCACCGAGAGGGCCGGGGTGCGGGAACGACCGGCAGAAGGCAGAGACCGCCGTAGGCAAGGGGGCTCAATCCGGACGCCGCTTCCGAACGCGGCGGAAGACCAGCACCGCCAGCGTCACCGCCGTGAGCGGAAGGACGAAGGTGGCCATGACGGCGCTGAAAGGCCCCAGGGCGTCGTGATGCTGGGCATTGAGCACCACATAGGTCAGATAGGCCGCGTAGTAGGCGAGGAACAGCCCTCCCTCCCAGCGCGCGATCCGATGCTCGATGTAGAAGATCGGAAGGCAGGCGAACGCGACTGCTGCCATCACGGGGAGGTCGAAGCCGAGGACGGCAGGGGAGACCGGGAGCCCTTCCGGGGCGAGGGTCCCGGAGGCGCCGAGCACGCCCAGGATGTTCAAGCTATTGCTGCCGACGACATTCCCCACGGCGATGTCCCGCTCGCCTTTGAGCGCGGCCAGCACGGAGGTCGCGACCTCCGGGAGGGAAGTGCCTGCGGCGACGATGGTGAGGCCGATCACCAGCTCGCTCACGCCCAGGTCGGTCGCGAAGGCGATCGCGGCCGCGACGAGCCAGCGCGCACCGAGGACCAGGAGCCCGAGCCCCATAACGATCATCCCCACCTGGACCGCCCAATGCCCTTTCCAGCCACTTGGATCTGGCCCCCCCGGGGCCTGTGAGCTCCCCACGCCGGCCATTTGCTCCCGCCGGCTCTGGATCACCAGGAAGGATGAGTAGCCGATCAGCAGCGCCAGCAGCAGCTCCGCCTCCCCGCGTCCGATCTGTCCATCGGCGGCCATGCCCCAGCACAGCAGGGAGACGCCGATCATCACCGGCACCTCCTGGCGGATGACCTGTCGGCTCACCAGGAGGGGTGCGACCAGGGCGGAGATCCCGAGGATGAATAGGACGTTGAAGATGTTGCTCCCCACCACGTTGCCGACTGCGATGTCGGCCTGACCGCGGAGGGCGGAGCTCACCGAGACCGCGAGCTCCGGTGAGCTGGTGCCGAAGGCGACCACCGTGAGTCCGACCACCAGGGGGGAGATCCCGAAGGCGAGCGCCAACCGCGAGGCGCCCCTGACCAGCAGCTCGGCGCCGACGATGAGGGCGGCGAGTCCGAGACCGAACAGCAGAAAATTCATACCTTGGCGAGCGCGCTATGGGAGCGCGAGTACGCGAAGTAGAGGATCATGCCGAGGGCCAGCCAGACGAGAAAGCGCAGCCAGGTGACCGCCGGCAGGCTCGACATCAGGTAGAGGCAGAAGAGCCCCCCGAGGGCCGGAACAACTGGCGCGAATGGGGTGCGAAAGGGCCGCGGCAGGTCGGGGTGGCTGTATCGCAGGCTGACCACGCCGATGCAGACGAGGAGAAAGGCCGCCAGGGTGCCGATATTGACCAGCTCGGCCACTTCGCCGATGGGGGTGAAGCCGGCCACCGCCGCGATCAGGATGCCGGTCGCCAGGATTATCCGCACCGGCGTGCCGGTGCGCGCCTGTACTTGAGCGAACATGGGAGGCAGGAGTCCGTCGCGGGACATCGCCAGAAAGACCCGAGTAAGGCCATAGTAGAGCACCAGCATGACGGTTGTCAGCCCGGCGATGGCGCCCACGGCGATAAAGGCCGCGGCCCAAGGGTAGCCGAGCCGCAGCATGACATCCGCCACTGGCGAGCCCACGTTCAGGCTCGGGTAATCGACCACGGCGGTGAGCAGCCCCGCGACCGCCATGTAGATCAGGGTGCAGACGGCGAGCGAGGCGAGGATGCCGATTGGCAGGTCGCGCTGGGGTCGCCGCGCCTCCTCGGCCGCCGTGGATACGGCGTCGAAGCCGATGTAAGCGAAGAAGATCAGGGCCGCGCCCCCTGCCACGCCATCCCAGCCGAAAGGCATGAAGGGGTCCCAGTGCGCCGGCTGGATATGGAAGGCGGCGACCGCGACGAAGAGCGCGATGGCGAGCAGCTTGACCACTACCATCGCCGCATTGAAGCGCGCGCTCTCGCGCACGCCGAGGCTCAGCAATCCCGCCAGTGCGAGCACGATCCCCGCGGCGGGCAGGTTGATCAGGCCGCCCTGGCTCGGGGCCTTCAGCAGCGACCCGGGGAGGCCGATCCCCATCGCCTCGAGAGCATTGTTCGCGTAGCCCGACCAACCGATGGCGACCGCCGCGGTGGCGACCCCGTATTCTAGAATCAGGTCCCAGCCGATGACCCAGGCGACGAGCTCGCCGAGACCGGCGTAGGCGTACCCGTAGGCACTGCCGCAGCCGCCAACGGCCGCGGCGAGCTCGGCGTAGGCCAGGGCGCTGAAGGCGCAGGCGAGGCCCGCCAGGACGTAGGACAGCACGATGGCGGGACCGGCCTGGGTAGCGGCTGCTACGCCGGTGAGGACGAAGATACCGGCCCCGATGATGGCGCCGATCCCCAGCAGGGTGAGGTCCACCGGGCCGAGCACCCGCTTGAGACCCGTGTCTACCAGATGGTGGTCGGCGTTAATGGCCTTGGTGCGCAACAGTTGGCTCATGGCGAGGGCTCCGGATAGGTTGATCTGGGGTGCGGGCGGTGGTCAGGGTCTCAGCTCGCTGCTCGGGTGCAGGGCCTTCCTGAGCAAGGGGCCTCCGCAGGAGCAGGACCTCTCCGCTCCAGTCCCCCGTGGCCACCCCCTCTCGTCGCACCCGCCGCCAATCCAGCCCTGCGAGGTAGGGCTCGAGCAGGTCGATCTCGGCATCGCCCGGTGGGGTGCCGCGCGGGATCTGTAGCAGTCCGATCGCCCCGTGCACCTGCTGGCGGCTGATGTTCCCGACCGAAACCGGTGTCTGATCGGGGGTAAGGACCCAGTCGGCCGGCCAGAGCCGAAGGACCAAACGTCCCTCAGGCTGACCGGCGGAGGGGTCCGCGGGCAAGGGCAGCACCCGGATCAGGGTCTCGTGGCGCCCGTCGTGCACCTGCGGCAGCGCCGGCAGCTCGGCCATAACCGGCGACGCCTTGAGCCAAGCGAGCATCCCGGCGGTGTTCAGCGGCGGCGGCTTCTGCCAACCTCTCGCCTCCAGGTGGTTCGCCAGGGCCGCTCCGTCCCCCGCCCATTGCAAGTTGAAGGGCTCCCCCGGCTCGCCCTCCCAGTCCACCCGACGGGCCGGGAGCTTTGCCCAGTCCCGCTCCCACCAGTTGGCGCGAGCCAGGGACTGCGCTTCCCTCATCGGGGCCAAGCTGGCGAGGCTAACCTCGCGCTCGATGGCGACGTGGCCGTTCAAGCCGATCAGCAGCGCCGCGCCGATGCAGGCGATGAGTCCGCGCCAGCCGATCAGGCGGTCGGCGTGGCGGCGATAGGCGATCCCGACCAGGGAGGTCCAGGCGAGCCCGAGCACAACCCCGCCCAGCACGCCGCTCGCCCAGCTACGCGCCAGGTACAGATGCACGATGCAGGCGCTGACCAACAGCAGGCCTGCCGCGGTGTAGGGCAGGCGCCGGCGGCGATGCGGCAGCGCCTGCGCCAAAAGCACCGCCAAGAAGCCGTAAAGGGCGCTCAGGACTGTAATGTGGGCGCTCGGGAAGGCGTATTTGGCCACCGTTGCCTGCAGCTCCGGTCGCGGCGGCGGGACGGGCAGCGCCAGGTTGAGTGTCCAGGCCGCCAGGGCGGCCACCCCCACCGCGCCCAGCCAGTGGCCGGCGGCGTCCCAACGCCGGGTCCAGCCGAGCCAGGCGACACCGGCGGCCAGAACCGCTGCGTTGACCGGGGCGTCCAGGGCGAGCCCCAAGCTCACCATGAGCTCGTCGGCCCAGGGGGAGCGCAGATGTTGAAACAGGTAGTTGAGCTGAAAATCGACAGGGAAGGGGGCCGGGTGGCCGATCTGCAGGCTCACCAGGGCCGCAAACAGCCAAAACCCGACGACCAGCATGGCGGTCAGCTCCAGCAGGGCCTTGAGGTCCGGATGGTCCGGGTCGAGCACCCCGTTGGCGACCCCGCGAAGCAAGGGGTGCGCCTTACCCCAAACGAGCAGGCGGATAAGGGCGCGATCGAGCCGCGGCGCAAGGAAGAGATAGGCGCCGCGCACCAGGACATAGGTCAGCCAGAGAAGCGCAATCGAAAGCCCGATCAGGACGATGAGTCGAGTGGCTACCTTGGCGGCCACGGCCAGCGAGGCGCCCAAGACCACCCCCGGCAGGATGTAGGCCGGCGCCCAGGTGACGGCAGACAGGATGTTCGCCCGGTAAAAGCGCCCGGGCGGCATCCCCAGCATCCCGGCAACCGCGGGTATGATGGGACGCACCGGACCGGCGAAGCGCCCGAAGACCACACTCTTGCCCCCGTGGCGCCGGAAGAAGGCCTCAGCGCGCGCGAGCCACTCGGGGTGGCGCGAGAAGGGCCACCAGTTACGGATGTCCCCCCGGTAGTGGCGCCCGATCCAATAGCTCACCCCATCGCCGACGATAGCGCCGCCCGCCGCCCAGGCGATGGTCGCCCAAAGATCCAGGGCGCCCAGGGCCACCAGGGCGCCAATGGCGAACATGACGAGGGTACCTGGGACGAAGAGTCCCACCACCACCAATGACTCGGATAGGCTGATCAGAAAGACACTCGCCGCAGCCAACGACGGATGCCGGGCGAGCCAGTCGACGATGGTGGCCAGGAGCTCTTCCATAGGCACCGAGGTTAAGCGCTGCAGACTGTAGCAGAGGGGTTTGCCTCGGTAAATCGAAACCCTTCATCTACCTTTCGCTCAAACAGACCTAGCCTATCGATCGGCTTGCCCAAATTCCGGCTCCAACCAGCATGGTCAGGGACACCGCTCCGAGCGTCAAGGCGAGGGCTCCCACCGCCCCGCGCAGGACCGGCTCGGGCAGGCGCTTGGCCGTGACCGTCGCCACCGGTACGGAGCGCACCGCTCCGACGTCGTGCGCCGCCGTATCGAGGATGCGCCGGCTGGGCGTCGACGGGAGGCCGTTCCGTTCCGTGGGGCGCTGAGAGGGGGTCCCGGCGGCTTGACTCAAATTAGCAAAGTTCGTGCTGCAAAGGGGGGTAGCATGCACAGCAAGGGGGAATGACGGTGCTGTGGTCAGGTCCGTGACGACCGCGCCCCCAAGGAACAAGCCCCCATTCGGCGGGTCTTATTGCGGACTTTGCCCCGATGCGCGCCATCGCCCTTGGTTTGCATCGCCCCCGGAAACCAAAAGCCAACCCATGCCGCGGCGTATCCTCCCCCTCCTGATCCTGCTCCTCGGCATCGCCGGCTTTGTCGCCCTCCGGGCGACCCGCCCGAAGCCCGAGGCGGTGGAGTCCCGAGAGCGCGTCTGGCGCGTGGAGACGCTGGAGGTGGCTCCCGGGGACCACCGTCCCCTGCTCACCCTCTTTGGCCGGGTCGAGGCCCCGGATCGGGTGCGGGCGGCGGCCCCGGTGGCTGGCCGGCTGATGGAGGTGCGGGTGCGGGACGGAGACCGGGTGGCGGCGGGGGAGGTGCTGGCCCGGCTCGATCCCCGGGATCTCGAGCCGCGCCTGGCCCAGGCCCGTGCCGAGGTGGACAAAGAGCGGCTGCGCTATCGCCACGATGGCGAGGCCCTGGAGCAGGAGCGCGCGTTGCTGCGCCTGGCGGAGGTCGCCCTGGAGCGCGAGGACAAGGTGCAGGCACAGAAGCTGGGCACCGCATCCAGCGTCGACGAGGCGCGCCAGCAGCTCGCGCGGGCGCGCCTCGCGGTGACGTTGCGCGAGCAGTCCCTGGCCGAGCACCCGGCGCGCCTCGCCTCCCTCCAGGCGCGGCTGGCCGAGGCGGAGCGCGACGCCGCTCGCGCGGAGATCGCGGCCCCCTTCGCGGCGCGCATCGGCCAGGTCGAGGCGGGGGCGGGGGATCAGCTCCAGCCCAACCAGACCATCCTCACCCTCTATCCCCTCGATGGGCTTTACCTGCGGGCCAAGGTACCGGGGGAGCGCAGCGAGGAGCTGCGGGCCGCCCTCGCGGCGGGGGAGCGGCTCGCCGCTCGCGGCGAGCACGGGGGCCGGCCGGTGACGGCGGTCCTCGAGCGCCTGGCGGGTGAGGCCGACGTGCGCGGCGTCGACGCCCTGCTGCGCCTCGATGCCGGTACGGATATCCCCCTCGGGGCCTTCATGGAGCTGCTGTTGGAGCGACCTCCCGCCGCGGCCACCCTGGTCCTGCCCTTCGCCGCGCTGCACGGGGGCGGGCGCATCTTTGCCGTGAGCGAGGGACGTCTGACGGCCGTGGAGGTCGAGCGCGTCGGCGAGCTGATCGGGGAGGGCGGGAGCCAGGTCGTCGTCCGCGCCCCCGGCCTCGCTACAGGGGCGCGGGTGATGGTGACCCACCTGCCGAACGCCGTGGACGGCCTCAAGGTGGAGAAGATCGAGTGAGGCGGGGACCGATCGCGTTGTTCGCCCGGCACCGGCTGCTCGCCAACCTGCTGACGGTGCTGGTCTTCGCCCTGGGGGCGGTGGCGCTCGCCCGCATGAACATCCAGTTCTTCCCCACCTTCGCCCTGGACGTGATCTCGGTGCGGGTGCCCTGGAGCGGCGCCGCTGCGGAGGACGTGGAGAACGGCATCGTCATCCCCCTGGAGGAGCGCCTCAAGACCGTCGATGGGCTGAAGAAGCTCACCTCCACATCGACCCAGGGGATTGCGAGCCTGTCGCTCGAGCTGTGGGAGGGGACCGATCCTCTGCTCGCCCTCGACCAGGTGCGCCAGCGGGTCGCCGAGTTTCGCAACCTGCCCCAGGACGCGGAGACCCCCCAAATCAGCCGCGTTTCCCGCTACGAGGCGGTCGCCCGCATCCTGGTGTCCGGCCCCAGCCTCGCGGAGCTGCGGCCCTGGGTGCGCCGCTTCGAGCGGGAGCTGCTGGCCCGCGGGGTCGACCGGGTGGAGATCGCCGGCCTGCCGGAGGAGCGCATCGCCATCGAGGTCCCGGGACGGGTCCTGCAGACCCTGGGGCTCGCCCTGGATGGGATCGGCGAGCAGGTGGGGCGCCTCGCCCGGGACCTGCCCTCGGGCATCGCCGGCGAGGCGGACGCGGCGCGCGAGCTGCGCGCCCTGGAGCAGCGCCGTGACCCCCTGGAGTTGGAAGACCTGCCGATACTCAGCGACGAGCGCGGCTTGGTGCGCCTGGGGGACGTGGCCGCGATCCTGCGCGAGGCGCGCCCCGCGAGCCTTACCCTCGCCGAGGTCGCCACCGGGACCGCGGACTCCCGAGGCACGGCGACCGTGGAGATGCTGGTGCAACGGGCCGAAACCGGTCACTCCTTGCGCGCGGCCCGGATCTTCGAGCGCTGGCTCGCCGAGACCCGCCCGACGCTCCCCCCGGCGATTCGGATCGGCGTCTTCGACGAGCAGTGGCAGCTCATCCGCGACCGCATCGACCTGCTGGTCGACAACGGCGTGCAGGGCTTTGCGCTGGTGCTGCTCCTGCTCTATCTCTTCCTGCCGGGGCGGGTCGCCCTGTGGGTGGCGATGGGCATACCGACGGCCTATCTCGCGGCGCTGGCGCTCCTCTGGGCCTTCGGCGGCAGCATCAACATGATCAGCCTGTTTGGCCTCCTGCTCACCCTCGGCGTGATCGACGACGACGCCATC
>Ga0114938_1002099_pt1 | contig 12947 bp, 9 predicted proteins | sample AshMeaBigSpring_FD_88675 | JGI IMG/M metagenome (GOLD analysis project Ga0114938, IMG submission 88675) | Groundwater microbial communities from Big Spring, Nevada to study Microbial Dark Matter (Phase II) - Ash Meadows Big Spring | ecosystem: Environmental > Aquatic > Deep subsurface >...
ATTTCCTTTTGCTGGCTTCCTTCGCGGATAAATGCATGGATCTGGACGCTGCCCTTGAAGTAATTTTCCAGTTTGCTCGCGTTGATGGTGATCCATCCCAGCATGCCAAGGATGAAGAGTACCAGCGCAACACCCAGGATGGCCATAAAGTAGGAGGGCTTGCTGCGTTTCATCGAGGTCTTGCTGACTTCGGTCATATTGATCGGATTGGGTTTTAAAAGGCTTTCGTTGGATCACGGAATGGCCAAAAATAAGGCATTTGCGCCGTTTGCGTATTTTTGCGGGCCCTATAAGTTCTAAACATTTCTTAATCTCAAATCAAGTTCATGGTTCATGGTTCGTGGTTCATGGTACTTCGCCCGGTATCATACCACGAACCATGAACGACGAACCACGAACCAAACATGGAATACCAATTCAGGGATATCGAGAAAAAATGGCAGGCCCGCTGGACGGAAGCCGGCACCTACAAGGTGCATACTGAAAGCGACCGGCCGAAGATGTACGTGCTGGACATGTTTCCATACCCCAGCGGCGCAGGACTGCATGTGGGACACCCGCTCGGCTACATCGCCAGCGATGTGTACAGCCGTTTCAAGCGGTTGAAGGGATTCAACGTGTTGCATCCGATGGGATATGATTCCTTCGGGCTACCGGCCGAGCAGTATGCCATCGACCATGGCATTCCGCCTGCCGTATCTACGGAACAGAATATCCGCACCTTCCGCTCACAGCTGGACAGGATCGGGTTTTGTTACGACTGGTCACGCGAGGTTCGCACCAGCGACGCGTCGTATTATAAATGGACCCAGTGGATTTTCCTTCAGTTATTCGACAGCTGGTTTAACAGGCAAAAAGAAAAAGCGGAAAGGATCGGCGTACTGCAGGAGATTTTCAATGCCGAAGGAAATACTTTCCACCCATGCCCTGGCGACCGGCAACTCCAATTCAACGCCGGGCAATGGAAGGTTTTTTCAGAAAAGGAAAAGCTGGACATCCTCATGCAGTACCGGCTCGCTTATTGCGGTTACGGCGAAGTGAACTGGTGTGAAGCACTGGGTACCGTACTGGCTAATGATGAAGTGGTCAACGGGGTGAGCGAACGGGGTGGCTTTCCCGTGGTTCGTAAGAAACTCCGACAATGGTACCTGCGGATCACGGAATATGCGGACAGGCTTCTCCGTGGCCTCGAGCAGGTGGAATTCAGCGAGAGCATGAAAGACATGCAGACCAACTGGATCGGCAAGAGTTTCGGCGCCGAGATTGATTTTGTTGTCGATGGCCTGGACGCTTCCCTTCGCGTGTATACCACACGCCCGGATACCATTTTCGGTGTGGATTTCCTGGTTGTGGCGCCGGAACATGAGCTTGTGCCCTCACTGATGAAAGGTGATCATAAAGAAAAGGTGCAGCAGTACCTGGATTATGTCAACAGCCGCAGTGAGCGGGAACGCATGGCTGAAAAGAAAATCACCGGTGTATTTACCGGATCTTATTGCCTGCATCCCTTTAGCGGAAATCCTGTGCCTGTTTGGGTTAGCGAATATGTGCTGGCTGGGTACGGCACGGGCGCCATCATGGCCGTGCCCTGCGGGGATGAACGTGATCACAAATTCGCCCGTCATTTCAACATCCCCATAACCAATATCATCGGCCATCACTATAACGGCGAGGAAGCGAATCCAACCAAGGATGCGATCCTGGAAAACAGTGGCTTCCTCAACGGGATGGTCATGCGTGATGCCATCGGCGCCGCGATCGACGCCCTGGAAGAGAAAGGACTGGGCAAACGGCAGGTGAACTATAAAATGCGGGATGCCGCTTTCAGTCGCCAGCGTTACTGGGGCGAACCCTTCCCTATTGTATGGAAGGACGGCAGCGCCTATCCTTTACCGGAAGAAGTGCTCCCGGTGGTTCTTCCGCCCATGAGTGAACTGAAACCAGGTCCGGAAGGCGAAGGTCCCCTGGCGAACCTGGCCGCCTGGAAGGAATATGACGGGGGCACTCGCGAAGTCAATACCATGCCGGGTTATGCAGGCAGCAGCTGGTATTTCCTCCGGTATATGGATCCAGGCAACGACAAAGAGTTTTGCAGCAGGAAGGCCAGCGACTACTGGGGCCAGGTGGATGTGTATATCGGCGGCACCGAACACGCGGTTGGTCACCTTCTGTACAGCCGCATGTGGACGAAAGTGCTGTATGACCTGGGATATATTGGATTTGAAGAGCCTTATCGAAAACTTGTGAACCAGGGTAAGATTGGTGGCGATTCACGGCTGGCATACCGGGTCCGCGGTACCAACCAGTTTGTGCCGGCAGGCTTGAAGGACAATTATGAAACTGATGAACTCCACGTAGACCTGGGCCTGGTTAACGGTGTGGAGCTGGATACCGAAGCATTCCGGAAATGGAAACCCGATTATGCGGATGCCAGTTTTATCCTGGAAGACGGCATCTACCGTTGCGGTACACGGCTCGAAAAAATGAGCAAGCGATATTTTAACGTGGTCAACCCGGATGATGTCGTAGACCGTTACGGTGCGGATACGTTCCGCATGTACGAGATGTTCCTGGGTCCGGTGGAGCAGGACAAGCCATGGGATACAAAAGGTATCGAAGGCGTACACCGTTTCCTGAAGAAGCTCTGGAGGTTTTTTTACCAGGAGGAAAAGGGGAGCGTGTTCACGCAGGAGAAAGCCACACCCGCCGAATGGAAAGCACTGTACAAGACCGTGAAAAAAGTGGAAGAGGATACGGAGCGTTTTTCATTCAATACGGCCGTAAGCCAGTTTATGATCGGCGTGAACGAACTGACTGAGCTGAAATGTCATAAGCTTGAAATACTGGAAAAACTGCTGGTGGTACTCGCGCCCTATGCCCCTCATATTTGTGAGGAGCTGTGGCAACGTACCGGGCATAGTGGTTCCGTGCTCGACCAGGACTACCCGGCCGTTGAAACTCAATACCTGGTGGAAAGCACGAAAATGTACCCGGTGGCGATCAACGGTAAAACCAGGGCTGAATTGGAAGTCAGCCTGAATGCCAGCCAGGTGGATGTGGAAGCCCTGGTCCTTCAGCATGAGGTAGTGCAAAAATGGCTGGAAGGGAAAATGCCCCGGAAAATTATCTATGTGAAAAACAAAATGATTAATGTGGTGATCTGAGGGAGGGGGCGATAAGGGGAAATGTTTAACTTTTTTCCAGAATCTGCCCCCCTGGTCCCTGACCCATGATCCTTTTTTTGTCAACCAGATGGATATTCGTTTGTAATACATTCAGTAAAACTTTACAATGGCTCTTCCGAATTCCTTCCTCATCCGGTCGCTCCGCGAAACCTCAGACCGACTCGAAAACGGCGCGCATTATGCCTGGGGCAACCATGGTTCCTGTAACTGCGGCAACCTCTTGCAGGTGGTATCAAACCAGACGGGAAAAGAGATCCTGAGACAGGCACATACCGGGATTGGGGAATGGACCGAACTGGCCGAAGAGTATTGCGGGATAACCCTGCTGCCCGCCGACCAATTGGTGGGACAACTCACGGCCACGGGCCTTACACCGAGCGACATCCACCATATCGAATACCTGGACGACAGGGAAGTGCTTGAACGCCTGCCCGGTGGCTTCCGTTGGCTACAGCGTAACCAGCGGGAAGACGTGGTCCTGTATTTCAGGGCATTTGCAGACCTGCTCGAAGAAAAGTTGGACATTCTGCAGGCGCAGGATTCACTGCTGAAAGTGGCTGCGCAGTTAACCACGCAAGTGGCTATGGCTGGCGCTTGACTCCGGTTGGTTTTATAAACCGGATCATCGCACTGGTATTTTCAGTGCTTTCCAGCCGGGCTTCATGACGGACGCCATTGATATAGGCGATCATGAGCGAGGTATTCGGAGGGATGCTTCCCAGGTTTTCGGCTACCATGATCAGTTCCGTTTCCTGGGGTAGTTCGCTGACGGCAAATTTCAGCGTATAGGGACTGGCCTTTAACAGGATATGTTCCCGGAATACCTGGTTGTTCACAAACAGGCTGATGGAATCCCCGTCGATCTCCGCATGGTCGTAAAAATTAATCTCGAGTGTATCGCCGGTAAGCGGGAACTCAGCCACCAGTTGCTTTTTGCGTGTTACAAATTTATCTTCTATGCTCTGTGGAGGCGTTGGCTCCGGCATGGGTGGTAATACAGCAACGGCCGGAATCGTTTCCCTGGATCGTTCTTTCCGGTCCCTGTTTTTAGCAGGCGCCTTTGCCTGAACAGGCTGCTGCCCGGCTGACGACGGGTCGGGGGATATTGCCGGAGCGGTTGCAGGGACGGGAACCTTTTGCAGGGCGAGGTTCTTTTCCAGCTCCAGTATACGCTGGATATCGCTTCCTTCCACGGGGCCGTCTGCGATGAGTTCGTCCCAGCCATCGGGAAAGACAGGACTGTCTTTTTTGTCTAGGTGAACCTCTCCTGTTTTACCGGGCTGCCTGTTTTGAATAGATGTCTCGCCATCCAGTTTCATAATGCCTTCGCCAGGACAATTGAAATCAGCCGAAACGGTAATTTGTCCGTTGGCAGGGGCGGGCATCGACCCTTCAAGCAACTGTTCATCCCACCAACGTACCGTCCCGTCTGCTGGGTCCACGAATCCCCTCACCAGGCTTCTCGCATACCGTTCCCCGCCCTGGTAATAATATGCCATGCCCCGAAGGCTGTCTTCCACACGTATAAGCTTCAACTCTACCTGGTAAGTCCGGTTTCCGATACCCTGTGGTACGGAGATTTTTCCCCGCCAGACACCGTTCAGGGGCTGCGCCATACCCTCCTGGAAAAGCATCGCCCCGAACATTAACAGTACCCACAAAACTACCCTTGCATACCGGTGCATCACATGAAATTATGGGATGTTAACGGTTTCCGCGAACGCTTATTGGAATGCCTTATCCAGGGTTTGATATTTAACATAAAACCAACAGGCATTGTATGTTTGCAGGATGACACTCCAAGATGCCCTGATCCCGGTCCTGCAAAAAAACAACAACATCTATCATCCCGTCGTGCCCTTCCTGCAAGGGGAAGACCGGGTTGTCCGGATGGACCTGAGCGCATCCAATCATACCCTTCGGGATGAAATTTTTTCCGATACCAGCCGGTTTTCAGCATGGGTCAATGATTTTCGCCGGCAGCATGGTGCCCGCTATGCCATCGGGGGCTATGGGGAACTGCGTAAGATGTACAGCCGGAGTGCGGTATTCAGCGGTGACCCGGCAAATGGGGAACCCCGCCGTTTTCACCTGGGTGTGGATGTATGGGGCGATGCCGGTACAGCCGTTTTCTGTCCCATTGGAGGCATGATCCATAGTTTTGCGATGAATGACCGCGATGGTGATTACGGGGCCACCATCGTCCTGCTGCACCAGCTGGACGGGCTTGCGTTTTATACCTTATATGGGCACCTCAGCGCGGCGGACCTGGCCATCAGCCAGGGTACCTATGTGAACCGGGGCCAGGTCATCGGTCATTTTGGGGAGCCGAAGGAGAACGGGAATTGGCCGCCCCATTTACATTTCCAGGTCATCCGGGACATGGAACTGCGCGAAGGTGATTACCCGGGCGTATGCCGGTATTCGGAGCGGGGGCAATACCTGTACAATTGCCCGGATCCCGACCTGCTGATGTCCATGAACAAATACCTGCTGGATGAATAGTTACAGGGGTGATTTTTTATAACATGTAATTGCATAGCTTTAACCCCGTTCCGGACACGGAATCACTCCCCGGTATTTATCGTTCAATTTCCTTTGACAGCCGCCGCCCGTTCCTTCCAAGTTTTTTAAAACACCTTAAAAAAACGGTTATGTCATTGAATCTTTTGGACGCTGTTAATGGACTTATCACGCCTGAACTTATCGGCAACGCAGCCTCTTTCCTGGGTGAGGAGCAAAGCGGAATCACCAAAGCCATCGGCGCTGCAGCACCTGCTCTCTTGCAGGGAATCATTCACAAGGCCGGAACAGACAATGGAGCCAGTATCCTGGATCTGGCCACAAAGGCTGCCGGCAGTGGCATACTGGACAACCTGAGCGGCCTTTTCGGAAGCGGGGGCAGTTCCATGATGAACCTGGGATCTACCCTCGTTTCCGGCTTGTTTGGAAATAAGGGCAGTATGCTCGGTAACCTGATTTCCAGCTTTGCCGGCGTGAAGCCATCCACGGGGAGTTCTCTGCTCAGCGCTTTAGTACCGATGGCCCTGGGCCTGGTGGGCAAACACGTAATGTCTAATGGGCTCTCCGGGGGCGGTTTGTTATCCTGGCTTACCGGGCAGAAGGATGCGGTGGCCAAAGCCATTCCTTCAGGATTGAATCTCTCGGGTTTATTTGACGAAGGTCCTTCATATCCGGTTCGCGAGGCGTCAGCCTATCGCGGACCTGCACAGGAGGAAATGAACTCGGGCATGCCCAAGTGGTTACTGCCCCTGCTGCTGATCGCCCTCGGTGCGCTGGCGCTCTGGTATTTCATGCGCGGTTGTAACCCGAAAGAACAGGTACCGGCGGTGGTAGAACAGGTGGAGGCAGCGGTGGATACTGCCACCGCAAAAGTAACCGAAGTGGTTCGTGAGACGCTGAATGTTACCCTGCCGGATGGCACGGTACTCTCGGCTTTCAGAGGCGGAATTGAAGACAAGCTGGTTGCCTGCCTGAACGATGCCAACTGCAGGATCGGTAAGGATGTCTGGTTTGATTTCGATAACCTCAATTTCGAGATGGGCAGTGCAAGACTGACTGCCGAGAGCCAGTTACAGGTGAACAATATCGCCGCGATCCTGAAAGCATATCCGAAAGTGAAGATCAAAATCGGTGGGTATACGGACAAGACCGGGGATGACGCGGCCAATAAGAAACTTAGCCAGGAAAGGGCGGATGCGGTAACTGCCGCCATCAAGACGGCAGGAGCAAACGCGGCGCAGCTGTTGGCCGGCGAAGGCTATGGATCGGAATTTGCCACGGTACCGGCAGAAGCTTCCGATGAAGCGCGCAGGGTGGACCGCCGTATATCCGTCAGCGTTCGCGAAAAATAAAAAGCATTGCATAATCTAAGAACCCCGGCTGGTCCGGGGTTTTTTGTACCATAAAAAAATTCTCCATCCCTGCCAGCCTTGTTACATTTACAGTATGGTAAATCCAAACCTTAACCCGGAGAAACCCCAGGCAGGCAGGGTGGAATCGGACTATGAAAACAGCATCCGTCCAGCAAGTCTCGAAGAGTTTTCCGGGCAGCCGGCCATCCTGGAAAACCTGCGCATATTCATCCAGGCCGCCCGCATGCGGGGTGAAGCCCTGGATCATATCCTTTTTCATGGACCACCCGGACTCGGTAAAACCACATTGTCGCGTATCGTTTCCCGTGAGATGGGCGTGCAGATTCGGGAAACCTCCGGCCCCGTGATTGAAAAGCCGGCGGACCTCGCAGGATTGCTCACAAGCCTGCAGGCCAACGACGTACTGTTCATTGATGAGATACACCGCCTGAGTACCGTGGTGGAAGAATATCTCTACTCAGCCATGGAGGATTTCCGCATCGATATCATGATCGACAGTGGACCCAGTGCCCGCAGTATTCAGCTTAACCTGAACCCGTTTACGCTGATTGGCGCCACCACCCGCAGTGGACTGCTGACGGGGCCGCTGCTCTCCCGTTTTGCCATCCGGTCCAGGCTCGAATATTATCCTGCGGAGACACTGCAGAAAATCATCCTTCGTTCCGCTCATATCCTGGGCGTTTCCATCACGGAGGAAGCGGCGCTGGAAATCGCCCGCCGGAGCCGTGCCACGCCCCGCATCGCCAATGCCCTGTTACGCCGGGTGAGGGATTTTGCGCAGGTGCTGAGCGATGGCAGGATCGAAACCGGCATCACCCTGCACGCCCTGCGTGCGTTGAACGTGGATGACCACGGGCTGGACGAAATGGACAACCGCATCCTGCTTTCCATCATCGACAAATTCAAGGGTGGACCCGTAGGCATCACCACCATTGCCACAGCCGTTGGGGAGGAAGCCGGTACCATCGAAGAAGTGTACGAGCCATTCCTGATCCAGGAAGGGTTTCTGAAAAGAACACCCCGCGGGCGGGAGGTGACCATGCGTGCCTACGAACACCTGGGCCGTTCGCCCCAGGCAAAACCCGGTGAAAACCTTTTATTCAGTTGAAGAATGTCTAGTTACCTATGACCGGGCTACAGGGAAAAATACGCAGATGGCTGCATGGACGATATGTCCGGGTAGTCATTTGGCTGCTTTCATTTTTTTTCGCCCGGGATATTCAGGCTCAGTATTACAATCTTACCTTCCGGAATTTCCTCAGCCATGACGGCATCGCGCAAAGCGAAGTGGATGCGATCTTTGAAGACAGTCGCGGTTTCCTTTGGATAGGCACCCATTTTGGGCTCTCTCGTTTTGATGGAAGGGAGTTTCAGAATTTCTTCCATCACGTGGATGATGAACACACCATCGCCGACAACGAAATCTCATCGATTGATGAAGACAGCAATGGCACCCTATGGATATCCCTTTTCAACAGCGGCTTCTGTTCCTTCGACGTGCGAACGGCGAAATTCACCAATTATATTGAGCATGGTCCTGGCATGATGCTTAGCGAGAAAGTCGAAGTGCTTAGGGTTGACAGCAGGGACAGGATCTGGCTGGGCACCAAAAAGGGACTGAGCATTTTCAATCCACGGAACCAGCGCTTCCACAATATCTCCGGGCCGGGAGAGCCGGGCCAGACATTTGATATTTTTTGCCTGAAGGAAGACAGCCTGGGTAATGTGTGGATTGGTACCCGCAACATGGGTTTGTGGAAGATTGATTCCACGTTGAATATGATCAGGCAACTGGCCAGCTTCGACCAGCTTAGCGAAGTCAGGGACATTTTCCTGATGCCCGGCAATGGAGCCTGGATTGCCGGCAGCGACGGACTTTTCCTTGTGCAGGCCGGTACCGACGGGAATTACGAAGTCAGCAGGTCAAAGTTTTTCCCGCATCGCGAATCGCTCCGGGATGTGAAAGTGGACATATACGGGAATTTATGGATGGCTTGCCAGGTCAACGGAGTCTATGTCTATTTCCCCAAAACCGGCTTCCTGGACCATCTGCAGGAGAATTTTTCTTCCGCGCGGGGTTTGCTCAGCAACCGGATGTTTGAACTGTACCAGGACAGTCGCAATGGGATCTGGCTGGGCGGGGAGAACGGATTGCAGTATTTCCAGCATGCAGCGCAGAAATTCAATATTTACCCCGGCCTGAGCAATATCTCGGATGAACTGCGCGGGTCTACCCTCTATGGTATCGTGGAACAGGACAATGACCTGATTATGGCGAGCTCCGGCGGCATCCTGGTGTATAACCGCGTGAGTAATAAATATGTTCCCATTCGCTACCCCAGGGGATACCGGCCAGGCAGCGTCCGTTTCCGGAGCCTGTTCAAGGAAGGAAATGACCAATGGTGGGTTTGCTCCGATGATGGCATCTACCAACTCCGGCGCGATAAAGGGGACTATATCCTCTCAAGGCCTGATGCTTTGAAGAAGATAAGGGCCTTTCGCGAAATGAGTTTCCGGAAATACCTGAAAAACGGTGACGATTTCTGGTTTGCATTGGCAGAGGAAGGATTGATATACTGGAACCGGAAAACGGGTAGCTCTGCGCATTACAGGCACGCATCCGGCGACGAATCAACCCTGGCAGATGATATTATCAACCAGATGGAGTTCGACCGTACGGGGAATATTATGATCGGCCACTATGCAGGCCTGTCGATACTGGACCCGAAAACCCGTACGTTTCGCCATTACAGGGAACGGAGCAAGACAGGCATGCCGGGATTGAATATCAGCTATGTGTACGACATGTATGACGATGGCAATGACTATTGGCTGGCTACCTTTGGCGGAGGGCTCAACAAAATCAATAAAAGGACAGGCAGGATTGAGTGTTTCACAACAAGGGAAGGCCTCTGTAATGATGGGATCTATACCCTCATCCCCGAAGATCAGCATATTTTATGGCTGGGTACGGCCAAGGGCCTGTCCCGATTCGACACCCGTACACGAAGGTTCGAAAACTTTTCCCTGGAAGATGGCCTGCCTGCAGACGAGTTCAACATGCTGTCTGAATATTTGAGCAGTGAAGGGGAAATTTTCATGGGTACCATGAATGGGCTGATTTCTTTTTCGGGCAGCAACATCCAGAAATCGTCGATCTCCCCGCGTATCTACCTGTCGCGTATCCGCTTAAACGGAGTAAGCATGCCGGATTCCAGTGTTTCTGCCGTCAATACCACCCGAAAGCTGGTGACGAGGTACGGCGAGGGTGTGTATCTCGAATTTAGTTCCCTGGTATTTACCGGCAGCAGCAACATGGGCATACGATACCGGGTAGGCGGGATTGACACAGCCTGGCGATTGGGCGAATCAGGCAGCCTGATACCCCTGATCCGGATGGAACCGGGGAAATACACGCTGACCGTACAGATTTTCCGCAAGCAAGGCCAGGAACAATCCCCGGAATGGGTGATGCAGTTCGAAGTGACCCCGCCTTTCTGGCAAAGGCTGCCATTCCAGGTCACCATCATCACCATCGCTTCGTTTGTCACCTTTATGCTCATCCGCTCCTATATCCGCCGAAGGCTCCAATCGCAAAGGGCGGCATTCGAAAGAGAGCAGGCCGTGGAAAAGGAGCGTGCCCGCATTTCAGCCGAATTACACGATGATATCGGCGGTGGACTCACGGCGATACGGCTCATGAGTGAAATGCTCCGGGAGCAAAAGAGGAACGAGAAAAGCATTGTATACGCAGACAAAATTTCTGCTTCTTCCAATGAGCTGATCCAGAAGATGAATGAAATCGTATGGGCCCTGAACATCAACAACGATAACCTGCAAAGCCTTGTTTCTTATACACGCGAGTTTGCGGTATCCTACCTGGATGATTTCAACCTGGATTGTCATGTGGACATCCCGGATGCTATTCCCAATGTCACCGTTACAGGTACCAACCGCCGCGATATTTTCCTGCTGGTCAAGGAATCCCTGAGTAATATCGTCAAACATTCACAGGCAACAGAGGTACATCTGCTGTTCACCATCGACAGCCACCTACGTGTGACCATTCGCGACAATGGAAAAGGGTTCGATCCTTCCCAGATAAGGAAGGGGGCCAATGGGCTTTCCAATATGCGGAAGCGCGCCAAAAGGCTTAAAGCACGCATGGATATTCGTTCTGATCGGGGTACCAACATTCAGTTTGACATTCCCCTGCACTCGCTGGGACAGGCCGCCCTGGCATGAAAAACCCGCCAGTGGCGGGTTTTAATGATTGGTGACCTTGGAACGGTCTGTGGAATTATCGGAAGATCAGGCGGGTACAACCAGTCGGAACCCATTTCCGTGAATGTTAACGATTTCAATCTGTGGATCTTCTTTCAGGTACTTACGCAACTTGGCGATATATACGTCCATGCTCCGGCCATTGAAATACGTATCGCTGCCCCAGATTTTTTTAAGGGCGATTTCGCGCGGCAGCAAATCGTTTTTGTATTCACTTAACATTTTCAGCAATTCGTTCTCCTTTGGAGACAAGGTCTGTGTTTTGTCGTGGATGGTCAACTCCCTGAGTTTGGGATTGAAATGATACTGTCCCAGGTCGAATTCCACATTGGCCGATTCCCTGTTTATTTCCTCATTCCGTTTCAGGATGGCTTTTATCTTGAGCAGGAGTACTTCACTGTCGAAAGGCTTGGTGATGTAATCGTCGGCCCCCAGTTTGTAGCCCTGGATGATATCTTCCTTCATGGTCTTGGCAGACAGGAAGAAAAGAGGCACTTCCGGGTTGATATCGCGGATATCTTCAGCCAGGGCAAAACCGTCCACATGGGGCATCATGACATCCAGCAGGCAGAGATCGAACTTCTCCCGCTGGAAAGCCGCCAATCCAAGCCGGCCGTCCCTTTCCAGGATCACGTCGTAGTCATTCAGTTCGAGATAATTCTTCAGGACCATCCCCAGGTTGGGATCATCCTCACATAGTAAAATCTTAGCCCGGGGTGTTTCAGCACTCATGTGGTGTGTATTTTGGACAAATAAATGTATTCCCTTTCAGGCATAAAAACCCTGCAGACTAATTTTTTGTTAAAGACCCCGGGAAGGATCGGGGGCATATGCAGGCTTCCTGATCCGGCTTGACTACATTTGTACATCAATTCCATCCATATGCACCTGACACCTGATATGCGATTCAAGAATCTGATCGTGATTGGCGACCGTGTGCTGATCCGTCCAGCCAGGCCCAATGAAAAAACGGAAAGCGGATTGTATCTGCCACCGGGCGTACAGGAAAAGGAAAAGGTTCAGCAAGGGTATGTGATCAAGACGGGCCCCGGTTATGCGATACCAATGCCTTTTGATGATGAACCCTGGCGAAGCGACCATGATCCGGTGAAATATGTTCCGTTGCAAGCCAAAGAAGGTGACCTGGCCATTTTCCTCCTCAGCGGTGCCACGGAAGTCATGCATGGCGGAGAGAAATATTTTATCGTGCCGCAAAGCGCCATCCTCATGCTGGAGCGCGATGAGGATTTTTAGGTTGCGTACAGCCACTCGCTGTGAATACCTACCTTTCAGAAAATAATATTTATGGCCGATTTGTCCGGTTTCAAAGCGATCATAACGCAGGGATATACGTTTAAAGGTAATTCGTTCCCGCTTGGGGCAGCCATGCTGGGAGGAGAAGTACTCACCGGATCCATGGTTAACCTTCCCCTGCGTACCATGAACCGCCACGGGTTGATTGCAGGGGCCACCGGTACCGGTAAAACAAAAACATTGCAGGTCCTCGCGGAAGGACTCAGCCGTGCCAGTGTACCGGTACTCCTGATGGACATCAAAGGAGACCTGAGCGGACTTGCCGCCG